>Ga0163155_10004726_pt1 | contig 13848 bp, 11 predicted proteins | sample OliLakLV19SP4G1_FD_148611 | JGI IMG/M metagenome (GOLD analysis project Ga0163155, IMG submission 148611) | Freshwater microbial mat bacterial communities from Lake Vanda, McMurdo Dry Valleys, Antarctica - Oligotrophic Lake LV.19.SP4.G1 | ecosystem: Environmental > Aquatic > Freshwater > Lake >...
CCGAGTCCCCTGCTGGCGACCTGATCGAGTACTCGTTCGCCGAGCCCCGATTCCACCCCCATTTGGCCCAGCCCGCCCGCCTCGACCCCTCGCTGCACTTCCGCCACGCCTCCTTGCGTGCGAACATCGCGTGGCTCGACGCCCATGTTTCGACCGAGACCCTCACCCACTCGTGGTCCAGCGGCCTGTACCTCCCCGACCCCCGCCCGCTCGCCATCGGCTGGTTCGGGCAGGCCGACGACAACTCGGCCTTCGACTACCGTTGACCGCCTCCCGCCTCCTCGCTGGGTCACTCTCCAAGTTCAACGCTCCTCCCATGGTTACCCGCTGCATCTGCCACGACGTCACCTTCGCGGAACTCCGCGGCCTGGCCGACCGCACAGGCGCGGACCTGACGGAACTGTCCCGCCGCACCGGGTGCGGCACGGGCTGCGGGTGCTGCATCCCCTACATCCGCCTGATGCTCCGGACCCGGCAGACCCACTTTCCGGTTCTCTCTGCCGCGGCGTTCGCGAAACTGCTCGAGGCACCGTTGGCCCCGAGGGAGTTTGCCCTACCCGGGGCTCGTTCGGGCGTTCAGACGCCGCCCACGGCCCATTCTGTACCCACTCGACCCGCCCCGGCTGACGCCTAGAATCTCGACCCCGCAGTCGGCCGGGTTCCAAGTCGGGCCACGCCCGCCCCGAATCCGACGCGAGACGCCCGAAACCGGGCAAGGACCGCCATGTACGCCATTATCGAAGAGTCCGGCAGCCAGCGCCGCGTCGCTGCGGGCGATCAGATCTACATCGACCTGGTCAACGAGGGCAACGCCGCCGTGGGCTCGACCATCACGTTCGACAAGGTTCTGCTGGTCGGCGAGCCGGGCGGCACCGCCCGCGTCGGCAAGCCCTACGTCGCGGGCGCCAAGGTCACCGCCGAGGTGCTCGAGCCCCTGGTCAAGGGCGACAAGATCGTCATCTGGAAGCACCGCCCCAAGAAGACCTTCCGCAAGAAGCAGGGCCACCGCCAGCCTTACACCGCGATCAAGATCACGGCGATCAACGGCTGATCACGGCCGCGGGCGTAGGCACGCGGAGTCGGGTTCTTCGGGCACTCGAGGTCCCGGGCACTCGAGGTCCATTGAAGCAACCAGATCCACCGCGACCTTCCGGTCGCGGCTCGGCTATCCCTCAATCTGCATCTCATCCCGCAGCACTGTGGGCCTTGAGTCCGGCCCTTGCGTCTCAAACACCGCCCGCAGCAGCAGGCGTTCGGGCGTGCCCTGGTCGCCTTGGGCCGCCAGACGCCGCGCCATCGCCTCGGCCCAGCCCGGCAATCCGCCGAGTTGCAGCCGATACGACCGCGTGGCCGGATCAAACAGCGCGGCGTTCAATTCGAGATCGCGCAGGTCCAGGTCCCACGACAACTCCTGGCTTTGCAGGTCCGGGCGGGCCGCTTCGACGGGTCGGTAGAGCTCGAGTCGGAGCAAACCCTTGGCCTTGGTGGTGTCGCCCCAGCGGTCCTTGAGTTCGACGTGGCAGATCAGGCGGACGACCCCCTCGGGGTCCACGTCCAGGTGGGTGAGCGGGTGGACCTGGAGGCGGACCGGGGCGAAAGGCAGCAGCGACGCGCTGGTCACGTCCGGCAGCCCGGCATCGGGCGACGTGGAGCAGCCGGCGATGGCCACGAGCGCGGCGACGAGGATCGGCATGGCCAGGCGCGGGCGGGGCATGGGGCGAGTGTAGAGGATTCGATCACGCAACGAGCCCCGGGCACGAGCCGGGGGTAAGCCCAATGCGTCCCAGGTCCGTGTCGCTTCCGATGCGATGAGCCGCGTGGTCAGCGGTGGAACCCCGGGCCCGCGCCGCGGGGCTCGTCTCTGATTCACTTCGACGGCGCGACCAACCGGGCCAGCGTCTCCATGTCCGGGACTTCGAGCTCGGGTGCTGCTTTGTTCGGCGGGGTCGCACCTGGACGCCCCGCTTGGCGGTTGACCCAGACGGTCCTGAGCCCCATCTCGCGGGCCGGGGCGATGTCGTGGTAGAGGCTCTGGGCGACATGAACCACCTGACCGGTCTCAAGTCCGAGCCGTCGCAACGCCTCACGGAAGTGGGCTTTGCGAGGCTTGTACGACCCGACCTGCTGGGCCGTCACAACCTGGTCCAGCGCGACGCCGAGTCTGGGACGGCTCATCACGAACAGGTCGTCGTCAATGTTGCTCACGATGCAGAGGCGAAACCTGGTCTTGAGGGCCGCCAGCGAGGCCGCCGTGTCCGCGAACGCCGGCCAGGCCCTGATCGACTCCGCCAGCGCGTCCGGCTCGCGGATTGGCGTGTTGAACACCTCGCCCATCCGACCCAGCACGTCCCGCAGTACGACGCGGTACGAGCGATACTGACCCCGCTCGCCCCTCGCCTCAAGCCACGCGAACAGGTTCAGCAGGGCCTCATCGGGCACCCGAGTCGAGTTGGGTCCCAACGCGCGTCGAAGGGCGGCCAGCAGGCCGGTTTCCCAGTCTATCAGCGTGCCGTAGCAGTCGAACGTCAGCGCCTGCACCCCGGTGAAGTCGAGCATGGGCAAGGGTAGTGGACTCCCGCGGGGAGTTGGCGGGGTGGCCGATGCTCATGCCTTTGGCTGATTCCAGAGGGTCGGGGTGTCGCCTGGCGCCTCATCCTCGCCCGCTTCCGCGGCCTCGCCGGCCTCGTCGCTGTCGTGGGCCTCCAACTCCGCCTCGGGCTCACCCTCGTCGTCTTCGCCGTCGCCCTCTTCGGATTCCTCGCCTTCGTCGGCGTCCTGGACCGCCGTCGCATCTCCACCGTCGTCCCCTTCGTCTTCCCCTTCGTCTTCCCGGACATCCTGCACGGAGTTCTCGAACTCAGCATCCTCCCCGTCCGCCTGGGCCTCCTCCTCGAGCACCGCCGTCCCGCCCCGCCGATTCACTGGCGGCAGCAGGCCCACGAACACGCACAGCGCGCCCGACGCCAGCAGCCACACCCGGCTCCCGTTGTCCGTCGCCCACCGCGCCAGCACCGAATCCACCCGCTCCCGGTGCGCCAACGCCGGGTCGGGGGGTTCCAGTGACGCAAAGACCTCCGTCGAGTCGTAGACGGGCACTCCGGGCAGCCTTGCCTCGACCAGATCGGTGAACTCGGAGTTCAACTGCCCGACGACCAGCGACCGCATGACGGTCGGGTCGCGCCGCTTCACCGCGTCCAGATAGGCCGCGTACCGCTCCACCCGCTCGGCATGGCGGGCCTCGATCGCCAGGGCCCCATCCCGCCTGAACTTGGCCTCGTACAGGTCGTCCTCGGCGGCGATCAGCACCGCGGCCGCGATCAGCACGATGCCGGGCAACAGGAACAGCCACCCCAGGTCCACTGGGGTACGTGGGGGGCTGATCGGGCGGGCGCGCGGGATGTCGGAACCCGAGGGGCGCACAGGCCAAAGTATCGGTCGGCGGGGCGATCCGGGGTCGAAAGTCGGAACCCAGCCGCGTGCGTGAGTGCGCGAAGTATGATCTTGCCCCAGATCTTGCCCCAGACGGGTGGTTGGGGTGGCATGGGTGCGACTCTGCGCAGCCATGCGAACCACCCGAAGTGCGGGCACGCCAGATGCCCGTCCAAAGCCAACCACATGCCCCCCTCCCTCAACCGCTCCATCGCCGACTCGATCGATGCCCCGGTCGAGGCTCTCCGCTGGATCGACGAGGTCTTCGCCGACCTGGCGGCCCTGGGAAGCAGCCCGCGCCTCATCGCCCGCTGGCTCGCCGATGCCGGGATCGGCACACGCCACGCCGTCCTCGACCTGGGGTGCGGGAAGGGTGCGGTGGCCGTGGAGGTCGCCGCCCGCCTCGCATGCCGGGTCGTTGGCGTGGATGCCTTCAAGCCCTTCGTGCAATCCGCCGCCACCCTCGCCGCGGCCCGAAACGTCTCCCACCTTTGCCAGTTCCAGAAAGCGGACGCCCGCCGGTACCCTATCGCGGCCCGGCATGGGCCAACGCCCCGCTTCGACGCCGTGCTCATGGTCGGCCTGTTCGACCTCGAGGACGCCGCCGCGGTGCTCCGCCCGCTGGTCCGCCCCGGCGGCCTCTACCTGATCGACGACTGCGTGTCGCCAGGCCGCTCGCCCCCGACCGACGACGCCCCGTTGACCCGCTCCGAGGCTCGCCTCCTGCTCGAGGAGCGGGGGGATCGGATCGAGCGTGAGACGATGTGGACGCCCAGCCAGGTCCTGCGGGTCGAGTCGGTGTTGGCCGATCAGATTGCGAGGCGGGTGCGGGCGATCATCCGACGTGAGCCGGCGGCCCGGGTGCCGCTCACCGAGTTTCTCAAACGCCAGCGCGCCTCGGCCAGCGATCTGGTGGGCGCGGTGCGGCCCGCGATGTGGCTGGTTCGCAAGCGTGGTTCGGGATCGGGTCGCCCCGCGAACGCGACGCGCAAGCGAGCGGTTTGACGCCCGATGACCCGGCCAGACCCGATCAGCCGCGGCTTGCTCGGCACGTTTCGCGCTTGCTCGGGCGGCGCGTTCGCGCGGCCGGTTCTGATATCTTCCGCCGCATGGCCGAGCCCAACAACGCCTCCCCGGACGCCAACCCTCTGGGCACCGCCGCCCAGACCCAGAACCTGACGGGGGGCACCGTCCCGCAGATCGAGATCCCGCCCCTCCCGAGCGACGCCACCGCCGAGCAGAAGGACGAGCACTGGTACAAGTACGTCTACCAGGGCGACCGCATGCCGCAGCTCACGATTCGGGCGGTGCTGATGGGCGGGCTCCTGGGCATGCTCATGTCGGCGGCCAACCTCTACACGACCCTGTCGATCGGCTGGGCGTTCGGCATCGCGATCACGTCGGTTGTGATGTCCTACGTCATCTTCACGCTGCTGCGGGCTATCTCGGGCGGACGCATCGGCCAGATGTCCATCCTCGAGAACGCCTGCATGGCGTCCACGGCATCGGCGGCCGGATACTCCACCGGCTCCACCATCGCCACCATGTTCGGGGCGCTCGTGCTGCTGGCGGTCATCCCCGAGGGCCAGACCGCCGCGGATGTCAAGACCTGGGACGTCACCGCGCCCTGGATCGTCGTGACCTTCACCCTTCTCACCGGCCTCATGGGCGTTCTGCTCGCCATCCCCATGAAGCGTCAGCAGATCAACCATGAGCAGTTGCCGTTCCCGTCGGGCACCGCCGCCGCTGAGACGCTCAAGAGCCTGTACTCAAAGAGCGCGGAGTCCATCCGCAAGGCGTGGGTGCTGGTGGCGGGCCTGGGCGCGGGCGTCATCATCGGCCTGCTGCGGGCCGACGACGACCTCTTGGGCAAGATCGGCTTCCTCCGCCGGTTCCACGACTGGTTCACCAACCTCACCGGTTTCGTCCTGCGCATCCCGACATCGATCGAGATGCACTTCATCGACCGCTTCTACCCGCAGATCGCGCAGGGCAAGCCGATGCACCCCGCGGGCTTCGCCACCGACCCCTCCGCCCTGCTCATCGCCGCGGGCATGATCGTGGGCATCCGCATCTCCTTCTCGCTGCTGATCTCCTCGCTCCTCCTGTACCTGGTCGTCGCCCCCTGGCTCGCCGAGCAGGACCTGGCCAACGCGGGCGCCGAGGGCTGGATCAACTCGTTTATCTACGCCCCCGGCGACGCCGCGGCCCCCGACACCGTCGTCCTCACCCGCTGGGCGCTCTGGGGCGGCACGGCCGTCATGGTCTTCTCCAGCCTCACCAGCGTCGCCCTGCAGTGGAAGACCGTCGCCCGCGCCTTCATGGGCGCCAAGAAGGGCGCAGGCGGCGGCCCGGCCCTGCACGCCGACACCGAAGTCCCCGGCTCCTGGATGATCATCGGCATGATCCCGGTCACGATCGCCATGGTCTGGCTGCAGGTCCAGGCCTTCCACGTCGCGTGGTGGGCGGGCATCATCGCGGTCGCGATGTCCTTCGTGCTTTCGCTGGTGGCCAGCCGGGCTACGGGCGAGACCGACACCACCCCGATCGGCGCCATGGGCAAGGTCATGCAGCTCATCTTCGCGGGCCTGGCGCCCGGCAACATCAACGCCAACCTGGCCTCGGCGGGCATCGCCGCCAACAGCGCGTCGGCCTCCGCCGACCTGCTTACCGACCTCAAGACCGGCTACCTGCTCGGGGCCAACCCCCGCAAGCAGTTCATCGCCCAGTTCATCGGCGTGTTCTTCGGCACCATCGCCATCGTCCCGATCTGGTACCTCATGGTCCCCGACAAGGAGACGCTCGAGAAGTTCGCCCTGCCCGCCACCCGCTCGTGGGAAGCTGTCGCACGCATCCTGGTCAACGGCGTCGGCAGCCTGCCGGACTCGGCCAAGTGGGCGATCCTTTTCGGAGCCGCGGTCGGAGTCGTGCTCCCGATCATCGAGAAGATCCTGCCCGCCAAGGCCCGCAAGTTCATGCCCTCGGCCACGGGCATCGGGCTGGCCTGGGTCATGCCCTTCTCCAACGCCTTTTCGTTCGCCATCGGGGCCGTCATCGCATGGCTCTGGGTCAAGATGCACAAGAAGACCGCCGACTCCTACAATGTCCCTGTCGCCTCCGGGCTCATCGCTGGCGAATCGCTCATGTCCGCCGCCCTGGCCATCACCGCGACCGTCATCGGGCTCTTGGCCGCCGGTGCCGCCACCGCCACGCCCTGATGCGAGCGCGGGCGAGATTCAGCCTCCGCAAACAAGGCGGGCGGCGCAAGCCCCCGCACGATGCCCCGCAGGAGCTCGCGCGCCCGACAACCCGTGCGACCCGCTACAGCCCCCGTTCTCGCGCCAGCTCCTCCACCAGCGCCCGCGCCAGATACTCGTACTGCTCGCGCCCGTTGTACGCCTGCACGCTGATCCGCACCATCCGCCGCTTCTCTGGCCCAAACCTCCAGATCGGCACCTGGACCCTCCAGCGGTCGTACAGCGCATCCTGCAGCGCGTCGGCGTAGATGGTCGGGCGGGCCATGAGCCGTGCGTCCAGCCCCGCCTCGTGCGCCGGCAGCAGCAGTGCGCACAGGCTCGCGAGCATCTCGTCCGGCGCGGGAGGCTTCACCCCCAGCGCCTCGCACAGGATGCCCCGCGCCTCCAGCGTCAGGGCGCGGTTTCGCGCCATCAGCCCGGGGAAGCCGCCCGCCATGATCGACCCCATGAACTCGATCGCGTCATGGATCGCCAGCCATGCCGTGGTGTCGTTGGTCCCGACGTAGTCGAACTCGGTTTGCAGGAAGGGTCGGGTCGGGTGCCCGGTCTGCGCGAAGTTGGAGAGCACGACGGGCCGCACGCCCTTCTGCCGCTCGCGCCTCACATATAGGAACGCCGAGCCCTTGGGCGAGCACACCCACTTGTGGCAGTTGGCGGTGTGGAAGTCCGGGTCCAGCGTGCGCAGTGACAACGCCGTGAACCCCGGGGCGTGCGCCCCATCGATCACCGACGCGATCCCGCGCTCCCGCAGCAGCGGCACGATCCGCTCCACCGGCAGCACCAGCCCGGTCGGGCTGGTGACGTGGCTCAGCAGGCAGCCCCTGGTCCTGGGCGTGATGGCGCCGCGAATCGCGTCCACGATCTGCTCCGGATCGGTCAGCGGCCAAGGGAGCACGGGCCGAACCACCCGCGCCCCCGCCTGCTCGGCGATCCGCAGCAGGTTGTTCACGCACGCGGGGTACTCCTGGTCCGAGCAGATCACCTCATCACCGGGCTTGAGGCCCAGAGACATCAGGGCGGTGGTCGTGCCGATCGTCGCATTGGGCACGAACACCAGATCGGCAGGGTCGGCATCCACCAGCCCCGCCAGCGAGGCCCGGGCCCGGTCCAGGTACGGATACACGTCGTGGATGAACCAGCGGACCCCGTCGGCCTCCATGTGGTCCCGGTAGCGCGACTGCGCGTTGAGCACCGGCGTTGGGCACGCGCCGAACGACCCGTGGTTCAGGGAGCAGATGGTGGGATCGAGCCGCCAGTGGCGGGCCAGGTCGGTGGGCGCGGGCAGCGCTGTGGGCGTTGGCATGTCGAAGGGTACGGGGCGGCCCGGACGACCGGCCAAGCCTTGCCATCAGGCGTGGCTCGGCACGCCTGATGCTCTTTGCTGCACAGGGTTCTTTGGCTCCACCCGCGCCGAGCCGCGGGAGGTGGCACGAGCATCGGGCGCGGCCCGCCACACACCGCCCATCACCCGACGAGCTCCGCAAGCACCCCCAGCGCCCCTGCCACATCCAACCGATCCGCCGCGATCGATTCCTCCAGCACCGCGTCATCCAGCAACTCGTCGTACTTCCGCACCGCCTTGGGCTCCACATGCTTGGCCAGTTCAAGCGCGATCGACTCGTGCGAACTCCTCGCCTCCACGCCCCGGGCGTCCGTGTTCCCGGCGTCCGCGCGCGGCCCCCCTGCACTCCGGCCCTCCGCGCGTCCCTCTCCGCCGCCCGCAAACGACCGCAACGCGACCATCACATCCTCCATCCCCGCCTGGCACGACACGCTCACCTCCCACGCCGACGCCTTGATCCCCCGCGCCGCCAGCATCGCCTCGATCGTCCGCTGAATCCTCGTCCCCGTCCACGTCATCAGCACGCAGGTGCCCGGCCCGGTCTCCACCACCCGCCGTCGCGCCAGGTCATGCTCGCGCGCCAGACCACCGGCCTCGCGCAGCCGCGCCGCCGCCCGCGTATCGAGGTACCCCGGCGCGAACCGGTCCCCCGCGCCCGCGCCGCCTCCCGCACGCCCCAGCACCTCCACCATCTTCTCCCGAACCCGCGCATGCACCTCGCCCATCGACCCCGAGAACATCGGCGCCTTCGCCCCCGGCGCGGGCCTCACCATCACCTCCAGGCGTGCCGAGTCCACGTTCACCACCGCCCAGCGCCGTCCCGCGAACACCAGGAACTCCCCCGCCCGCAGCGTCACCGTCATCGGCAGCGTCCCCAGCGCCGCATCCCCCGCCCGCACCGCATACTCCCGCGGCGTGTGAAACGTCGCGTAGAACTCCCGCGAGGCACGCACCCTCTCGCCCTCCAACCCCAGGATCAACTCGCCTGACGCCGTCTGCTCCACCACATCCCGCGTCCCAAGACTCCGCAGCACGCGAGCGAACACCGCCGCCGACACCCCGCGAAACGCCCCGGCCACGCACAGCCGCTCGTGCAACTCCGCCGCCCGCATCCCCCCCGTCTCCGCGATGCCGCTGACCACCTGCTGCGTCAGAGTCGAAAGATCAAGACGCGACGGCGACGGCGGCTCCACCCACCGATCCGTCAGCATGAGTTCCATGACCGCCACCGCCTGCAGCAGGTCGAGCGGCAGCCGCTTCTCAGGATTCTCGCTTTCCGGCTCCGAGTCATCCGTCAGGTACACCCGCAGGCGACGTGACTCGCCATCACGTCGCCCGCTCCTGCCCAACCGTTGCTTGAGCGACGCGACCGACCACGGCGTCCCGACCTGCCCCACCGTCCGCACGGAGCCGATGTCGATCCCCATCTCCAGCGTGCTCGAGCAGATGGCCGTGTCGGGCGACGGCTCCTTCATCTCCCGCTCGACATCCTCGCGCAGCACGCGTGACAGCGACCCGTGGTGCACATGGAACCGCTCTTCCAAGCCGCGCTCCCGGCACACCGCGTTGGCCGCGTCCGCCAGGATCTCGATCCGCCCCTTGGCGTTGGCGAACACCAGGTTCGTCGAGGCGTGCATGTGTGTGACCAGATCAGCGCCGATTGCGCGAACGGTCGGATCATCCTCCGGATCACAAGCGGGGTCGCGGGCCTCCGGCCCGTGCTCGGGCCGGAGGCCCGAGGCTCCTGCTTCCTCCCCATACCAATGCACCCTGACCAACAACTCCTTCTGCTCCCCTTTGCCCTCGATCATCCGCACCGTCTCGGGCGCGTCCGCGCACAGGTACCGCGCCGCCGCCATCGGGTCCCCGATCGTCGCCGACAATCCCACACGCCGCGGCCTCACGCCGCCCCCCACATACCGCCCCAGCCGCGACAGCAAGCTCGCCAGGTGCAGTCCCCGCTCGCTCTCCAGAAACGCGTGCAGCTCGTCGATCACCACCGCCCGCAGCCCGCCAAACATCGCACCCAGCCGGGGCGTCCGGTTGATGAGCAGCGACTCCAGCGACTCGGGCGTGATCAGCAGCACCCCCGAGGGCGACGCCACCAGGCTCGACTTGGCATCAGCCCCGACATCGCCGTGCCAGCGATGCACCGGCATGTCCATGTGCCGGCACAGCAACTCCACCCGCTCGAACTGGTCGTTGATCAACGCCTTGAGCGGCCCGACATACAACGCCCGCACCGACCCCTCCGCCTCCGCCGCGATCTGCGACAGCACCGGCAGAAACGCCGCCTCCGTCTTGCCCCCCGCCGTCTGCGCCATGATGAGCAGATCCGCTGGCACAGGCTTGCGGCCCGTGTCATCTACCCCGTTCCACGCCAGGATCGCTTCCCGCTGGATCGGCCTCAGGTCCTTCCACTTCATCTCCCACAGCGCACGCTGCAACCCGGGCGCGAGCAGTGCGAACGCATCGGCTGGCGGGAAAGGTTCCACGCCCGATCGTTCGCTCGCCGCGCCCAGAAAGCCCGCAAGGCTCCCCACCACCACCCCGTCTTTGCGAAGTTCGCGTGCTTCGCGTCCGGCGCGTGCTTCGCGTCAAGGTCGTGGAACCTTGTCCCCCTACCCCAACAGCGCATCGAGCAACTCCGGCACACCCTTGGCATGTGTCGCCACCGTCTCGAACACAGGCCGCCTTCCGGCCACATCCTTCAGGTCCCGCAGCAGATCATGCTGCCCCGGGTGGTCCGCCTTGTTGCACACGAACACGTCGGCGATCTCCAGAATCCCAGCCTTGTCCATCTGCACCGCGTCGCCCATGCCGGGAGTCAGCACCACCACGGTCTTGTCCACATGATCGCGGATCATCGTCTCGTTCTGACCCGCGCCCACCGTCTCGATCAGCAGTGTGTCGAAAGCGCTGGTCTCGGGGCGCGGCGTCGCGTCCCCGCCCACCTCATACGCCCCGCCGATCAGGCCGACGATGTCCCCCAGCGCGTGGTAGTCCTCGCCCCGGATCGCCAAGCTGCGATAGAACACCGCCTCATCCAGCGTGTTGAAGTCCATCCGAAGCCGATCGCCCAGCAGCGCGCCAGACGTGATCGGGCTTTTGGGGTCAAACGCCACCACCGCGATCCGCCCCGCGCACCGCGGGTCGCCCGCCCGCGAGCGCCGCGTGAACTCCGACGCGAGCTGCGCCGATAGCGTGCTCTTGCCCGCCCCCGGTGAGCCGGTGATCCCGATCACCCGCATCGGCCTGCGCCGGAGCGCATCGCCCCGCACCGCCTGCCCGTCATGCGCCAGCGAGATGTCCCGCGCCAGCTGCGCCGTCGCGTGAACGCCATTCGCGCCCCCGGCTCCCATCGCCGGCACACGCTGCGAGTACGCCCTCACCGTGTCTTTCACCGCCTCCACAATGTCCAGCAGCCCCATCCCCGTGGTGAAGCACTTGTGGATGCCCCCCGCGATCAACTCCCGGATGTCCTCCTGCGGGATGATCCCACCCATCACGATCGGCAGGTCCGCACGCCCCAGTTTGGCCCGTTCCTCAATCAGCCGCGGCCCGAGCACCCGGTGCGAGTTGCTCATCATGCTCGCCGCGATCACATCACAATCCTCATCCCGCGCCGACAACGCCACGCTCCGCGGCGTCTGCCACAGCCCCGAATAAATCACATGCACGCCCGAATCCCGCAGCGCACGGGCGATCACCTTCACGCCCCGGTCGTGCCCGTCCAATCCCATCTTGCCCAGCAGCACCCGCGGCCTGTGCGGCAGGTCGGCGCAGCGGTCCTTCTTCTCAAACTCGCTGGTGGCGGCGTTGAGGGTCGTGGTCATGCACAATCATTGGCCGCACGCGCCTGGCTCGCCCGGTGCCGCCAAGCCCAAGGCGTCTCAGTTCCCCGGGAACTGCGCCGCCATCTGGTCAACCTCCGCCGTGAACAGCCCGCTCGTCACCGAAGGGTCACTCTCGGCCAGTTCGCGGGCATCGTCCAGCGACGCCGCCCGGATCAGCACCAGCGTTCCCTGGTCGCTCACCACCGGGCCGCCCAGCACCACGATCCCCTGGGCCGACCACCGGCGCAGCGTGTCCAGGTGCCGGTCATACCCGGGCTGGTCCGCCGTCGCCGTGCCCGAACGCCAGTTGGCGCCCGGCAGCATCCGCACGACATACACGTTGCGGTCCGCGTTGTCCACCCGCACGCCGCGCGTCGAGGACGAGCCCCCGCCCGGCGTGCTGGTCCCGCCGAACCCGCTCTCGGGGCGAGGCTGCTCGATCGGCTCGTTGCTGGCGGCGTACCCGCTGCCCGTGCCGTCGTCGCGGAACATCGAGTCCATCTCATCGCAGCCCACGAGCGGCAGCCCCACGGGCAAGCCGATCAGACAGGCAAGGCAGATCCGGGAAAGCGGGCGACGGGCGCGCTGCGACATGGGGTAGCTCCTTTTGGATGGGCGATCGTAGCGGTTGACCGCCACCACCGCCGCCCGCCTGACGCCAAACCGCCTGAGACGAACTCGCGATGGCACTCGGGCGTCGTCGTGCCACCGATCGCTGCGTTGAGCGATCGGTGCCTCGGTCACCACCGGGCCCCGGCCAAACCACCCGACGCGCCACGACACCCGCGGCACCAACGCCGCTGCCCACAACGCTGGCTCACCCAACGGGCCCAACTCTCAACCCGCACGACGATCCGCCTCAGTTCCAATCGTTGTCGTCGCGTTCCTTCGTCGGCCGGTCGCCGCGACCGCCACCACCACCGCCCTGACGCTCCTTGGCCTCGTTCACCACCAGCGGCCGCCCGTCGATCGGCTTGCCGTTCATCGCCTCGATGGACCTCTGCGCATCCGCCCCATCCATCTCGACGAACCCGAACCCGCGCGAACGCCCCGTCTCAAGGTCCGACACCACGTTCGCGTCCACCACCGCGCCGAACTCATCGAACAACGCGCGAAGCGACTGGTCGTTGACCCTGAACGGAAGATTGCCCACATAAATCCGCATGACTCGCGATCCGCCTACCCGAGAGTCCATCGCGCACTCCCGACGCGCGCCACCCTCGGTAAACGCCGCGCCGGCACGCCGGGCCCCATCAAGTGACGGGGATGCACCGGGCTCCGCCAGCCTAACCAACCCCGTCAACCGCCGTCCAGGCGGACACCACCCTTCCGCTCGATCCGGCGGTCCCACTACCAAAATCCAAATGACGGTCTTGGCGTCTTCGCCCTTTCAATCGGCAGCACGCAGAAGAGAGAGGGCTTCGATCCGCCCGGGTCCATCCGATTGCCCCGTTGAGTTCCGCAAGGTCGCACGCGACCTCGCGCACAAAGTGCAGGAATCCACGCCCCATCCCCGATCTTGCGTCCGGGGTGCGCCGCGGTACCATGCCCCCCAACCCGGGCTCGCGCGGAGCGACGACCCCGGCCACGACCAACTTCCCGCGCAGGACGCGCCGGGTCGCGGGCCGTGACCCAAGGAGTGCAGGATGCACGTCTCGCCAACAGAACCGGCCGCGCGAGCGGTCGGCCACCTTTCAGCGGCGGCCCGGGTCCGATCCACTTGTCGGCGGCCGGCCATCCACCTCGCCAGCGCCGTCATGCTTGCGACGGCGCTCCTGGCAACCTCCAGCGCGCTCCCCTCCCCCGCCGCCGCCCGACCCTCCCTCCTCACCTTTGATTCCACCCCCTACACCATCCAGTCCGGCGACACCCTGGGCTCCATCGCCCAGCGAACCTACGGATCAACCCGCTTCGTCAACGACATCCTGGCCGCCAACCCGGGCCTCAACCCCCGCCGCCTCATGCCAGGCCAGGTCATCCAGCT
>Ga0163155_10004731_pt1 | contig 13842 bp, 18 predicted proteins | sample OliLakLV19SP4G1_FD_148611 | JGI IMG/M metagenome (GOLD analysis project Ga0163155, IMG submission 148611) | Freshwater microbial mat bacterial communities from Lake Vanda, McMurdo Dry Valleys, Antarctica - Oligotrophic Lake LV.19.SP4.G1 | ecosystem: Environmental > Aquatic > Freshwater > Lake >...
CATTTACGAATGGTTATATATATGACAATAGGATTTCCAAAACCATTTAAGGCACCTAAAAAGATTAAGCTCCCAAGCTATCTTACAGGTAGAGGCAAGTACAACAATACTCCCAGTATGTACAAGGGCGTTATGTACCACTCTAAAATGGAGATGGAGTATGCGATGATTTTAGATGATATGCTTCGTAGGGGCGATATTAAGTCGTGGAGTGGTCAGTTTAAGTTACGACTTGATGTTAATGGAAAACACATTTGTAATTACTTGGCAGATTTCCTAATATTGAGTAAGAATGGTCAAGAGGAAGTTCACGAAACAAAAGGCTACTTCACAGCAGTTGGAAAGATTAAGTGGAAACTCGCACAGGCTATTTACGGGGACAAGTATCGGTTCGTTTTAATACAGTAGTAAGGGATTTATAAATTTCAATTTTCTATTTATGACAAGAATTGATGTACGCTTTTGTGATAGGTGCTTTGAGAAAGGTGAGTGGGAGACCCATTTAGATAAGGACTCCAACAAAGTTATCATTTATTGTATTCCCTGCCACTCCCAGATACACCCAGAGAGTCAAATACCATTCTCTTATAAGGGAAGAAAGTCTCTGGAGGCAAGAAACAAAGCATTAGCTCTAGCATGATAGTAGGTTTAGAGATACTTTCCCATAACAAACAACCTCATTTTTACTTAGAGGACGTAATTCAAAAGCAAAAGAATGGATTACTCACATTTATAGTGAGAGTTGCTGAGAATAAGATAGTTGATGTATTAGTCCTATCATACAAATCTTATGAAAACATTTCCCAATCTTGAATTTCATACTGTACTAGAGAAGGAAGTACAGGAATTGGGCTACGGGACACTTACATTTAATGCCGTGTTGAAAGATGGCGTTGTAATAACCAAAACCATTAAGGTTACTCGTTCTGTTAAGAAAAAGTTTCCCCTAGTCCCTCGTTCTCAAGTGTAAATAGCTATTGACAAGTAGCAGACTGTACTTTACTCTGATAGGCAATCAGGTGTGCGACTATAATGTCGTTTTCCTCGCTCCAAGTTATTGGGCGAGGTTTTTTTTATCTATGGACAAACTAGCACAAGAAGTACAGAGCAGATTTGAAGCATCCTATAACTCCCTTAATACAAAGCGCTTAATGTGGGATGAGTTGGAAAGTATATTCTCCAACAAACTCTCTGACGCACTCTCAGACAAAACTAAATCAAAGGTGATGGACCAAAAGTTATCCACAATGATATTAGAACGTGAAGGGCGTGTAATGGCTCAGTTATCCACAGGAAAGTTCCGCCCAATCTCCAGCGATGACATTGGTACTTCACGATTGATGACCTTACTTGCAGATAAGTATATTCTCCCTAACGCAAATGCACAGTTCCCACTTCTAACCAAATTTAGAATGATGGACAGATACTCCAGCATCTATGGTAACTCTTTTGCACTTGTAGACTGGGATGTCAAGAAAAATGGTTATGTCGGACCAGACCTTTGGCTTCTTAACATAAGAGATGTATTCCCACAAATAGGAGCAGTCTCCTTAGAGGACTCCGAACACATAGTTATCCGAACATGGAAACCCATGTCTTATTTTGAAGGATTAACCAAAAATAAGTCGTTTAAGAATATCCCAAACATTATTGAGAAGCTGAAGATGAGCAAGAGTTCCAAGAATGATAAAGACCGTAGAGATGAAACAATCCGTGAACAATCACAGTACCCCATAAAGCTAGATGCTAAAGGAACTGGCTATTTTGAAGTACTAACTATGTTTGAAAGAGATAGATGGGTTGATTATCTTCCTTCCGTTCAGGAAGTTTTCAGAGACCGAGAGAGCCCCCACGATGACGGTGAACTTCCCATTGTATGTAAATACTCAATTCCTTTAGTTGATGACTTTATGGGAATGGGAGATATGGAACGAGGTAAGACTATGCAGTATGCCCTAAACTCTCTATGGAACCTATATCTTGATGGAGTAAAGATTTCAATCTTCCCCCCAACTATATTAAACAAAGACAACATAATCGCCTCAACAATTAAATGGGGACCAGGAGCTAAATGGATGGTTCGAAACTCCGTTGGAAACTCAGTACAACAGCTTGCAATTAACCCAAGAGGTATTGAGGCATTTCAATCTACCTACGGCATAATGAACGCATCTCTTCTTAATCTGTTTGGAACTACAGACTCCTCAGTCTCTAAAGAAACCGACGCAGGTTTTGGTAAAACTCCTAGAGCATTAGCAATGCAAGCGCAAAGGGAGAGTTCTAAAGACTCAATGGACAGATTTTACATGGAACAGACAGTAACTCAGGTTATGCGTAAGTTTGCGAACCTTTGGAGCAAGAAAGCCCCTAGCTCAATCTCTATTCGTATGTTTAGAACAGAAATCAATGACTTAGCCACCACTTATCCCGATATTAAAAAGATGTGGGACCCAAAGTCAGGTAAATTGACCATAAACAAGAAGACAACAGGCTCAACCCTATATGATTATGAGATAGTACCAGGCTCTACCTATGTTATGGACGCTGAAAAACAGCAACAGTCGCTCCGAGAGATGTTTTCTATACTCACCCAGGATATGCAAGTGGGTCCACAAGGTGTTTCATCTCCAATAATTGACTTAATGGCTAAAGAAGGTAAGCAGGTCAAGCTAGGAGAACTGCTAACTCGTATCATTTCAGGCTCAGGTATACCTGATTGGAGCAAAATCATAGTAGACCAGAACCAAGTAGAGGGAGATTTGGAACCAACACCAGAGGAAGAACAGGCAATGCTTGATGACCAACAGCAATTTCTTGCCATGATTTCACAAATGCAAGGAGCTACAGGGGGTTCTATGAACTCAATTCCCTCAAATGATGGACAAATGGCTCCGCAAGTAGCTCCTCAAATGCCTCCACAACCAGATATAACACAGGGAGCCCCAGTTAATGACCAAGCAATGCCACCAATACAATAAAATGGACGATTCAGCAATAAAAACAGATGTATTTGCCAGTTTCTCAGATATTGGAGACAAAAGAACCAAAGAAGAGATTAAAAAGCAGAATGACCCAGACGATGTAGCCTTAGAAGCTTTGTCAAACCATAGAGGGTGGGTAGTCTTAAACGAATACATTGAAAGTTTGAAAAGGCAGATGGACGAGTTGGTTTCAAGTCTGATTTCAGGCGGAAGTAACTTTGAAGATGTAGGAAAGATTACAGTAGTTAGTAGCCTTGCTAAAGAAAAATTATATGACATTCAAAAACGTATTCGGGACGCAAAAGAAGCAATCACAGGAACCGAGTGATAGCGATGAGGAAATAAAACCCGATAATGAGGAACTGAACTTTAACAACGCTGATTTTACCTTTATTCCAAAAGGAAATTGTCAGTACAGGCAAGAAGGAATCTATATTATCTGCCAAAGCTGTGAATTACAGCACGCAGTCTTTATAGGAATGGAAAAGATTATGGTAGGACTGGATTCTAATGGTCCGATTATAAAAAACAGAATGGACGTTCTAAGTAAGCAAGCCTAAGCCTCAAAGACTTAGTCAATTCTTTCCAACATATCGTGTGTTCGGGAAAGAACTGCTTGCTCAGGACTTTCATGAAGTCCCGAAGTTTCTGCGAACTTAAAACGCTGTATTATAAGTTCAAAATACCTTTATGGATGATGAACAAAAGGCGGAAAACGAAGAGGTCGTCGTTGATGACCTTACTGAATCGCCAGCAGTAGAACCAGAAACAACTCCTGAAGCAACTCCTCAAGGGGAAGAGCCAAAGGAAGTATTAGAAGTTACACCATCGGAGTCAGAAGCCAGACCAGATGTAAAACCCGTTGAAAAACGGATTCACCAACTGGTAGATGAGCGAGACAGGGAGAAGGCAAGGGCGGAATCGTTGGCACAGCAAGTTGAGACCCTTACGTCTCAATTTAACGAGCCACAGGGGTATAACCCAGTCCAAACCCAAGTTGAGCCAGGAGCCGAAATAACTCCTGAACAGTACAGGCAGGATGTCGCAGCGCAAGCTCAAGCGATAACCCAAATGGAACTTCAGAAGGAAAGAATTATTAACAATGTTAATAAGGAGGCAACGGAGTCAATGAAAGCACACCCTGAACTTGACCCATCAAGCCAAGACTTTGATAAGGAGCTTTCTGATACGATAACCGATTCTGTAAAAGCGCAGATTCAAGTAAATCCACAGGCTTCCGTGAGGAAACTTGTAGACCGATTGATGAAGCCTTATACAAGATTGGTTGAAAGAAAGGTAGCGGAGTCTACTGAGACCATTACTAAACAAGCCTCAGAAAGTGCCCTACGCCCATCTCAGATTAAAGTGGCGGAAACGCCATTTAACAACCTTTCCGAAAAGGAAATGGAAGCTAAGTTGGGAAGTGTTTGGTAATGTTTAGAAACAATTTTTAGGCAACTAACAAAGGGGGTGAAATATATATGCCAACTACAAGAGAGAATACAAGCGCTAATTTAGCGGAAGAAGTTTCCGTTTACTATGAAAAAGTCTTTTTAGCACGAGCAGAATATGCTTTGGTCGCTAAAGAGGGTGGACAGTTAAGGTCAGTCCCTACGAATGAGGGAAAGGTCGTAAATTTCACAAGATACGTCCCACTTACTGTCAATCTAGCCTCAGGTCTCATAACAGAAGGTTCAAACCCTCTATTATGTGCAATCACGGCTTCTACTATTTCAATGGGTCTCTGTGAGTACGGACTAACTGTCCAGACCACGAAATTCCTATCAACAATCTCCATAGATAAAAATATGGCAGAGAAGGTAGGATTAGTCGGTCAGCACATGGGAGAATACTTGAATAGATTAGTATGGAATGAGTTAGTCTCAGGTACGGCAACTTTTGCAAACGGCAAAAACACGTCCACCTATGCAGCCTCAGATACGTTCTCAGCTTCAATGATTCGAAGTGCAACACAGACTTTGGAAATCAATAAAGCGATTGCGTACCCAGACGGTTATTACATGGGTAAAGTACCTCCACAAGCTAAATATCAGCTTTTGGGAGACACGACTTGGATTAACGCTAAGACTTACTCGGATGTGAAAGACCTATACAAAGGAGAGATGGGTGAACTGTATCAAGTTCGCTTCCTTCTTAACAAGGACTTCACTTCAGCAGTAGGAGCAGCCTCACAGGCTTCTATTATCGCAGCGTTCCAATCGGTCATTCATGGTGCACAAGCATTTGGATGTTACGATTTGGATGGAGATAAGCCTAAACTTTACGTTCTTCCTAATATAGTGGACTCAGGTTCACCTGCAGGACGAATTTCAAAGATTTCATGGGCAGGTTCTTACGCAACAAAGATACTAAACACATCTTGGGTTAGCGTACTCAATACTCCACAGGGATAAAGAGTTGTTTGGCTTTACTATTAAACTGGTAGAGCCAACAGTTTAGAAACAACTATTTATGAGCAGTGATGCAGGGAGAAGCCACGACATTATGGAGCTTCACAGACAGATGGAACGTGAGCCTCGTGCTGAGGTTAGAGCTAATTTGGCTAGAACCATACAGCTTATTAAAGGAGAGAGTGGAGATGTGCGAAGTATGAGAGAGTCTTTAATCAGAGCGCACAGAAACGAAGACCACGAGGAAATTCGTGATATTCACGATTATATTTCAAATAAACAAAAATACAGAAATGAGTGAACCATTTAGAGAACCAGTAGGACTTTGTATAATAGGTTGTTGGTAATCTTGTACTTGTAATCTTCGAATACTTCTGCTACATTTAATGTAACTATCAATAAGTAACGAAATGTTGCAATAAAGGTAGTAACTATGCATTCAGTAATAATAGGAAGCAATGGTTTAATCGCCCCAGTCCTCATTAAAAGCCTAAAGAAATTAGGTCATCAAGTTACCGCACTTCATCATAACGACAAAATAGACATTAAAGACGCTGAGTATATCTTCTATGTAGCTTCTTACGGAAACCAATATCATCAAAAAGAGCCAGAGTTAATAATGAAAGCTAATGTACTGGACTACATCACACTTCTAAAGGCAACTAGAAACATTGCATACAAAGCCCTCATCTACTTCAGCACTTCTTCAGTTAGTCTGCCAATTCAGACGGATTATTCAGAGTCCAAGTCCATTGGCGAGGTTTTAAGCAGAGGGGCTGCTAAAAAGTATATGAAGCCAATTATATCGGTACGACCATATTCAGTCTATGGAGAGGGAGAGGCAGACAATAGATTTTTCCCCACCTTAATTCGACATAGCAAATCAGGAGAGCCTATGCCGTTCTCAGATGGTTGGCATGACTGGATATATGTTCAGGACTTTGTAGACGCTCTAATTCTAGTTGTGCAAAATGCCCCTAAGTTTATAGGCAAGGTAGTTCAGATAGGAACAGGAAAACAAACCTCAAACCAAGAGATTGTAGATATGATGAACATCATCTCAGGTGGGAACTTACATAAAGTTGAGTCAAAAGAAGCAAAACGCCCCTATGATACTCAGAACTGGGTAGCAGACGTTACAAGTTTGAAAGCTCTAGGCTGGGAGCCAAAGTACACCGTGTATGAGGGTCTATCAAAAATGTATGAAAAGTAAATTAGTCAAACTTCCAAAAAAATATAAAGATGGCTTTAGAATCGTTGGTTTACCAACCGTAAAGAATTTACTTTGGCATAGATTTTTCTATCCTAAATGGATATTCAGACCAGTATGTTGGATTAAAGGACATAAGAATAAGATATTTTGGGCTTATGGAGTGAAAGTAAAGCAATGTATAAGATGTGGAAAATATCACTATAAGAAAGAAACTAGAGAAAAAGGATTTGAAAAAGCACTTTATAAGGGTGAATTCGGAGAAATATATCAAGTTAAATTTATGACAACTAAAGGATATGGGAAATCTAAGTAAACTACAGAAAAGAGTATTAGAGTTGAGTTTCAAGAATAAGCTCTCTCATATAGGTTCAGCTTTAGGAACGGTAAACGTACTGGATAAAATCTACGAGATGAGAAAGAACGATGACCCTGTAATCCTCTCAAATGGACACGCAGGTATGGCACTTTATGTGGTACTGGAGAAGCATGAGGGTCAAGATGCTCAAAAGCTCATAGAGAAGTATGGTACACACCCCAATAGGGATAAGCAAGACGGTATTTGGGCATCTACAGGCAGTTTAGGTCATGGAATAGGTATAGCAGTGGGTATGGCACTTGCCACCCCTACAAAGACGATTTACGTTACTATTTCAGATGGAGAATGTGCAGAAGGTTCAGTATGGGAAGCACTAGCTATTGCTCGTAAGTTTCAAGTAGAAAATCTAAGAGTTGCTTTAATCGCTAACGGCTTCGGAGCTTATGATAAAGTGGATGTGGACGACCTAGATATACGGATAAATAACTTCTACCCAACAATGATGGTTAAGTTCAATACATTTGATTATCCCGACTGGATTCAAGGCTTGAAAGCGCACTACTCAGTTATGACGCAGGAACAATATGAGGAGATAATTAAACTATGAGACCAACTTTTTTCCAAGAACTACATAGACAAATGACAGTAGATATCTCTATTGTGGTTATTACTATGGATTTAGGCTATGGTGGTTTCGATAAAATTAGAGATGACTATCCAAAAAGGTTCTACAACGTGGGAGCTTCAGAGCAGGCTGGAATGGATATAGCGGTTGGTATGGCATTATCTGGTAAGAAAGTATTTGTCTATTCAATTACGACCTTTCTACTGTACAGAGCATTTGAAACCCTAAGAACTTATGTAAATTATGAGAAAATACCTTTAAGGTTAGTTGGAAGTGGTAGAGACAAATGCTACGCCCATGATGGAATTAGCCATTGGTCAGAAGATGCCAAACAGATACTAGATACGTTACCAAACATTAAGCAATACTTTCCTACAGATAAGAACGAAATACCTTTAATAGTTGAGAAGATGGTTGAGGATGACTCTCCAGCTTTCATTTCGTTAATTAGATAATATGTTAGGAGCCTTATATTATCCGAAGGGAACGGTAGAAAATCCCATTAGTTTTGACAGCTTATTCATTCCCTACATTTACAAGGAGATATATCTAGAGGGAGTATATGTAGACATATTCAATACCCGTAAGGATATGGTTGTACTAGATATCGGGGCAAATATAGGCGTAGTTACTCAGTATATGCGTGAGTACGCTAAAAAGATTGTAGCAGTAGAACCCTCCACAGAGCATTATGAGGCTCTTGTTAAAAACAAAGAGTTTAATGGGTGGGATAATGTTGTTACTGTAAATGCGGCAATAGCCGAGAAGAATGGGGAAATGACTCTAAACCTCAATACTGGTAACCGCACTTGCCACTCTCTAAATCTTAATTACAATCAAGGTGGAGAGAAGGTAAAGGTCATGGACTTTGAAACTCTATTTAAGGAGAATGATATAGACCATGTAGACTTTATAAAAATGGACGTTGAAGGGTACGAAGAGCCTATCTTAATGGGGGAGTCTTTTGCTAAAGTTGCCCCTAAAATAGATGCAATTATGCTTGAATTCCATTTTCCTGACTTTCCTAAATTGATTGACCACATGATAAAACTTGGATTCAAGGCTAGGAGATACGACAGTTCCGCTATTATAGTATTATTTTCCAAGTAGCTATGTTTAAGAGGTATATAGGAAAAATAGGCATTTATGCTGAAAGCGATAGATTTATTGAGGAAATACTCATAAATGAGGAATATAAGTTCCTATTTAATTACGATACGGTAGTTGATTTGGGCTGTAATATAGGGACATTCTCGCTATGGATTTATCCTCATGCTAAAAAGATATATTCTGTAGAGCCTAACCCTAAAGCTATGAAACTTTTAGAACAGACCGTAAGAGATAATGATTTAGACAAAATAACTCTTTGTGAGTATGCAATCACAGGTATTGATGGAAAGAGATATTTGAAAAATAGTGATGATGAACACAAAGATTATGGTTCAGGAACTGTCAATGCTAAAGAAGGAATACTCGTAAAAGGTGTGGCGATTGATACATTTATGGTAAAACACAATATAGAGTATATAGACCTTCTAAAAGTAGACGTGGAAGGTGCGGAACAAGAGATTTTTGAGTCTGATGCATTTAAGAGCGTTGCTAGTAAAATTGGTACTATTATAGGAGAGTACCATACTGGCGATATCTTTATGCGTATTGGACGAGCATTGTCTCATTGCGGATTTAAGTTTACCGATTTACAAACTAGATTCATAGCTAGACGAATATGAGAACTGCCTTTTTTACGATTGTAGATGACAGGGTTTACCATTCCAGTGGAACTGAGAAAATGGTTACGTCCTTCAAGAGGTGGCATCCTGACGTGGACTTAATTGTTTACAGACAGGATATGATTGATAAGGTCTTCAGAGAGAAGAATATCAACTTCTATATGGCTAAACCTACCTTTGCTAAACTCCTCTCTCCTATGTATGAACTTGTAGTAAATGTGGATTCTGACCATGTGTTCCTAGCTAGATGTGAGGAAATCTTAAAAGGAGATTATGACATTGGCGCACCAATTAACAAGAACGACTATGAGAATACTTCAGTTCAAAATGTTACAGAGGATATGTTCTTACAGGGTGGAATGGTTGCATCAACAAGGCCTGAGTTCTGGGATATTTGGGAAGAGGCTAATAGAAACGCAATGGACTTTAAGTGCAAAGAGAACGACATAATGAACTTGGTTATTTACAACGACCCCGTACTAAAGGAAATGAAGCTAAAGGTCTTTGATAAGGAAAAGGACTACTATGGCTGTAAGAGTCTAAATCGTGAGAGTGAGTTCTATATGGAAGCTGATAAAGTAATGTGCAGAGGGGAACAAGTATTCATGTATCACCATGCAAAAGGCGGAGTACCAGTTAAGTTAGACTTTGAGAATATGGGTTTCCCTAAAGATGTAGTTGATTACATGAATGCTATTAGCACTTATGGGAAGACCGTGAGGTACGGAGCTTTTTAACTATGAAATACTCCCCTTATTCAATATGGACACCAGAGTTTGACCCTCTTTCTGGGGGGATTAGGGTTATGTGGGCTTTACAAGGCTATTTACTAGCAAAAGGACAGATAGCCCTCACGAATGTAAAGTACCCACAAGACTTCGTAGCTATCTATCCTGAGATTGTTCACGGAAACCCACTCGAAGCCAAAAAGATAGTTAGATACATTCTTAACAAGCCAGGCGTAATGGCTTCTTATGGGGTAACGGGTCCAACGGTATTTGAAAAGACAGACGAGATATATGTATTCTCTAAAATCTATGACACCTTTGGGGTTGATGATGACCACTTAATGTTTCTACCTGTACTGAACCTCCATATCTTCAAGGACTATAAGAGAGCGAGATTCAGCACTTGTTATTTTGTAGGGAAAGGTAAAGATATGGGGGGACACCCAAAGTCCTCTATTAAGATAGACCGTACCAACTCCTTAGACCAAGGGGAACTTGCCGACCTACTCAATACCTGCTCAGTTATGTATACCTATGAGAACCCAACAGCTATGAACGAGATTGCTAGACTTTGTGGAGTTAGGGTTGTCTACTTAGCAGAGGGAGCTTCCTTACAGTATTCAAGAAAGGAACTGACAGAACTTTACGAGCCTGGTATGGATGGGGTCTCCTTTGGACTAGAGGAGCAGGTAGAACTTGATACAAAGGCGTTTAGAGAGAAATACATTGGTTTAATAAAGACCTTTGAGAAGAAGTTAGACCGCTTTATAACTAGAACCCAACTATGAGTAGAAAGATTTTGAGCATCTTCGCTCTCCCAAGCCATACATACGTAGACAGAGTATCAGGTGTAGATTTTGTCAGGATAATACAACCTATGCGGTACCTAGATGGCTGGAAGGATAAAGATGTAGAGTTTAAGGTTACAGTATATGACCACGCTAAAAACTCTTCTTTTGATTGGAGAGATGTATTCAAGGCTAATGACTGTATTTACTTTAACTACACCTCAAATGATATAGGTTATGCGATTATGGGGCTACTTGCTCAAAAGTTTGAACGTAAGCTAGTCTGTGATTACGATGATGACCTATTCTCCATTGCACCTAACAACCCAGCCTATGAGGCATTTAAGAAAGGCTCTTGGGGATTACAGGTAATTAAAGCTATCTCAAAAGACGTTTCACACTTAACCGTAACCAATAGACATCTTAAAAATACAATGGCATATAACACCGATAAGACACTAGAGCAAATAGAGGTACTACCTAATTTGATTGACTTAGACCTTTACAAGCACAGATGCGAATATAAAGATAGAGGCTATTACGTTGGTCTTCACTTTGGTAGCTCAACCCATTTTAGCGACCTATACTCAGAACCATTTGTAAGAGCAATGACCAAGATAATGTATGAGTACCCTAACTTTACCTTTAGAACTGTAGGAGCATTTGTCCCCAAGTTTAGAGAATTATGGGGAGTGAGATATGAACAAGGCTTTGGAGATACAGACTTGATGAAATGGATTGAGATGATGCCTAAAGAGATGGATAAAGCAGACTTTATGCTAGTTCCTTTAGTAAATACCCATTACAATCGAAGCAAATCAGGAATTAAGTTTCTAGAGGCTTCAAGTTACAAAATCCCAGGAATTTACCAAAGAATTAATCAATATCAGGATTTGATAGAACATGGTAAAAATGGTCTCTTAGCTACTACAGAGCAAGAATGGTACGAAGCAATGGTAACCATGCTCACTAACTCTAAACTACGCAAATCTATGGGTGAGGAAGCATTTAAGACCGCACAGGCTAACACCATACAGGGAAACATAAAGCTCTATGCAGACTTTTTCAAACGATTGCTATTGACAAGCAAGAAATAAGGCGTATATTTAACCCAAAGACTAACAATTAGCATTTGTCTAATAGGTCTCCAAAGCTAGAAATAGCGAGGAGGTCTTTTTTTATATACATATATGCCTACAGTACAAGGGAAGAAATTCTCATATTCCAAAAAAGGTAAGAAGGCTGCAAAAGCCTATGTCAAGAAAATGAAGTTAAGAGCTAAAGTTCAAGGTAAAAAGAAATAATTATGTCAGTAAAAGGAACATGGAATCTATTTGGAGTTAATATCCCAGATTATAGTTGGACAGAGAAGTTTGCCAAACCATCTCAGACAGCTACTACTTTCTACAATCCAGCAGCCGACCCAAACTATCAAAGAGCTCAACGAGAAGGTGGTACAAGGGAAGTCATTCCGACTTCTCTAGCAGGAGCGCAGTCTCAGACCGCAGGTTCTTCAGCCCCAAGTAATGGAAGTGGAAACGCTACGCCAACAGGATTTGACCCTACAAGACACGATATAAATGCCCCAGAATGGGCGAGTGAAAGAGCAAGCCGTCAGTCCTCAGGAGAAGAGCAAGCAAGAGCGCAAGCAGAAGCAGCAGCCGCACAAGCTAGAGGAGAAATCAATACAGGCTATGACCAATACTTCTCAACACTCGATAGTATCGTAAATAACCTACTTCCACAATCAAGAACTGCACAAGAGGGGATTGCTACAAGTCAAGGAACACAGGCAGAAACCACACTTGGAGGGGCACAGACACAGAGCCTAGCTGATTTACAATCTAATCGTGAAACAGTAACTTCCAATCAGGGCAAATCACTTCAGAGTTTAGCCGATGATATTCGTAATCAATTTAAGGCAGGTCAGATAACTCTTGGAGCAAGAGTCGCAGCAGACTCCTCAGCAGCCAACCAGTATTCTTACGCTATCTCAAAACTAGGTTCTCAGGCAAGAGGTAACGTCTTGCAACAGACGGCAGAGCTTAATAAAAACATTCAGGATAAAGAGTTTGCAGTAAAAAATACCTATAATACAGAACTTAAAAATATCAAGGAAAAGGTCAATGAACAGATAATGAGCGTTGCTCAATGGTTCACAAGTAAACAGACCGAAATGCAAGGTATGAAGGCTAGCGGACAACTTCAAAGAGGGCAGGACTTAGCTAATCTTTCAAAACAAATCTTAGGTCAGGCATCTCAACAGATGATGGCATTTCAGGCAGAAGCCGCCAACAAAAGAAATATGCTAGACCAATGGGCTCAGAATAACAGCAAGACCATCGGAGAGTTAAGAACCAATATGGCAGGACTATCTCAAGGAGTAAACACAGGAATAAATCAGCCAGGAATACAAGGTGGAATATCAACTGATGCAGGTGGGAATATTCAAGGTCCTAGATTTGTAAGTCAAGGTGGTTCTACTTGGAATGATAAAAGCAAGTACCCAACTGGGACAGTTCAGGGAGCAGATGGTAAGACCTACACGAAATACAGCGATGGCTCTACTGGTCCAACCCAATGGAACTATACAGCACAATAAATACCAGTTAAAATTACCCTATGTCAGTATTAAATGAACTGGGGAATTGGTACAATAAAACCTTCACCCCAAAACAAATACAACAAGCTCCCCAACAAAGACCCCAACAGGCTTCTTTTATGCAACAGGTTCAAACAGCTCTAGGTCAGTCTTTTAATAACTCAGTACCAGTGCAAGGAGCTAGAATGTGGGGACAGGCTTTTCAATCTCCACCTGTACAAAACATTGTTAGTAGCATCAATCAAGGAGTCAATGCGCCCTTTAATGCAGTAAATAAAGAAATGGCTCCTGTCCTAAATAAAACACAAGGGATGCCTCTTCCACAACGTATTAACACAGTTTTTCCACAAGCAATGCAGTCTTTCTCAAACAATATGTTTGGGAGATTGGGAGAGGGAGTCATAAGTCCAACTCTAGATTTAGGTTACAAAGGTGCTAAATCTCTATT
>Ga0163155_10004737_pt1 | contig 13817 bp, 10 predicted proteins | sample OliLakLV19SP4G1_FD_148611 | JGI IMG/M metagenome (GOLD analysis project Ga0163155, IMG submission 148611) | Freshwater microbial mat bacterial communities from Lake Vanda, McMurdo Dry Valleys, Antarctica - Oligotrophic Lake LV.19.SP4.G1 | ecosystem: Environmental > Aquatic > Freshwater > Lake >...
GGGGGGATCAGGTGGCACCAACATTCCTGCAGTAATGGTATCCAAGGCAGATGGTGAAATGATCAAGTCGATCCTGATATCAGGTGATAGTGTTGAGATCACGCTTGCCCTTACACCCGCTGTACGAGATGGCTCACTCGATAATGGCATCATTGCGCATGAGTATGGCCATGGGCTTTCAAACCGCCTTACCGGTGGCCCGTCAGACCCAAATTGCCTGGGACACGCAGAACAAGGAGGGGAAGGCTGGAGTGATTGGTTATGTTTGATTTTGACTATTGAACCTGGTGATTCCGGAGCTGATGCCCGCGGTATTGGCACCTATGTAAAGGATGAAGAAGCCGGCCTGGGTATCCGCCGTTATCCTTATTCAACAGACATGTCTATCAATCCTTTAACGTATGGGGATGTGGCAAGTAGTTTTGGCCCTCATGCTATCGGTGAAATATGGAGTCAAACGATCTGGGATCTTACCTGGAAGCTAATCGAGTCAGAAGGATTTGATCCTGATTGGTTTAATGGCAATGGGGGTAATCATACAGCGATGCGACTCGTCATTGAAGGCATGAAATTGCAAGGTTGCATACCTGGCTATATTGATGCCCGTAATGGCATTTTAGCAGCAGACGAATTACTTTACGCAGGAGCACACACTTGTCAGCTATGGGAAGTATTTGCCAGAAGAGGCATGGGTGCAGATGCTATGCAGGGAAGTGCTGAAAGTTCTAATGACCAGACAGAGGATTTTACTATTCCTAATACCTGTCTGATCGCAACAACCGCACCCACAGCACAATTTGCAGTAAGCGATACGACTAATTGTTTTGGTAAGTTTTCGTTTTTGGATTTATCCACAGATATACCACAGTTCTATGCATGGGATTTTGGTGATGGTGAAATAAGTGATCTTCCTAATCCTACCCATAGCTATTCTGAGCCTGGCCAATACACAGTCACTTTGATCGTGACCAATAATGTTGGTGCTGATACCTTCCTGCTTGCCGTCAACTATTCAGATTTGCCGATTCCGACCGTCACAGGCAATTTGGTTGTTTGTGAAGGGAGTAGTGTTGTACTGCATGCAGATGTATTGGGTGGTAAAACAGCCATCTGGAGTGTAGGTGACACAGTCGTATTTACTGGAAAATCTTTTTTGACGCCAACACTTTCATCACCAGTCACCTATACGGTGATCCAATCAGACGACAAGCCTGCAGGTAGTGTAGGACCGGAAACGAATAATTTTGCAGGCGGAGGAAATCACAACACCGGTTTCGAAGGCAAGCTCCTGTTTGAAACTTTTGTACCCTTAAAACTCATTTCTGTACTTGTATACGCACAAGGTGCAGGTGAGCGTACGATACGACTCTATGATGAGAATAGTGTCGAACTGCAGGCCGTGACAGTCTCTTTAACGAATGGACAAAATAGAGTGACGCTCAACCTCGATATTCCACTACCGGGTCGGTATAGTCTTGCTAACCTAAGCCAGAATTTATTCCGTAACAATGCGGGCGCCAATTATCCATATGAGATAGATAATCTGATTTCAATTTATAGCTCTAATGCAACAGGAGATGAATTGAATTTCTATTATTATTTCTACGATTGGAAGGTACAGGAAGCTACCTGTGTGAGTGCTTCGTTGGAAGTGCCTGTCTCCGTGGAACCAGGTCCGTTTGCCGGTTTTCTTGCTTCAGCCATTGATCTGACTGCTTCATTTACCGATATATCTTCCGGCAATCCGGTTTCATGGGCATGGAATTTTGGAGATGGATCTCCGGTAGACAATACCCAAAACCCTGAACATACTTACCTTGAAGCCGGCGTATATGAAATCGAACTGACCGTTTCTAATGGAAGTTGTTTCAGCACCTATCGCCAGACTTTTGAAGTGGGCAATACAACATCATCACAAGGTCCTGAAGAACTGTTTGGATTGAAGTTATATCCAAATCCTGCTGCAGATGAAGTCACCATTGAGTTCGGCCAGGCTTTCGCAGATAATATTCAACTCCATGTTACTAATTCCACAGGCAGCCTGGTGATGACACGTCCACTCGGAGCCGGCGTTACGAAGTATTCAGTTGCGACAACTTCACTGACACCCGCCACGTACCAGTTTCAATTTATTGGAGAGAAAGGGGTTTCTGTCAGAAGGATCACGATCGTCAGATAAAATATAAAATGGTGAGTGCGTTTATTGTACCATCAAGGACAATAAACGCACTTCTGATTTTACAATGGAGTGCGGTAGGGCACATTGATTTCGGCATTGTCGTTTCGGCTCCGCTCTACGACTGGGAGTTTTACTCGGAACACAGATTATATTTTTGGTTTTAAAGTAGAATATGATTCTGCAGAATGACGTTTCGACTTCGCTCAACGTCTTCGTGATTGAAGTTGGAAATCCCGAAAGGCGTTGAGCGAAGCCGAAACGACACGTGTCATGTCATTCGAATGAGCACTAACTTATCACACTGTGTCATGGGTAAATATTCCGGTCGTAGAGCGAAGCCGAAACGACACGATGGTAACCTCCTAACCTCCTAAGCCCCTAACCTCCTAACCCTCTAATCTCCTGAGCGAATAAACCCATAAACCCATAAACCCATAAACCTATAAACCCATAAACCTATAAACCTATAAACCAATCAACCCATAAACCAATCAACCTATAAACCAATCAACCTATAAACCTCAATAAACCACCGTTTGTATAGCATGGCCCATGATCACCTCTTCAATAGCCTGTGATCCCACATAGAGTTTGTACGTGACAGGTATGTCCGTCAGGTTCATCACGATAGTAGCCATCTGACCATCTTCGTTCCTGAACGATGTACTCAGCAAGACGCTCCGGCTGGATGCAGTGCCTACTCGTTTTGCATTCGGGCGAATGAATTTTGAAAAATGCCCGATATAATAATAAGAGGGGGTGTAAATAAGCTCGCCTGTTCGGGTATCCGCATGTACCGGTGCAAAGCAGAGATTGTTTACATGGTTAGGGCCACCGGTTTCATCGAGTAGAATATTCCAATCTGTCCAGGCCACCGTGCCCTGGTTGAAATCATTGATCATTGATTTTCCATACCGCTCAGCATTCGGCCAATATTGGTATTTGGTTTCATCAAACTTCTCGTTACATCCTTCGGTAAATATCAGGTTCTTTTCCGGATACGATTCCTTGATCTGATCCAGATTGTTAAACATTGGTTCTCCTCCCGTCCAGGTTTCATACCAGTGAAAGCCAATCCCCCAGGCATACTTTGAAGCCTCAGGATCACTGAAGATGATATCTGCCCGGTGATTGATGAGGTCCCTGTTGTGATCCCAAACAATAATTTTTTTCTCGCCCAATCCTTCCTTTGCCAATGTAGGACCCAAATGGTTTTTTAAAAAGTCACGCTCTTCTTCCGCTGTATAAATGCAGGACTCCCATTTTTGTGTGGCCATAGGTTCATTCTGAATAGTTAAACCCCAGATAGGAATGTCTAAGCCTTCGTATGCTTTGATAAACTTTGTATAGTACGTTGCCCACGATGGATAAAATTCGGGCAAGAGTTTGCCACCACGCAGCATATTCTGATTGTCTTTCATAAATGCAGGCGGGCTCCATGGGCTTACATAGAGCGGAATTTTTCCCCCTGCAGTTTCAATGATTTTTTTGATCAGCGGAATCCGGTATTTTTTATCGTGTTCAATATTGAATGTACCTAGCGCTTTGTCTTCATCACTAACATAGGTATAACTCTCCTTACTAAAATCACAACTATGGATGGAGGTTCGAATGAGGGAGTATCCAATTCCTTCATCTTTGTCAAAGTAGGATTTTAAAAATGCTTGTTGCTTGTCCAATGGCAATGTCGCAAATACCTCAGCTGTGGCATCAGTAATAGCACCACCAATGCCCATGAATGTCTGAAACGTTTTAGCTGGATTTACAAAAATAGCTACCTCCGTTTCCAATGGTTGTCCGGCAACTTGAAATGCTTTCGAACCGGTTTGGGTCAGACGAAATGAAGAACTATCGGCTGTCGTATAAATCACTGCCTCGCGACCCTCAATAGCATATGGTGCAGGTAGTAATGGATTGTCTGCCTGGTGTATACATCCTAAGAAGAGTAACCACATTCCAGGAATCCCGTACAATAATTTCATAAAGAAAGCTACGTTAAGATGCTTGCAAGATCAGCATAAAAGTGAAAGATTTAAAACAAAAAGGTGATTATCCGCTGCGGTTTTGGCGAGATATAACTTCGTTCGACCTGTGTGCTTCGCAATCCCGGAGTTAAACGTATAACCTTTTAATATCATATTGTCCCCGGGGTTTTCGGAGCCACGTTGCTGCAAGCAACGAAGTAGAGAAACACAGGGGAGAGGAATTTCGCGGAGCTAGAAATTACGAAGGGTAATAATCCTTTACACCCTTCGCGCAATACTCAGCCCATCCCGAATCGGCAGCATCAATACCGTCACCCTCGGATCCCTGAACAACATCTCATTGTACCTGTGTATAACCCTGGCATCCACATCATTCCGTTCAAAAACCACTTTGCCGCTCCACAATACATTGTCAGATAATATCAACCCCCCGGGCCGCACACGATCAATGACCGCTTCATAATATTCAAGGTATTCCTGCTTGTTAGCATCAATAAAGACCAGATCCCAGGTCTCACTTCTTTGAAGGATTAGTTCCTGCGCCCTCCCGAACAAACATTCTACCTCTTTTTCTACACCGGCCATCGTAAGGTGTTTTTTAATCAGGAATGAAAACTCAGGGTTCGCTTCGATAGTGACCACCTTGCTTTCAGGAGATTTGTAGAGCCCACGGGCAAGACATATCGTTCCATAGCCAGTGAATGTTCCTAGTTCTAACACATGTCTTGCCTGAAGCAACGACGTCATCAGGGTCAGGAATGCTCCCTGGACTCTGCCGCTAAGCATCTGTGGAGCAATAGTATGTAGATGAGTAGATCGTTCCACTTCATTTAGGATCGCATCTTGAACATTGCTGTAGTCGTCCGTATATTTTTGTATTTCAGTCGCGAGCATAACGGGATTGCCAGATAGGATGAATGATGACAGAGGCCAGGATGATACCAGCCCCGATATAAAAGGATGTATTGAGTTCTTTGAAGTCCTTAAGGATGAGAAAGGCCATAATAATACCATACACCGGTTCGAGGTTGATCACCATGATGGAGTCATAGGCCGTGACCGAACGGACCGCCCGGGTGCACAATACCCAGGCGACACAGGTACACACCAGTCCGAGGATTAGCAGATAAATGAAATCCTGTGTGCTGGGTATAAATCGGTCAAGACCAAAGATGAGTTTTTCTCCCCCAATCCATATACACATCGTCAGCCATGCTCCGATCATCTGCAACATCGTCATATGCTCAGGATCAACTTCGTGAATCCACTTTTTTTCATAACTCGAAAAAATAGCCAAGAGCAGGGCAGCGGTGATGCCGAGGACGATTCCCATCAGCACCTCTCCCTGCGCTCGTCCGGCAATCAGAACAATCCCCGGAATGACCATGAGCCCAAATACAACTTCATGCGTTTCCCGTCTGCGACCCGTTATCCATGGCTCTATCATGGCAGTAAAAAAGGATATTGTAGCAAAACAGATTAGGGCTGTTGAAGCATTGGCCAGCTTGATGGATCCAAAGAAGCAGATCCAATGGATCGCCACCATCCCCCCCAAGAGATATAGCTTGCGCTGGCCCCTTATCCAACCCATGTTGAGCCTTCCGGACACAAGCAGGAACAAACCAACTCCGAGGCTGGCGATCAGCGTTCGCCACCACACTAAAGCACTGGCCGACAACGAAATGAGATCACCCAGGATGGCTGTTCCAGCGAGCAGCACCACCGCAATATGGAGATCAATGTAGGCCCGTTTTAAACTCACCGGAGGAATTGTTGTTATCTTTGCACAAGTATACACAAATAGACGAACCCTTCGTTAGTAACCCAATCCATTGAACATGTCCATTCGAATCGGCGATAAGGCTCCAGACTTTTCTCTTTACTCATCTGAAAAACAGTTAATCAACCTGGCTGACTTTAGGGGTAGGAATGTCGTGCTCCTTTTTTTCCCATTGGCTTTCACCAATACCTGCACCAGGGAATTGTGCTCCACCCGTGACGAAATGGAAGTCTATAATGCACTGGATACTGAAGTACTGGGTATCTCTATCGATACACCGCAAAGTCTCAACAGGTATAAAGAGGATCATCAATTCAATTTTACGCTACTGTCCGACTTCAACAAAGACACCATTAAGGCTTATGATGCCATTTATGAGCAATTTGGTCATAATATGAAAGGAGTAGGAAAGCGCGCAGCATTTGTCATCGATGGTGAAGGTATCGTCCGCTATGCAGAAATTCTTGAGGATGCAGGAAAAATTCCGGATTTTGATGCAATTCAAAATGCTCTTCGTAACTTTCAGATAGCTTAAGCCCATTATTACATTATCATTCATAAAAATCACATTTCCCATGTTGTACGATAGCCTTTCCAAAGAACAGGAAGATGTAATTGTTGAAGAGCTGACCACAGATGGTGAACAAACACAGCTCATCGTCCTCAATGATGACTATAACACTTTCGATTGGGTGATAGAGTGCTTTATGGAAGTCCTCAACCATACCAATGAACAATCCGAGCAACTAGCCTGGATCGTACATACAAAGGGCAGGGCAAGTGTTAAGTTGGGTACACTTGAGGAGTTAAAGCCTTATAAAGATGCCCTGACTGACAGAGGCCTCAATGCGATCATCGAGCATGAGAAGGTGAACAGGTGATTGATCCGGAATGCCTGTATATTCCCTTGATGACGAACTGATATTTCCACATCCTGTCCTTCGCGATCCTGATGGCCTGATGGCTGTAGGTGGCGACTTGTCTCCCGAAAGGCTTTTACTGGCGTACAGGTGGGGTATCTTCCCTTGGTATCATGAGGGACAGCCTATCCTTTGGTGGTGGCTTGCACCACGATTGATGGTCAGACCCGGTGACGTGCATGTAGCTCATTCAGTGCGCAATTATATCAACCAAAAGAAATACAAAGTCACCTTTGATCAAGATTTTGCAACGGTCATACATCGATGCAGCTCAGTGAAAAGGGTAGGGCAGGATGGTACTTGGATTATGCCGGAGATGATAGAAGGTTATTCTGTTTTGCATCGCCTGGGATACGCCCACTCTGTGGAAGTTTGGGAAAATGATAAGCTCGTGGGTGGATTATATGGTATAGCGCTTGGAAGAATATTTTTCGGTGAAAGTATGTTTGCCGAAAAGCCAAATGCCTCCAAAGTTGGCTTTATTCATCTTGCTAAGCTACTCGAAGAGAAAGGATTTCTCTGGATCGATTGCCAGCAGGACACACCACATATGCGCACACTGGGTGCAGATCTTGTGGAAGAGGATGATTTCCTCAAGATCCTCCGTAAAAATCATAGACACATTTAGCAATATCTAAAACAGGTAGGGGTTTAGTATTTTGAGTGCAAGGTCAAAAAACAGGTAGGGGTTCAAAATTTTGAACCCCTACCTGTTTTTTGACCTTGCAATTGCAATCATGCTCGTCGTAGGCTATACCTGCGTCTCGAGCATCAAACAAAATCGAATTCATCTGAAAATCAATCACAGCCACCTGCTGGCGGCAGGTAACAAATCAAAGTCAGGCAGCTACACATAGCACTACCACCACTTAATAATCTTGTGTTCTATTTCTTGAAATGAGCAATGATCAACCCTGCCAATTCTCTTCCCACATTCTCCTGCGCCTCTGCGGTTGAACCACCAACGTGCGGTGTTAATGAAATCTTCGGATGCGCGAGGATATCAGCCCTCGGTGTTGGTTCTCCAATGAATACATCAAGGCCTGCGCCACCAATTTGCCCGGAGTTCAATCCTTCAAGTAATGCGTCTTCATCAAAAACGCCGCCACGCGCTGTATTGATTAGAATCACGCCCTTTCTGAGTACAACTAATTCTTCCTTGCCTATCACAGGTTTGTCGGCCTTTGGAATATGTATGGTGATGATATCTGATTGTTTTAAAAGATCATGGGTATCCGTAGTTTGGATATCCACTGAAATGGTTTGATTTGTCCCATACACGCTGATCACAATGGTAGCTTTTTGAACAAAAGGATCAGATGCGACTACTTTCATGCCCAGCCCTAAAGCAATTCGTGCTACTTCCTGTCCGATACGTCCAAAACCGATGATCCCCATGGTTTTGCCCAGTAGTTCATTGCCTTCGCTACATTGTTTTTTCAGTTTAGCAAATTCAGTATTACCTGTCAACGGCATTGCCCTGTTAGCCAGATGTAATTGACGCATCAATGTAAACGCGTGACCGGTAACCAGTTCAGCAACGGATCTGGAGGATGCAGCAGGTGTATTATACACCCCTAATCCTTTTTCTCTGGCGTAGGCAACGTCAATATTATCCATACCCACACCACCTCGTCCGATCACTTTCAGGTTGGGACATGCATCGATCAGTGGTTTACGGACCTGTGTTGCACTGCGCACGGTGATGGCATCAAAGGTCTTTAACTGTGCTTCGAGTTCTTCCGCTTTAAAATGGGTAGTCACGACTTCAAAGCCTGCATTTTCAAGCATAGCCTTTCCTGTTTCATCTATGCCGTCATTGGCGAGTATTCTGATCTTGCTCATGGTATACGTTGATATATTGTCCAATAAATTGAATGAGGTCCAAAGATCGGGAATTTCTTATACTGGACCTTCAACTAAAAAAGGAAAAGAGGTAGGGTTTAAATGATTAAAGAGATAGGGGTTGAATATTTTCAACCTCTATCTCTTTAATCATTTATGAATATTTGCCGTTGCAGGAGTTTGCTCCTGCAACAAGTTTCCTATCACTGACCTCCGGATTTCAGTTGCTCGATCTCCTTGTCCTTCTCTCCCAATTCTTTTTTCAATCGTTCAATTTCCTTATCCTTCGCCTCATCCTTCGCCTCATCCTTCGCCTCATCCTCAGCCTTCGCCTTATCCTCAGCTTTATCCTTCGCCTCTTCGTGCGTAGAACCTCCCCCTACAATACTATGATAGAAGTCCTTGATAATCTCTACTCCATTCTCCCCCCTAAAATACGCCGCCCCAAAAAAGACAGCAGGTATAAAAAGGACAAGAAACAGGAAAAACCGGGCACATCCGGTGACTTTATATTTAGGTCCCATACGTTGACGTTTTGTTGTGGATAGCAATATACAATCTCAATCCGTAAACCAAACACATTTATTCGATCTGCAGCTTTTCCTCATCGATAGACAGCAGGGCGATCTCAGGTACAAACGCTTCCATCTGGTCTTTTTTTACGTTTCGATCCGCACATCAATGGTTTGTCGTTTGTTGACAGAGAGTCTGCTGTTCTCAAACTTCGCTTTGCTTCAATTTTAAGATTTTACCTTTAGCGCAATCACACAGAAAGATTCTTTTTTTGAAGTGCACAAGCGCTTCAGTTTATATTAACATCTCGAATAAGTACAAACTTGCCGCGCTAAACTGTTCGAGCAACCTGGACGCTATGTTTCAGGTACTGACAAAACAAATACCAACGCATCATGATCAGAAAACATAAGATGAAACCATACTAAGCGGATAAGCTAGCCGGAAAGCCAGACGCGAGTATAGAGACGAAGTGAGTTTTTAGCGTGGCTAGACTTTTTGGTTACTTTTTGGGCGATGCAAAAAGTAACATATCTACTCGCCTCGTGCGTAACGAATTAACCTACGATATCCTGGACCAATCCTGTTTGTACTTATACTCCGTTGATAGAAATCTTGCCATCGGAGCATGCTCCTGTGCTCTTAGCGCCGGATCCCGTGTTAGGATGTCTTCCGCAATCATCCTTGCTGTCCTGAGTATGGCCTGGTCTTCTACAAGGTTTGCAGCTTTAAACTCATAAGCACCGCTTTGTTTGGTGCCGGCAATGTCACCAGGCCCGCGAATCTTAAGATCAGCCTCCGCAATAGCAAATCCATCATTGCTTTTACAGATCACATCAAGCCGTTCACGGGCCGTCTTTGAAAGTTTATAACTTGTCATCAGGATGCAATAAGATTGGTCCGCACCACGGCCTACACGTCCGCGCAACTGGTGCAACTGAGCTAATCCAAATCGTTCTGCATTTTCAATGATCATCACGGTTGCATTCGGAACGTTGACACCTACTTCAATTACCGTCGTAGATACCATGATCTGGGTCTTGAGGTCTTTAAAGCCCTGCATCGCGTCCTCTTTTTCCTGGGCTTTCATTCTGCCATGTACAACTGTGATCTGGTAATCCGGTCGGGGAAAAATGCCCAGTAATCGCTCATATCCATCCTGCAGATTTTCAAGATCCAGTTTTTCAGATTCTTCGATCAGCGGATAGATCACATATACCTGTCTGCCTTTTTTGATTTCACTCCGTACAAATTCCATCACTTTCGATCGATGGGCCTCTGTGCGTTGTGTGGTCACCACCGGCTTGCGTCCAGGGGGTAATTCATCCAACACCGAAACATCCAGATCACCATATACAGTCAGTGCAAGTGTTCTTGGAATGGGTGTTGCAGTCATCACCAATACATGCGGCGGATGTAAAGGTGATTTAGTCCACATCTGAGCGCGTTGAGCTACACCAAAGCGATGCTGTTCATCCGTTATAGCCAACCCCAGCGCTGCAAATTCAACCCACTCCATGATCACTGCATGCGTCCCGATCAGAATATGGGTCCTGCCAGCCTTTAGCGATTCCAGAATTTCTGCGCGGGCATTACCGGTGATGCTTCCTGAAAGAAACGCAATTTTGATATCAAGCCCTTCCACCAGTTCGCTGATGGATTTGTAATGTTGCATAGCCAGTACTTCCGTAGGGGCCATGAGTACAGATTGGTAGCCATTATCAGCGGCTAGCAACATGCACATGAGCGCAACGATTGTTTTACCACTGCCCACATCGCCCTGCAATAATCTGTTCATCTGGTGGCTGGAACCCATATCCTTTCTGATTTCGCGCATCACCCTTTTTTGCGCTTCGGTCAGTGAGAAGGGGAGGTGTTTGGTATAAAAGGTATTAAAGACATGGCCTACTTCCCCGAACACAAATCCTTTTACAGTTTCTGCTCTTTTTACTTTGGCGCGCAGTAACATCAATTGGAGGAAGAAGAGTTCTTCAAATTTCATCCGGTTTCTTGCCTTGATTAATTCTTCCTGTGAATTTGGAAAATGGATTTTTACGAGTGAATCGAATCGTGAATAAAAGCGAAGTTTGGAAATGATGAATTCAGGTAAATTTTCCGGAATCTCATTCGGCCTGATCTGCGAGATCAGTTGTTTGATAATTTTTCGCCGTCCTTTACTGTCGAGTCCCCGGATGACTAGTTTTTCAGAACTGCTATACACTGGTTCCAGTCCTGTAGAGACCGTCTTTTCTTGTGATAGTTCTTCAATTTCAGGATGCACGATATTATACTTGCCCCTGAAGTCCTGCAATTTTCCGTAGATCAGATATGGTTTGCCCTGCACGATCCACTGATCAATATCTTTTGCGCGCTGAAACCATAGTATTTCAAGTTCACCGGTACCATCTTCAAACGTGGCGATAAGCCTTTTTTTATGGCCAGTCCCTTCTATACGTTTATCTGTGAAGATTCCTTTCAGTTGCACAGACTCTGTGGAAGTCTTTGCAACTTTGATGGTCGAGATTTCCGATTTATCTATATACCGGAAAGGAAGGTCCCACAAGAGATCACCGACCCTGTGTATGCCCAATTCCTTGCGCAACAATTCACCCCTGGCAGGACCTACACCTTTAAGGTATTCAATAGGTTGCGTTAATAAGGAATCGCCCTGGAACACGTTTTTTGATTTCTTAGACGGGAAAGATAAGGGAAGCTTTAATACTATGCCCAGAAACAAGGGCAACCACCGCCCAACTTATTTTTTAATGAGGCATTTAGTATCCTATTGACAATAAAAAAAGTGATACATTTCGTATTGCCACCATCCTGTGACCAAAAATTGTTTGAGCTGTACGAAAACCTATTTCATGCAAAATCAAGTCTTTATTGGTAAAAATTAGATAGAAGAAATAGGATGCTGAAATACGAATGGGCCTGAAGGCTAACGAGGTACAAAAGCACAAAGGGAAAAACCGAAGCGAGTTTTTTTGGTCACGAGGGTTTTGGTTCTTTTTTCCGGAAAAAAAGAACACGTATCCCCACGCCTCGTGTGCAACGAAATAATAACCTTACTTTTACACTCATCATCACCCGGCATACAGACCATGGAGACAAAGCGGCAGAAGCAGATAAATGAACTTTTAAGGAGACAGTTCAGTATGGTCCTCCTGGATGAAGGCACCTACATCTATGACAGGGCTATGGTAACGGTCACGCGGGTTGTGGTCTCCCCGGATCTGCAAAGTGCCAAGGTATATCTCTCCGTTTTCAATACAGAGAATAAAATGGAAGTCATGGCCGCCATGGATGAAAATATATATCGGCTCCGACACGCACTCGCAGGAAAGGTAGCAAAGCAACTCCGCAAAATACCTGAGCTAAAATTTTTCCTCGATGATTCCCTCGATGAGTTTTTCAGAATGGACCAGATCCTGACCAAACTCCGTGCAGAAAATCAAATGGGCACCGAAGAAGAATAAACCTGACCCATACGCCTACTCCCCTCTACACAAGCAACCTCTACCCATCAACTTATAAGGTCATAAGCCCATAAGCTCATCAACATATCAACATATCAACCCATCAACTTTTAAACTCATAAGCTCATCAACCCATCAACCCATCAACTTATAAACTTATAAACTCCTCTACCCATCAACTTATAAGGTCATAAGCCCATAAGCTCATCAACATATCAACATATCAACCCATCAACTTTTAAACTCATAAGCTCATCAACCCATCAACCCATCAACCCATCAACTTATAAACTTATAAACTCCTCAACCCATCAACTTATAAACTCATAAGCCCATCAACTTATAAACTTATAAACTTATCAACTTATAAACTCATAAGCCCATAAGCTCATCAACCCATCAACCCATCAACTTATAAACTCATAAGCCCATAAGCCCATAAGCTCATCAACCCATCAACCCATCAACCCATCAACTTATAAACTTATAAACTTATAAGCCCATCAACTTATCAACCCATCAACAAATCAACGTAAAGAAAAAATTTTCATTAACATGATCACGGATCACGGAGCACTACTCACTGTTCCATTTTCTCCACACTCACGCTCCTCGCCAGGTCATTTGGAATATTTATTTTTTCAGCATTGACTAACAGGATCATTGCTCCACCTGAGGCCTCCACTTCAAACTCATCACCAGGGCCAAGTCCAAGGCTCCATAACCGATAGGTTATTTCAGCTCCGGGTTGTCGTCGGGAGATCATTGCTTTTTCAGCAGGTAGTAACTGATGCATGGCAAGTACCGGTTTTGTCTCTTTGCTCGGAATGGGGGAGCCATGTGGATCAAGGGCCGGGTATCCAAGTTGTTTGTCCACTTCATCCACTTGGGCAGAAGTGAGAATGTGTTCATAATGTTCCGCCTCCGCATGGATATGCTCTACATCAACCCCCATTTCTGTTACAAGAAAGCTTTCCCATAATCGGTGAGCACGAACCAGGCTATTGGCTTGTTCTTTTCCGGCCTCTGTCAATTGAAAGGTTTCACTGCTTTGTTGAGTGATCAGCTTGCGTTGCACTAGTGAATTTAGAAATTGATTGAGGTGCTGGGTAGATA
>Ga0163155_10004739_pt1 | contig 13810 bp, 10 predicted proteins | sample OliLakLV19SP4G1_FD_148611 | JGI IMG/M metagenome (GOLD analysis project Ga0163155, IMG submission 148611) | Freshwater microbial mat bacterial communities from Lake Vanda, McMurdo Dry Valleys, Antarctica - Oligotrophic Lake LV.19.SP4.G1 | ecosystem: Environmental > Aquatic > Freshwater > Lake >...
GCCCCTAACCAGTCGTAATATCCCCCCTCCGAACCATCAATTTGCGGGTAGATGTAGGCCGATGGATTTGTGAAGGGAATGACCTGGCCCCTCGTCCGGATGGGAACGCCCAGATACTGGGGAGGCACAATTTTCAGGATATGATAGACATTCTGCAAATGTTGACGGAACAACGCATCGAACAAAAGATCACAATCCGTCTGGAAATCGGGGCCATACCACCAGAACCAGTCACTCCCCTCCGCGGCATAAATTTCTTTCCATGCCTGGTTGAGCACTTCCTCCGGGTGTCCGCCGCCCTGCGATTGCTCCACCAAAAAGGCCCGCGTTTTACCCAGCCACTCCCAAGCCCGGTTTTCTTCAGGGTCGCCGATCCAGATGTCAAAATCCCCCCGGATCCACGAGCCTGTGTGCAGGCGGTAAATCACCGGGGGCTCCTTGACTTCATCAAAAAGATCGCCCAGGCGCCGAGTCACCAAACGGGAACTTTCCAGGATTCTCCGATACATCAGATGCAGGAAGGCCTCTCCCCCGTCATGGAAGGCTTCCCAGGCATTTTCCCCGTCCAAAGCCAGACAGACCGTGGGATGCGGGTGCTTCGCGATCTCGGCAATATGCTCCAGATGATAGACAATGTATTCGGCCGCATCTTTGGCCGTGTTACGCGCGGCATTGAACCCGATGAAGTCCGACAAGGGCCTCTCACGGAACATCGCACCGATTCTGGCTCCGTCATATTCCGAGGCCCAGGGCTGGAACAGCTCAAGATGATCTGCCTTCCGGCTATTGTGTGCAGGGTCCTGGCTGAGGCTGCGGAAGAGAATATCCTCATCCGTGCAGAAATACTCAATGCCGGCCTCTTTGAACAACGGCATCAACTCCGGGGCAACAGATCCCTCGGAGGGCCAAAGTCCACGGGCAGGACGCCCAAAGATTTTTGTATGTAATTGCTGTGAAGCCCTCAGGTGGGCTCTGACATCCTCCTGTGCGGAAAACCGTGGCGGCAGTTCGCGGCCCGGCATGCAGCGCCCCGCAAAACTGGAATCATAGACCAGAGGCATGATGGGATGAAAATACGGAGTAGTGGTGATCTCCACCCGGGTTTCTTCCTGTGCCTGACGATAAAGTCCCAGCACCATTCGGATGATCTCCAGATGAATATCCATCAGCCGGTTCTTCTCTGCTTCCGTGAAATTGCGGCCTTTGTCCCTCAATTGTCCAAGTTCAGGATAACGTTTGAAAGCACTGAACCCGCACCAGGCCAGATTATACCAGACCTGGAGATCCAGAAAGTCCTGCGGAGTGAAGTGCCCCACACTTTCCTGGATCGTTTTAAGGTTCCATTCGCGGCCCCGCAATTCCAACAGTTCGCGGTAACGGGGAAACGGTTCGATCAGGGTGGACCAGTTGATCTTGAAAAAATTTTCCAGGATTTCGCTCTTCTCCCAGGACTCAAGAAGTTCCGCCGGCCGCCGCGACAAGACGCCCCACTTGTCAATGATCTCTCCATGGCTGAACTCCTCCAACTGCTGGACCAACACAGGCGTGAAGTTGAAATTTACCCGCAGCTCCGGATAGTGCGAAACCACATCGATCATGTCGAGATACCCTCTGACCGCATGCAGGCGCACCCATGGCATCATGGCCGTCTTGGTCAAAGGATCGACATAATACGGCTGGTGCATATGCCAGAGAAAAACAACATTCAGCATATCAGGTTGCTCCTTCTTCCGGTTTCACTTCACGAAGAAAACGTGCCGCTTCCTCCGGCAGAACCGAGTTGATATGAAACCCGGTGCCAAATTCAAATCCGGCGATTCCGGACATGCGGGGGAGGATTTCAATATGCCAACGGAAATCGAAATCCAGGGTGTGCCAACGGTTCTGTTTCCCATGACGGATCGGAGCTGTATGCAAAACCAGATTGTAACTCGGCTCATTCAACCCAATGCGATAGGCCGTGAGCACTTTTTGCAATGCATCGGCCAGCAGTACAAGTTCATGATCCGTGCAGGCATGAAAATCCGCACGTTGCTGCTTGGGCATCAGTACCACCTCGAACGGGAAACGGCTGGCGAAGGGACAATAAACACCGAAACCGGCGTTCTCGTAGACCATCCTTTCCTGCTCCTTGATTTCGTTCCTCAGGATGTCCTCGTAGATATTGCGGTCTTTTTCCACAAAATACTCCCGGCATGGATTAAGTTTTTCCTTCAAAGCCAAAGGGAGCACCGGGAGGGCGATGATCTGGGAGTGGGCGTGGTGCTGGGAGGCCCCGGCCTGGGCTCCGACATTTTTAAAAACCATCAGGTATTTGAACCGTGAATCCCGCATCAAATCAACCATGCGGGCACGGTAGGCCTTCAACACGTCGACAATCCCGCTGAGCGGCTGTTTTTCCAGAGGCAGATTGGGCTCCGGTGTCTCCACCACCACTTCATGCGCTCCCACCCCGTTCATCTTGTCATAAAAACCCACCGCTTCCTTGCTCAGCTCTCCTTCAACTCTCAGGGCAGGAAAACGGTTGGGAACGACACGCACCTTCCAGCCCGGCTTGTTGGGTTCTGTTCCGGGTTCGCGCACAGCAAAAACCTCCGGAGGGGTGAAGGATTCATTTCCGGTCAGAAACGGATCGGAACCCGGCAGGTTCTCCTGAACAGTGTTATATTCAAATTGATTGGGACGTCTCAATCTTTCGGGACTGAAGACCACCCAGCGTCCTGTTACAGGATCTTTTCGTATTTCCGGCACAATTATTTTCCTTTGTTATCCGCTCAGGCCATGGCCTTTTTGTAAATCGCCTCATACTTTGGCACCACCCGGTTCCAGGAGAAATCCACCTGCATGGCGTTGCTTCGGATGGCATTCCAACCTTCCTTGTGTTCCAGCAGATCCAATGCCGCCTTGAGCTGCTTCCAGAGTGATTCCGCCGTGGCCCGGCTGAATTTGAACCCGGTTCCAGTCTTCTTCCTGCCGTTCCAGGCCTTGACTGAGTCACGCAGTCCGCCGATGTCGTGCACCACCGGAACGGTTCCATAACGCTGGCTGTACATTTGGTTCAGGCCACAGGGCTCAAACAGCGAGGGCATGAGAAAAAGATCCGCTCCGGCTTCAATACGGTGGGCTAACCCTTCACTGAAACCGATCTTGACGGCAATCTGATCCGGATGGTCTTCCGCCAGTTTGGCAAAGGCCCGCTCATAAGCCGCATCCCCTGAACCGAGCAGGACAAACGAAGCCCCGCTTTTGAGCAGTTTCGGCATCACCTCCAGAACGAGGTTGAATCCTTTTTGATCCACCAGACGGGAAATGGAGGCGACCAAGGGTTTGGTTAGGGATTTTTTCAACCCTATCTCTTTCAGGAGTGCCTTCTTGCACTCTTTTTTGTTTTTTAACGAAAGCATGTCATACGGCTCGTCTATCCATGGATCGCTCACCGGATTCCACGCGTCTGTGTCAATCCCATTGAGAATGCCAGTCAGACTTGCCGCTCTGGATTGCAACGGTTTTTCCAGACCACAACCAAACTGGGGGGTTAAAATTTCCTCCGCATAGCTGGGACTGACCGTAGTCACCTGATCGCATGCCAGAATGCCCGATTTGAGGAGATTAATCCGGCCATAATATTCCAGGGCGTCGACATGGAACCAGTGCCCAGGCAGATTGGTCAGGCTGAAATCGTAGTTGGGAAACACCCCTTGATAAGACAGGTTATGGATCGTCAGCACGGTTTTATAGGGAAGAGCGGCGTTTTTCACCAGCGCCGGAACCAGCGCAGTCTGCCAGTCGTTCAGATGAATGATCTCCGGTTGGGGATCGATATAACGCGCCAATTCCACAATCATCTTGGAAAAAAATATGAATCGGGCGGCATTGTCGAAATAGTCACCCATCGCCCCGCCATATAAATGATTGCGGTCATAATACTCATCGCGTTCGATGGCAAAAATGCTGACCCCGTTGGCCGCCACCCCATTCCAGACCCGGGCCGAAACTTCAAAGGCACCCAGTTTGGTTCTCAGCGTCAACTTAGTCGGCTGAAGTTCAGGCAGGGATTTTTTTAGGGAGTGGTACAGCGGAAGAACAACGGAAATACTGTGACCACGTGCCCTGAGGGCGGAAGGCAGTGCGGCCAGAACATCCCCTAAGCCACCGGTTTTGGCGTAAGGCGTCATTTCACTGCTTGCCAAAAGAATATTCATAACCTCAGAGGGAACGACCGACACCTTCATGCATAGCGGAAGAAGCCGCCCTCCGTAAATCGAAACTTTTCAAGTCTGCTGCTTGGTATCCGATACCAGCATTTACCACTTTAGAGTATCCAATTGTATGAACCCAATCCCGACCCAGGACGTTTGCCTCCGGAATAACGGACGAATCGCACTATTGAATCCACAGACTCATCTGCAAAAGGAAGAGGGAGGTGATACAGCCGGGCCGCTTGCCGTTTTCAAATCTGATACTCAAGCCCGGACTTATGGGATTTCAAGGCAACTACCCGGGTCACCATATCGGCAATGGTTGTTCCGCGCAGGACGCTTCGGGCTGCCTCTTCGGATTCATCCAGTACACTGAGAAGCAGTTGACGACGTTCGTCTTTTTTCCCGGACGAAGCCGCTTCCTCCTTGGTCGAGCCATCCATCAGGTCGATGACCTGATCCAGATTGATGAATTCGGGCCTGGCTTTCAATGAATAGCCACCATCCATTCCCCGGCGGCTTTGTAGGAAGCCGGCCTTTTTCAAGGCAAGAAGGATTTGCTCAAGAAATTTTTCAGGAATGCCGCTGGCCGCCGCAATCTGGGATATCTGTTGCCATTCGACCCCCTGAGCCGAGCGAATGGCGATTTCCGTCAGGGCAAAAATGGCGTATTCGCTTTTCTTGGAAACTTTCACTGGATCCGACACTGCCGGACAATGCCTGCAACGTCAAAAAGGAAGTGTCCCGGCCGATTTCCCCCCATCGGTCTTGTTACCTTGTGTTTCACAAAGGTAGACAGCGTGAGGAATGGGGTTTGGCGAAACCGGATTTTGTTAGTAAGCGCAGATGCCGCTGCAGGCTCCCAGGCATTGTATTGTGTTGCGTTATGTTCTCCGACTGCAGACTCGAACACACACTTACAATTTATAAGTGGCGTTTTTTCAGTTTTTCAAACTCGGTCAATGCCATCCCGACCACTTGGTCCATGTTGTAATACCGATAGGTGGCCAGTCTCCCTACGAAGCTGACCTTCTCCTCTTGATCCGCCAGCTCCCGGTATTTCTCATACAAGGCCTTGGCATCAGGGGCAGGAATCGGATAGTAAGCCTCTTTCCCCGGACCATAGTCTTCCGGATATTCCCGCACAATCGTTGTCACCGGGAGTTTCTGCCCGGTGGCATGTTTGATTTCCACGATCCGGGTGAATGCCTCGTCATTGGGATAATTCACCTGCATGACCGGTTGAAAGGTTTCCTGCGGCAAGGTCTCGGGCTCGAAACGGAGTGAACGGTAGGGCAGCGCTCCGTAACAACAGTTGAAATATTCATCCACTGCACCGGTATAGATCATATGCCCAAATGAAAGAGCCTGCCGGATCTCCCGGTAATCCGTATTGAGCCTGATTTCGATATTCGGGTGATCCAGCATCCGCTCGAACATCCGGGTGTATCCTTCCTTGGGCAGGGCCTGGAAGTTTTCGGAAAGATAACGGTCATCCCGATTGGTCCGCACCGGGATCCTTCCGCAAACACTCGCATCCAGATCTTTCGGGTCACGCTTCCATTGCTTGCGGGTGTAGTTCTTGAAAAACATCTCGTAAAGTTTCCATCCCACCTGGGAAACGATGACCTCTTCGGAGTTTTGGGGCGTTTTAACCGGAACCCGCCACTCCGCCAGGGTCTTCTCCATTTCCTCCGGGGTCGAAGGCCGGCCCAACAGTTGCTCAAACGTGTTCAGATTGATGGGAAACTGCCAATAACGGCCTTCTGCCCATGAAAGAATTTTATAGTCGACCGGGTGCCACTCGGTGAATTGTCCCAGATATTCCACAATCCGTTCCGAATTACTGCGGAAATAATGGGGACCGTAAGTATGGATCAGAACCCCGGCTTTGTCGTAATGATCGTAGGCATTGCCGCCGATATGATTCCTCCGATCCACCACAAGACATTTTTTCCCACACTGACTGGCCAGTCGTTCAGCTAAAACAGCTCCGGCAAAACCTGCGCCGACAATAAGATAATCGACCTGCTGTGACATCGTCTCACCTTGGGGGAAGAAACCCCGGGATTCAAATGGAAAGCTTCTTTTTCCTGAGAACCACGCCCGTGGCGGCTGTTCCTAATAAAAACAGCACCCAGGTTGAAGGCTCGGGAATGGCAACCATGCCTCCAATGGTTGATCGATATGCACCGATCCTCACAAAATAACTTGAGTCGGGATCTACAGGTTTATAAAAAGACATACCGCCTGCTTCCACATAAGCCGCAATACCAGAAAGATACCAGGTGCCTCCAAACTTATAAAACAGACCTCCACCGGAATCGCCCAAGGTCAGGGCAAACTCGTCCGCTCCCGCATTACTGTCAAAAACTGTTTCAATCGAGGTCGACGTGTAGGGAGCGCTGGGGATCGAATAGGCAAAACCAATCGTTGTATTGGTTCCCCATCTTTTTACCCCGACTGTTGAAACACCACCCCAGTTTCAGCCTTCACCCACCATTTCGGACCCTTACCCTTCGCCAAAACCGACAAAAACAGAGTTTCGATTAAGATTCCGTGTGTTCGAATTAAGGTTGATTGTTGTCAAACCTGAAACTGTTTGGGCAGGATCCATTGTCAGACGCACCAGCCTAAGGTCTGCCGTTCCCACCTTTTGTGTGCCATTGACTTACCCCCCTGTGTTGAAAGAGGTATCCACGTAAAAAGTCTGACCTTCAATTTTAATTTGAGAACCCACGGATTGATCCACATGGGCCGCCGTTAAAACAAATTGATTATCCAAATAAACGCCAGAACCGTAAGACGTACCCGAACCGTTCCGAAAATCCACAACGTTGGCCCAAGGCAACCCTGTACCTGGATCAACGATATGGGTGGCATTGCCTTTCCCAAACAAAATAACCGCCCTTGCCGGCGACACGGCTCCCGACAGCACGACGCAAAAAAAATGATCGAAACGCTTCGCATAAACACCTTTAAATTGATTACCATTATAATATGAAAACGTATTCCCTCCCATCAATTTTGCGCCTCTTATGACCTGGCAACATCAGATTCTTCATCTCATAATCGTTGACGAAATCTGAGCCCTGAGTGACTATTCCCGAACCGAATTTTAACCTCTAGAACCAACCTACCTATGAGCGATCAACCCGCCGTTATCCCAGCCCCAAGCCCCTACAACAAAAACAATCCATTCAAGGCCAAGCTGAAATCGAAAAGCCACCTGAACAAGGAAGGTTCCGAAAAAGATACCCGCCACTTTATCATCGATCTGGCCGGCAGCGGCCTCCAATACAACCCCGGCTTCTCCCTCGGGGTTTTTGGACAGAACGCCCCGGTCGTGGTCGACGAGCTTTTGACCAAACTCAACATTGATCCCGCCACCAAAATCGCTCCCAAGCCCGGTGCCGAGCCTTCCCCCATCCGGGATCTTCTGCTCAACAACTACACCCTCAACCGGACGAACAGGAAATTCGTCAAAGGGATTGCCGAAAAACTTTCCGACGGCGAAAAAAAAGAAAAACTGTTGGCCCTTGCTGCGGACGACGAACAACTGAGTGCCTACATCTTCACCCGTGACTTCATCGATGTACTGAGCGAACATCCGGAAATCAAACTTACGGCGGAAGAACTGCTTCCCCTTCTCAGCCCATCCAACCCGCGCCTATACTCCATCGCCTCCAGCCAGGCCAAAGTAAAAGAGGAAGTTCATCTGACCATTGCCGTCGTCCGTTATCATACCCATGATCGTGATAAAAAAGGCCTTTGCTCCGGCTGGCTGGCCGACCACTCAACCATCGGCACAACAGAAATTCCTGTTTTTGTTGCTTTGAGCAAACACTTCAAACTTCCCGACGATCCGGCCACCGACATCATCATGGTGGGACCCGGTACCGGCATCGCCCCTTTCCGGGCCTTCCTCCAGCAGCGCGAAGTGGACAGTGCCAAAGGCCGCAACTGGCTTTTCTTCGGCGACCAACGCCACGCCACCGACTTTCTCTACGAGGAAGAATTTGATGCCTGGACAAAATCCGGCCTCCTGACCCGGCTCGACACCGCTTTTTCCCGTGATCAGGCGAAAAAAATCTATGTCCAGGACCGGATGCGTGAAAACGGTGCCGAACTCTGGGCATGGCTGCAAAAAGGTGCCTACTTCTACGTCTGCGGTGATGCCAAGCGCATGGCCAAGGACGTGCACCAAACATTGATCGATATCGCCATTAGACATGGCGGACTCAGCCCGGAGAAAGCCGATGAATACATCAACAAGACCTTGATGAAAGAAGAGCATCGCTATCTGCGCGACGTCTATTAACCTGATCAAATGGCGCCCAGCCCTAATAGACGCCGCAGAACACCCACACCTCGCTCCAAACGGCCCAGGAAAATGAGTAAAAATGCCCTGGTTGTAGGGCTTTCGTGTCTTTCTCTTTTGCTTCTGATCGGCGGCCTTTATCTTTTACAAAAAGAAAAGGACAAAAGTCGGGCCAAAGCCAGCATCAGCGAAAAAGCCAAGCTTTTAAGCCGGGAAAACCCCGAGGCTGAGGCGCTGGGGGGCGGTGTGGAAAGCCCACAAAAAACAGCTCCCAAAGCTCCGATCAAAATACCCGTTCCACCAGCACCCGGCCTCAAACCGGCACCTCCTGACCCCACCCCTATTCCAGCCGATATCATTCCCGTTCAGCCTACTCCTGCCCCCAAAGCAACACCCTTCCCACCGCCTGACCCTACTCCCTTACCGCAACCCACAGCAAAACCCACACCGCAGCCCCCGGTTCCGACGGGTCCGGCTCTGAGAGCGGAACCCGTCATTGTTCCAGCGCCCGTCACCGAGTTGGAAATTGCCGCCTGGCAGGTTCAATTGGAGCGGCACCATTTCTCCTCAGGAACGATTGATGGCGATTTCGGAATGCGCAGCAAACGCGCCATCACCCAGTTCCAGAAAAACCGGAATCTACCGGTCACCGGAGAACTGGATTTTGAATCCCGCATGGCCCTGGGCACACCTGGAAATCCCTTCAAAACCTATGTGGTGACGCAGGCAGATATGGACATGATCCAGCCGACTCCTGTTCTCTGGGCGGAAAAAGCCAAAGCAACCTATCTCGGGTATAACGATGCCTGGGAGATGCTGTCGGAAAAATTCCACACAGCACCGGCTTTCCTCAAAAAGTTGAACCCGCAAGTCGTCAGCATAGGAGTGGGGACAGAAATTATCGGAACCAACATGGATCAGTCCTACCCCATCCCCAAGGCCGACAAAATCCAGATCATCCTTCAGGAAACCACCCTTCTTGTTTATTCCAACAGCGGCCGTGTCCTGGCCTGTTTTCCCTGCTCCATAGCCGCAGACAAGAACAAACGTCCGAACGGTCTGCTGGCAGTAAAAGTGGTGGCCCCCAACCCCAACTACACCTTCAATCCGGATGTGCTCAAAGCCCTGGCAGAAAAAGAAGGATTAACCGCCAAGATGATCCTCCCACCGGGCCCTAACAATCCCGTGGGATTGGCCTGGATCGGCCTGACCTTGCCGGGTTACGGTATCCACGGAACACCGGAACCCATGGACATTTCCAGAACCGGCTCCAGCGGTTGCTTCCGCCTGGCCAACTGGAATGCCCAAAAATTGATGAAAATGGTCTCGATCGGCACCCCGGTCGAAGTGGTGGAATAATCCTCAGTGATATTAACCCGCTTCTTCAATCAATTCGTCGATTCAGCTGAGCCTGTAGTGAACACATAATTTACGGATTACATCCAGATCCAGTCCGGGATTGCGCACAATACGTTCCACAATGTCAGCTGGATCTATCAGTTTATCGCCCCGCATAAAGTTTGAGCGCGACGAGGTGCTGAATCGGAACCAGCCGCAAAATTGACAACCTGCACAAGGTCAAACGAGCCCCGAACGTCAATGATTACGCCCAGAGGATTTTCCATCTTCCATATCGGGTTCCCTTAAATCTTTCTGAAACCCTGCGTTGCGAAGTACTTTAGGCAGTTGGCGCACCATCGGCAAAGAGGCATTAACCCCAAAATCAAGATCCTCAGCCTGGCGGACATAGTGGTGGGCGGCTAAAGCGATAGCCCCGATGACCACCGTATCGATTTGGTGCTCAATGAGAATTCCAGCCGAAGTTTCGGCAGCGCTTAATAGTGCATCCGGATCGTTCCTTGTTCAAGCGTTCCGCCGTCTGGGCCGGAACCATGAGAAACGCTGTCCAATGCTGAAGGCGACTTTGATCCTCTCTGTGATCGACAGCGGACAAAGTCGCTCCAGCTCAAACCAACTTGAACAATCTGCGCACGCACTGCGGCGGGGCCGGTACTCCCTGGCATAATGAATGCCGATAGTATTCATCAGAGGATTAGAAAAGACTAAAATTACACCAAAAGTTTCTCTGACAAAGCAAGACCATCCAAGAGGCTTGCCTCGAATTTTCTTTATTCAGAATCCCCACGAACCGCGGGCATCTCGGAGAGTTGGCGTGAAAACTTGCTTCGGGTTATCCCTTTCGTTCGGCAAGTCGCCAGAACGATGTGACCAGTAAACCAGATCGGCACGCAGGTCAGACCAGTGGATTGACGAGCTGTCCCACCAACAACACCCGGGGTGCGAAACCTTTTGCTTACTTCTTGATCCGGGTCGAGATCTTGGGGGCTTCCGGCTTTTTGGAACCGAAGACACCGCCAAAGAGCCCGCCGCCGGACTCTTTCGTTTCAGTCGTGCTTGCCTTAATTGGCTCGCGGAGGGTGCCGGCCCGGACACTGAGGTGAACAGGCACGATCTGATTGGAAAGGATGGTCTGATTGGCTTGGCGAAGACGTTTACTAAGCAACTGGGCGATTCCCAGCATCAACTGCCCGCCCGCAACTGGAAGCTGCTCAAAGTAGGTTTGAAGGGATTGGACATCCAGACTCCAGAGGACGGATGTTTCCACAACACGAACCGATGCAGAGGCAGTTCCTGGCTCGAAAATACTGACTTCCCCGATACAGTCACCGGGACCAATTTCACCCAATTTTACATCTTTGGCCTGCCCGGTAATCATCACTTCCAAAATACCGGATATCACGATGAAGAGACACGTTTGTTGGACGCCTTGCTCCACCACGATTTCGCCCGGCCCGAATTCGCCGAACACACCGTAAAATTTCAACGTTTCCAAGTCCTGGGGGGAAATGTTGCACAAAATTCCTACCGGAACCAGATCTGCTACACCGTCTGACATAGCAAACATCATAAAACGGAGATTTGTCCGGTCAATGGCAAAGCAATGCCAATTTCAGTCATGATTTAGGACTATTTTAAGTGAACTGCAGGTCGTTTTCAGTAGTTGTCGAAATACAAGTCGAGAGCGTATCTCTTCTTTGCTCCTGGATAAAAGAGGTGTGTCTTAAAAAATCAGAAAAAACCTCCTCAGATCTAAACCAAGTTGAAAGGCCCAACCAAAGGCTCCTTGGGTGTTCTAATGTGTTAAAAGCTACCAGTTGACCCCGTTAAAACATGTCCCCGCTTCAAACCGGCAGCAGCCCGCTGAGAAGTGAGCCCAATAGCTCCTCGATGGCGTCCAGACTTGATTGCTGGGGAATAGCTAATTTTTAGGATCAAACTCTAGATTGCGATGACCTGGAATTGGGTTGACGTAAGATCCAAGTTCAATGAAATGGGTGCCTCCTGTAGTAAAGAACAGTTTAAACCGCGCATAGGTGCCATTGGACAAACTAGCGAAATACTCTTTTTCAAAATCGGCTTTCCAAGGTTGGTCTCCCTTTCGATAACCAACTTCATCAAAAGCCTTATATCCTCCCAAAGGGCTTCAAACCCAAATTGGTCTATGCGATCAACAAGGCCACCACCGGGCACAGAAACTCTAAAACGCCAATCATATAACTGATTTGAGTTAGGAGCCACACCTTGATTATTGGTCCAAGCCTCCACTTGTATTGTCGCCTGATCCGCGCTGCCTTTCAATCCGATGGCGAGGCTGATTCGAACTGGAGTTCCGTTTTTCGGAATTGACATTCCACCCGTTTCAATTCGCACTAAAGGCTCTGTTTCCCCCTTTTTTTGAAGTTCAAAAAAAGCCGGATTGTCCTTGGAGGGAGGCACTTTTCTTGTCGAATCTGCTCCTACACCATAAGCAAATGCAGCCGAGGATTTTCCGTCAATCGGATAGTAGCCTTCCTTGGATACAGAGACTGAGAGCCCGGCTCCCTTGATATTTTCAATTGAGAAATAACCATTCTCATCACTGTAACTTCCATACTTAGACCCAGACTCAAAAAAACGGTCGATAGCACTGTACTTGATTGCTGCCCCATCCACCGGATTCCCATGCTGATCCACGACTCGTTCATAAAAGTTGGTAGGCGTCTTGTAAGCCGAGGCGATTTTATCAGCTGCACTTTTTCTCGCAGCCTCTTTATGCTGGGGGGTGCTTTATGCAAGTTGGGCTGTTTGCTCCTCATTTGCTTCGGAATCATGACCAGACATCTGGGATATGGGAGATTTGATTGGAAAAGTTGAACCCGCTGTTCCGGAGTCTGACGCGGAGGGCTATAACCACCAAATCAGTAGTGCCAATAGGAGCAGGCCAAGAGCCAAGTTTAGTTTCGTTCTCGGCTTCATGGATTTCGCTCGATTACAAACGAGTAAATGTAAATGGGGTCAGTCTAAATTGCACACTTTGCTGTATTGGCTAGGTTTTTGGTTAAGCGCTTTTTTCTTGTGGCGTTGTTCATCGAGTCTTCTTACTGTTTGGTCAATTCCCTCATTGCTTTGATAGCCTAGTTCTTCAGCTAAGGCTACTTACTTCTCCCTTAATAATCGAACTCAATTTAAAATGCGTAGTCGCTTTTCCTTTTCTTCGGCGAACTTTCTCCACAGGAACAGAACGACTCGTCCCTGCCAAACGTCCATCTTCAGTCTGATCCATCTCACGCTTCTTGCCTTTAAGCATGTCTCCCACCTTCTCGACAAAAACTTCCTATTCAGCCCATAAACCCAACTAAACCCGGGCCAACAAATCTATATAACACAAAAAAGATGTAAAATGTAGTAGACTGAGCCGAATGGCACTAAGATAAGCTTATGATCTTCGCGATTTTAGATGGCTTGGGTAAGAAAATGAATCCTAAAACAACCTTGTCTTAGTGCCATGCGGGTCAGTCGTCGACCCTTAACAATTTTTCTAAGATGGAAGATTTTTCTCCCGATTCCCATTCTTATTTATTCGTGCTCCAATTTTTTACAATCAAAAAATTTCTTCCTCTTTCCAGATATTCAAGCTCTCTGACCCATTCTACCAGGCCTGTTCATTGCCACGGGGTATCACGTGATGCATAACCCTTCCCATTCCAATCGCGGCGTTCTCATCATAGTGGATACCTTGCCGACCTGCTCCACTCCTTTATACAATATTAACGGGCTGACCCGGTAAAGAAGGGGACAAAGCTCTGAGGCAGACGCTACAAATACTTGGGAATCCAAAGGACTTCAAGACTTGGGCAAGATGCCCAAGCTACTTTAGGCTCGCCAAGTCAACTTGCTTTGGTCTATGTGCAAAAAATACCTGACAATTCTTCAGAGACAACTTTTTAAG
>Ga0163155_10004741_pt1 | contig 13805 bp, 18 predicted proteins | sample OliLakLV19SP4G1_FD_148611 | JGI IMG/M metagenome (GOLD analysis project Ga0163155, IMG submission 148611) | Freshwater microbial mat bacterial communities from Lake Vanda, McMurdo Dry Valleys, Antarctica - Oligotrophic Lake LV.19.SP4.G1 | ecosystem: Environmental > Aquatic > Freshwater > Lake >...
TTCCTAGAGAGTATCCTAAGCCGGATCTGCATAGCCGCCCGCTTGGCGCAACTGACAGACGACCTACTGAAAGAAGCAGAATCATTTCTTCGGTGAGTGCCTGGGCTGCAAGACGTGACTCTGGCCTAGACCCTGCTTTGCATAAGCCTCCAACCATTCCAACCAATCAATCTTATTAACAATCTCCTGCCAAGTAACCAAAGCCGTTGGCTCCATCTTCAGCAACCGTTTGGCGATCGCCTCTGTAATTCGCATGGCATAGCGATCGCCACTGCTCCATGCACCTGTAACTCCCTGCAAATCACCGGGGATAGCCGTAAGAGGCTGAACCAAATAACGGCGGTTATCGCCCACTGCAACACGCGATCGCCAGATGACGACAAAAATGTGAGAGAGGAACCTAGGATCGAGACCGCCTTGGGACTGACAATAAGCTTCAAGCTCGGCTGAAAAGTGCTGCTTGCCTGGAACGTATACTGAATCAGTCGAGCGCCTGTAGAGATTTCCCCTGCCGCTGTCCTCCCTGAGCTGAACGAGGTTGATAAGGTTGATAACCAGATCTGCGGTGGCGTCTTGATGGCAAAGCCACCAGCAGGCGCTAACTCCCGGCTCGGTGCTGACGACACGCCACAACGTTGCGCGAGTAGACCTACCTTCCAAGGTTCCTGGGGCTTGGAATTTTGGAGATCCGAGACTTCGCCGCATCCAATTGAAGAGACGGCGAATAAAGTTAGACAGCGTTCCTGCGGATTTTGCATACTGCACACTACGGTTTCGCCTTGACTATAGATAGATAGGCGTTAATCCTCTCGGTTGGGCTGAGCCGAATCAGCGTGCTAGCTGTGGCGATCGCGCCCAACCATTTCACGCCTGCTTCAATCCCGAAATCTTCTTTCACTGATGCCCGCGCCGCTGGAATTAGCAGGCAAATCAGGATTGCCGATTGCAGCATTAGCTCTAGCGGGTCAATATGTAGGCCAAAAACATTAAGGCCATCGCCCTGCCGATTTGGGCAGTCTTGCTGACATTGGATTTCGTCGGTTTCTGGCATGACGGCGGGGTGGTGGTTGCTTTAAAGTTCCCAACTATGCCAAGCCCCGAAACGGATGTAAAATCGCGGCTAATACCCTAGAATCAATACTGAACAAGCACTTTGGGGTTTTCCATGAATAAAGGCGAGCTGGTTGCTCAGATTTCCGATACCACAAAATTCACTCAAAAGGATGTAGATACCATGCTGACAGCCGCGATCGCCGCCATCATGGAAGCCGTTTCAACCGGTGAGAAGGTAGTCCTGGTCGGGTTTGGCTCATTTGAAAAGCGCGATCGCAAACAGCGGGAAGGCCGCAATCCTAAGACTGGGGAAGCAATGAAGATTCCAGCAACCAAGGTGCCCGCCTTCAGTGCAGGCAAGGGATTCAAGGATTTAGTTAGCAGCCGCTAGCGCAATGCTGTTGAACAAAGCAAGCCCCGCCATCTACCGAGTTTTTTCTATGAACAAAGGCGAATTGATTGCACAGATTTCTGATGAGACCCGAATCACCACGAGGGATATTGACCTTGTGCTGAGTAAGGCGATCGCCCTGATCGTCAACAGAGTATCAGGTGGCGAGAAAGTGACGATCGTGGGGTTCGGTTCCTTCCAACGGCGTGATCGAAGAGAACGTAGAGGCCGTAACCCCAAGACTGGAGAAGAGATGTTGATTTCAGCAACCCGAGTCCCTGTATTCAGCGCTGGCAAAGATTTCAAAGACAGAGTGGTTTGAGTCAATCGACAATAAAAAGCCCTGCCGTCCATAGAACAGCAGGGCTTCTCCGTTTAAACCAAGAGTTAAACAGGCTTCCTGCGTGCTGCGGCCTTCTTTGCAGCGGGGGGCATAGCAGCCGTGACAACAGCCTTTGGCTCTCTAGGCTTCCTGGCCTTTACATTGGCGGTGACGGCGGCGGGTTCAGCGGCCTTGGCGGTAGTCTTGGCGGTACTCTTCCTGGTTGGTTCAATCCCTGGCACTAGCATTGGAGTAACCGTAGTAAGTGCAGCATTCAACCGAAGCATCAGGCGGCTTCTAACGCACGTCAATAATTCGTCGCCTGTCAGGTAATCCTCAATTTCCTGATCAATTATCCCGTTTAAAGCGGGGGTGATCGCATCTTGAATAGCTGTGCTTATTGTGGCAGTAACCATAGCAGGGAAATCCTCAACGACATCTACTGCCAATTCTACTGTGTCTGGTTCAGTGTGGGGCTTTCCCGGCTCATACTCCGCCTCCCAAATGCAGCCATTCGATAGCCAGAGCGAGACCCTTAAACAGCCAGTGCTAATCCAAATCTCCTCAAGCAGGTTAGAGATTGTCATCAGCTGATCCGCGATCGCCTTCTTGTAGCAGACAATCAACAATGTCTGGCCATTGTCGATGGACGTGACGCACTCCATGAGGGGAGCGAATTTAACCTTTAAACCAATTTGCGCCTTCAGATCGATAATGCGCTGATCCTGTTCCGTTAGCCTCAAGTTGCCTCCCGTTTGCCTGCCTTAGCGTTCCCTTGGGAACGCTAAGGCATCCCCAACGCTTAAGCCGTTCATGCCCAAAACCGCATTCAGCGCCCAAATTCAGCAGATTCCAACCGAGTCTTTAATCGCCTACTTCAACAACGTCAAGACGCATCCTGACTCACAGATAGATAAAATCATCTCGTCTATTGCGGAGTTTGGCTTCACTGTCCCGATCGTAATTGACGGCGGCAGCGTGGTAATCGCTGGGCACGGCAGGCTAGCGGCGGCTAAGAAAATGCAGCTCAAGACAGTGCCCTGTATCGTTCGAGATGACCTGACGGCTGCTCAAGTGAAAGCACTACGGATTGCCGATAACAAGGTGGCCGAATCGCCCTGGGATGATGCCGCGCTGAAATTAGAGCTAGAAGCGCTGGCAGAGATGGATTTTGATTTGACCCTAACAGGTTGGGATACTGAGGATCTGTCGGCGTTTGATTTAGATGTAGACTTCCAAGGCTCTCAAGTGGTCGGCGGTGAGGCTGATGAGGATGAGGATGAGGAAGCGATCGCCGATCTGCTAGATGCAACAGATGAAGGCGCGATCGCCAGTCGCGTAAAGTTGGGTGAGATCTGGCAATTGGGACGGCATCGGATCTGCTGCGCTGATTCGACTAACGAGGAGAATGTCAGGAAGTTGCTGGGCGATCGCGCTGTGGGGATGGTGTGGGCTGACCCTCCGTACGGGATAAGCATTGTTCATGGTTCTCGTATCGGAGGTAATAAAAGAGGGCATATCAAAGGAAGGCCAGATCAGAAGTTTGGAACTAATCCAACAAACGAATATGCGCCTGTGATTGGCGATGAAACAACAAATACTTCAATCGCCGCTTTCGCTTTGTGCAGCATGTTTGAGGCTGTTCAGATATGGTGGGGCGGCAATTACTACTCTTCAATCCTGCCAGACTCGTCATGCTGGATTATTTGGGATAAAGAGAATACTGGAAATTTTGCTGACGCTGAATTGGCATGGACAAACCAGCCCAGCGCCGTTCGCATCTTTAAGCATATGTGGAATGGCATGATTAAAGCTTCAGAGGGTGGACAAAGAAGGGTTCACCCAACCCAAAAGCCGATCGCCCTTGCTGAATGGTGCTTTGAGAAATATGGCAAGCCCGACAATTTAATCTTTGACCCATTCCTAGGCAGCGGAATAAGCTTGATCGCCGCTCAACAGATGGAAGGCGATCGCACTGTCTATGGGTTTGAGCTAAGTGAGGCGTATTGTGAAGTAGTCCTGCAAAGGTGGGAAGCTCTCACAGGTGTAGAGCCTGTACTGATAGGTACCCTGTAGGGAACCATCAGGGCACATCACACCGCCTTGAAGCCATGGCTAAGACCGCTATCGACTGGGAATATTGGCGACACAAATACGTCTCAGGGGATGACGCTATAACCCTGGACTACCTTAGTTGTCTACCGAATGCACCCAAGCTGCCAACCCTGAAGAAGCGCTCCGCAGAGAAGCTTTGGGCAGATCAGCGCAAAACCTTCAGATACCAGACAGCTACCAGGGTAGCCGAGTCATCTACCGCGCAGGCCGCGATCGCCCAAACTCGCCAGCTAGTCGATGCAGCCGAGTTGATCACCCGCCAGCTACAGATGGCAAAAGCCCTGCAATCGATCGCAGCCAAGCGCCTAAAAGACTTTGACCCAGCCGAACTAAACGCTAAAGACTTAGTGGCATGGATCAAAGAAGCCACCAACATCGAACGCTTGGCAATGGGGCTAGCCACCGACCGCCTAGAGGTCAATGTGAAAGTGGATGTTTCCACCCTCACAGACGAGCAACTAGAGCGGCTGGCAAAGGGAGAGAACCCCGCCCATGTTCTCAACTGAGATTCAGGCGATCGCAGAGATTGAGCGGCGGCGGCGGCAGAATAGCGATCGCCATGCTCTAGCCGAAACGCTAGCAGGCGGGCTAACCGACTGGGCAAAACCGCTGCTCGAACCAATGCGCTACAAGTGCCTGTACGGTGGGCGCGGTTCAGGCAAGAGCTACGCTGCGGCAGACTGCCTGCTAATTCTGGGACTGACTAAAAAGATCCGAGTGCTTTGTGCCCGTGAATTCCAGGTATCGATCAAAGAATCCGTTCACGCCCTGCTGAAAGAGCGGATTTCGGCGCTTGGTCTAGAAGACTTTTACCGCGTCAGCGTAACCGGGATAGATGGGAGCAATGGTACTAGCTTCATCTTCAAAGGAGTGCGGCTGAACGTTCAGAGCATTAAGAGCATGGCCGGGTTAACTCATCTATGGCTAGAGGAAGGCCAGACCATCAGTGCTCAATCCTGGCAAGTGCTAGTCCCGACCATCCGAGAAACTGGATCTGAAATCTGGGTAACTTTCAACCCACTGAATCAAACGGACGCCGTTTACCAAGAGCTAGTTGAGAAGGAAAGGCACAACGCCTATGTGAGACAAATCAACTGGGATGAAAACCCTAACTTCCCAGGAGTGCTCAACGATGAACGGGTTTCAATGCAAGCGACTGACCCAGATACCTACCACCACATCTGGGAAGGCGGCTTTTGGGAACAATCCGACGCCCAAATTTTGCGCGGGAAATGGGCCGTTGAACAATTCAGCCCATATGAAGAAATTGGGGATGAGCTTATCCTTAAGGTGGGCTGGAACGGGCCATATCTGGGGGCTGATTTTGGCTTCGCCTCCAGCCCGACCACATTAATCCAATGTTGGATTGCCGAAAAGAAGCTCTACATAGAAGCAGAATCCTACGGCGTTGGACTGGAGCTGGATGACACGGCAGACCGTTGGACACTAGATATACCAGATTGCGATCGCCATGTGGTGAGGGGAGACAGCGCTAGACCTGAATCGATCTCCTACCTAAAACGACATGGGGTGCCAAGAATCACCGGAGTCAAGAAGTGGCCGGGTTCAGTAGAAGACGGCATAGCCCATCTGCGCTCTTATGAACAAATCGTGATCCACCCTCGTTGCAAGCACACCATAGAAGAAGCGCGGCTGTATTCCTACAAAGTAGACCGCCTGAGTGGTGACGTACTACCAGTAGTAGTAGACGCCCACAACCATTGCATCGACGGCATTAGGTATGCGCTTCAACCATTGATTAAACAAGGGCCAAGCGGCAAAGTGAAGCGCTCGGGCATCTCCGTCTATTGATAGGAACAATACGCCAGCGTTATAGGCTGTTTTGTGGCATATTCCTACATCGAAGAGAGAACTAAACTAACCCCCGTGGCTGCCAGTGGCCAGAATTCGGCTGCCCGTGGGAAAGGCGAGAATGATCCGATTGCCGTACCCTGCACTGCCTACCAGGAGATGCAACCGCATTGGGCGGTGATAGATGCCGTCAAAGGTGGCACTTCCCACATGCGGGAATGTGGACAAATGTACCTGCCGATGGAGCCAATGGAAGAAGCGGATGCTCACGCTCGGCGCTTGAAAAAAGCTACCCTAACCCCGCTCTATGTGCGGCTGGTGCGGGGATTGATTGGAATGGTGCTTCGTAAACCGCTGGCGCTGGATGTTTCCAAACGGGTCAAGAGCCAACTAGACGATGTGAACCTGCTGGGCGACGACATTAACTCGTTTGCCCGTGAAGTATTTGAATCAGCCATTGATTATGGGTACACCGGGCTATTCGTCGATTACACGCGAGTCGAGGGCGTCCACACGTTAGCAGAAGAGGCGGCGATCGCGCCCCGGCCTTACTGGATTCATTACACTGCCGCTGAAATAATTGGTTTCCGCTACCGGATGATCGGCAACCGCCGCGTCTTCACGCAGTTGCGGATACATGGCCATGACATGCAAGAAGATGGTGAGTTTGGTGAAAAGCAGGTTGAGACAATCAAAGTCTATGACCTAGTTGAGCTTTTCTCAGACGGGTTAAGTAGGCCAGAACGCGGCGTCACCTGGCGGCTGTATGAACTAACAGAAGCTGACTGGGTGCAGGTAGACGGCGGTACGCTCTCGGTGCCATTCATCCCCTTCACCTTCATCCATACCAACAAGAAAAAGGCGATCGCCACTCAGCCGCCGATGCTGGAACTGGCGTATTTAAACATTAAGCACTTCCAAATCAGTGCAGACCTTGAACACTCGCTGCACCTGGCCGCTAACCCTAAACTGTGCCTGTTCGGGTATGACATCAACCAAGGTGACGTAATCGCCAGCGTTGATGAAGCCTTAATTTTCGAGAATACGGACGGTCGGGCAGAATGGATCGCACCACCAGAGCGTTCATTTGCCCCGCATGAGGTGAGGTTAGACAAGATTGAGCGCCAAATGGGAGAGATGGGACTTTCTAGCCTAATTAGCCAGAAGCGAGTAGCTGAGAGCGCGGAAGCCAAACAGATTGACCGGATTCAGGGTGACTCGATGATGGCCGTGACCGCTCAAGGGCTGCAAGATGCGCTTGATCTATGCCTGGAATACCACGCCGCCTATTTGAAGGAACCAGCCGGTACATGCCAAGTAAATCGTAATTTTGACGTATCTGGCATTGACCCTCAAGCGATCGCCGCCTTCAGCAATCTGCACCTGAAGTCCCAAATCAGCCTAGAGACATTGTTGGAACTGCTGAAGAAAGGGGAAGTATTCGGAGACGAGTTTTCTATTGCAGATGAACTGAAACGGTTAGAAGCAGAATTTAACAAAGAAACTGCTACCGCTCCAGCTGCGCCCATTGAAAGCCTAATGAAACAACCGGTGAACGAGCTATGAGCCAACGTTACCTAAACGCAATCCAGAAAACTGATGCACAAATGAAGGTCAAAGAGACAGAAGCGATCGCCCAAATAGAAGGGCATCTGCTCCAGAAATATTTGCTACTAGAAAAGCATTTACTTCGCGTCTATGGCGACTACAGCGCTGATGCCTTGCCTAACCTACTGCCAAACCAGCGATCGCTACTACTCTCTGAGGAATTGAAAGAACATCTTATATTGCTGAAGCCGTCCGTGTGGTCATCCGTTCAAGACGCGCTGGGGTGGTTACTCCAAGTAGCAGCAGCAGCAGGAACAACGCTATCAGCTGCATTAATGCAGTTGATAACAGGCGTGCGCTCTCCGTCGGCTAAGGCAATGATGAGGGCAGAGATTTTGACCATCGCTGCTGAGCGTGCCTATGACCGGGTGCTGAAACACTGCATGAGCTTCGCAGACAAGGCGATCGCCCTGCTAACTCAAGGTTTGATTCAAAACCAGGGAGTAAAACGTGTGGCCACGAGCATTCGTCAGCAGCTAGGAATCTTGAAACGTAAGCTGACGGCATTGGTCAGCAATGAAGCAATGGTGATGCTAAACCAGGCTGCTCAACATAACTATCGCGCGAGCGAGATTGAATATTTCATGTCGATTTCGGTCGGCGATAGCTCCGTCTGCCCGGTCTGTGTGGCGCGTAACCTACAGGTCTACCGAATAGATGAAGCTAGCCTGCCCTGGCATGTGCTCTGCCGCTGCTACGAACTGCCTTGGTCGCCAGAGTGGGAGAAGAACGGATTAATTGATCGTGAGTGGTTAGAGGGGCTATATGCTGAGACGCTGGCTGCACTGGCGGCAACCGGGCGCAAATTAGACAACGGCCTGACAGCTTCTGAAATTGCCATCGGTGCGGCGATAGCTCCGGTCTGGACACTGAAGCATGGCTATATTATTAAGGCTGTTACCGCATAGAAATCGCAACTGTGGTGGATCATATTCTTCCTAGAGAACAACCTTCAGCCTGCTACGGATGCTGCTATTACCATGGGAAAACCTATTTTGGAAAGGATTAGGCAGATCGACCCAGACGAAAGACTAGCTATCGCGGCGATCGTTGCTGAGCGGTTCTTGTTAGATCTTTTTGAGGTAGATCACAAGTTAGTGATCTTCTGTGGGCGTCATTCAATCACCCCCCGCGAATTCAGCGATCGCGTGGCAGAGGGATTAATCGTTTGGCATCGTACTCTGAGAGCGTTCGTCTACAGGGAAGCGGACGTGAGCGCTACTCGCACCGCACCCCCTGACCTCATCACGCAGGGCATATGCAACGGCTGCACAAACTATCACGGGCAAACTTACCGGGGCGAGGCTGGGTCTAACTGGTTTTGCTGTGCAATTCACCCAACCGGACCAGCTCCTGAAGGGTGTGGCGATCGCCTCGTTGAGCAAGCGGTCGATCATCAAGCAGAAATCAGGAAGCAAATTGAGGCATCTGGGATGATGGGGTACGCCGCCTTCATGCTCGGCATCACTAGAGAAGAAGTGACAGCTCGTTTCCTGGGTAGCTTTGTAGACGATAAAGAGCTATCAGACGCGATCGCAGGCTGGCAAGAAATGTGTAGGAATCCTGAAAGCGACGTTACAGAAGCTCAATGAGCTGCCCAATGGGATGACCTTAGAAGAAGCCTTACTCAAGATTGCTGAATTGGAAGGGCGTGAAACTACGCTACAAGCCGAAAAAACTGGCCTGCAAGATGAAAAAACTGCCCTGCTCCGCAAACGAGATGAACTGCTAGGGAAACTGACAAAGTTCAAGCAGTTTGAATCACATGCAGACGTTGACATCGAGGCGCTGCTAAAAACGAAAGAGCTTTATGACTCACAAGATACTGAGCTGAAAGCCACGTATGAAGCCGCCTACACTGCCGATAAAGAGCGGTTAGAAAAGCGTCTAGAGACTCGAATCGGTGCTCTCGAACAAGAACGGCAAAGGGAAGCATCGGAACGGTTGACTGAAAAAGCTCAGCTTCTAGCCGAACGCACCCGGTCTCTCGTTATCACTGAACTATCCAAAGTAGAACATGGGGTGTTCAACAGTGAGCAACTGTATAGGCTGATCGGCGATCGCGTGCGACTAGATGACGCGGGCAAACCAGTGGTTGGCGATGAATACAAAGTGCTGACCTTGCCCGACTACCTCAAAGAGCTAAAAGCTGACCTTGACTATCAGAACCAATTTCGAGCAAGTGGAGTGACAGGCTCTGGGGGCATGGCCAGTAACGTTACGCCTGGGACTAGCGCTGTGAATCCTTGGAAGGCAGAGACTTGGAACTTGACCCAACAGGGCAAAGTCTACCGCGACAGTCCAGCGCTGGCCACTTCACTTAAAGTAGCAGCCGGGATAAAGTAAATTCAACTCTTCGTTGATCCAAGCCGTCCAAATGGGCGGCTTTTTTTGCGTGGGAACCATCGGGCAACAAACGTAATGCGTTCGCCCGATGGTAATGCCGGGGGTGGTAACTGAACCTCATCGCCTAATAAAACAATGCCTGTAACAAAACTTGCTGATATCTTGATTCCCGAGATCTGGATTCCTTACATGATCGAGCGGACGAAAGCTCTATCTATCCTCTTCTCATCTGGGATTTTGGATCAAAGTGAAAAATACGATGAACTCGCTGCCGGTGGTGGGGCTACGGTACAAATGCCGTTCTTCCAAGACTTGACGGGTGAATCTGAAGTATTGAACGATAACGGTAGTTTGACAGTAAACAAGATTGGTGCCACGAAAGATATTGCCTACATCCACCACCGGGGTAAAGCCTGGGGCGCAAATGATTTGACTAAAGCGCTATCCGGTGACGACCCGATGGCGGCGATTGGCGATCTGGTTGCTGATTGGTGGTCGCGTGACTTCCAACGGTTTTTGCTGGCCAGTCTGGAGGGAGTCTTCAAAACTACACTCTCTACTACCCACGTCCTGGATGCGTCAATTGCAGACGGGAATGCTTCGACAGTGGTTAATAAAATCAGCTCTGACAATGTGATCTCGGCCTTCGACAAGTTGGGTGATGCGTCATCTGACTTAAGGGCGATCGCCATGCACAGCGCCCCTTATCACAATCTGCTGAAGCAAAACGTGATCGAATTTGAGCAACCATCTGAACAGGGTGAGGAAATCAGACGGTACTTAGGTCGTCGGGTCTTGGTGGATGACTCCCTACCTAAAGTAGCTGGTGGCACGAGCGGGTTCGTTTACACCTCTTACCTCTTCGGTGCCAGCGCCTTCGGCTACGGAGAGGGCACACCTGACATGCCCGTTGAGACTGACAGAGACTCCCTCGCTGGCGAATCGTACTTGATCAATCGCCGCGATTTCATCATGCACCCCAAGGGCGTTAAATACGTGGGCACTCCTGCTGGCGTTTCTCCAAGTAACACTGAACTGCGAGTTGGTGCAAGCTGGAGCCGCGCCTATGAAGTGAAGAACATTCCGATCGTCGCGCTGCTCACAAACGGGTAAAGACCATGGGACTAACTGGATTCAATCGAGCACGCAGACAAGCAGCTGAGCTGGCACAGGTGCCTGTTGATGGGATGTCGTACGATACGGCGATCGCCATTTTGACTCAGCCGCTTCTCAATCCACCACCACCACCAGCACTGGAGTTACCAGCGCTGGAAGATGGGGAACCAACAGTACCGGAACTACCAGTAGTGCCGGAACCAGCTAAGCCGCCTGCCCGCAAAACGACCAAGAAAACTGTCGAATAGGTGACCCATGCCCTTCGCTGCTCAAACACTAGACAACGTAATGGGTATGCTGCGCCTGCCCCTAACCCGCTTCTTTATAGAAGCGGTGCAGGATGCGCTTAATCATGCTGAGGTCTATGGCGGCGTGATGGCGATCGCCCGGATTGAAGCGCTGATCGTTGACTACAAAGCCAACAAACTAGCACTCAAAGACGGCGCTGGAAACTCCGGCCTGATTCAAGCAGGGCCGTTGAAATGGGCAACCGGCTCTCGCAACTCAGGGTTTCACTCAGAGAATGCGGAATTGATAAACGAGCTGGCTAGCAGCTTAAACCTGACAAACCTACTCACATCCCGCCAACGGGGAAAGGTGCGACTGAGACGATGAAAATTAAATTCAACTTGAAAGCAGTTCTGCTGCAAGTGCTCAAGAGCGTTGGGCTAGCATTGATCGAAGAAAAATTGAACGAAAAGGAGAAGCAAAATTAAAGATGCCTGAGACTTCCCCGTTCGCCCCATTTGTCAATTTCACAGCTACCTTCACGGTGGCCGGGGATGCGCTGGTGCAAGACGAGCGGGGAAACTTCAGACCGTCAACATTGCAGATTATAGTCACTGGAGTATTAGAACAAAAGCAACTATCGAAAGAGTTTCGGCGTCCCAAAGAGCAGCCGCGCCCTGGCGTTGACAGTCGAGCATTCTATCTAAAAGGGTTCTTGGTCAGCCCTAGACCGCTGCCGCCACGAGTCACACCAGACTCACCGTGCCAAGCCGTCTTTAACAACATGCCTGGGGTCTTCGTGATGGATTTCACACCACGCAGTCCATATCTAGTGCAACTAGGAATTGATTTAGTTGATGAACTAAACGGATGGTTCCTGCCAGAGTCATATGTCCCGGTGGCCCCATGATTGACTATCTAAAAATCCGTGATGCCTTGCAGCTAGCTTTAGCAGCTCAACTGGGCACCTACACCTTTAGCAATGGACTGAGTACACCAGCTGTCCAGATCGACGATGATTCAGCCCCTTACTCCGAAAGTCCAGACGTTGAGGGACTAGAGCTGGTGGTCGTGCCAAATGCAGCAGTGGCGATCGCCCCAACGATAGGCGGAATGGCTCAAACCCTTGGTGGGCTGTTGATTTTGCGACAACATAACTCAGACTTCACGACAGAAGCAGCGATGAACATCGCCTTAGATGTATTCAGTTCAGATTTCCCAGAGCTGGCACTATCGAGAGCCGAACGGCTGCGTTCCAAGAACAAGCTAGACACGAATGAAACCTTTTCCGTACGGTTCTCACAGCAATTTTTGATTAATTAAGGCCATGGCAAATCCAGGCTCCGGCGGTTGGTTTGAAGGAGTGGGTCAAGATACGGGCATTGACGGATCTGAAGGCAGTGCATCCGAACGGCTCCAGCAGATGAAAGAAGATGCTGAACGCGCCCTCAACATTACCAGGGCGGCGGGTTCTGCAATCATTAACGCTGAAGGGAAAAGTCAGGCAGAGCTATTATCCCAACAACAAGCATTTCAAGCCCAAAGAGAAGCCCTAGCAGAAGAAGAGGCAGATAGTTTACCTCGTATATCTAGCCGGGGGTCTGCCGCCTCGTTAACCCAGTTAAAGGATGACGCCCGCGATCGCGTTTCAGTGATTCGCACTGCCATGTTGAACGGGACAACGACTGAAGCAGAAGGGCAACAGCAGCTATTGTTGCAACAGCGTTCATTTCAAGAAAAACGGATGGCCGCTGCCCAAAAGAATGCAGCAGACCTGCGTAAAGAGCTTGAAACAGAGCAAGACCCTGGCAAGCAACAAGAAATTAACGATGACATCGTAAAAGCAGACACAGAAGCTGCCAGTGCCCGCATTGCCATCTCTCGCACCTATGCGGAAGAAAGCAAACTAGGGCGTGAGCAGGACATCGAATCAGCCAAAGAAGCACTAAAACGTCGTGAAGAAATAGAAAAGGCGGCGCTGGAACGGATTGAAGCAGCAAACCGTGAATCTGATGCACGAATTACAGAAAGCCAGCAGCAAAGAATACTAGCGGTAAAAACAGACCAGCTCAACGGCGTCAAAACTGCCGAAGAAGCATCGGCGGCGATTGCCCAAATCGAGCAAGAAGGCATTAGCCAGACGATTGCAGCACGGCGGGTTGAGCTAGCAGAAGTGCTGAAGCTGCGGCAACAGGGCATCATCAGCGCTGAAGAAGGTCGTGACCGTGAACTATCCATCAACAGCGAGATTGGCAAACTCAACCTTGAGCGAATTGATAGCCAGATACAGGCTCAAGAACGAGCACGAGTAGCAGCACTGAAGGCGATCGAAGACGAAAAGAAGGCGATAATTGCTGCGATTGAAGCCGTTGGCAAAGCAGACGTTGCCCCGCTGCAAGCAACCCAAATCAAGATAGGCATCGTCGGCGATTCAAATAACCTGCAAGCGAAACTGCTATCCGCCCAACTGGAGCTACAGCAATCGATCGCCCAAGTAGAGCAAACCAGATTTGACTCTGCAATCCAGCGCGCAAAAATCGCAGGCGATGAGAGCAAAGTAGAACAGCTCAAACTACAGCAGATTCAGGCACAACAGGCCGCCCAAGAGCAACAATTCGAGATCCAGAAGCAGCAGCTAGCCCTATCACAACGCCAACGGGCGCTAGACCTGCAACGAGAGCAAACAACCGCCAAAATTGCTGAAATCGAGGCACAGGTAGCCGTAGATAAAGCGATCGCCAACGATGCCTCAGCACAAGAAATCGCCAACCTACAGACGATTTTGGGGCTGCGACAAAAACAAGTCAGCCTAGC
>Ga0163155_10004751_pt1 | contig 13785 bp, 14 predicted proteins | sample OliLakLV19SP4G1_FD_148611 | JGI IMG/M metagenome (GOLD analysis project Ga0163155, IMG submission 148611) | Freshwater microbial mat bacterial communities from Lake Vanda, McMurdo Dry Valleys, Antarctica - Oligotrophic Lake LV.19.SP4.G1 | ecosystem: Environmental > Aquatic > Freshwater > Lake >...
TTGCTCTTGGCTGAGTTGTTTATATTTTGTCATCGCAACACAAGTTTAATTAACTTGGTCAATTGAAAGGGGGAGAAATCCTCCTTTCTTTCAACCTCTTGTGTTGCACTTATTAGTTGAACTTAGATTGGTTGATTTTGTTTTTTATGCGCTATTCACCTCATGTCTGTTGTATACGCATTATTATGGTTTAATCATTTTAGGTACGCAGGCAGTTACTTTTGTGGTATTGCTTTTTTACAAAAGAGATTCAAAATTTGTGCTGCTATCGATACTTTCGGCAGTAGTTGTATTTGTTAGCTTCCTTCCTTGGGTTCCGGTGATTTTTAATGACTTAGGTGATGACTTAGGATGGATCAAAATGCCGGAACCCTATTTTGTAGCGCAATATTTTTATGATTATGTAGGGAAAGATGCACTCACCGCAGCAATTCTAATTATCTTTTGTTATCTGTTTTTCAAATCAGTGAAATCTTCAGAACACAAAAAGAACAAACCCGTGTTCATAATCATTGTACTATGGCTTGTGCTATCTTACTTGATTCCTTACATAAGATCAGTAGTACTTTCACCAATGCTTAGTAATCGTTATACTAGAGTGTCATTGCCTGGTTGGATAATTCTTTTCGTTATTGGATGGGGAAAAATAAAAAGCTATAAATGGAGATATTCGCTAGCCTTAATATTAGTTGCCTCAGCGCTTATTAATATTTTCTTTCTAAGACACTATTATTCCCGTATTAAAAAAGATCAATTTAGGGAAGCGAGTGAGATTGTTTTACCTAAAAATAAGTCACATTATCCAGTGTTATCTAGCCTTCCATGGCATTTCAATTTTTATTTTAGACATGAAAAAGAACAAATTAATGATTTGAATTCAATAGATGTTTCCAAGATGCCTCTTTTTTGGGTATTGCAAGCCCATTTCAATGAAGATGAAATGGCTTCCGAAATTGCAAAATTAAGTGATCGATTTGATGTTATGGAACGACACTCCTTCTTCGGATCCAGTGCTATTTTGATGAAAGCAAAGTAACAAGAACATTTTTCTCAGGGAGTCAATCCTTCTAGTTTATCGTACTTATTACTATTTTTACTTGTTATGAAAGGAATTATATTAGCAGGGGGGTCTGGAACCCGACTTTATCCATTAACAAAGGCGATCTCCAAACAGATTTTGCCCATTTATGACAAGCCGATGATTTATTATCCGCTGTCCGTTTTGCTTCTCGCAAACATCAGGGAAATTTTGATCATTTCTACGCCAAATGATATTCATCTTTTTGAAGATCTTTTAGGAAACGGAAGTCACTTGGGTATCTCTATTCAATATAAAGTCCAGCCATCTCCCGATGGGTTGGCTCAAGCATTCTTGTTGGGCGAAGAGTTTATTGGCAACGATTCCTGCTGCCTTGTATTGGGCGACAATATTTTCTATGGATACAATTTTTCCACGCTTTTGATAGAAGCAAATGTAATTCAAAAAGGTGCTACCGTTTTTGGATATTATGTAAATGATCCTGAACGATATGGTGTAGCAGAATTTGATGACGAAGGAAATGTTTTAAGCATTGAGGAAAAGCCGAAAACACCCAAATCCAACTATGCTGTTACCGGATTATATTTCTACGATAATACAGTAGTAGAAAAAGCAAAGCAGGTAAAACCTTCTACACGAGGAGAACTGGAAATTACAGATTTGAATAAGATTTACCTGGAAGAAAAAACGTTGAACGTAAAACTTCTGGGCAGGGGAATGGCATGGCTCGATACGGGTACTCATCAATCGATGTTGCAGGCTTCTAATTTTGTTGAATCCATAGAAGAAAGGCAAGGACTTAAAGTAGCATGCCTCGAAGAGATTGCATTTAGAAAAGGCTATATAACCAAAGATCAGGTGATAGAATTAGCTAAGCCATTATTGAAAAATCAATATGGTCAATACCTGATGAAGATCGTTAATGAAAAATTTATACGCTAGTCGTTCATGAATATTATCCCGACAGATTTCAAAGGCTTATTTATACTTGAGCCAAAGGTGCTTGGCGATAGCCGGGGTTATTTTATGGAGTCGTTTAGTAAACGAACGCTGTCAGATGCTGGTATTGATGTGAATTTTGTTCAGGACAACCAATCAAGCTCAAAGAAAGGGGTTTTGAGAGGCTTACATTTTCAAAATGCACCCCATGCTCAAACTAAGCTTGTAAGAGTTTTGTCAGGATGTATACTTGATGTGGTGGTGGATTTGCGAAAACATGAAAAGACATTTGGCAAATACTTTTCGGTTGAACTTTCGGCTGAAAATAAAAAGCAATTACTTGTTCCCAAGGGATTTGCCCATGGTTTTATTGTGTTGAGCGAACAGGCAGAAGTATTTTATAAATGTGATGACTATTACCATCCCGAATCAGACGGTGGCATAATCTATAATGATTCCTCTGTTGGGATTGATTGGAGATTGAAACCAGACGAATTCATTCTTTCGGATAAAGACAAAAGGCACCCAAATTTATCGGAGGCTATTTATCAATTTTGATTCTTGAATTTCTAACAACAAACAACCGATAACGATCAACTATTTTAAGATGAAAACAATACTCGTAACAGGCGGAGCCGGCTTCATTGGCTCAAATTTCATCCCTTTTTTTCTAGAAAAGTATAGCAATTATCACGTTGTTAATCTCGATTTGCTTACCTATGCAGGTAATTTGGATAGCTTAAGGGAAGTAGAAAACCATCCGAATTATACTTTTGTCAAGGGAGATATTTGCGATCGGTCTTTGATGGAAGAATTGTTCGCTAAATTCAATTTTTTTGGAGTAGTCCATTTTGCGGCTGAATCGCATGTGGATAATTCTATTTCCGGCCCGGAGGCTTTTATAAGAACCAATATTAACGGTACCTTCACGCTTCTGGATGTAGCACGGAAAAGCTGGATGAATTCGCCATTTGAATTTAAGTCAGGCTGCGAAGGAAACCGATTCCTTCACGTTTCAACCGATGAAGTGTATGGCACTTTAGGGGAGACTGGGTTGTTTACAGAAGAGACTCCATATGCACCCAATAGTCCGTACTCTGCCTCTAAAGCTGCAAGTGATATGTTAGTCCGCAGCTACTTCCATACGTATGGAATGAATGTAGTTACCACCAACTGCTCCAATAATTATGGCCCTAAGCAGCATAATGAAAAACTGATTCCAACTATTATTCGTAAAGCCTTGTCTAACCAACCAATTCCTATTTATGGAGATGGAATGAACGTGAGAGATTGGTTGTACGTTTTGGATCATGCGAAGGGAATAGAATTAGCTTTTAAAAAAGGAAGATCGGGTGAAACCTATAATATTGGTGGCCGCAATGAGCGTACTAATATGCAGATAGTAAATGCAATCTGCTCCATTTTAGATACCAAGAGACCTCAAACAGGGAAATCCTATGAAGGGCAAATTACATTTGTGAAAGATCGCGCGGGTCACGATAAGCGCTATGCCATTGATGCAAATAAACTGGAGAAAGAATTAGGATGGAAGGCAGAAGAGAATTTTGAAACAGGGATACAGAAAACTATTGATTGGTATTTGAATCTGTTTAAATAGAGCGAAATGTTATCTTTGCAGACTTTTAAAAAATCACTCTTTCTGTGAAAAAAGCACTCATTACAGGTATTACAGGTCAGGATGGAGCATATCTGGCAGAACTTCTGTTATCAAAAGGATATGAAGTTCATGGTCTGAAAAGGAGAAGCTCCCTTTTTAATACAGATCGTATTGATCATCTCTATCAGGATCCACACGAGAAAAATGTAAAGCTTAAACTTCATTATGGTGATTTAAGTGATGCGGGAAACCTGATTCGTATTGTCCAAGAAGTTCAGCCTGACGAAATTTATAATCTGGGCGCAATGTCACATGTTAAAGTAAGCTTTGACTCACCTGAGTATGCAGCTGATGTGGATGGTATTGGTACTTTAAGATTATTGGAAGCAATCCGAATACTAGGATTAACAGAAAAGACGAAATTCTACCAAGCTTCGACATCCGAGCTTTATGGCCTTGTTCAGGAAGTTCCACAACGTGAGACGACACCTTTCTATCCAAGGTCACCTTATGCCGTGGCTAAATTGTATGGTTACTGGATAACTGTAAACTATAGAGAAGCGTACAACATGTTTGCCTGCAATGGGATATTGTTTAATCACGAATCACCATTGCGTGGCGAAACGTTTGTTACACGCAAAATTACCCGTGGGGCTTGCAGAATAGCTCTCGGTTTGCAACAATGTATTTTCATGGGCAATATAGACTCAAAACGTGATTGGGGACATGCCAAAGATTATGTTCAGGCCATGTGGTTGATGTTACAGCATGACAAGGCGGATGACTTTGTTATTGCCACGGGAGTAACAACTACAGTACGTGAATTTATTATTAAGGCATTTCAAAGACTAGGTATAGTAGTTGAATTCAAAGGAGATGGAGTTGAAGAGATTGGCTTCGTTTCGAAGATTACGGATGCTGAAGCCAAAGTAAAAGTAAAAGTGGGTGATACTATAGTCAAAATAGATCCAAAGTATTTCCGGCCAACAGAAGTGGAATTACTTATCGGGGATCCTACAAAAGCGAAACGAGATCTGAAGTGGGAGCTAAAGTATGATTTAGATGCTCTCGTTGATGATATGGTCAGCAGTGATCTTCAATTATTCAAAAGAGACCATTATTTAAAAGAAGGAGGTCACAAGATTTTCCAATATCACGAGTAAATGGAGAAATCATCTAAAATATTTGTTGCAGGCCATAGGGGCATGGTAGGTTCAGCGATTGTTAGAAAACTGACTGCTGAAGGTTATGCTAATTTCGTGCTTAAAACATCTTCTGAATTGGATTTAAGAAATCAGTTAGCAGTTGAGAATTTCTTTGCTTCTGAAAAGCCCGAATATGTATTTTTAGCAGCAGCAAAAGTGGGTGGCATCCTCGCTAACAACACCTATCGAGCAGACTTTCTTTATGAGAATTTGATGATTGAGAGTAATGTGATTCATCAAAGTTATGTTCATGGAGTAAAGAAATTGCTCTTCCTTGGATCTTCTTGTATTTACCCTAAACTAGCTCCGCAACCATTGAAGGAGGATTCTCTTCTTTCTGGATACTTGGAACAAACCAATGAACCTTATGCTATTGCAAAAATAGCAGGCATCAAGCTTTGCGAAAATTATAGATTGCAATATGGATGCAATTTTATAAGTGCAATGCCTACAAATCTTTATGGTGAGAACGATAACTTTGATCTTAAGGCTTCGCATGTTCTACCGGCTTTATTGCGGAAATTTCATGAAGCCAAGCAAGAAGGTAAAGCAGATGTGGAGGTTTGGGGATCAGGTATTCCAAGAAGGGAGTTTATGCATGTTGATGATTTAGCTGATGCCTGTTTTTTTCTTATTAACAATTATAACGAGACTAGTTTTGTTAACGTTGGGGTCGGGACTGATGTAACGATCAAGGAGTTGGCAGAACTTATAAAATCAATTGTTGGGTTTAATGGAGAGATAAAATGGGATTCATCAAAGCCCGATGGAACTCCTCGCAAATTGATGGACATCAGTAAACTCTCTTCAATGAGTTGGAGGGCCAGAATTCAATTAACAGATGGAGTAACTTCTGTATACAATTCATACAAAAAGATTCATAATGTTTAAATATTATTAGTACAATTAAAATAATGTCAATCACGAAGAGATTTTTCAGGAAAATATTTCCAACAGTCCAGGCTAAAAGGGTTAAGCCTTGGTTAATGATAAACGGAGATAAAACTTATAGATTGGATTATGACCTTGATGAAAACTCTGTCGTTTTTGATTTGGGAGGATATGAAGGGCAATGGGCAAGTGATATCTTCTCTAAATTTAGATGTACGGTCTTTGTTTTCGAACCATACAGGAAATACGCAACAAATATTCAGAATCGATTCTCTCGAAATAGTCATATAAAAGTATTCGATTTCGGATTGGGGAAGGAAGAAAGTCAACTCACGTTATATTCGAATGACGATTCCTCATCAATATTTAAAAAACATGGTCAAGCGTTCACAATAGATTTGAAAAAGGCATCTGACTTCATCGGTAATTTAGATATCGATGGAATTGATTTAATGAAAATCAACATTGAGGGCGGAGAATATGATCTGCTTGAAGAGTTGATTTCATCAAACAGCGTTAAAAAGATAACCAATATTCAAGTGCAGTTTCACGATTTTGTGCCAGATGCTTTTTTAAGAATGAAAGAGATTCAAAATTCTTTGTCTAAAACGCATGATTTAACGTATCAATTCGAATTTGTTTGGGAAAACTGGAAATTGAAGAAATAAATTTATTTGAAAGCAAAATCACATCATTCTAAAACTTTTTTAGTCATGGACACTCCCCTAGTGTCGATCATTATGCCTGCATTTAATGCAAGCAAAACGATAGCTGATTCCGTTAAAAGTGTTCTTGCTCAGGTCTACATTAATTGGGAACTTATAATTGTAAATGATGGATCCAAAGATGATACTAAAGACATAGCTGAAAGTTTTCAAGAAAAAGATAACAAGATAATTATCTTAACACTGCCTAATAATAAGGGATTATCCAACGCACGAAATGAAGGGTGTAAATTTGCGAATGGATGTTTTATCGCGTTTCTAGATTCTGATGATCTATGGCATAGGGAAAAATTAAAAAGGCAAATCACTTTTCATTTACTCAATCCAGCTGTTGAAATTAGTCATACCGATTTTCATCTTTTCACAAGCAAGGGCCTGCTAAAAAGGCCTCTGAAATATTTAGTTGATTTTAAAAGATATAAGGAAGGAAATATTTATCCTAGAATTTGTTACCGTAATCCTATCGGAATTTTGACCGTAATGATAACCAAGAGACTATTGCTAGAGGTTGGTTTTTTTGACGACTCATTATGGACAATGGAAGATCAAGACCTATGGGTCAGGATTGCGCGCAAGGGCACAAGATTTGGGTACATTTCCCAAATACTTTCATATTATAGAATTAGTCTTGATTCTATTACTAGCAAAACCGGAAAATACAAAAGAGCTTATAAGAAGTATATCTCAAAAGTGATGGCGTCAGAATCGGTGAATAGAAATTTGATGCTAAGTTATTACAATCGTTACTTCGGAACTGTATATTTTAAACATGAGCAATATGCTCTATCCCAATTATATTTTTTAAAGTCAATAAAATTAGCCCCAATGGAGTTTATAAATATCTCCTCTGTAATCTATTTCTTATATGGATTTTTTAGAAACTTATACAAAGGAAAAAGTTAATAGTACGCGCAGATCTTTTTATTAATTACAGAGCATGGTCATTATAGGCTTAAAAGGTGGTTTAGGTAATCAAATGTTTCAGTATGCAGCTGGTCGAAGGTTAGCTCACACCACCAATCAGGAACTTAAGCTGGATGTTGACTTCTTTGAGCGAAAGAACAATTACGGAAAAGTCACCGTGAGAAAGTATGAATTATCGGCTTTTAATATTATTGAAAACTTTGCCTCAAAGTCCGAAAAAAAAAAATTAAGGAATACACTAACCAGAGGCATTTCCAAGATCTTTCCCTCGTGGTCATCAAACCCTTTTATTCAGGAAAAGAATTTTCACTTTGACGCTAGTGTTATGGATATGGTCGGAGAACATTATCTGGAGGGTCATTGGATGAGTGAAAAGTACTTTTTAGATATTATACACATTATACATCAGGAATTTAAATTTAAAGAAGAGATTTTATTCCACGGTAGAGATTTGCTTTCTCGAATCCGAAATTCTAATTCCGTTTGCATCCAGATTCGAAGAGGAGATTATATCACCAATGCCCAGATTGCTAAACTACATCAGACAACTTCTCTAAGTTATTTTCAACAAGGTGCAGAATTGATTAATAGAAAAGTTGAGAGTCCAGTTTTTTTTATTTTTTCTGATGACCCTGATTGGTGTAAATTAAATTTAAAAACAATCAAGAATGCAAATTTTGTAGAGAATGAGTTAACTAATGCTACAACACAAGACTATTTGCAGCTAATGATTTCTTGTAAACATTTTATCATAAGTAACAGTACATTTGCCTGGTGGGCGGCATGGCTGAGTCTTTCTCCTGATAAAATCGTAATCGCTCCTACAAAGTGGTTTAATGATGAGAGAATTTTAACAAGTGATATTTACCCTGCTTCTTGGATAACAATTTAATCGAAAATCTATGTTAAAGAAAATTAAGGCAATTTTTAAAGGCACGACTCTGTACGATTCAATTTACAGATATAAGCAAAGAAAATCTTTACTAAAGTGGGAGGCAAGTGCAGTCATACGAAAAGGGCCATTACCCCATATATTGAAGCAATATACAATCAAGGATTATGCTAGTAAATATAATTGCGGAATTTTAATAGAAACAGGAACTTTTGAAGGTGATATGATTAAAGCGGGACTTCTCTTTTTTCAAAAGATATATTCTATAGAATTGGATCAGTATTTTTTTCTAAAAGCGGTCAATAAATTCCGTAATCATGATAAGGTTAAAATTATACAAGGTGACAGTGGAATAACACTACCCGAAATCCTGAAAGAGGTCAGTAGTCGGGCAGTGTTTTGGCTAGATGGACATTATTCTGCTGGAGCAACAGCAAAAGGAGAACTTGATACACCAATTGTAAAAGAAATAGAGAGTGTTTTTAATCACTCAATAAAAGATCATGTAATTCTTATAGATGATGCCAGATGTTTCGATGGTAGTAATGATTATCCAAAACTTGATAAATTTATAAATGAATTATACAAGCTCAAATCAGACATCAGAGTTGAAGTTTACAATGATATAATAAGAATCACTCCTGATAGATCTGTGATTGCGACCCATGAGTAAAATTATCGTTTATGATACAGATCATCCAGGCGGTGTAAGAAATATTTGTTTTGCGGAATCCTATGCAACTCAGGGCCCTGGTCATGGATTTACAGTTGAGTTAGCTGAAAAGGCTCGAATACAGGGATTAGAAATTGTAACTGGCGATGTTTTTTTGAAAAACGGGTATTCTAACAAGACTGCTTTCTGTGTAACAGACATGCGTAGTATTAGGACAAACCTCTTACTTCGAAAAGGCGTTATTCCGATGTTTTGTTTCTCAACAGAATCTCCAATTATAGCTCGAGATTTTTACATTGATATCGAAAAGTATGCTGGCAGATTCATTCATAATATTCAATTCAGAGGCACGGCTCCCAGGTTAGGGAAGACTCCTACTCATTTCTCTGTTATGTATTATCCTATTGATCAAAGGATTCCAATTCCGCCTCAGAATTGGAATGACAAAAAGTTTCTTATCTTAGTAAATAGAAATAAGAGGATGTTTCGTAGTGATCATTCAAATTTGAAGGGATATTTATTATCAATTTCTTCTTATTTTAAAAGTGAAATTCAAAAAATTATTGATCCTTGGATTAGGTCGAGGGAAATTTACAAGGACAGGATAGAAGCCATTCGTTACTTCTCAACAAAAAATCAATTCGATCTTTATGGTCAGGGTTGGAATAATAAAATCCCAGGGTTTTCGGTACGTTATCATCATGCAGCTAAGTTGGTGTATAAAGGAGAAATCGAGCCTGATAGAAAATTAAGAGTTATGAACAACTACAAATTCTCTTTATGTTTTGAAAATTGCGCTTTCCCGGGGTATGTGACCGAGAAAATATTTGATTGTTTTTTGTCATCGTGCATTCCCATTTATTTTGGGGCACCAGATATCACGGATTTTGTTCCAGCAGATACTTTCATTGACTTCAGGAGATTTAAGAGCCTTGGGCAACTTGAAGTTTATTTGAAAAGCTTCACCGAAGATGACGCAACAAGAATGTTAGAAAATGCTAAAAATTTTCTAAGTAGTCAGGAATTTGATAAGTTTTACACTCCTAATGTGGTGGATTCAATTATAAATAGGATAATAAATTATCAAGTCTAACCCGTACCCTAAAAATGAGATCAATAAAAGATCAATTGAAAACCATACTTCCGGGAGTGTTCTCTATTCTTAGTTGGTGTAAACAGTCTTTAATGGGGCGTCTAATCAAACTCCAGAAAAGAGGAATAATTCCTAAACTTGAAAAACACTATAAAAATGATCCGGAAGTACAGGAAATTATCTCCTTTTTAAAATCGAACCAAATAGAAATGATTCCTTACGCGTTTAAGAAGGAATATGACAAAACTGAGCTTGAAGTCAAAATAGACACGATCGATGATTTATTTGTCGTTAATGTTAATGGGAATGACATTTATTTTCCTAAGGAAATGTCAGTTGATTATATTAGAGATTCAGTAAGAGTAGGACTCGTTGAGCAAGATGATAGGTCACCTCACAAATATTTGCCTATAAATTCATTGCATATTGGAGGAGATGTCGCAGTACTTTGCGGTGGTTCTGATGGGATGTACGCTCTTCAAATAGTTAACTTATTCAAAAAAATATATCTTTTTGAAGCAAATACTGCTTGGATTAAGCCAATCAAGAAGACTTTGAAGAATCATTTGGATAAAATAGAAATTGTCCCCCTTTTCGTTTCTGATAAAAATAGTTTCAATAAAATTACTCTTGATTCTTTTTTTTCAGAAAAAAGAGAGGAGGTTAATTACATTCAAGCTGATATCGAAGGTGAGGAGCTGAAAATGCTTAAAGGAGCCAGTAAACTAATAAATGATTCTTCAGATTTAAAATTGGCTCTTTGTTGTTATCACACCGATCAGCAAGAGGTTGAAATATTAAATTTTCTCAATGAACATAATTATAAAGTTGCAACCAGCAAGGGATATTTACTAATGTGGATGCAATACCCTTTACTCCCTCCTTATTTACGCAGAGGCGTTCTCTACGCCACACGTTGATAGTCAAATATAATTAACTTTTATTAAACGATTGTGGTGACTAGCCTAAGACGTGTTGGGATTAACATAATAAGCGGAGGCGCTGGTTATATTCTGCCCATGGCTCTCAACGTGGTTGCAGCTCCTTTCATACTTAAACATTTGGGAGAAGAGGCTTATGGGCTTCAAATTTTAGCCAATGTTATCATAGGGTATTTTGTAGTTGCGGATATGGGGTTAGACATCCCAATTACACATCGTGTAGCCGAGTACAATGCCAAGCAGGATACAGAACTTTTAACTAGATTTATTAGTGCTACTCTTAAACTTTATTTTATAATTGGTCTGACTGGAGCTGTTTTGCTGATAATACTTACCGACCAATTTATTGAATGGTTGTCTATTCCAATAAGTCTCAATGAAGAGGCTCATACTGTGTTTTATCTAAGTGCAATTGGATTTTTTGGCAGCATTATCAACATGTGGGGCAAGGCAGTGTTTAATGGATTTCATCGTTATGATGTATCCAATGGTATTAGCATTGTAAACAATATATTGAGTATTGTAATTGGTATTTTCATGATTCTATGCGGCTATGGATTAGTTGGGTTTTTTATTGTTAGAGTAGTGGGTTTTTTATTGTCAAGTATGACCTATATTATAATGACTTTAAAAATGATTCGGTCATTTTCATTTTTACCAATCATTGATCGAGTAATATGGGCTGCACTTAAAAAACAAATCGGATATGGATTTAGCTTAAGACTTTCAGGGATGATATTTGCTCGAATGGATCAAACCTTAATCAGTGCTTGGGTCGGAATTTCTGCAGTGGCGACTTATTCATTCCCAATATTGATAGCAAGTACATTAAGTGGTTTGATAGCAAGTTTATCACACTTTGCCTTTCCAATGGTTTCGTCCATGAGCGCTACAAATTCCAAATCAGCAATTGAATCTTTTTTCTTGAAGATTACCAAACTTATTGTTTGTGTTTCCACGCTCATATTTATTCCTTTTATTATTTGTGGTGATATATTTCTAACCTTATGGATTAATCCCATAGTATCCTCACAGAATCAAGAAGTTTTGTTTTTTTTGACAGTTGCATTTTATATTAATTCGTGTTTGACCATTGGGTTAAATGCCGTTGTTGTTGGTAGTGGTCAATTAAAATATTTCACTTTTTATGGGGTTGGTCGGGGTGTTTGCTTATTTATTGGTTTTTTATTACTTGTCAAGCCCTTTGGAATTAATGGTGCTGGATATGCCTACATTTCAACACTATTGCTCGATTTCGGGTTTACCTTTTACACCATTAAATCAAAATTGAATTTTGATTTAAAGCAAGTAATTTTAGTAGGATATGTAAAACCGATATTAATTGGATTTGTCCTTGGATTTATCATGCTTCTCGTTAAGACTTGGATTACTACTTGGACGGAACTGATTGGAATTGTAACTGCCTACTGGATTGTTTACTTTATTTTAGGATATCTAATCGGTCTTGTAGATGAGAAGGAGAAAATTTTAATCAAATCGTTGTTAAAGAAAATTATGAATTTGTGGTAGGCTGGTGTAAAATTTTGCGGACAACTTCAATAAAGTCGAAATGAGGCCTCGGTTAGTAATTATTATTGTTTCGCTATTGATAATTGCGGACTTACTCACGGGATTACTTTACAATTTGGATTTTAGTTATTATAGAATTGGCATTCTCATAAAAAGTTTTATCATTTTATTCCTATTCGTAGGATGTTTACCATTGTTAAACAATAAATCCCTCCAAGGGATTTATTTAACTTTGATTATACTTGGGATTTTTTGGCTGGTTGGATCAGGCACATCATTCTTCAAAAATGGCGAATTTGAATATTCGAATTCGGTTGTTGTTTTAAGTCGTTATTTTCTCTTCTTAGTCCTTTCTTGTGCTTTTCTCAACTTAGCTTACGAATCCAGCTTTGAAAAAAAATGCGGTAAAACACTTGAAGTTTTTTTTTGGGTAAATAATCTTTTTATTTTTTTAGGCTTTTTTTTCAGAATAGATTTATTTTCTTCTTACAATCAGCTTGGAGAAATTGAGTCTTATTCAAGATTTGGTTATAAGGGTTTGATTTACGGTACTAATGAAGTTGCTGGTATTTACATAATTGGTTTGTTTTACTTCTATAGGCAAAATTTCAAACTAGGCGAAAAGAAGGGTATATTTTTAGTTACAACATCTATTGCTGCCCTCTTAACGGGGACTAAAGCAGCCTTACTTGCGCTATTAATTATTACAATTTATTATTTTATAAAGTACAGAATTAGGACATTCGTAATTTTATTAATCCCTGCTGTTATCGCGCTTATATTTTTAGTAATAATAAATTGGCATGAAATTCAAACTCAATATTTATCCTTTAATGTTCAGCTTTTTGAGACTCTCGATCTGATTACATTTCTAATGTCAGGGAGGGACACCTATATAATAAAAAATTTCGATTATGTATTATCTAGTTGGTCAGCCGTAAATTTTTTCGTTGGTGATGCTTTTCTTTATTCCGAAACAGACTTATTTGATTTGTATTTCTTTTTCGGTTTAGGATCTATCTTATATTTATACATATACATTAAAGTTTTTTTTATCAAGGACAGATCATTGGATAATATTTTCAATTTTGTTCTTCTAAGTGCAATTGCTTTTACGGCAGGTCATATTATACAATCAGCAGTTGTCCCGTTATTCTTATTATTATTTATTTTTTCATATAGGCGAATGCTGTGTTCAAGTAATAAGTGCAACTTTTCGGATTAGTTTTTTTGATGTTGAAATGTGGATGACTCCAAAATTATCTTAGTCCTTTATAAAATGATTTCACGGTTTGGAGTGATCCACATTACAACA
>Ga0163155_10004753_pt1 | contig 13779 bp, 15 predicted proteins | sample OliLakLV19SP4G1_FD_148611 | JGI IMG/M metagenome (GOLD analysis project Ga0163155, IMG submission 148611) | Freshwater microbial mat bacterial communities from Lake Vanda, McMurdo Dry Valleys, Antarctica - Oligotrophic Lake LV.19.SP4.G1 | ecosystem: Environmental > Aquatic > Freshwater > Lake >...
CCCTTACCTGGGGAAGGTTAATCTTTTAGCCTTCCCAGCGACGATTCTCTTAATTGGGGGCCTTGCCTTATTGTTATCGAGCCTCCGTGATTGGAGGAAGAATGTCCTAACGGAGCGTTCGTCCGCGCTGATTAACACTTCTTCTGCATTGCTAGTCCTCGCCTCCCTCGCCGGCTATTTTTGGTTTCTGCTGTCCTACCCAAATTTAGGGAAGGGAGACACCATCAAAGCCACCTATATGCTCCAGATTTTCCCGTTTTTGGCGCTGGGCGGTGCACAACTGCTAGAGTGGTTACGGACACGTCGTCCTCGCCTCTGGGGCGCTTGCCTGATCTATCTTGGCGTGGTCGTGCTGTTCGCGTCGCCCCTCTATTTTTCTCAGTATACTTGGAGTTACGGTTCAGACGCCGACGATGAGATAGTAGCTACTGAGAGTTAGCCGGAGTGTCACAGACAAAATTAGCTGGCCGACGGAAGCCACAAACAGCCCCCTAAATTATCATCGATATGACATTACAATGGCATGTAATATTACCTTAAATATTTAAGATAGCATTATCAGCTAGTTACTATGGTAATCATCGGGACCGCAGAAAGTTTTCTCCACAGCCCGCTGGTTGGCAAATATCGCAAACCACTTGTCATTCGCGGTGCACGTCAGGTCGATAAATCGACATTGATCCGTAATTTTGCGCAGAGCCAAAAACTTGTGCTGCATGAAGCTAATCTAGAGAAGCATCTTCAATTAAAAGCAACCTTTGAATCAAGAAGTGCAGAAACGATTCTCCAAGAGATCCAGCTGACCTGCCGGCGTGGTGCGGTGCGGTGCAGGACGAAAAAGAGTATACTGCGAGCATGATCAAGCTTATCTTCACACAGCTCCGCAGCTGCAGCCTTTTCCCAATCTGCGTTTTGCCAATCTGCGTTGTCATGTTTGCGTTTAGTGGGTGTAGCGTGTTTGGAATTCGCAGCCAGTATGAGCAGCCAAACTATGAACTGCTCGACCAAGTAAACGAAGTCGAGATCCGGCAATACGAGCCGCGTCTAGCCGCTGAGACAAATTCGGCGAAGGACGATAGAGAAGCCTTTATGACCCTCTTTCGTTACATCGGGGGCGCGAACACTGGCGACGAAAAGGTGTCCATGACTGCTCCAGTCCAGGTAGATCGATCAGCTACTACAGTAGCGATGACGACTCCCGTGGAGACCTCAACCGGTCCGGAGGGGGGTGTTCGGATGCGGTTCTTTCTCCCTCGATCGTTCTCCAGGAAAAGTGCCCCGCAGCCCACCGATTCTCGGGTTAAGATAATCGAGCTTCCGCGTGAAATTTTTGCCGTGCTGACCTATTCAGGTTCGGGGAGCAAGTCCAGTTTTGATCGGAAAAAGAATGACCTACTGCGAGTGATCACTGGCTCGCGTTGGACCCCAGCGTCCGAGCCCACCTACTTTGGCTACGATCCCCCGTTTACAATTCCGTTTCTGAGAAAAAACGAGGTTGCGTTGAGAGTTATTCCTCCGGCTTAATCTTTTTTTCTTAGAGTCTCGCACCAGGATTGACTCACGGATTCTGCGGGACGTTCTTCCCGAAGAGCTGCCAAGATCGTTCGACTATCGAGCCCCCACCAAGTGGTTTCGTCCAGTCCGTCTGTAATCTCAAGCTTAGTTGGCTTCGACGGGGAGAGCTCGTCAGTGTGTTCTCGGATCCAGTTACATGCAGTGTCACACGCTTCGTTTTCAGGATGGCCAGTATGTCCCCGAACATGTTCACGCTCTAACTTAAATCCTTCACTCAGCACCAAAAAGGTCCGCCACAAACCCTGGTTTTTTACTGGTGCCCGGCTAGCGGTCCGCCAGCCATTCTTCTGCCAGTTTTTAATGTATTCTGTGGCTCCCTTAAGGAAATACTCACTGTCCGCGGTAAGGCGCACCGAAGCACCGTTCAGGTTAGGTATGCGGGCGCGAATTAAGGAGAGTCCAATCAGCGCGGCGCTGATCTCAGCCTCATTGTTGGTAGCAGTTGCAAGAAAAGCTACGAGCTTAACCCGGACGCCTCTAGCGCAGTCTTCTACAATACAGGCCGAGGAGCCCTGTTCGCCCTGGACGGAGCCACCATCTGAGTAAACAATATAGTCGGGCACTACTTAACTCGAGTCAGAGGAGAGTCCTTGGCCCTGATCTTCTCTGCCAGCTCAATTTGGAAGGATTCATTGGCAAGTAAAAGTTCGCCAATCTCTCGAGCTAACCGTTCAGTACGGGTTCCCTCTAAATATTCGCGCAAGGCTTGGTTAATTAGAAATTGATAACCAACCCCCTGCTCTTCGCCACGCTCCTTAAACTGCTCGATTAGGTCACCGTCTAGATTGATAGTAATCTTGACCCGCGTGTGCCTTGATGGGGTACGAGCTGCGCTAGTGCCTGCCCCAGGAATTGGGTTCGTTGGAAGCTGCCGCTGCGCCCCGAAAAGGAGCTTGCGGGTGGCATTAGTAAAATCTATTTCGACTTCGGGATTTGGTTTCAAGAGAGTACCATGCTGATATTAACCATACGAAGTATGGATCAGGGCACTGAATCTCGCACTACTTTTTTAGATCCGCCGCATGCCCTCCGGGGATATGGTAATCACCCGCCAATACTGGCTGCTCCGCTCTAATCAAGGACATATAGTGAAGTTCGAATCGACCACGCTCCGGTAGATTTGGGGGGATTTGATAAAAAAGCACCAACTTAATTGGTCGATACAATGGACTAACGCTCTCAGGAGATAACACCCGTCCATCGGCGTCGAAGATATCCACTCTGGTTGGTCGAAGGAAGGTGTCGTCACCGAGCCCCCCCAACTGGCTGAGGAGATCTAACTTTGGCAGCGATACCGGAGCCTCCTTCTCCGCGTCAGCAGGCGAGAACAGCTTCAAGCGAAAATTGTACGGTATCAACCACCTAAATTCGTCCTTACTATCCTCCAAACGGAAACTAACTACATAGTCTGCCGTCGTTGATTCCGCTGAGAGGAGGGTCGCGCTGACACTTTTCGGCATCGCCGTTCGCACTTTGGCTTCCTCAAGCAGTAGCCAGCCAGCAATGGCAGAGATGACTATCAAAAACGCGAACTTCAGGCTCTGCCCCTCAAATCTAACTACTTTCCGGGAGGCTAGATCGAGCGAGGCATTCAGATCGATTTCAGGCTCAATGCCCAGCTCTTTCCGTGCGCCAGCTGGTAGTAACAACAAAAAGGTCCAGGCAAGTGTCGCTAAAGCGAAGACCGAGGTAAAGCTCGAGAGCACTATTCCCAAAAGCTCTCCGGCAAAGCTCCAGACTCCCGGCACCACCAGTGAGACCACCGCTCCTGGAATTAAGGCCGAAGAAAAAATCAGCAGAGTAATCGCCAGAGCCGGTTGCAAATGCTTACCGGAAAAACGGGTTGATCGACTTAATCCTAGCTCCCAAATCGACATGTAAGTGAAATAGTGTCGAGCTTTACGAATCATCTGTTCTTCAAAATCGAGACTCTCCTCTTCGTCTTTTGCCTTAACGGGAAGGATGCGCTTGGCATATTCCTCTCCGACGCAAAAAGCGGGAGCCCAGAGCAAAAAGACCATAAAGATTACGCCGGGTATAATCACCGACGTCAGTCCCAGGGTGACGACCAGCAAAATAACAACGTAAGCTACCAATACTTTGGGCATACCCTGTAGCGAACGTAAGGAGAGCGACAAGAGATTAACCTCCCGCCGCTTCGTAACTGCGTGATCGAAGGCCATCATTAAAACCGAAGTTAGCAACCAAACCGCTGCTAACGCCGAAAGTACGATCACCAAATATTTCTGCTGTCGTAGAAGGGTCTGAGAAAAAAGGATGTAGGAGCTAAGTATTTGCACCAACGTGGGCAAGATCGCCAGTTTGCAGAGCTCCATCCGGTGCGCTAAAGCATAAGCGATGCCACTGTCCACTGGACGGGCTTGAGTAAGGTCTTGGACCTCGTCCCCCACTATTATGTCCACCCGATGTTCACCGACCATAGCTGAGCCTTTCTCCCGTGGAGTATTTACTACGTTCAGAACTCATCACATCCCTACTACGAGCGCCAGCTCCACTCTCTTTCGCGTGGAAGAACACCTGGCACGACTACTTTGTAGCTCTAAAAAACTCAACATTGCGCAGTGCGAGCCCAGCTCACTCGGCAGGGAGGTCACTAGCGAGCTGCGTTCGAGACTCTGCTTCAACGGGCCTGAGCGCATTAGAATAAATCTGCGCGCCGAAGGCTGGTCCATCGATATCCAACCGTATTCCCCAGATTGGGAGCTAGCACAGGAGATCGACCTGCTGGTCGTCCAATCCGACCGCCCCTTTCCCAGCCACAAGACCACTGACTATGAAGTCAGCATGAACGCTAGAAAACTCGCACGAACGAATCTAGCCCACGAAGCACTTCTTACTACGGCAGATCTAAAAGTTAGGGAAGGAGCATGGAGCAATGTAATCTGGGAGACTGAGGATGAGCGTTGGCAAACAACCAGCCACGACGTACTACCCGGAGTCACGCTAGGTGTGGTCAGTTCGTTACTAGAAGTCGAGTTCGTAGAGATTTCGCTAGACGTTCTGTATCAGGCGAAGAGTATTGCTATTACGCAGAGCACCACAGGGGTCACGCCAGTTAGCAGAATCTTCGTGACTGGCCCGGATGGCCCTCAGCTAGTCTGGCGGAATAGCAGTAACAATAGTTTTGAAATTCAACGCCTCTATCAGGAGAGAGTGCAGAGAGAGAGTCGTCCGGCGCACGATTTCGAGTTAGATCTTTTGCGTTTGAGCGCGCTAGTGGAAGCCGTAAATTAAGGAGCGTAATGGACGCCGAGGAAAATAAACTTAAACAAACAAAAATAATGGGCGTGCTAAATTTAACGCCCGATTCCTTCAGCGATGGTGGAAATTTCGTAACGCCGCTGGCGGCTTTAGCTCAAGCTGAACACTTGATAAGTAGCGGCGCTGACATTCTCGATCTAGGAGCTGAATCCACCGCGCCTGGAGCAAATCCGATCACAGCTTCAGCAGAGATTGCCCGTCTGGAGCCAATCCTACCGCTCGTGGCTGGGCGCTATCAGATCTCAATCGATACGTATAAAAGTGAAACAGCCCGCTTTGCGCTAGAACGAGGCGCAAGGATGATCAACGATGTCTCAGCTCTCCGGGCAGATCCGGCACTAGCCGACGTTGTCCGAGAGTATGGAGCCTCCCTAGTCTTGATGCATTCCAAGGAACTTGGAGCTACTCCACACGCGACAGACTCTAGGGCCGACTATAAAGATGTTGTCGGCGAAATAGCTGAGGCGCTCTTACGCAGAGTAGATTTTGCACTGGCGAGACAGCTCGCGGAGAAACAACTGATACTGGATCCTGGAATTGGTCGCTTCATCAGCCATGAGGCGAAGTATTCCTGGGAGCTGATCGATCGCTTGCGAGAGTTAGTTGAACGCGTAGCTCCGTTTCCGGTGCTACTAGGCACCTCTCGCAAAGGCTTTCTCGGGGGAAGCATGGCTGAGCGTGATCCAGCTTCGCAGTTAACTGGATTAATTGCAGCCACTAAGGGGGTCAGTATTATTCGGACGCACCAGGTGGGGATGATGCGGCAGTTCCTGACAATTTGGACTCAGTGCGGCGGACCTCGTTCAACAGCTCTTGCACGTTAAGTCCTAAGATCGGATGCACCCAGCTTGGAGCTACCTCCAACATCGGTTCCAGGACAAACAAACGTTTGTGCATCTCTGGATGAGGCAAACTCAGTTCCGGCAGGGAGATTACTAGGCCTTCCGCGGCAATTAGATCTAGATCGATGGTCCGAGGAGCCCAGCGCAGCGCTCGCTCTCTACCGAACGCTAGTTCGATACGCAGCAGTTCGTGAAGTACTGCTCGAGGATCGAGATGGCTCTCCACTACCAAGACAGCATTGAGATAGTTTGGTTGATCAATGATTGGGCTATCGGGGTCCATTAGCGGGGCAGTTTCAAACAAGCCTGAGCGCCTTAGGGCCGGGCCAACAAGTTCGGCGAGAGCCAAGACTGCTCTGCCGTAACTAGCTTCCCGATCGCCTAAATTGGCTCCGAATGCGACGACATATTCCATAGCCCGTGGTATAGCAAACCCATGTTTCAGGAGATAATAATCTTTCTCTTTTTCTGCTTGCTGATACTCGGCGCCGTAATTGGGGGAGGAGACATTTGGCTGCCCAGCGTACTGATTCTTGGATATGTCCTATTGATTTGGTATCGCAATACACTAGATCGGGAACGAGCGACCTTTCGCAATCAACTTCGCAGCTACCGAAACGAACTCCGACAGGGTGGAACCGTGGTGGTTGATCAGTTGCTCCTGCGGAATGAAACGATAGTCACCACCTATCAGCTGACAGTTGGCTTAATTCTTACCAGTCTAACAATCTCTTCGCCTTATCGAGTTTACTCTGACAATGAAGCGCCCGAGGGATTGCTCTATTCAGCGGGATCGTTGTTAGCAGGCTGGTGGGCTTTTCCCTCCGGTCCCACCCGGACCATCGCAAGTCTCGCGCAGAATCTCTCTGGTGGAAGGAGGGAGACAGTAGCTTCGCTGCTTGCTCGAAGGGTTTAAGCAGGGTTTTCAATGGGGTCCGACGAACTCCGCCCGACGCACAACCCTACACAAAAACGAGTAAACCCTGAGATTTTCATCGATTCTTTTGCACCACGCCACGCCCCTCCCAAATTCTTGTGAAATTGTGGGTAGGAATATAAGATGGGTGGCCCGTTAACTAAGAACTAACAGTCCAGAGCCTTCATGAGCGATTCGGTTTCGGCTACCCCCTTACTCGACACAATCACCTCCCCGTCCGAGCTCAGAAAACTGGAGCGGGCTAAGCTTCCCCAGCTCTGCACGGAGCTACGTTTGGATCTAATCAATACTGTCAGTCAGGTCGGTGGACACTTCGCTTCCAGTTTAGGAGTCGTAGAACTTACCGTCGCCTCGCATTACGTCTTCAACACCCCGCACGATCGGCTGGTTTGGGACGTGGGACACCAAGCATACGTTCATAAGATCCTGACTGGACGACGGGAGCAGATGAACAAGATTCGTCAGCTCGGTGGAATCTCAGGTTTTCCGAAGCGCGACGAAAGTCCGTATGACACATTTGGCGTCGCTCACGCGGGCACTAGTATTTCAGCAGCGATCGGCATGCTCGAAGCAAGCCATCACAAATACCCAGGGCGAGAGGATCGCCGTGTGATCGCCGTGATTGGCGATGGTGCGATGACAGCCGGGATGGCATTCGAAGCGCTCAACCACTCTGGTGAGCTTCATCGCAAGCTGATTGTAATAATTAATGACAATGAGATGTCGATCGCTCCAAACGTGGGCGCTTTGAGCAGAATGTTTTCGAAAGCTGTAACAGGCAAAGCATCCACCTCGGCTCGAAGGCACTTTAAGAGTCTAGTCGAGCGAGGCCTGATCCCTAAATCTTTCTATAAAGCCCTCGATCGCGCCGAGGAGGCCACTCAGGGTTTCCTTTCAATTCCTGCCATGTTGTTTGAGTCCTTTGGTTTTCGCTATATCGGGCCCGTAGATGGCCACGATATAGAGCAAGTGATCGACGTGCTGGAGCGAGCAAAGGATCAGGATGGGCCAGTTGTCATTCACGCCGTGACAGTCAAGGGCAAGGGGTACGAGCCTGCTGAGACAGATCCGGTGACTTATCACGGAGTGACTCCCTTTAGCGTTGATTGCGGGACCTTCAAAAAAAGTAATGGCCCAAAGATCCCAAGTTATACGGCGGTCTTCGGTCAGACCATGGTTGAGCTCTGTAAATCAGACCCGCGAGTGGTAGGCATCACGGCGGCGATGCCCGACGGCACCGGGCTTACCAAACTAGCGGCGGAGATGCCTGACCGTTTCTTTGATTGCGGGATCGCCGAACAACACGCAGTAACTTTTGCCGCGGGTCTCGCCTGCGAGGGCATGAGACCGGTGTGTGCTATTTACAGCACGTTTTTGCAACGAGGTTACGATCAGGTTGTGCACGACGTCTGCATTCAATCTCTACCAGTCATTTTTGCAATGGATCGTGGTGGGCTTGCCGGGGCAGATGGTCCAACCCATCACGGCGCTTTTGACATCAGCTACATGCGCATTCTGCCGAATATGACGGTCATGGCGCCCAAGGACGAGGCCGAGCTTCGCGATATGATGTTGACCGCTGTGGCTCACTTGGATGGCCCAATCTGTTTTCGCTACCCGAGGGGAAGCGGCCTTGGAGTTGATATCTCGCAACCTCCAAAGCTTTTAGAGATCGGCAAAGCCGAGATCCTGCGCCAAGCAAAGCCAACCCCGAATCAGGTATTAATACTGGGATTAGGGAATACCGTAGTTCCAGCATTGAATGCTGCCCAAGAATTGGCGGCGAAACACGGCCTCGAGGCCACCGTCGTAAATACCCGTTTTGTTAAGCCCCTGGACGAAAAACTACTGGGCCAATTAATCGCCAATCACTCGCTGGTGGTTACGGTCGAAGATCATGTCGTGATGGGCGGATTTGGCAGCGCAATTTTGGAATTTATGTCCGATAGTGGGCTGACTGCCCGCAGCCAAATTATCCGCCTAGGTATCGGTGACTTTTTTGTTGAGCACGGCACTCAGGAAGAGCTCTACCGAATCTGCGGCTATGAGCAGGAGGCAATCGTAGCCCGCGTCCTTGAAGCGACGAAGTCGGAGAGTCGATCGAGCAATAATTTGCACCTCGCTGCCTCTGCGGCTTAACGGCAATAACTACTAGTCCAGGATCGACTCGAACGATCCGTGCCAACTTGCGAGTGGACAGCTTTCTTATTGGTGCCTTTCCAGGAACCATCGCTCTTATTCGACCGGCACGACTTCGGCACTGTTCGTGCAAACAAAGCTTCTCGGGTCTTTAGCACTGAGGATCCGAAGTAATGTTTGTCGGAAAAAGGTTATAATATTTAGGGGGTATGAGTGAAATTTAACACTCGATTGGTGCCGCTATTTGAGCATCGCAGCAAGCCCTACCAACTTCACGAAATGCCTCTCAGTCTACGACGCCTCGCACCCTCCAGTTGGCGACCTATCTTAGCTGTAACTTGCATCTGCTTTTTGATTTCAGCCATTGGTCTTTACTCGCTTCCGAGTTCGTCAACGCCAGCAGAAAGCTTCGCGAAAATCTCCAATACTGAGTTAGTTACCTTCCTCTCCACTGGTCTATCGGCAGATAGTAATCTGCGCGCAGCAATCAGAGCTGCGAGCACCCGAGAATCGGCGGAGGTCGCACGGGCACTAGCAGAACTAAAGGGGCACGCTAATTTTCGCGTGCGCATCGAAGTAGCGCGCGCACTAGGCCTAATGAAGCTCCAAGAACGGCCGGAGGTGCACCAGACATTGACCGAGCTACTGAAAGACGAAGAATACTTGGTCCGAGGATTTGCCGCTCAGACTTTGGGAAACCTCGGTACTAAGAGCGCGCTAGAGATACTCGAAAGCGCTCTGAAAACAGAGGAGAACCAAGTGGTGAGGATGTCTCTTATCAGGGCGCTCTCTCGTTAGCGTTTACTACGGCCACCTGAGAGCGATCCCAACAATCCCCGCATTAACTGACGTCCTAGCTGATTGCCCACTGTGCGGACCGTACTCTTTACGAAGGCTTCAACTACCGATTGCCGTTGAGGCGGTCGAGGCGTTGACTTAGATGCCTCGACCTCGATAGCTGGTGCGGGTTTAGTGTCAACCTTGCTTGTCTCTTTCGTAACTCGCCCGCGTAACAATTCATAAGCCGATTCTCTATCGATTTGTTCCTCGTAGGTGCCGTAGACCAGCGAACTCTCGATCAGCCTTTGTCTTTCTGCGATTAAGAGCGGACCCAGACGACTGCGCGGGGGGACAATGAACGCTCTCTCAACTGGAGTTGGGATACCTTGCTCATCAAGAAAAGAAACGAGAGCTTCACCGACTCCCAGCTCTGTAATAACGGCTCCGACATCTAGTGCTGGATTTGGACGGAAGGTTTCAGCAGCAGCCTTGACCGCCTTCTGTTCCCGGGGCGTGAAAGCTCTTAGCGCGTGCTGTACTCGATTACCGAGCTGACCAAGCACGTTATCAGGAATGTCCAGTGGATTCTGGGTAACAAAATAAATGCCGACGCCTTTTGAGCGAATTAATCGCACTACTTGCTGAATCTTCTCCAACAAAACTTTTGGGGCATCATCGAACAGAAGATGCGCCTCATCGAAAAAGAAAACTAACTTTGGCTTCTCCAGATCGCCTACCTCAGGAAGTTGCTCATAGAGTTCCGCTAGTAGCCAGAGTAGAAAGGTGGAGTATAGCTTGGGACTATGCAGCAGTTTATCCGCGGCTAGAACGTGCACGAATCCCCGCCCCTCGGCATTAGTTTGCAGCAGGTCGTGAATATTGAGCGTTGGTTCTCCAAAAAAGTGTGCTCCGCCCTGCTCCTCGAGCTGTAACAGTCCACGCTGTATGGCACCGATACTAGCCGCCGAGACATTCCCGTAGTCCGTCGTGTAGGTCTTGGCGTTCTCCCCCACCTCACTCAACATGGCTCGCAGATCTTTGAGGTCCAGTAAAAGCAGACCACGATCATCGGCGACCTTAAAAACTATACTAAGGACACCACTCTGCGTTTCGTTAAGATTTAATAATCTAGACAAAAGAAGTGGCCCGAGCTCAGACACGGTAGCTCGCACAGGATGGCCCTGCTGACCAAGTAAGTCCCAGAAAATCGCCGGAGCAGCTTGGCCGATAAAGGGCGCTACTCCCAGCTCTTTAGCTCGCGCGATAATTTTCACATTATCAGCACCAACAGCAGCCACGCCTGCTAAATCACCCTTCACATCAGCTAGAAATACCGGCACCCCGATATTACAAAAGGCCTCGGTCAAAGATTGCAACGTGACAGTCTTTCCGGTGCCAGTAGCTCCGGCAATCAAGCCGTGCCGATTGGCCATGCGAGGGAGAATACTAAGAAAATTTGCGCCGCTTTTCGCGACCAAAAGTGATGGAACCACAAGAGACGCTCCTAAAAGTTTGTTACCAGGCCAGCAAGCTCTGCTCTGCCCAATTCTATAAACTCAAGGTCGCTACTGTAAACTGATGTATGGACAAACGCTAGCGGTCTTCAGTTAAACCGTGGAAAAAGCAACGGCCGAGACGTTTAAGTGTCTCGGCCGTTCATTGGGTATCTGACTAGGCGAAACTAGCTTCCGGATCCGCCTGACAAAATAATACCTAGCGTGTCGTCACTTCAAGTTCGTTGACTATCGTATAGGCTGGGGCTAGTCGAGTGGTAGCCGTTTCAATCCAGCTTTTCTCGCTTGCTGAACCTACCGGTCCCCTAAGGATAACTCTTTGCTGCTCGACCATAATCTTAACGTTCTGCGCGTTTGTCGACAGGTCGTCGTTAGCCATGATTTCTCGGCGGATTTGCGCCAACAACTCAAGCTCAGACCCTCCCATCTTCTGATCGTCAGCAGTCGTACGAGATTCGGACCTGTCCCGAATATTGCGCCCCGTATTATCTGCTTGATAGTCTGCCGCACTTTCCTCGGTCCCTATCTTACCTGTCCTAGTCTCAGCTTGCGCCTTGGCAGACAGTGAATCTCCGAGCAAGAAGCAGCCTAACAAACAAAATACGCGAGCTGCGTTGCCCGCGCTTTTCATCGTCGATGATTTTTCTTGGTGTGGCACTGCGTTCATGTTCGCCAGCGGAAGCACTTCACTTTCAAGAAGTGAGGATAGCTTTTTGTCGCTAGCCTGTTCTTCAACAAACGTTTCACCCAACAGCTTTTCTACTTCATCAAGCCCTAGCTCCTTAGCCATCTTTCGCGCAGTAGAGTATGCAGCGATTTCATAGTGCTCGACTCTTCTGGCGGCTCCGATGAGCAAGGCGTCAAGTAGTGGCTTATTTTCGCTCTCTTCTTCGATAGCCTCGTTTCCTTCCTCAATCAGGCCTTGCATGGCCTTGCAAACTTTCCCCGTAAGCTTTTCCCCTAAAAGTGCGGCGATCGCATCAAGTCGCTCTACTTGGCCCTCGGTCTCCAGTAGATGGGCGTGAAATCCCGCTTTTAGTTTAGGGTTTGTGGCTTTCTTCTCCATTTTTGGCAGCGCTTTCAAGAGTTGGCTTTCGGCGCTATATAGGTCCTTTAGCTCCGCTATCAAACCGTCGTTCAGACTAATTAACTTATCCATATAATTGCTCCAATTACCGCTTATTCAGCAGCGGCCTTACTTTTTTTTTCAAATGACTTCAGCAGCAGGTCTCTTCAGAACCTGAGTGGCGCCACTATCACAGTATTTGTAAACCTAGCGTATGACAGCTATCAGGCTTGAGAAGCACCAAGCGTAATCTGCGCTCTAGAGTACGCATGCAGGAAGTAACGAAGTGCGGGATTGACGAAGTGTTAGCTATCTTCCGGTGGTTCCGGTGGTGGAACAGGTATCGGTTGACCCGGTGGATCATTGGCAATTCGATTATCTGAACGAGTGCCGCCGCCTCGCGGACCGTTTCTATCAACAGGACCTATAGTCCCATCAAACGCGTTTGAAGCGAGCTGGAACTTAAAACTTGCTGACTCAGCAATCGTGCCAATCGACACTAAACAGCCCATACTAACGAGCGATAGCAAAAGGACGTACTCAATGCTTGAGGCACCGCCCTCTTCGACGCCGCGAAGTTGATTACATTGGATTTTCATATACACCAACCACCTGGTCTCTTATCAGTCCGAATGGATCTTTTGCTTCTGTCGTTTTTTCTATTTCTACCTAATTCAAGCTCTAACCCTCTTTACTCACTGCCTAATACGTCCTTGGGCTCTTCCTCGTTACACTGAACTGTCAGACTGAAAGTCCCGAGCATTACAGTAGCCCCAGCGCGTCCCTCTTCCGGATCGGGGTTAAGGTCCTTATCGAATTGCGAAAGGTAATCCCGCACACGCTTATGAAAGGCCTTAGCCTCATCCAACATCCAGGCCCGGATCTGTGGAATTTTCGAGACAAAAATATTGTCGTAATCCGTGCGGAGCTGCACATTTCGCGTTTCTTGCGGCTGGGTCATATTCTCCTCCGCAGCAGCAATCAGCACTTCCACGTTACGAGCCAGGTGCTGCAGACGCTTCTCTGGGTCATCCCCTACTCGGTGGACGTTTTCAACCAATTTAACGCTACCTCTCGCTCGTTCAATCACGCCATTTCGCTCAAGCTCATCAAGCACGGCTACGTAATAAACATCAGATGTTACCGAGGCAACGAGCTGCTGAAACTCGTTATTTTCTCCCTCCGCCGCGAGTAGGCGAGGCTTACCTTGCTTCGTTGAAAACCGAGCGTCCTGTTCCCAGGCCGCTAGTACACGAGAGAGAAGACTGGCTCCCTGCTTCTTCGCTCGAGGGGTGGCGCTCAAAAGTCTCGCTACATCTTTGCGGTTAAGTCCGGTAGCGATACTAACCCGGCTCGCATTCGGCTTCTTGCCTCCCGCCCGCAACTCCTCCGCAGCGACCTCGACAAAGGCTCCCTTAATTGTCTCAACCACCTCGTTGACGCCAATCGAACCACGCAGGCAAAAGCGGACCAGAGGACGCAGCATCTGCGCCAGGAATTGCTTTCGTAACCGACTTAATTCGTTCATAGAGCGTGGTGATTATCCCTATCTGGGAAACTTTCCCTGCGAAGGGATCCCAGAGTTCTCGATCAACCTTAATATTATCGAGATTTTTATCGACACTGCTCCACACTAACTTAAGA
>Ga0163155_10004754_pt1 | contig 13777 bp, 13 predicted proteins | sample OliLakLV19SP4G1_FD_148611 | JGI IMG/M metagenome (GOLD analysis project Ga0163155, IMG submission 148611) | Freshwater microbial mat bacterial communities from Lake Vanda, McMurdo Dry Valleys, Antarctica - Oligotrophic Lake LV.19.SP4.G1 | ecosystem: Environmental > Aquatic > Freshwater > Lake >...
CGTTATTCTAGGGCGTAGTGGGGGTGGGAAAAGTGTATTACTCAGGCATATTATGGGTTTAGTAAGGCCGGATAGCGGGTCGGTTAAGATTTTCGAAAAAGAAATCACTAATCTCAGTGAACGACATCAATTGCCGGTGCGTAAAGATGTCGGTTTTCTTTTTCAGAATGCTGCGTTATTTGATTCAATGACAGTACAGGATAATGTTGCATTCCCTCTCAGGGAAGACAGGTTAATGAATGAAAAGGACATTCTCAAAAGGGTACAAGAATCTCTGGAATGGGTGGATCTAAAGGGGCATGGGCATAAAATGCCCTCTCAACTCTCCGGAGGAATGCGAAAGAGGGTGGGGCTCGCTAGGGCTTTGGTCACAAAACCTAAAATCATGCTTTATGACGAACCCACAACTGGTTTGGATCCAATCGTTTCAGATAGTATTAACAATTTGATTCTACAAGTTAACCGCGAATTTAAAATCACAACTGTCGTTGTGACTCATGACATGGTCAGCGCTTATAAAATTGCACAACGGATCGTCTTATTGCATCATGGACAGATCTATGTTTCAGCAACACCAGAGGATATCCGCCAATCAAATGATCCCGTCATCTATGATTTTGTAAATGGAATATCAAAACACATGCCAACAATTGAACTCTAAAAAGATATATGGAACGCAAAAAATTGGATATTTATGTGGGCTTATTTGTCCTGATCGGATTAGCCGTATGTGCTTGGCTAATTATCGAATTTGGGAAAGTTGGTCAAACATTTCAGAAGTCATACCAATTATATGCAAAATTCGACAATGGCCATGGATTACTGAATGGATCTCAAATCCGTTACACAGGAACATTGGTTGGAAGGGTAACTAAATCTCCTAGATTAATGACCGATTCCATCGGTAATCAATATGTCCAAGTGGAAATGAGTATTAGTGATGACATCAAAATCCTGAAAGGTTCACGTTTCACAATTGGCCAGTTCGGCTTTTTAGGTGATAATTTTATAGACATCACCCCTCCTACCCTAAAAGAAGGACAAGCTATTGAGTATATTCCGTACGGCGATACCATCAAAGGTTCTCAGCCAGTAGATTTTTCAGCCCTTACGATAGAAGGCGCGGATGTTATGCAACAGCTTAAGAAAATATCGCTCCAACTGGAAACAACTACATCAAATATTAACCTCATTCTAACACCGGAAACAGCCAAGAATATTAATCAAACTATTGCAAACGCCAAAGATATCAGCGGAAATATGAAAACTTTTAGTGCCAAACTAAATAATGCACAAGGCCCTATTGCAGAAATACTTAACGACAAGCAGTCTGCTGTGAATTTAAGTGCATTTATCTATAACCTTCGTAAAAAGGGAGTTTTATTTTATAGTGATGTCTACGATGAAGAGAATAAAACTATCCCAGTCCCAGTGAAAAATAAAAAGTAAATTATGAATTTTTACAGCTCTGCAAATATACTGAGAATATTTTTTCTGATTCTCATGGGGGTAGGTGGATATTTCTCCTCCTATTCAGAAGTTTTTTCAACGTGGGAAAAAGCCCCGTGGAAAGGTTCATTCTCGGGCTTGGTCATTGCCTTAGTAGTCATCTTGATTGATCGGCTCCTGAAAGGGTTTTCCTTGAGGGCTTTCTCCTCAGCCACCTTCGGGCTGGTATTGGGTTGTGTAATGGCATGGCTTGTCCGTGAGTCAGGAATGTTTATCTATGCAGAGCCCAAGGTCCAATGGATAATCAATATGATCACCTACCTGAGCTTTGGGTATCTGGGCATGATGCTGGCATTACGCAGCAATAAAGATGAGTTTTCTCTGATTATACCCTATGTCAAATTCATGAGGCAGGATAATCCGGAGTTCAATCTTACCCTTGATTCGAGTGCGATAATTGATGGGCGTATTTGTGAAATTTTCAAGCTCGGCATTATTGATGGGGCCATCTTTATTCCCCGTTTTATTATTAGGGAATTACAAACGCTTGCTGATTCCGGAGATGCAATTAAACGCGAACGTGGACGCAGGGGATTGGATATTGTTAAAGAACTCCAATCCAATAGTAAGCTAAATATTACAATTACTGAAAGTGATTATCCTGACGAACCGAATGTGGATGAAAAACTGCTCCGTGCTGCAAAAATCCTATCAGCAAAAATCGTCACAACTGATTACAATCTTGAAAAGGTAGCACTAATTCAAAAAATTACCGTATTGAATGTCAATGAGCTATCCCGCGCACTCAAACCAAGCCTCGTGCCTGGTGATTTTATTTACATCCACATAGTGAAGGAGGGTAAAGATCCCGGGCAGGCAGTAGGATACTTGCCTGACGGCACAATGATCGTGGTAAACAACGCCTTCAAACACATTGGTGAATCCGTAGAAGCCAAAGTGATTGGCTCTTTGCAAACCTCTGCAGGCAGGCTGATTTTTGCTGACCTAAAAAATATAAATACACCCTGATTTAATTTTATGATTTCAGCCGTCATCGTTGCCGCAGGATCAAGTCGTCGTATGGGTTTTGACAAACTCTTTGTTGAGTTGGCTGGAAAACCGATTATTGCCCATACCCTATGGAATTTTCAGAACTGTCAGGATATCAATGAAATCATTATTGTGAGTCAACCTGATAAATTTGATCGTTTCATTCAACTCAAAGAACAATTGGCCTTGGATAAAATCTCTCACATGGTAGCTGGCGGAATCGAAAGGCAAAACTCTGTTTTTGCAGGTATCAAATCCACACAAAATGACACGACATTTGTGGTGATTCATGATGGGGCACGTCCACTCTGTACTCCAAACATGATCCACCAGACAGTAGAGACAGCAAAGAAGCATGGAGCCTCAGTAGCGGCCAGTAAAGTCGTCGACACAATGAAGGAGGCCAATGATGATTTATCAATTAAAAAAACTGTTGACCGTTCACAGTTATGGGCGGTCCAGACACCTCAAGTGTTTGAAAAATCAATTATTATTGAGGCTTATGAAGAGGTTTTCAGAAGAGGGATGATTGTAACTGATGATACAGCAGCACTAGAGCTACTTGGGATCAAAGCTTATTTAGTCGATACAGGCCGTAGTAATATTAAAATCACCACCCCGGAAGATCTTGCAATTGCAGAAATCCTACTCGGCAAAAATAGACGCGACCTCATCGGCAAATAAACGGCCTGCAGGGGTTAATAACAGTCTCCCATTCCTCTCCTCAACAATTTCCTGTTCGATGAATACAGCCATTTGCTCACGAAAATCATTCAACTCACCTATAGCGACTCCTTCCATTGTTCTCATACCGAACATCCACCTCTCACGTTGACGTAATTTGACTGTTAACTCCTCAGTGGATTCATATGCCATACCCGTCTTCTCTATCCTATCACAATAAATATCTGTATTCGCTATATTTTGATAACGCAGAAAACCTATAGTACCAAATGCACTCGGTCCTAAACCCAAATAGTCTTTGCCTCTCCAGTAGGACAAATTATGTCTGCATTCCATTCCCATTTTCGCAAAATTTGAAATTTCATACTGTTCATATCCGTGATTTAGGAGGATATCCCTTGTTTTTATAAACATTTCAACTTCCAAGTCTTCGTTTACCGAATATTTTCCTGACTCAAGCCTGTTCCAAAACTCCGTGTCTTCTTCGTAGGTCAAGCAATAACACGAGAGGTGGTCTGGCCCCAATGAAAGTGTTTTTTCAAGTGTATCTACCCATTGATTAAGGGTTTGTCCAGGCACCGCAAACATTAAATCAAGGTTCACATTCATAAACCCCGCACTCCTTAAAATTTCATAAGACTTGATCACTTGATTTGAATCATGGACCCGATTCAACATATTCAGGGTATCGTCATCAAAAGCCTGTACTCCCATGCTGATCCGGTTCACACCATAATCCCGGAGAAGTTTAGCCTTATCCGTGGATACGGTTGCAGGATTCATTTCTATCGTAAACTCCTCAACGCCCGAAAATCCTTCTGTTAACTCACTTAAGGCATTAAGTAACTTGTCTAATTGGGAAACACTGAGTGCACTAGGAGTCCCACCTCCAAAAAAAATTGTTTTAGGCCGAAGAACCAACCTTTCGGAAACAATTTGCGCTTCACGGATTAAGGCATCTAAAAACCGATTTACTTTTTGGGCATCTCCTTTTTCAGAGTAAAACGCACAATAATCGCAGAGTTGAGGACAAAATGGGATATGAACATAAAGATGATCGATTTCAGGTCTAATATTAATCAGTTTGTCCATATTTACACTCGAATTATCAATTGAACTATGCAAACAATAAAGCATGAATATTCAAGAAAGACTGGAAGAATTCCTTAGTAAATCACCAAGTGTCCATGAAACTGCCTTTATTGCTAAAGGAGCATCAGTTATCGGTGATGTGAGAATGGCTGAAAATTCCAGCATTTGGTATTCCTCGGTTGCTAGAGCTGATATTAATTATATTGAAATAGGTGAAGGAAGTAATGTGCAAGACTGTACTTGTATTCATTTATCTGATGATTTTCCTGCAATAATCGGCAAATACTGCACTATAGGTCACAGTGCTGTTATCCATGCATGTACAATTGGCAATGAAGTCCTTGTTGGAATGGGAGCCATCATTCTAGATGGGGCAAAAATTGGCAATCAATGTATTATCGGTGCAAATTCATTGGTACCACAGAACATGGTTATTCCAGATGGGTCAATGGTCTTGGGAACTCCAGGCAAAATTGTGAAGATCCTATCACCGGAATCCCGATCAAAACTCAAGGAGTGGGCAACTAAGTATATTACTGTTTCCAATGCCCATAGGAATAAAGGCTTTAGCCAAAGCACCCAACACTGATTTAACGCTTAAAATGATCACTTGCCTGAAGACAAGATTGTTTTTAGCTGAGCAATGAAAGGCTCTGGACCTCCTTCTACATAACCCATCTCACCAATTTTTTCACCTTTTGCATTTAGGATAATTAACGCGGGATAGCCTTGAATTTCATATTTCTGGGCTAATTTTTGATTTTGCTCCTTAATTTTAGAACTTTGTGTTTTACCACGTGGAAAATCTAACTCCACTAAGAAGAGGTTTTCTTTCGAGAACTTTTTAAATTCCTGTTGGTCGAACACTTCTTTTTTAAGTTTGACACACCACCCACACCAATCGGATCCCGTAAAATCCAACATAATTGGCTTCCCTGATTTTTCAGCTTCTTTTAGTGTTCCCTCATAATCTTCATTCCACTCTCCTGCCTCGATTTTTTTACTCCCAGACTCGGCTGTGGCGGAATCATTTAAAAAAACAGCAACTACTGATAGTATTAAAAAAAGAAATATTTTATTTTTCATGACGTCTACCCTTATTGGTTATTTTTGTTTATTTGTTCTATTAATGCATTTGGGCCACCAGGCAAATGTCCTAAGTTTTTCCAAAGTACTTTTCCATCCTGGTTGACCAATATTACTGTTGGAAATGCTTCAACATCATATTTTTTACCTAATATATCGTTTGCCTCCTTCTGTTGCGCACTTTGATCCTTTGCGCGAGGAAAATCAGCTAGTAATAAAACAATGTTTTTTTCTGCAAATTGTTTGAATTCAGTCGTACTAAAAACCTCTTTTTCCATCATCATACAAGGCGGACACCAGTCAGATCCTGTAAATAGGATCAGGACAGACCGATCCTCCCCCTTCGCCTTATCAAATGCTGCAGTCTCAGAAGTTAACCAACCTTTAAATCCATCATTTGATGAGGATTCTAAAGAATCAACTTGGTGATTAGGTTTAACTTCTGAAGTTGTTGGAGTCGCCTCCTTCTTTTCTCCACAAGCAGAAACGAAGAAAAATCCGGCAAGTAGTATAAAAATCGCTATATTCTTATTCATATAAAAATGTCCTCTCTATTTTTTTGGAATTAATAGTTTATGACCTACTTTGATATTCGCTCCTTTAAGGTCATTGGCTTTTTGAATATCTTCTACTTTCACCTCATAAACTTTTGCAATCGAAACCAATGTATGCCCCTTTTCAACAATATGTTCGTAATACTCCTGCTCCTTTACGTTTACTTTTGCTTCTTCCCCTGTCTTCTTCTCTTTAGGCTTTTGAGTGGGTGTTGTATTTTTGACGGGCTGATTTTCTTGCGCTTTCTTGATCGCGTCAATTCCCTTGGTTAAGTCGTTAGCAATTTGTTGCCGGTCGGATTCTCTTGCTGTATCGACTTTTTTAATTGCCTCCTCAAGTTTTTTATCGTTATCAAGGAGTGTTTTATTAGCTGTCTGTAGTTTTTGATTTTCAGATTTTAAATCAGCAATTTCTTTTTTTAAATCAACCACTTGAGTAGTCATTCCGTCTACAACAGATCTGATTTCCTCAATTGAATCCGCTGCCCTCAGGATTTTTTGTCTTTCAATCTCTTCATCCGCCGAAGCTGATGGATTCGCTTTAAATGATTGTCCAAAAAAAGACATACTTGCGCCAAAAAAAATAAAAATAGAGAGATATGCTGTTTTCTTCATAAAATAATCATCAATTCAATTGAACATTGAGCATCTTTAAAAGTTCCTCTTCAGAGATAACTGAAACATTTAATTCATTCGCTTTGTCAAGTTTAGAACCGGCATCCCCGCCCGCCAAGACAAAAGACGTCTTTTTACTGACACTAGTAGATACTTTACCGCCGGCATTCTCGATTAACTCTGAGAAATATTCCCTCGGTTTAGATAAAGTACCGGTAATGACAAATATTTTACTTGTGAGGGTATTTGAGACAACTTTACCCACTTTATTTAAGTCGGTTGTGCGCACCCCTAGATCGATCAGCCTGTCAATTAATTTTTGATTATTATGGTCACAAAAGTATGAAATAACACTTTCTGCCATAATTATCCCAAAGTCTTCAATAGCAATAAGTTCCTCCATTTTAGAGAATCGTAATTTATTCAAATCTCCAAAATGTTTTGCCAATGCTTTTGCCGCAGAGATTCCTATATTTTCAATTCCTAACCCGTTGATTAATCTCCACAAATCCTGTTCTTTACTGACCTCAATCGAGGAAAGCAAATTGCGTGCACTTTTCTCACCAATTCTCTCCAAGGAAATAATTTGTTCATATTGCAATGCATAAATGTCGGTAGGATCACGAACCAAACCTGCTGTAACAAGCTGGTTTACCATTGCCCCTCCGACCCCTTCAATATCCATACACGACTTTGATGCAAAGTATTCCAAGCGGCCTCGGATTTGTGCCGGACAGCCAGATGAATTCGGGCAAAACCAAGCCGCCTCACCTTCTATCCTGTTTAAGGGAGTGTTACACTCAGGGCAATTTTGAGGAAAATTAAAAGTTTCTTGAGTCCCATCCCTTTTTTCAAGAAGCACTGAAACCACGGCAGGAATCACTTCCCCGGCTTTCTGTATCATCACGTGATCATGAACCCTCACATCCTTACGTTTAATCTCATCCTCATTATGAAGGGTGGCTCTCCTAATTGTAGAACCTGCAACAAATACAGGTGCAAGCTCAGCCACTGGCGTACATGTTCCTGTCCTGCCCACTTGAACCGTGATCCCTAAAACGGTTGTTTCGGCTTGTTCAGCCGCGTATTTGTAAGCAATCGCCCAACGGGGGGCCTTTGCTGTTACACCCATTAATTCCCTCTGCAGGATATCATTAACTTTAATAACCGCTCCATCAGTTTCGTAAGGAAACTCACTGCGCAATATGTCCAATTCATCAATGGCAGCAATCACATCGTCAATGGAATGGCAAATCCTGAAAAATTCAGGGGTACGGAATTTAAATTTCTGGAGCAGTCCAATCGCCTCCACATGTGATTTAAGTTCACCCGATTGAAAAAGATCGTCGTCAGAATTAAATTCCAAATTATCGATACCATATAACACAGCATTTAAATGTCTTTTAGCCACTTCTTTGGAATTTAACATTTTTAGTGAGCCTGCTGCCGCATTCCGGGGATTGGCGAATTTTTCATCCCCGCACAATTCCCTCAGGGCATTAACCTTTTCAAAACCTTTCCTGCTCATATATACTTCACCTCTGATATCAAGCTTGTCTGGAACCTGGCCTGCCAGTCTTAGAGGAATTGATTTAATTGTCTTTAGATTGGAGGTAATATCATCGCCGACCGTGCCGTCACCACGGGTAGCCCCATAAACGAACTGTCCTTTTTCATAATGGAGGACGATGGCTATGCCATCGATTTTTGGTTCGACCGAAAAAACCATTTTTTCAGTAGGCACAAGCTTTTGAATTCGGGTATAAAAATTTCTTACCTCCTCCTGCGAGTAGGTATTATCCAAGCTTAACATAGGAACCCTGTGTGTAACTTGTGCAAATTGCTTCAAAGGCTCGCCACCCACTCTTTGGCTAGCGGAATCGTCTGTGTAGAATTCCGGAAACATGGTTTCCAGCCCGATCAATTCATTCATCAAAAGATCATATTCATAATCAGATATTACAGGTTTTGCTTCCACATAATAAGCATGATTGTGGTTATTTAATTGTTCCCGTAATTTTTCGATTCTTTTTATTGCTGTCTCGGCATTCATATTATTTTGATCCCCTTGCATACACTAAAATAAAATAAAAGCAATTTGGGTAAAATACCCACTGTGCTATCGGACATCCGAAACCAAATATCAGGTGAGCTAATAATAGCAGACAATAGATTGTACCCACTCAATACGCCGCAGGAACCAGTTACTATAAGCTGAAGCCATATCATTATACAGGTTTCTATAATTGAAAAGGCCAGATAAAGATACAAATGAACGAGACAAGAGTCTTGTTAATAGTACGGAATCCAGCTAGTAAGTAAGGATATGGAAAAGATCCTTATTATAGATGACGAAAAGGATGTTCATTATTCCTTTTCACGGATTTTTGAAAATTCCGGTTATAGGCTACTAGCAGCAACAAGCGGTGACGAGGGAATAAAAGCTTTACAAAAGGAAAATCCTGATTTGATCCTGATGGACATACGTATGGGCACCACTAATGGCCTTGAAACACTTCAGCAAATCAGGAAATTTGACACACGTATTCCTGTCATCATGATGACAGCTTATGGAACTACCCAGACAGCCATCCAGGCAATGAAATTAGGTGCTTTTGACTATATCCTCAAACCATTTGATATTATTAAACTTAAGAATCTGATTGAGACGGCACTCAAAGCCTCAAAAGACATGAAAGATGTGGTAACAATAGAATCTAATCTGAATCTTGAGGATATTGCAGAAGGAATCGTAGGAAATTCAGCAGCCATGCAAAGTGTCTATAAGCTTATTGGTCAAGTCGCCATGAGTGATGCGACTATACTTATCACAGGAGAAAGTGGTACAGGTAAAGAGCTTGTTGCCAAGGCAGTATATCATCATAGTTTACGTAATTTAAAACCGTTTTTGGCGATTAACTGTGCTGCAATTCCCGAAAACCTGCTTGAAAGTGAATTATTCGGACATGAAAAGGGAGCATTTACTGGAGCATCAATACAAAGAATTGGAAAATTCGAGCAATGTGACGGAGGAACAATATTTCTCGACGAAATCGGTGATATGTCTTTGCCATTGCAAAGTAAAATTCTCCGGATACTTCAGGAAGGTGAAATTACCCGCCTAGGCAGCAATGAACCCGTTAAGGTTAATGTACGCTTGATTGCCGCAACTAATAAGGAACTTGAAAAATCAGTATTCAAGAAGGAATTCCGAGAGGATCTCTTCTATCGTTTAAATGTTGTCAGGGTTCATCTTCCCCCACTCCGTGCCAGAAAAGAGGATTTACCAATATTATCGCAATATTTTCTTCAAAAGATTCTGAAAAAACAGCCAAGACTTAAGGTTCGTCAATTTGCTCAAGATACGCTGGATATCATTCAAAATTATGATTGGCCTGGAAATGTTCGGGAGCTTGAAAATGTCGTTCTACGTTCGGCTCTTATTTCGAAGGGCGATATCATCATGCCGTTCGATTTGCCACAAGACATTAATAGTAAACCGAAACACACTGGAACTACAAATAATCAAGACAATGGAAACACTGACATATCCCATTATATTGCTGCTGCCATTAGGATTACCCAAAGTAATCAGTCAGAAAACATTTTAGCTGTAATAGAACATGAAATTTTCAAACAAGCCTACTATTCCACCGGGGAAGATGAAATGCTTACCGCAAAACTCCTTGGAGTTACTCTCACCACCTTGAAGAAGAAACTTAAATAGGTTTATGGATTTGGATTATCTACTGGCGACACAGGAGTTGTATTTGGTGTGACATTTCCATCATTCGATGTCGGCACATATTCATCTCCTGTAAATCCAGGTGGCTGTTCTGGACCTGCCTGAATTGGGGATTCAGTGCTGTTGGCAGTGTTTGGAGTAGGACTTGTTACTGTTACTGGCGTTGGTGCAAGTACGGCCCTAGCCTTCATACGTGGTGCAGGAGTGCCTGTATTATTTGCACTGTTCCTGCCAGCGCCGCTCGTACTCGGCTCAGTAGGTGGTGTTGTATAAGTCATTTCACCCAGATCACTTTCAGAAGCTGAAAAGTTTTTCTTTGCCTGATCTGAGAGTGATCCTGAATTCTGACTTGAATCTGAGGAATTAACACTGGTCGCTGCAGGAGTATTTGTTTTTTTAGATGTTGCTAGTGATGGATTATTTGGATTCGTCTTCATGGATGACGAACTAGTAGTACCCGTTTTTTTGGGTATCACTGTCTTCTTTTGTTTATTCGTCTGTTGACTTTTCTTATATAATTCCATCTTCTTTTCCCAAGCCGGATATTCAACTGACCCAGGAGGAGGTCCATAAGAAAATGCTCCATTCTCATCATAAACCATCTTTTCCTTACCCTTATCATCAGGGTCTATTATCTTAAAGGCACCTTTTGCATTATTTCTCCAACCTTCTGGATTTGCATATAAGTCCTCGTCCTCAACAGCCAACTTATTAAATTGATTCTCATAACCCGTGTTTTTACGTTGTATTCCTCTTGTTGCGAGATCAGATGGATCCCAAATAACTGTAGGTGTCACAAATACCATAACATCTTTATCAGAACGGGCATTATCCTGACTTTGGAACAAGTAACCCAGACCCGGAATATCCCCCAATACAGGTACTTTACCTTTACCATTCGATTGATCACCACGGCTCAATCCCCCAATAGCCAAAGTATTTCCAGACTTGATATAAACTTCAGTTTCCAATGTGCTTGTACTGACTTCAGGATTTAAAATGGCTTGGATTAGAGAATTATCAGCCACAGTCCGAATCGTAATCAAAGTAGTCGCATCAGCACCGGGGGCCGGGCGATATGAAGTCACAGTGGGTGTAACCCTCATTGTAATAAAATTCCGGTTATTGATACGAGGAGAAATTTGAAGGCGACTTCCTGCCACTGCATTAAATGGAGGGGGAGCCGTCGTTGACGTTTGAGAACCAGCCGGAGCAGCAACTGCAAAGGTAATATTTTGTAGTGTATTCACATCAATTGTCGCCGTCCTATTATCCATAACGACCAATTTAGGAGTCGCCAACAATCTTGTTTCGGCATCATTATTAAAGAAATTAATTGTTGCTGAGAACTGTGCTGGCGTGAGGAGGGAGAATGCATTATTTCCATTCTTAGGATTCATTAAATTTATGAATCCTCCTAAAATGTCTCCGCTGACATTTCCAGCAGCGATTGAGCTAGCCAATCCGCCTCCTATATTGATGCCGGTAAACGTATTTTGCCAATTGACCCCCCATTGTTGCCTCAGGACATTATTCACTTCCATTACCTTCGCTTCAATCATAACCTGCTTTGTAGGCATATCTAGCTCTGCAATCTGCTTTTTAGCATTATCCAAGTTAGAAACTACTTCATTATAGAATATTCTGTTTGTACGAACATCAACTGTTGGAATTTGGCCGCTTTTAAGTACAGATCGAACAAGATTAACCATTTCAGGTGCTGCTGCATAATTAAATGTATATGAGTCGGGGGCTGTAGGTTCTTGAATGGCAGATGCGGCTGTTCTAACGTAGGATACGTTCAAAACCTCATCCTTTGTATAATTTAACCCCTGTGCCGCGACAATAATTTTAATTGCATCTTCAAATGAGACATCAGTGAGTCTTATGGTAACTGTTCCAGCAACCCCAGGCCCGATAACAAGGTTTAAACCAGCTCTCCGAGCCAATCCTCTTAACACCGCACTGAGATCCTGATCAACGTATTCGATAACAATCTTATCCTTTTTCGTACTCGCACTTGCACTTGGTGCATTCGTTGTCGTAGTTGGAGAAGCCGTTAGCGCATTCGTTGTCGTAGTTGGAGAAGCTGTTGGCTCATTCGTTGTAGTAGTTGGGGAAGCTGTTGGTGTATTCGTACTAGTTTCTGGAACACCTACAGTAACATTTACAGGTTGATTTGTGTTACTACTCGGTTGAAATACATCTTGTGCTATTAGTTTTGAAAAACTAATTGCTAGTAACACGCATATAAAAACTATATTTCTCATAAATTGCCTATTTTTACGTTTTTATCATTAAAAATTACTTTTGTCATTAAAAAATTACGGTGTTGCATCAGTTTTTCCGAAAGGAATTGTTATTTTTTCGCCTGCATTATCGATGACTATAAAGTCATCGTTAGCCTCAATAACCTTTAACATAAATGTCTTCCCCTTATATTCGAAGGCAAATTCTTCATCCACATCAACAATAATATCTTTATTCATTGTAACCGTGACATTTGGCGTACCTAAGGCCCCACTAATGCCTGATATTCTGAATGCTTCCGGTGGTAAATCGATGATTTTAATTTCTGTTGTTACTGTGTTATCTTTCCCCGGCAGATAACCAGGCCGCCAAAATGGATCACGAAGATCTTCTGTTACTTCAGGATATAAAGATTTTACACGTACATAGTTATTTTCTGCAAAACCTACAATGGTAAGTAAATTTGAAATAAACAATATGATGAGAATTTTTTTAAGTTTTATTCTCATTGTACACCCTCCTTTTTACCGAGAGTGCCCATAACCATTTTTACACTATGTTTTTCTTCAGATGTGGGGTTTGCCGTAATTTCTATTTCAGCAAACTCCCATAATGAATTTTTATTTTCTATCTCGGCCTGAAGTCTACCAAAATCATGATAGGTAATTTCACCGATACCAAATACCCAACCATAACGCGCAAAATCTCCGGTAATATCTGAAAAGTTTGCTGGATTGATGATACTAGAGGTTGTGAAATTTGGACATTTTGATCTTTGAAAATTTTATTTATCTCAGGTGGGTAAAATGTTTTTGGAGGTTCATTTGGCATTAATGACTTAAAATATTCAACCATTTTTCCATTTGCGTCTTGTTCATTTTCTGCAAGTTTCACTTGGTTGATTTTACCTTCAGCAGTGCGTATCTCCTTTTGAAGTTTCTCAACTGCTTTGGCATTACTTTCCATTTTCATCTGGGCAGGCCAAATAATCATCGAAAAGCATACGTAATAGGCAACTATCAGCCCGATAACGGCAATTACTATTTTTTGTATTTGCTCTTTATCCATATTAATTATTATTTTTCAATTTCAGTTGAAAACTCATGTCAAAATTAATATTTTTGGAATTATCCACATTCCCTAGCACAGGTTCTTTTACCGATTCTTTCACCAAAATATAGTCATCCATTTTTGATCCTGCCTGCTCATCAGACTTCATCCGGATGTACGCTTGCCCAATACTTCGTTGTGC
>Ga0163155_10004762_pt1 | contig 13757 bp, 13 predicted proteins | sample OliLakLV19SP4G1_FD_148611 | JGI IMG/M metagenome (GOLD analysis project Ga0163155, IMG submission 148611) | Freshwater microbial mat bacterial communities from Lake Vanda, McMurdo Dry Valleys, Antarctica - Oligotrophic Lake LV.19.SP4.G1 | ecosystem: Environmental > Aquatic > Freshwater > Lake >...
ACCCGGTCTTGATGACGGCCATGTCGGCGGCTGCTTTGCACCAGCGATACAAACTCTAGCCAGTAACAATCATGATTCCTATCACTTTCATTTCTGCTTTCGCCCACATAGTCGAGAAGTACGGCGACAACGTTGCCATCGTCGAAGCCGGACACCCTGTTTTGACCTATCGGCAGCTGGCCAATCAAGCCCGCTCACTGGCCATGGTCTTGCAGCAGCGGGGCGTCAGCACCGGCGACGTGGTCGGCATTGCCGTAGAAAAGTCGGCTGAATATGTTTGCGCCTTGCTGGCCGTCTGGTATGCCGGCGGCGCCTTCGTTCCCATGGATCCAAATTTCCCCCACGACCGCCTCGACTTTATGTGCGATGAAGCCGAAGTGCGAACGATTTTCACCACCAAGCGCGGCCGTGATGCTCTGGCCAATTTAGATTGCGAAATCATCACCGTTGACGACATCGAAGAAAATTGCGAAATCCCTGGCGCTTTTACCAAAGCAGAAGTGGACATCGACGACCTCGCCTACATAATTTTCACCTCGGGATCGACTGGTGAGCCCAAGGGAGTACTCATCACTCACAACGGCATTGTGCCCGTGCTCAATGCTCAAATAGCCGCTTTTGAATTAGACAGCAATAGCCGCTCGCTCTGGTATCTTTCCACCAGTTTTGACGCTTCCATCTCTGATCTGGGCACAGCGCTTTTGGCTGGTGCAGCAATTTATATTGAGCCCACATCGCGCATGCAGCCTGGTAATGGCCTGGAAGAATTATTGGCTGAGCGAGAAATCACTTATATCGATATTCCGCCATCAATTTTGCGTCTGCTTGATGCGGGCGCGCTGCCGCCTTCGCTCAAAACCATTGTCATCGGCGGTGAAGCCTGTGCACTAGATGTGGTGCGTGCATTTGCCTCGAAAGTTAAACTGATAAATGTTTACGGACCGACAGAAGCTACTATTTGCACCAGTCTCGGGCAATGTGATGAGAACTGGAGCCGGCCATTAATCGGCCAGCCATTGCCCGGCATCACATACAAAATTTTAGACGATGATTTGAAAAAATGCGACGTCGGTGTTGCCGGGCAGCTGCACATAGGCGGTTTGGCCCTGGCCCAAGGTTATTTAAATCGTCCTGAACTGACTGCGGCGAAATTTATTCACCACGCCAAAAGCGGCGAGCGTCTTTATCGCACAGGCGATCTGGTGATGCGCACAGATGACGGTGAATATCAGTTTCTTGGTCGCACAGACAGGCAAGTGAAAGTGCGGGGCATGCTGGTTGAGCCGGAAGAAATCGAAGCTAGATTGCTTGAGCATCCGGCGGTGGAAAGGGCGGCGGTTTTAAAACGCACTGTTAAAAGCGACGTCACCAGAGAAATTTTAGTGGCATTCGTTAGCGGTAATGCCGGCGCCGACTTGAGTTTAGGCCAGTTGCGTCAGCATCTTGGCGAAAAATTGCCAAAATGGATGATTCCCCAGAGGCTCGAACTTTTGGCCGCGATGCCGCTTACCAACACAGGGAAAATTGATATCGGCACACTCAAACAGGTGCCTTTGCAATTAGGTCGAGGCGCAGATGAAAGCGCCGAAGGCAACGGTCAACCTACTGTCGAACTGAGCGCCCGGGCTCAAGCCGCAAGCAAAATATTGAAGAAAGCATTTGCTCAAGTGCTTGGTGTCGACTCGGTGGGTGGCGACGACAATTTCTTTGAAATCGGCGGCGATTCATTTGCTGTTGTCGAGGCTGTGGTGGTTGCCTCAGCCATGGGTCTGGGTTTGCCTCCCACTCTGCTTATGACTCACCCGACTGTGAACGAGCTGGCCACAGCTTTAACTAGCGGTGATTACGGACATTCTGTTGCCGCATCCGGTGGCATGACCGCGCAAGATATTCTTGCCGATATCGAACTCGACGCTGAATTTAAGGCTCTGGTTGCCGAAGCCGCCGCGCGGCCTCTGGTTTTAGAGAAAACACCGGCTCATATATTCTTGACCGGTGCGACAGGATTTCTTGGCTCTCGGCTCTTGTACGAGCTCTTGCGCAAAACCAGTGCCCGCATTTATTGTTTTGTCCGAGCATCGAGCGAAACCGCCGCCAGCGAGCGTTTAAAAGTAGCTCTGGCTAAGCATGGCTTAGAGCTGGGCGAGCTGGAAGAACGCATTCATCCTATTTGTGGCCAACTCGAATCTCCCATGTTCGGCATTCCGGCGGTGCGCTGGCAAGATCTGGCAGAGCGAATTGACACCGTTTATCACTGTGCCGCTCAGGTTAATAACCTGGCTTCGTACGATGAGATGCGCGCCGCTAATTTAGTGGGCACCCGCGAAGTCGCGCGTTTGATGGCCGGAGGACGCACTAAATGTTTGCATTATGCCAGCACCCTGTCTGTGTTTGTGGCCACTGATAAAAATAGCGGTCGGCTGCTGGAAAGCGACCACTTAGAAAATACTGGTGTCGTCTATGGTGGCTATGCCCAGACTAAATGGGCCGCCGAGATGCTTTTACGCAATCTCAACGAAGCGGTAGGACCGATTTCTTATCATCGCTTGGGGCTGGTTACTGGTGACAGCGTTACCGGTGTGGACGCCGATAACGATTTTCTAGCGCTCTTTGTTCAAGGTGTAATTTCGCTCGGTGCTGCCCCTGCCGGTGGCAAAGACGTCAGCGTCGACATTACTCCTATCGACTTTGCCGCGCGAGCAATGATGGCGCTTTCACTTGATGCCATGCGCACCGGAAATTTCGAAACTTATCACATCGCCAATTCGCAAAGCCTTTCCTTAAGCCGACTTTTGCAATGCATTGCCGACGAAGGAATTGATCTAAAGTTGCTACCGGCTGATCAATTCCGGAAACTATTACTGAGCCGAGTGGCCATGCTGGGCGCTGTAGAATCGGCAGCGTGTCTTGCTTTGTGCCGTATAGTCGGCGATGACTTCGAACTTTTCCGCACAATGGATCTTTTTCAAGCCACCGATGTGGTCTTCGACATGCGCAATGCCAAACCGATTCTTCAACCGCTGGGGATTGTCTGCCCGCCTCCATCTGATGAACTGATCAAGCGTTACCTCGATCATATGCTCACCTGGAAATAGATGCAACGTTGTGGAAAATGCTCTGTAAACGGAGCCCGCTGCATTCCTGGTGGCTGTTAAGGAGGCTTTTCGCCGCTACGCCAAAGAATTCCACCCGAATAAGCTTGCGGCGGGCTCTGACGAGCAGGCAGTGCCCACAGAGAAGATGATCGCTTGTGACTTTGCACGATAAATGCGACATGTTTTTGCAACATAAATGCATCTTGCACGATATTTGCACTCCCTCCATATGTATGGTGCGGACCTCATAGAGCTTTGCCTGTTTCTGGCTATTTTTTAGATCTTTCTGACACTTTTAAAGCAAGGTAAATCTATCAGCTATGTTTCAGATACTTTTGGGGTACATTTCACTACGCTATACAGATATCTTCGATAATTTTTTTTACTGGTAGTAGACCGGTCAGATGGGACAAATAAACCATCAAAAAATGGGACATTTAAATATTCAATTCACAGTTCTCTAGGCTATAGTTCACTTATAAAAATCATCAGTAGAACTCAAAATTAAATTGAATCATTCAAGCGCAGGGTATGAATACAATCTGCGTTCGAAGTTGACGACTTTAATAATCGACATTCATAAACCAACCGTCGAGCGAAAATATCTGGGGGAATTTCTATGTCAATTTTGGTGGATAAGAGAAATGATGGCTCCATGGCCTTTTTCCTGGATGGAGATTTACAATTTGACAGTCGCGACGAACGAATTTACCACGAAGCACTGGCATTGCCCGCCCTCGCCCTGATCGAGTCGAGGAGCGTCAAACCACTGAGAGCCTTGATTATTGGTGGTGGCGACGGTTTGACCGCACGCGAGCTACTGAAGTCGGCTCGCATAGCCACCATAGATCTCGTCGACTACGACGAAAAAGTTTTGCAATTAGCCCGCACAGAATTTTCCACCCTGAACGGAAACAGTCTTGGTGACCCGCGCTTGAACGTCACCGTTGAAGATGCCAGATCGCTGATCAGCCGAGCTATCGCAAATCACCAAAAATATGATTTGATTATCAGCGATTTAACAGCGTCACATGATGCCGACAGTGCGCAACTTCATACAATCGAATTTTACGAGAGCCTGCGTAATTTGTTGACCGACGATGGAATTGTGGCGGTCAATAGCGCGTCACCATCAGGCACACCACAAGCTTACTGGTCCATCTTCAACAGTATTTTGGCCAGCTCGCTGCAGCCGCGAGCCTACCGAATTTTCTTGCCTTCCTTTGCCGAACAACGTTATGGACCGGACTGGGGATTTATATTAGCTTCTCCGCGCCCTATCGATCTCGATGAAGTAAATCGTCTGGAAAAACTGGTCGAGCCGAGATTCGAATTGAAAAATACTGATCAAATTCGGGATATGTTTCATCTTCCTCAGTCTGTTGTCGAGCTCCAGCCGCACATCTGCGCGGGCAGCGGAGCCAGTGACGTCCTGGTGCAATACTTGTTCAATCCTGTCATAGTGAGCAGCGACGATAGCTTGTTAATCAACACCTTGACTCTCGATTATTCGACAATGACAGTGCCAAGGCAGTCTGTGTCTTATTTGCTACCACAAGAATTGCAGGAGACGTTGTCTCACTGGCATGACAGAGCCGATCAGCAAAATGCAGTTATGGCGGAAGTGTTTGAGATCATGCCAGCATTGCAACGCCACCAGACACGTGAGCTGATCAGAGATTTTCTAGCAAAACCGGAAGTATTTCTAGCGCCAATTGATCTGAACGCTCTCGTCGATGCGATGCTAAAAAGAGTATCTGAGTTGCCTGAGAAGGTAGTTAAGGAGTTGCAGTTTCTGAAAGAGAAAATCGTCGAGTGTTGCGACGATCACGAACGGCTTCTGGAACTTGGACTGCGTTCCATGGCTATCATCGCTGTCGTGGTCATCCTTGGCAATTTGATTTATCCCGACGCGGCCTATGCTAAAGGTCATCCTGAGGCTCATCACGCTGGCACTCATCATGGTGGCACCGACCACGTTGGCATCAACCGCGGTGGCATCAATTACGGTGGCTCTTACACCAATGGACACTGGGGTCCGTGGTTCACAAATGCCAATGGCAAACGAGTGCGGAATTGGGTGCGTTGAATCCTGTTCGCTCAATTTCTTTGCAGGATCTCGGAGAGGTCGATCCTCATTCTCCTTTAGGCCTTGAGTGGGATCAAATTGTGCGGACGAATCCCGCATCGGGCTTCATGCAGAGTGCCCACTGGGCCAAATACAAAAGACAATCAGGTTGGACTGTGCACCATCTGGGGTTGTTCGACAACGACCAACTGTTTGGTGGTGCTATTTTCTATGCCGCTCAAAATGCCAAGGGAGCAGGTTTCTTAGCAGCTCCTGATGGGCCGGTTTTGCCCTGGGAAGATCTTGAACGAGCCGAGTCTGGCTTGCAGATGCTAGTAGCTTGCACCCAGTCGGATGCTCGTTCCCTGGGCAGTATGGCTATGAGAATAGCGCCAAGACTGAGTGCTTTGCCCGGCGAGATTTTGCGCCATTTCTCACGTGCGCCCTTGAATCTGACAGAACCAAAAACGCTGTATCTCGACTTAAGCAACGGTCCAGAAGCGCTGTTAAGGGGCATCAAGCCTAAGGCCAGGTACAACATTGGCCTTGCTGAAAGACGAGGGGTTTCCATCCGAGAGGAAAATTCTCTGAGCGCAGCTCGAGACTTTCACACACTTATGCAAACAGTAGCGGTTAGAAATGGATTTGCAGTTGAGCCACTCTCAGTCTTTGTTTCTTTGATTGAAACATTGTGCCCAGAAGGCGTGGCTCGAGTTTTCTTTGCCGAGCACGAGGGCAATATTTTGGCAGCGATGCTGATGATTAAGTTTGGCGATCGAGCGACATACTTATACGGTGGCACAAGTGAGATCAAACGAAATTTGATGGGCGGCTATGCCCTGCACTGGGCGGCGATCAAATCGGCATGCGAGTCAGGAGCCAAAATCTATGATTTCTGGGGATTCGATCCAGGAGTAGCCCCAGACCACTCATATGCTGGGTTCTCTCGCTTTAAAAGCCAGTTTTGCGGTACCTCGATTGAATTGATCGGCACTTGGGATTTCTACTTTATGGATCAGCTGGCCGATGTTGTTATTCGAGCCTTCAAAGAAGTCTCCGTCACGTAACAACTGAAATCGGTGACCGGCCGGAAAAGGCATTCTTGATAAGAACGGCGCGCTAGCGGCGCGAAGTCCGATTTCACTTAAGTTCTAAACATCTTGGAATCAAGCCAGTGAGCTTTCCAGCCAGGGCAGCGCTGACGCGCCCGCGCAGTCTGACCGCCGGCGAGCTGCGCTACGCGATCGACGGCATGGTCGAGAAGACCGTACAGCTGATCGACGGCCTGCCCCACGACGAGCGCGGCATGCGCATCACCTTCCGCAACTGGACGCCCGTCTGGGTGCACCCGGAGACCGGCATCCTGATGCGCTCGCCGCAGCCGCCGAAGCGCCACTTCGTGCGCAAGACCACCTTCGAGCAGATCCCGATCGACGCGAGCACCAAGCTCGTTAAGTTGAACGGCCTCTGGTTCGTGGTCAGCTTCGAGCCGCTGCCGCCCTCTCTCGGGTCCCGACATTTTTTTGGGGAGAAGCTACGTTAAGCCCGAAAGGCTTAACTAGCAAAGGATTCGGGACCCGTTCTGAAATACCGTATTTCGGTACTGAACAACTGTTCCAAAACTGAATGAATTGCTCACTCCACAAGCCTAACTTTTGGGTGCTTGCAGCAAAAGCCTCAACATTAGGGCGTCTTGCTATGAACAAAAGCAATGATTTGTTCACCAGGTCGTTATCTGAATCGACAGATGTCAGGACACTTAGCGCAGGAAAACCGGTCAAAAAAGCGTTGTCAAATAGCTTAGCGTAGGTTTTGACCAAAAAAATGTCCGGACCCGTGATTGGGCTGTGGATGCAATACGCATCATTTGCAAATCAAATGGTGCGCTCAATAGTTCTGGATGATCGCAACCGGGACTACACAAAAGAACAGCGAGACGGGCTAGAGGACTCAAAGAAAGCCTTAGACGAGCGTGAGAAAGATCGCGGCAGCAAAGACATAAAAATGCCCTGGGAAGATTTTGATAACATGCTTGGCTCCCGATATAGCCGCAGCGAGTACGACCGAAACAAAGAGCTAGAGCAGCGCGAGAACATAGACAAGGCAATAGATAAAAACAAAGAGAAACGGGACAAAGAGCTTGAGAAAGAAGCAGAGAAGAAGAGAGAGAAGGACAGGAGCCCATTTGAGCGTGACCCATGGGGAAGGTGGTAAGTAATGGCGAGTACATCAGTAAGCGTAAGGCTACCGGATGAAATCATGGAGAAGCTTGAAGCGCAGGCGAAAGCGAAAGGCATAAAGGTTTCTGATGTCGTCCGTCGGATGATTGAGTCAGGATTTAAGCCGGACGGAAACCCAGATAACAGCAGCATATCAGCAAGAATAGACAAATTAGAGGAGTCGATCAGGGCGCTCCTGGGCGTCGAAGATGTAAGCGTGTTAAACCGCTTGGATGCAGTAAATGCAGACTTCTGGCAAGCGAACGAAGCATTGATCGGCTATATAGCAAAGAGTGCGGAAGTCGCAGCCGAGGCTCGATACTTTGCCCGTTTGTCGGCAATGTTCGGGCTCGATATTGCTCATTACGTGGCGCAAAAGGTGGAGATAGGGAAAGTGCCGGAACCGCTGGACAAGGGAACGAAAGGTAAGCAGGTGGTAGCTTACGATCAGGGCAGCAAGAAGTATGCAGCGGAATATTTGGCGTAACTCAGTTAGATGTTAGCCTGTCATTAGCTAAGGTTTTCCGGATTGAGTGCCAACCGCAGTTGCCAAAATAACCCTAGAAGTTAGACAAGTCATATTCAGCCTTGAATCCACTTTTGTTGGATAGTCTAGTGCCTTAGCTAGAATTTTTAGATTAGTCAGAAGCTGTGCATCAGAAGTATTGGCTGGAGATTTAAAGACTCGTCTTGCAATCAAAGCCTTTTCTTGCCAGTGCCGCTTCTCATAAGCTGCGTCAATTTCTTTTTGGTTTGAGTTTGGACTTATATCTAACAATTTTATTGAAAGCTTTCTTTGCGTATCAGCCTCTGCGCTTTTTATTTGCTCCCATGAAGCTGTTGGTAACAAATCTACAGCTCTAGCATGCCCGGCTCTGGTTAGCTCCTTTTCCTTAGCCATAACTTTTTCGCATGCTTGATTTTCTAAATCTTTTGGCAACTTTTTCGAGTAAATCTCTTGGTATTCGTCCATTAGTTTGCTTGATTGTTCTCTATGCAGCGCAATCGCTCGACGCAACTCTTCCTCACTGGCTGTATCAGGTAAATTATTCGAATAACATAACTGTGCATGATTGCGTCTATCCTGTAACTTTTGCATTTCTTTGCTTGGAAGATTGCCTGGCCAATCGTACATTTTTACTGAATCGGCAAACTCCTTGCGGGCTTGCGCTTCGGCTACTTCGCTCAAAGTCACGTCATCTGAAAGACCGAATCCACGAGCATCAATAATTCTTTCAAAATCACTTGCTGGTACTGATTTGCTGAGATTCAATAACTCTCTTATCGTATCCTCAGTCGTTGAGCGCTCTGCTGTAGGTTTGTCGGTCCTCGCCGGAGTCGCAGTTGCTGGCTGGTTTAATGTCGCGAGTAAGCTAATTGCTATTGACCCAGCAACCAAAGTACGACACCAAAAATTTGTCATGATTGACTCCAATTATAAATACTGGGAAAAAGCCTCTATTAGTAAATGCCCAGTTAATTCAAGTTCTAAAGCCTGAATGCATCGTATAATCCCCACTTAGCCGTTTTTATGATATACTATAGTATAATTTAACAAAGAGGAAGGGAGGCACCAAATTTGGTGCTTCCCTTCCTCTTTGTTAGTGCGATCTGCTATTGGCTAGAAATTTTATGGCCAAATCGTATGGTTGTAACAGAAAGCTGGCGGAGTGGCCGGGGGAACCCCATTGGCATTTGATTGCGCAATCAAGAACTGGCTGCTCAAAGGGCAAAAGAAATTGAGCACGGTGTCACCAAAGCCGGTAAGTCATTGGAAAGCACTGCCGAAAAAGCAAATCACATCAAAGAAACTGCAGTCAATAAAGAGCTTCAACATGCCGAGCCTGTTTCACTGGGAGTCAATCCGCTCTTTTCACACAGAGGGCATGAAGACGATCATGTCTCTTACGGTGCTTGTGCTGGCGCCAACAATCCTTTTGAAAATATTCGTATGCGGATTGGCTCTGGTCCAGGACATATCGATGCTGACCTGATCGCTGGCATCATGCGCAATGAACAATTTTTCTATAAAAATCTTTTTGATACTGGCACGGATAATTATGTGCGAAAACACGGAAACCTTGACCCGCTGCATGACAATACATCCTCAATCGGACCAGCTCAGATGCAGATCGGAAACATTCAAAACTTGATGAAACAGTTTCCTGAACAACTCGCACCGTATGCAAAAGACCCTCTGAGAGCTGCTTTGAACCCCGGTGATGCTCCGATGTTTGTTGCTGCATATATTTCAAACATGATTGAGCATCTCGAAAAGCACACCAATCCAGGATTGCCTGCTGGGGTCTGGAAGAATATTCAAAAACATTGGAGCGAAGGAGATGCAAACGGGGCACTGATACTGGCTTTTAATCCTGATCCACACCAGATCGAAAACGTCTCAAAGCAACTGCATACCATTAAGCATGAGCGCGCGGAAAAAAGTGACAAGGCTCACTAAGCTGCTTTATTCTTCCGTCGTAGCCACCAGCGAACACCACCAACAACAGTAATAGCCAATATAACCACTGGCAGTGGTCCCAATATTAGCCAGCATGTTAGGGCAAGGGCTGCTTGTTCGTCATTGGCACAATGGAGAAACACACTGTAGTGCCATTGCGGATAATCCAGAATCTCGTAGCCGTAGCCACAGAGAAAGCCAGCAATGGCAGCCCAGAGCCACCAGAGGCGGGAGAACCAGTTAATTGATTTTGGTTGTTCCATGGTTAAAGTATGGCATGAGAAATTGGCGAAAAAGCGATCAGGGGATTTAGAGCGGAAAAAGGCGAGATCGAGGGGATTGAGTACCCCAAAAGTGGTGGCACAAATCACCTGCTTGCTGAAACCCGCACCACTCAAGAATTACGAAGAGTAAGTTAGAGACTGGAATCAAGAAGTTAGAGAAAGAGAAAAGAAAGGAAAAGCTGGCGGAGTTAGAAACTCGAGTAGAGCGGATTTTCACTGAGTTTCTGCATCAAGCAGGCAAGGGCGGCGCGTGCTGTGCATCGCCACATATACCGACTGGGGTGCGAAGAAAGCTTTCTTCGTTACCAACATCACTGAAGGGAACTGTACTCAGCTTGTTCACGACCTCTACAACAAGCGCGGAAACATGGAGCGGAATATTGAGGAGTTGAAGAGCTTGGACTGCACTCGCTTGTCCTGTCAGGAGTTTGAGTCCAATCAATTTAGACTCTTTTTACACGGGTTGGCTTACCGGCTGATGACGAACGTTCGCGATCTTTTGCCACCTTCAATTGAGCACTGGTCAATGAACTCAATACGCAAGCATTTAATTCTGTTGCCGGTGCTGATCAAAGAAACGGCCAGGCAGATTGCTTTCCACTGGACAAGCACATGCGAATGGAAAAGAGAATTTCATCTGCTGTTCAGGGCTATCGACAGGCTGCCACCGCCGCGCAGCTAGTAGCCTAAATACTAGAACTAAACCTCAGACACTAAACTCAAATCACTGTAGCGACTGCTACAGGCCTCTGCGTGCTGTGCCGAAGTGAGGACAAAGCTAATTTGCTCATCGGCAGCCGAGAACGAACGGGTCGCCAGCTCGCTTTGTGAGTTTTAGAATCTCAAGAGACCATCTCTGTTTTCAATAGCAGTTTTTAACTGTATGGATTAGTAAAGCGGGGAACAAGAAATAGTCATTTGCTGCGGATCCATTGGGCGTATCTTTTCCAACCTGGAGTCTCGCAATATCTACTGTATACACGATTCTGACACTCTTTAAAAAGCTGTCTGCCATCTAGAATTCCTATATAATGCTAGGATGGAATTATCCTTCCACCTCGAAAATCTGGCCAAGCATGGAGTCTCCATTGACGAAGCGGAAGAAGCATTAGCGGATAGAAATGGTCTCATTAATAAAACCAAGGGCGGCGCTTTTCTAGTCATCGGCAAAACTTTCTCTGGCCGCTTTCTTGAAATTGCTTACCGACAATTGCCCAACAAGATCGCTTTCGTATTTCATGCCATGGATGCAAGAGAACATCAAATAAAACGCTACAAGCAGCGCTGATAAAATGACCGACAAAAAAAAGAAGCAAGTACCATCTCCTCCTCTGGCATCAAAGTCATGGGAAGAACAAGCCGCCTATTTTGAAAAATATGACCTGGACGACCTTGAGTCAGCTGACCAACTGGAGCCATTAACTAAAGCTGACCAGAGCTTTGTCAAATCAGTGACTAAAGCAGCGTCGGACAAAATTGCTGCCAGAAAAACTCGTGGTCAATTAAATTTGGCTCTTTCGACCGACCAGCTCAACCGGTTTACTCAGTACGCTAATAAAAAGCATATCCCGCCTTCTACGTTGGCTAAAGCTTGGATTTTAGAGCGTCTTGACAATGAAGCCAAAGAAGCTTGATCTAGAGAAAAACAGCCTACTCTCCATTAGTCGCTTTGCATAAAACGTTTTCCGCTCGAGGCATTAAGCCCTTACCAGCGGCGGGTTTTACGGTTTTTTCCGAAACCTTTATCGTCGCCTGTGCCGAATTACTGTTTGCAAGCGATTCAAAAGTCTATTCAGTCTGACAGAGCAAATGCGCGCTTTTTTTCTCCTTTTTTCTGGCATTGAAGTCTGAAAATTTTGCGCATTATTTTGCGCATTGTTCGCCCATCTAGCTTCCGGGCGACGTGGAGGAAAATTTATTTAGCAAAAATTTGAAAGAATAATTTGCAAGCTCACACTTACAGCCAAGTGAGCCTCAAAGCAACGAGGCAAAATACCATCCCAAACCAACAGAGCGAACAAGGTGAGCGAGCACCAGAGGTGACAGCTCGGAGCGGTACCCCGCGCGTTACTCTCAGCACCCAAGGTGCGGGTCCTATCCTGAGCGCCGAAAGTGCGCTCCTATCGATCGAAAAATCGGCATTGTCTATCTGAGAAATTGCGTGATAATAAAGCTGGAGCACGGCAAGTAGCCGGGTAAAAGGAGCTTCTGCCAAATTGCCAGTTGAACGTTACTATGAAGCAGATCGACTGATCGAGAATATTCGCGAGCCCTATCCTTTGTCTATCGGCAGACGAACTTCTTTCTCTGTCTCGCATCCGGAGATAGCTATAGAGTGGCATCGCTACAAAAATGACGGCTATGGGCCGGAAGACTTCAGCTTTGCTTCAGGCCTCAAAGTGTGGTGGCAATGCCTAGTAAATAAAGAACATGACTGGCAAGCGGCGATTCACAACCGGACAGCGGGCGCCGGTTGCCCACACTGTTATTTTGAATCGTATGGCCTTGATCTGGCAGAGTATCCCCAAGTTTTGAAGTTTTTTGACAAGAAAAAGAACAGAGGAATAAGTCCTAACAAAATTCCAATTGGCAATAAGATCCACTGGCACTGCGCCAAAGGCAGAAAGCATGATTGGCATTCACGCTTTAATGTCAATGTAGTTGATGCTTTCTGTCCATTTTGTCGCGGGCGCAAAGCCAGTCCGGACAACAATCTCAAAGTCGATCCGGTCATGTCGAAACAGTTTCATCCAACAAAAAACGGCAAGCGAGATCCAAAAAAGATAGTTCAAACTTCCAAGCTCAATCTATGGTGGAAGTGCCCTGAAGGCGACGACCACGTCTTTCCAATGCGCCCATATGACAGAACAATCAAAGGTAACGGTTGCCCATATTGCAGTCGGCGGCGCTTTTCAAAAACTCATTCTCTCGATGCCGAATTCTCCGAAATTGCCAAGCAATTTCACAAAACCAAAAATGGCAATTTGAAGCCGAACGGCATTTCGAGCCGCTCTAAGCGGTCAGTGTGGTGGAAGTGCCCGGAGGGTGATGACCACGAATGGGAAGCGACAATTATGAACCGGACCCACCGGGGTAATAAGTGTCGCTTCTGTGCTAATCGAGCTTTGTCAGAGACAAATAGCCTGGCAGCACTGTTTCCAGAACTGGCTAAAGAGTTCGACAAGAAGAAAAATTATCCACTAACAGCAAAAGATGTGGTGGCAACCTCTACAGATGTTGTTTGGTGGAAGTGAGCTAACAAGCATTCGTGGGAGCGCCCTGTCTACCTTCGAACTAAGAGAGGTAGCCGCTGCCCTGATTGTCCCGAATATGGCAAAGCACGAGTAATAAACTCGCTCAAAGATGCTTTTCCAAAAATCATCAAGTACTGGCACCCGAAAAAGAACGGCGACCAGACGCCGGAAAACACGTCATTTGGCAGCAAATTAATGGCTTGGTGGAAGTGTCCGAAAGGTCCCGATCATGAGTGGCAGCAAGGTGTCCCCTCTGTGCCAACATGAAGTGAGACGGATTTGGTTGAGAGTTTAGTGTAGCGATCTGAGAAGAGTGGGCAGGTTTTATCCGCCATGATCTTCCGGGCTTTGCTATGCCGTTGGAGAGGGAATATCA
>Ga0163155_10004765_pt1 | contig 13753 bp, 6 predicted proteins | sample OliLakLV19SP4G1_FD_148611 | JGI IMG/M metagenome (GOLD analysis project Ga0163155, IMG submission 148611) | Freshwater microbial mat bacterial communities from Lake Vanda, McMurdo Dry Valleys, Antarctica - Oligotrophic Lake LV.19.SP4.G1 | ecosystem: Environmental > Aquatic > Freshwater > Lake >...
AGGCCGCGATCGTCGCCAACTGCGAGAAGAACCGCTCGCTCGACATCCCGTCGTTGCGCGATCAACTGCAGACGACGCGCAAGTTCCTCATCCCCTTGCTCGAGCATTTCGACACGGCCGGTGTGACCATCCGACAGGGCTCGAATCGGGTCCTGCGGCGGCGCTGAAGCCTTTTTTCTCACTCAGAACGAGTTTCCAGCGGGGACGGCTCAACCCGCGGGTTCCGGCGACCGATCCAGGCCACGGGGATCCCGGATTCCCGCCATGCAACCGCGCCTCGATTCGCCGCACCCCGATCCGAGTCGCGTGCTGCAGAGCGGCGCCGCGGGAGATTTCCTGGGACTCGAGCACGAGCTCGGGCGATCGAGGTTTCCGTTCCCGGCGTCGAGCGTTCCGTACCGCCCGGGTCAGCCGTCGATGCCCGCGCGCGAGTTGCTCGGGGCTGGTGAAACGTTGCAGGGCAACTGGCCCGACGCGCGGCCGAACACGTGGCGCACGCAGCCTGTGGTCCCGACGACGCACGCGAACGAGCGACCGAGTTGGCTGCTCGCGCTCGACGATGCGGCCGTGCCGCCCGCGCAGATGTCGCTCGTGCGGTCGCGCGCTCCGACGAACGCGTCGTTCACCGACGGCGTTCCCGTCGCCCATCGCGTCGCGCCGTGGTTCCTGCGGTCGCTCGGCATCGCTGCGGGAGTCTTCTTCGTCGCCGTCGTGGTGCGCTCGCTGACCGTGAGTCAGAGCGACACGCGCCCCGAGTTGCCGACTCCCCTCGTGCCATCCGTGCGCGCGAGCATCGACTTCGCGCACGAGTTGGCGGCGCCGGATGGATCCGACTCGCGCATGCGACCTGGAATGCGTCCGAAGAAGCCGGTCGCTTCGAAGCCCGCATCCGCGAGTTCGATGCAGGCCGCGGAGTCGCGCTCGTTCCTCGAACGCGACGCCGGGGTCGAAGGCGCCGCGCTCGAAGCCAAGCTCGAGCCCGAGTCGCCCGCGCTCTACGTCTACGATCTCGCGGCGACTCCGGCGGCAGTGACGCCGAGCACAGCGGGTGCGCCGCTCGGTGCCGCGGACGTCGATCGTTGGTTGGCTGCGCAGGCGAACGCGGCTGCACCGCTCAGCGATGTCGGTACGGTGACGCGCGCTCCCGAGAGTGAGCCGTCGAGCGTGCCGGGCGTCGAACGTGCATCCGGTATTTGGGAAGGCGCGACGATTCCCGTCGAGGCGCTGTCGGGTGGACTGCGACTCGAGACTCCTTCGGTGGGGCGTGTCCGCGTGCGGCTCGAGGGCACGGAGCGCGTGGAAGGACGCCTGACCGCGATCGGCCAGGGGAGGGTGTGGATCCAAACGGATGCGGGGCCGAGGGTCATCGAGCGGGATGCCTTGCGCGGCCTCGAGCAGATCGCGAATCGCGAGGCGACCGCCAGTGCTCCGCAGGCTCCGCGGCGCCAGCGTGTGCGCACGGCGGGTGGGGTGTTCTATGGGCGGGTCCTGGCGCGCGATGGGCGGACCGTGACCTTGGTGACCGATGCCGGGACGCGGATCTCGGTCGAGGCGGACGAGGTCGTGGACGCGGATCCGTCCGAAGTGCGCTGAGGAGAATCCTCGGGAGGCGGGTGACGGCTGGCGATCCGCTGAGGCCGGGCACGTGCGCTAGGCGCTGAGAACGGGCCTGGCTCTTAGGGCAACTGCGAGCTCCGGCGGGGCTAGGATGTTCGCCGCGTGCGTGGTGCACGCGACAGACGGGGTGGGTCAGCGCATGCGATTGGGCCTATCGAAGGAGAGTGGGTGCGGGGGCGCCGGACACTGGGTCCGCGGGATCCTCGTCGCGGTCACAATTCTGGTGGGCGTTGGCCTGACGGCCAACGCTGTCGTGGACGAGACCACCAAGAACTTCCGCAAGTACTTCAAGACCTACACCGACGTCCCATCTCGCGTGGAAGCGGTGCTCTCCCTCGAAGGCATCGACGACACCGAGGTCATCGAGCTCCTCCTGCCGCTCCTGAAGGACCAGGAGACCGAGATCGTGCGCGCGTCCGTGCGCGTGCTCGCGAAGCTGCCTTCGCCGGGCACGATCGAGACGCTGTTCGTCGCGTACAAGACCGAGAAGAACGACGTCGTGCGCGTGGGCATCCTGCGCTCCGTCGGCGAAGGGAATTACGAGGGCGCGCTCCCGCTCGCGGTCGGAGCGTTGACCGACAAGTCGTGGGAAGTGCGCCGTCGCGCGCTGCAAGTCGTCGAGGCGTCGAAGGACGTGGCGGCTGCCCAAGCGTGTCTGCCGCTGCTCGACGATCCCGAGCCCGCGGTCCGCGGTCAGGCGCTCGAGACCATGACGGTCCTCGGCGCCGACGCCGTGATCCCGAAGGCCTGCGCGCTCCTCTCCGATCCGACGCGGGCCGTGCGCACGAGCGCGATCGCGGCTCTCACGAAGATCCGTCATGTGACGGCCGTCGCCCCGCTCGTAAATCGCCTTCAGGTCGAAGAAGGCGTGCTCGTGCCGCTGATCGTCGAAGCGCTTTCGAACCTGACGGGCCTCGAACTCGTCGAGCCCGTCGCGTGGAAGAACTGGTGGGAAGCGAACAAGGTGACGTTCGTGCTCCCGAAGGCCGAGGCCATCGCGTACATGCGCAGCAAGCGCGAAGCGACGACCGGCAAGGCCAAGTGGGATTACGACAAGACCGGCGTCGCCGACTACCACGGCATCGCGACGCCGAGCCGCTCGATCCTCTTCGTGATCGATGTCTCGGGATCCATGGAAGCCGAGGTCGTCGAGAAGGAACGCTTCAGCGATGGCAACTACCCGAGCTTCTTGCGCATCGACATCGTCAAGACGGAGCTCCAGCGCACGATCGAGCGTCTCAACACGTACGTGAACTTCAACATCGTCGCTTTTGCGACGAAGATCGATCCGTGGAAGCGCGGGAAGCTCGTGCCCGCGAACGTGCTCAACAAGTCGGCCGCCAAGGACTGGGCCAAGGGGCTGTACGCGATCGGTGGCGCGTCCAAGGAGGACAACGCATCCGTCGGGCTGACGGGTTCGGCCAACCTCGACATGGGCAAGACGAACACCTACGGCGCGATCATGACCGCGATGGGCATCGATCCGACGAAGGGTCCGCAGACGGGCGACAGGGACTACAAGACCGAGGTCGACACGATCTTCTTCCTCTCCGACGGTCGGCCGACGGTGGGGGAGTTCGTCGATCCCGACGACATCCTGCGCGAGGTCAAGGCCGCCAACGAGCTGCGCAAGATCACGATCCACACGATCGCGATCGGGGAGTTCCAGAAGGACTTCATGCGCCGGATGGCCGAAGAGAACGGCGGGAAGTTCGTCGACCTCGGCAAGTAGGCGCGAGCCCGCGCGGGGCCGCCGGATCGGAGGCCTCACCGCGATTGACGGGCCGTGGCGCGCCTCGTATCGTTCTCCGCCCACGGGTCGGGGCGTAGCTCAGCTTGGCTAGAGCGTTGCGTTCGGGACGCAAAGGCCGGAGGTTCGAATCCTCTCGCCCCGACCATCTCTTGCCGCCGTCGCGGGTGGCCCATTCGCCCTTCCGGTCGATTCACGCGGGGCAGGCGCTGCACCCTGCTGGCGGCCGCGGTTTCGCGACCCCCGGACCGCTCGAAAACGTCAGTTCGCGGATGTCGGGCCACTCCTGAGCTCATCCGCCGTGAGCAACACGAACGACCGCTATCCGACGAGATTCGGTTGCAACCCGGCCAGCAACAGCTCGAGTGCGGCAGCGTCCACCGGCTTGACCAGGTGGTGATCGAAGCCCGCGGCCTTCGACCGACGACGGTCCTCGTCCTGCCCCCAGCCGGTCAGCGCGATCAGCACGGTCTTCTCCCCGCGCGACTGTTCGCGGATACGGCGACAGGCCTCGTAGCCGTTCACTTTCGGCATTCCGATGTCGAGGAGGATCACGTCCGGCGCGAAGTCCCGCGCCACGTCGACCGCCTCCGAGCCGTCGTTCACCGTGCGAACTTCGTTCCCCAGGATGGTGAGGATGGTGGCGAGGCTCTCGGCCGAGTCCTGGTTGTCGTCGGCGACCAAGATCTTGCGTGTAGCGATCGAGCGAGTCGGTTCCAGCACTTCGGGCGTCGAATTCAGGACCCGAGTCGTGGCGAGGAGCGGGATCACCACGACGAATTCGCTGCCGCGACCGAGACCTTCGCTGCGGGCTTCGACGCTGCCGCCGTGCAGCTCCACGAGCCTCTTCACGAGTGTCAGTCCGATGCCCAGACCTCCTTGAGACTTCTCCAACGACCGATCCACTTGCATGAACATGTCGAAGACCCTGGGCAAGATGTCGCGGGGGATGCCGACGCCGGTGTCCGCGACACTCACGACGATATCGCTACCGCGGAGCTCGGCGCTCAGTCGAATCCGGCTCCCGCGCGCGCTGAACTTCGCGGCGTTGTTCAGCAAGTTCCCGAACACCTGCGCGAGCCGTGTCACGTCCCCGTGAACGAGGCTCGGTGCCGACGGTAGGGTCACCGTGAGAGTTTGGCCGCGAGCTTCGATGAGAGGCCGATTGGTGTCCAGGGCGAGGCTCAAAGCCTCCGCCAAATCGAGCGGCCGTCGGCGCAGTTCTAGTGTGCCTCGGCTGATGCGGCTCACGTCGAGCAAGTCGTCGACGAGATGGACCATGTGTCCGAGTTGCCGCTCCATCATGGCGCGGGCCTTCGCGACCTCTCCGCCGTCGTCGATCAAGAGCCGTAGGATTTGCAGACCGTTGCGAATCGGGGCCAAGGGATTCCGGAGTTCGTGGGCCAATGTCGCCAGGAACTCGTCCTTGCGGTGGTCGGCCTCGGATAGCTCGGCGGCGACGAGTCGCAGTTTCTCCCCGGTCGCGCGTTGTTCTGTGATGTCACGCGAGACGCAGATGAAGCGGACCACGCTCCCGGCCTCCTCGCGGATCGGAGCGACCTGCACGTCCCACCACTTCTCCGTTCCAAGGGCTGTGGGACATGAGCCCTGGAATCGAGCTTTCCCCGAAGTGCGCGCGGCCGCGAGTGCCGCGACGACGACGTCGCGGCCCTCCGCCGGCCACATGTCGCACCACGGCTGGCCAGCAAGCGGCGCGAAGTCGTCGAGTTCCAGGACGCACAGGCCGTTCGCGTTCATGCGCAAAAACCGACCGTCCGCGTCGAGCACTTTCACGCAATCCGGACTGCTCTCGAAGATGCCGCGGCTGAAAGCCTCGCTCTGTTTCAGGACTTCCTGGGACCGCGCACTCACGCTGACGTCCCGGAAGTAGACGGACAGGCCGACAGCCGTGGGGAAGACGCGGGCCTCGTACCAGCGGTCGTGGTCCGGGTAGTAGCCCGTGTAGGACTCAGGCCCGCGCTTCGACGCGGCTCGGCGGTACATCGCCTCGAACTCGGTGTTGGCGACGCCGGGAAATCCGTCCCAGAGTTTCTTGCCGATCAGTGTGTGTGCCTTGCGAGCGAGCATCCGGTGCGCCACCGGGTTGACGTAGGTGAACCGCCAGTCGTCGTCGAGGGTGAAGAAGCCGTCGGTCATGCTCTCGAGAGTCGAGGTGATCTGCCGCTGTATGGCTTCCCGTCCGGCTTCCGCGTCGCGACGATCGATGAACTGGGCGATCCCCTCGGCCAATGGCGCGAGTTCCATCAACTCGCCTTCCGTCAGCGGGTGGCGGGCGAAGATCGCGACGACACCGACCACGCGATCCTCGAGCACCAAGGGGTATCCGGCGAAGGCCACCAAGCCTTCCTTCGCCGCCCACTTCCGTGCGCTCACTTCGGAGTTCTCGAGGACGCCGTTCGTTAGATGCGGCTGACGGTTACTGGCGATGCGCCCGATCTTGTACTGGCCCACGGGAACTCGGCTGTAGCGCCTGTCCAAGTTGGTGCAGGGACCCGCGCTCGCCTGCAACTCCAACTCGCTCCCCGTGTCGTTCAGCGTCCAGATGCGGGCGAGCGCCGCGTCGAGATGGTGGACGAGCGCCTCGCACGTGTGTTGAAGCGCCATCGGCGTGGGCTGGATCGAGGCGAGTGTGCTGCCGACGTCACAACGCAGCGAGACCAAGCGCGTGCGTTCCGCCTCCGCGACCGCTTCCCGTTTGCGCTCGGTGACGTCGCGGAACACGAGCACGCAACCGACGAGCTCGCCGTCCGCGCAGCGGATCGGTGAGGCGTTGTCGTCGATCGGTCGCTCCAGCCCATCCTTCGCGATGAGGACCGTGTGGTTGGCGGGCACGACGACGACGCCTTCTTCCAACGCACGCAGCGCCGGGTTCGCGACAGGCTCACGCGTCGTCTCGTCCACGATGTGGAACACCTGCGTCAAAGGCAGCCCCGCCGCCGCGTCGTTCGTCCACCCGGTCAACGACTCGGCGACTTTGTTCAGGTAGGTGACGCCCCCGTTCGCGTCGGTCGAGATCACGCCATCCCCGATGCTCTCGAGCGTGGTTCGGAGGTGCTCCTTCTGCGCGGACAAGATCAACGCCGCTCGTCGACGCTGCACGGAGTTGCGGCGGAAGGAAAGGAAGAGGGTGGTCACGAGCGCCACGCCGACAAGGGTGGAGAGCCAGGTGGAAAGGAGCGCGAGCCGGTAACTGTTCGCCGCCTCGACTTCCCGCAGTTCCAAGAGGTCGTTTTCCGCCTCCTGCATGACCGCGATCCTGACCCGCACGTCGTTCATGAAGGCCTGGCCGAGGTCACTTTCCGCGACCGTGAGGGCGGACTCGCGGTCGCCTTGCCGGATCACTGCGACGGTCGGGCGAAGCTCGTCGAGGCGCACTTGAACCTGCCCCTCGAGCGCGGTGAGCCGGGCTTGCTGATCCGCGTTGTCGGACGTGAGTCTCGCGAGGTGATCCAGTTCCCCAAAAACCTGCGACAAAGAGGCCTCGTAGGTTTGCAGCGACCGTGGATCTTCCGCGACGTCGCGCGGCCCGGCCTCGGCGGCTTGGATCTTCGACAACAGGGTCGAGAGCGCTTCTTCGACTGCGTGCGTGTGAGCGACCCCCTTTCGATTCCCGTCCAAGCGCACGAGGTTCTGGTGGCCCAGGGCAGCGCCGAGCAGCAGCACGGCCAGCGTCAGTACGAAACCGAGAACGACGGAGTCGCTCAAGCTCGGGCCGGGGGTCCCACCGAGGGTCCTTTCCCGTCGTCTCTTGTTCAGGTCCATGGGGGAGGAGCCAGTGCTTTGCCCCGACAGCGTTCGACGGGCGAGTGCCTGACAGGCACCCGTTCGCTGGCGGTTCGATCGCGGTCTCGATCCATCCAGAACTCAACCGCGACGACTCGATTTCGATCGAGGGCAATGACGCAGGAGTCGGAATCCGGACGAGGGTGCCCCAAAAGGAGAAAGTGCAGACCCTGAACTCCAAATCCGCCAGTTCCGCTCGTTTCTGTTGTCCGGCCTCCAAGCCTTTGGGCTCGCATAGATCGTGGTGAGCGCGGTCCCGCACGCAGCGGGGGCATTCTTGAGTTCGGTTCGATCCGTGCGCGAGGCAATCCGCGATCCAGCTGTGGAGGGTCGGCCCGATCTCCACGAGGCGCGTGTTCCGATGCAGAGGTCGAGCGCGACGACTCCTTTTCGCTCGCGCACGATTCGAACTGTCGAAACCTCGTTGCGAGCTTCGTCGCGGGCGCGCGCGCTCGCCGAACCTCGCGGAAGCCGTCGTACGATCCCAGTGTCGTCGGTCGGCACCGCCCGTACTCGGGAAGGGTCGGGCTTCCGAGGCGGCCTTGCGCCGCTGGTTCGCCCCCCTCTCGTGGGCCTCGAACTCCTGCCGCCCCGTCGCCCAGCGCAGGAATTCCGATTTCCAGTCGCTTCCCTGGGACCGAGGCGGCATGCTGAAAGGTGTCGCGGGCGGCGCAGTCGCTCGCGAATGGGCGCCGGACAGTTACGGTGAGCCCGCCGGTCCGTACCGGCCCGCAGTTGACCTCCCTGGTGGAAGTCGTGACGAGGCGGGCAAGCGCGACCGACGGGGTGCCCGAGCCGCCAGGTCTTGGAGGAGCCCCACCGGGCGTTCGGACTCCAGAGCGGCGCCCCGGTCTCCGCGCGAGGCCGGACGGGATCGTCCTCGATCCCGAACGACCACCCAGCTCCGCTCCGTTGTGCACCGTGTCCGACCTCCGACGGAGGTCGGCGCGGCGCGCGAAACCCGACGTCACTCTGCGTTCGGCGCGCATCCGCGCGTCCCGTTGCGAGAACTTCGGCTCGCGGAGAGGCGTCGGTGGGCGTGGCGTCGGCCCGTCGCGGTTCGGGGCATCGCTGCCCTGGGTGGTGTCGCCTCGGCCCTGGGCCGTGTCGCCGCGGCCCTGGGCCGTGTTGCCGCGGCCTTGGGCCGTGTCGCCGCGGCCTTGGGCCGTGTCGCCGCGGCCTTGGGCCGTGTCGCTCCGGCCCTGGGCGGTGTCGCTCCGGCGAACTGCGCTGACGGAGATCCTGCGCGCTGCGCCTCGGTTTCGGCCGCGACGTGAGCGCGAAACGCTGCTGCTGCGGTCGTGACTCGCTCGCCCTCCCGGGCGACGAGGACCGCACCGGGTCTGGTGCGAGCTCTCGAGCGCGCGGACCGCGGATCGATCGCTTTCCCTCTCGAGACGAGGCTCGAATTGGCTTCCAAAGACGCTACCCCTCCCCGCCGCTCCAGCCCTCGCAAAGTGGCGAGCGCCGCGACACCGGCTTCCTCCGCCGCGCCGAAACCGCGCGCGCGTCGTGCCGTCGACGCGGCGCCGAAAGCTGCGGCGAAGTCCAGCTCGAAGGCCGCGACGAAGGGCGAGACGAAGTCTGTGGGCGAGCCGAAGTCTGTGGGCGAGCCGAAGTCTGTGGGCGAGACGAAGTCGGTCTCGAAGCCCACCGGAAAGGTCGCGCCGAAGAGCACCGCGAACGCGGCCGCGAAGCTCGCGGCGAAGAGCGCGAGCGCGGCCGTTGCCCCGAAGTCCGCGTCCCGGGCCGCCCGGGCCGCTGCTCAGAAAACGGCGCAGACCCCAACTCCCGCAGCGTCGGCCGCGTCGCGAGCTCCCGTGGCGACGGGAGTTCGCCACGCCAGCCCGGCTCCGACCGATGCGCACGCCGTCGCCGTGTCGGACATGCCCGCGGAACAGCGGGCGGAACGGCGCGTGCGCGCGGCACCCGTCACGGTGGGGGCCGCACGTACGAACTCCGAGATCTCCGCGCCGCGAGGGGGCACGTTCCCCCCGGCCGAGGATCACTCCTCGGCGCAGCCCACCCGCGGCGACGCCTCCACGGGCGGGGATATGGCGCCCACACCCGCGCACGCCACTCCGGCCGTCGCGGCCGCGAGCTCGCGCTTCCCGCTCGAACCGGGGCACTCCTCCGCAGCGCGTGGCGGGGGAGGATCCGAGGATCGTGAACGCGATCCGGCGCGGAGTGACGTTGCTCGCCCTGACGGAGCACGCAGCGACGGAGCCGGATCGCCGCCGCCCCTGCCTTCGGGATCGGAGCACCCTCGAGCCGGTGGGGATGGATCCACGGACTGGCGCCGGGCCGACAAGCGTCGCGGTCACGGGCGCCGCGGCGGTCGAAGGCGTCGTCGGAACCGCGACGGCTCGATGGCACCGCTCGAAGCGGGCACGACCGAACTCGGCCTGGCCGCGGCTGTCGCGGACGGTTCGCACGGCGCGGGTTCGTTGGATCCCGAGTTCGCGCCCGGTCAGGGGCAGTTCGGCTTCGACGAGGATGCCGACGGTGCCGTCCAAGTCGAATTCGACGATGGCCTCGAGGGTGAACTCGACGGTGTCGGCGGTGACGCGCGTCCTTTCGGGACCGAGACCACTCCGCGCGGTGACGGCCAGGCTCTGCGCACGGATCGCGGTCCGCGTCCGTTCGAGCGGCAGCGCGGCGGTCATTCCGGCGCCGAGCGAGGCACGGCCGGTGCGCACACGACGGGGCCGCGCGGTGCTCGCGGCCATCGGCCCGAGTTCCAAAGCACTCGGGCGCCACGCGAAGAACGTCCTCCGCGCCCGGAGCTTCCGCCGCCGGAGCCCATGCCCGCCGAGCTGTCGGGCGTCCTGTTCTTCGAGCACGGCGGCTTCGGCACGCTGCGTCAGGCGGAGACGAATTGGATGCCCGCGCGCACCGACATCTTCGTTCCGATGCGCTTGATGCAGCAGTTCAAGCTGCGCGAAGGCTCACTCATCGCTGGTCCCGTGACGCGCGGTCAGAAGCACAAGTACGCGCTCGCCGACGTCACGACCGTCGACGGCAAGAACCCGCACGAGATGAAGAGCGCGCCCGTCTTCAAGAATCTCACCACGATCGATCCCGACTTCCACTACGCGACGGGCGACATCACCGACGAAGTCTCGATGCGTATCGTCGACCTCCTCTGTCCGATCGGTCGCGGGCAACGCGGGCTCATCGTCGCGCCGCCGCGCACTGGCAAGACGACGCTCTTGAAGCAGTTCGCGAAGGGGATCGAGGTCGGTTATCCCGACGTGCACCTGTTCGTCCTGCTCGTCGACGAGCGCCCCGAGGAAGCGACCGACTGGGCTCGATCGACGAAGGGTCGAGTCTTCGTCAGCACGTCGGACGAGACGGCGAAGAACCACGTTCAACTGGCCGAGGCGGTGTGGACGCGCTGCACGCGACTCGTCGAGACGGGACAGGACGTCGTCCTGCTGCTCGACTCGATCACGCGCCTCTCGCGCGCCTACAACAACTTGTCGGCCGGCAGCGGCCGCACGATGTCGGGCGGCCTCGACAGCCGCGCGATGGAGCGCCCGCGCCAGATCTTCGGGAGCGCGCGCAACACGGAGCAGGCCGGTTCGCTGACGATCCTCGGCACCGCGTTGATCGACACGGGCAGCCGCATGGACCAACTCATCTTCGAGGAGTTCAAGGGCACGGGGAACATGGAGCTCGTGCTCTCGCGCCGCCTCGCCGACCGGCGCATCTTTCCTGCGATCGACATCGAGAAGTCGGGCACGCGCAAGGAAGAGAAGCTCCTCTCGTCGAAGAAGCTGAAGAGCATCCACATCCTGCGGCGCGTGCTGCAGCGCATGAACCCCTACGAGTCGATGGAGCTCTTGGTGACGAAGCTCGACGAAGTCGAGCAGACGGACGAGTTCTTGAAGCGGTTCGAGATCGATCCGGAGGCGTGAGCGGCCGGGCGCGCAGGCGCGCCGGACCACGGGGCGGCCGCCGCGCCGCTGCGCCACCGCGCCGCTGCGCCACCGCGCCGCTGCGCCGCTGCGCCGCCGCGCCGCTGCGCCACCGCGCCACCGCGCCGCTGCGCCACCGCGCCGCCGCGCCGCTGCGCCACCGCGCCGCCGCGCCGCTGCGCCACCGCGCCGCCGCGCCGCTGCGCCGCTGCGCCGCCGCGCCGCTGCGCCGGAAGGGACGGAAAGGACGGGTCGTGCGAACGCGGCCAACACCCGCGACGGCTCGCGGCGCTCGCCGCGGACTCCGCTGTCGGCGTCGAGCGAGCCGCACGAGGCGATCGAGCTCTTTGCGACGACGGCTCGGCGAATCTGCACGCACGGACGACTCCGCGAGGCGGTTCGAGGTGCGTTCGGAAGCGGGAGAGAGGCTCGCGACTCCGGTCCCCATCCGATTCGCGCTGGTGCCGCACGGTTCGGCGCGCGGTCGAGCGACTCGTCGGGAGCCCGAATCACCGTGCGCGCCCGAACGCCCGCTAGCAGGAGCGACCCCACGGTGGGAGACTCCGCTGCGCCATGACTTCCTCGCGCACCCTGCGCTTCGCGACGTTCCTCCTGCTCGTGCTCCTCCCGCTCGCGCTGCGCGTCTTCCCGATTTCGCACGGAGGCGAGCGCGGTTACGTCCCCGACGGACACATCGTGCGTCAGGCGCTCGGCATGGCCCGCGATCGCGATCTCGCGCCGCCGGTCGGGAAGTACTCCACGTACCCGAACCTCGTGCCCTACGCGTCGATCCCCGTGCTCGGCGCGCAGTACGCCGCCGGCTTCGCGCGCGGAGAATGGAAGAACGCCGAGGAGTACGGGGATCACTTGCTCGAGCATCCGCAGCGCGCCGCGCACGCCGTGCGTCTCGTGATCGCGATCTTCGGAGCGCTCACCGCGTGGGCCGTCTACCGCGCCGCGCGCGCGGCCGGGATGGGGACGGGAGCTTGGGTCGCGGCGTGGTTCGTCGCGACGGGGCTCTTGCACCTGCAATTCTCGACGCACGAGCGACCATGGGTGCCGATGGTGTTCTTCCTCACGCTCTCGGCGTGGGCGGCGATCGTGTATGCGACGAGCGCGAGGAAGCTCCATCTCGCGCTCTCCGGGATCGCCGCGGGATTGGCGTTCGCGTGCCATCAGTCAGGGCTCGGTGCGATCGCGATCCCGTTCTTCGCCTGGCTCCTCGGCTCGCTCGGATGGCGCGGGCTCGCGCTGCGCGAGCGCTTCGTCGGCGGCGTGCTCGCCGTCCTCGGTTTCGCGATCGCGGGGCTCTTGATCGGACATCCCTACCTCCTCGTGCACGGACGGACGCCGACCGAGGCCGTCGTGGGCGAAGGCCAGGCGGACGCGAGTTTCGGCGGCATGAGCATCGTCTTCGGCGTCAGGTTCGAGTCGCTCGCGCGCCTCGCCCCCGCCGTCTTCGGGTACGACCCGGTGATCGTCGTGCTCGGACTCCTCGGACTGTGGATCGCGTTGCGCGATCGAAGACTGCGTCCCGTGATGGTCTTCGTCCTCGCGTGGGGCGTCTTCTTCCTGCTGAACCCGAGCGATCACGTGCGCTACTTGCTGCCCGTCACCGTGCTGCTCGCGCTGCCCGCCGGGCTCGTCGTCGAGCGTTGGTGGAATCAACCGTTCGGGAAGGCGGCGGTCGTGCTCGTGCTCGCCGTGCCGCTGATCCAGGCCGCGCGTTTCGATTTCCTCCTGTCGCGCGCCGACACGCGTGCGATCGCGGAGGCGAAGCTCGAAGGGCTGGCCGTCGGCTCGCGCGTGGCGATCGACCGCTACGGCCCGTTCGCGGATCCGAGCCAAGCCGGACTCGCCGTGCTCGAGCGGCTTCGCGCGACGTGCGGTCAGAAACTGCGTCCGCGCGAGGAGCGTCGACGTTTGGAACTCGCGGCGGGCCGTGAACGCGGCGGCGTCGACGGAGTGCGCGTCGAGGAACTGTTCTCGTTCGACGAGCGCGCAAGCACGATGAGCGTTCAGGACTGTCTGGCAGCCGAGATCGGTCAGGATCCCGAGGCCGTCCTGCGTCGGTTGGGCGTGACGCACGTGCTGCTCGTCGATCGTCGCCCCGGAGACGGTGCGCCGAGTCTCCTCGCGCGACCACTCGCGCTCGGCGCGGTCTCGTGGGTCGTCGATCCCGCGCGTGCGGAGGGTGTCGCGCCGCGCGAGGCCTTCTTGCCGACCGAAATGGACTTCCCGCTCACCGGGTTGTGGAGCGTGGAGAGACCCGGGCCGCGCCTCGAGCTCGTCGCGTTGCGCGATGGTTGATGCGCTGCGCGGAGCCTGATGCGCTGTGCGGTAGTGGAAGGCTGTGGCGGTGCTGAATGCGCTGCGCGGCGTTGAATGCGCTGCGCGGTGTTGAATGCGCTGCGCGGTGCTGAACGAGCTACGCGGTGCTGAATGCGCTGCGCGGTGCTGAATGCGCTGCGCGGTGTTGAATGCGCTGCGCGGTGTTGCCTCGCTCACAGAACGACGCCGCGCGTGTGGATGAAAAGGCCGCGCGCCGCGCACTCCTCGAGGGAGCGCGCGGCGCGCGGGTTCGTTCTGAACGCGGAGGCTTTCACCTCCGCGAGATCTCAGTAGCGGTCGTCGTACCCGCCGCCGCCGCCGCCACCGCGAC
>Ga0163155_10004766_pt1 | contig 13752 bp, 9 predicted proteins | sample OliLakLV19SP4G1_FD_148611 | JGI IMG/M metagenome (GOLD analysis project Ga0163155, IMG submission 148611) | Freshwater microbial mat bacterial communities from Lake Vanda, McMurdo Dry Valleys, Antarctica - Oligotrophic Lake LV.19.SP4.G1 | ecosystem: Environmental > Aquatic > Freshwater > Lake >...
CCCCCGCCCGGCCCCGCCTCTTTACGAGCACGGTCCGTCAGGAACTTCTTCGTCTCGCCCGCCAGGTAGAACGACCCCGTCACGCAGATCAGGTCCCCGCGCCCCACCGCACGCTCGGCGATCGACATCGCTTCCTTGATCGTCGGAGCGACCGAGGCCGACTTGTGACTCACTTCCGCCAACTTCCGCTGCAGCTCGCGCGGGTCCATCGCACGCGGCGTGCCCACAGCCCGCGTGAAAATAATCTTGTCCGCGCCCGTCACCAGCTTGGCCAGCATCCCCGCCACGTTCTTGTCAGCCGCACACCCGAAGATCGCCACCATCGAGTCGTACTTGATGTGAGCCCCGATCGCCCGCATCAACGCCAGCACGCTCTCAGGGTTGTGCGCCCCATCAATGATCACGCGCGGGTTGCTCGACACCAGCTCGACGCGCCCCTGATTCGGCGTCTTGGCCAACCCCGCCGCCACGTTCCGCTCGGGGGTCTCAAACCCGCGCGAACGAAGCACATCGAGCACCGCCAGCGCCAGCCCGCAGTTGGCGGCCTGGTGCTCGCCCTTAAGCGGCACCACCAGATGCTCGAACGCCGACCGCGCCGTGTTCAAACACACTCGCGTGTGAGGCCCGATCTCCGCGTTCGACTCAAAACGCCCGCTGAACTCGATCTCCTCGCCCACCGTCCGCACCTGCGTGCCCACCGCGGTCGCGACCTGCTTGAAAACTTCCAGGATCGACGGCGACTGCTGCACGATCGTCAGCACCGGCACGCCCGGCTTCATGATCCCCGCCTTCTCGCGCGCGATCTTTTCGAGCGTGTCGCCCAGAATCTGCGTGTGCTCGAGCTGGATGGCCGTGATCGCGCACACCTCGGGCGTGATCACGTTGGTCGAGTCCAGCCGCCCGCCCAGCCCGACCTCGATGACCGCCACGTCCACCGCCTGCTCCGCAAAGTACGCCAGCGCCAGCGCTGTCACGACCTCGAAGAACGTCGCCTCCCCGTGCTCGGCCTCTACCGCGTCGGCCGCCGTCGCCGCGTGGCTCAAGTACGCCGCGAAGTCCGCGTACGAGATCATCTGCTGGTTGATGCGGACGCGCTCGCGCAGGTCGATAAGGTGCGGGCTCGTGTACAGACCGGTGGTGTACCCGCACGCGGTCAGGCACGAGGCCACCATCTCGCACACGCTCCCCTTGCCCTTGCTCCCCGCCACGTGCACAAACTTGGTGTTGTGATGCGGGTTGCCCATGACCGCGAGCATCGCTCGCATGCGCTCGAGCTTAAACGTCGCCGGGTCAACCTTCTCAGGCCTGGTCTTCTCGACGTTCATTCGGCTCGTCAGGTACTCTGTCGCGGCCTCATAGGTCGCGAACACTCGCGAGGTAGTCGGCCTGGGCTTGTCCGCCAGCCTGTCCACCTGCCTGTCCACCTGCTTGCCCGTCGTCTCCGCACCGCTCGCCGCCGCACCCGGCCCGGGATTCGAGCGCGAGTTGTCGCCCGAGTTCGGCTTGCTGCGCGATCCGGTGCTGGGGGAGCCTTTGGAAGTCATCTGGAGCCGATTGTACCCGCAAGCTCGCGCATCTCCGAACAGTTCTTCGCACGCACGCGATCATTCTCTGTCGGGCTCGCGCTCAACCCGCACAAACCGCGCCATCGTCAGATCATCCACACGCAGCCCAGAATGAATCCTGATCTCCCCGGCACGCCGACCTTCTTCCACAAATCCCATCGACCGGTAGAGCGCGATCGCCCGCTCGTTGCTGGCGAACACACGAAGGTTGATCTTTTCAACTCTCGGATGGACCGACGCCCACTCGATCAAGCACGTCAGCAAAGCTCGCCCCACGCCGCGCCCACGCCAGTTGGCCCTGACGCTCATGCCCATCTCGCCAGCGTGCGCGATGCGTCGATACTTCCCCGCGCGGAACGTCAACTGCCCGACCAGCTCGCCGCCGACCTCCGCCACCAGCATCAAACGCCCGGGCTCTTCCCGGTACGTCGCGATGCTGGCACGCTCGGTCTCCAGCGAACGGATCATCTCGTCCGGCTCGTACACCGTGAACACTGGCTCGTGCGCCAGCTCGCGCAGAAGATCGAGCACCGCCGCCGCGTCGCGGTTCTCGGCGGAACGAACGATGCACTCCGAAACGCATGGCGGTTTTGGCTTTAGCGCGCAACGAACCGGTTGAAATGTTCCCATGGATCGCTCCCCCGGCCTCCTCCCTCGATCTTCGCGAAACCATATCGTAATAACCACGATTGACGGTTGTGCGCAGCGCAGATTTCAGGTATTCTAGAATCTCAGGTTCGGCCTCGATTTCTCGAAAGGCCGTGTGATGCCCCGGAACTCAAACTCTCGTTCGGCCTCCAGCGCGATCCGTGTTCTCTGCGTCGACGACAACCATTTCGTCGCGGACGCCCTGCGCCGCCACCTCACCCCTGATCGAGGGTTCGAGTGGGTGGGCTGGCTGCATTCCTCCTTCGGTCTGGCCGAAGAGATCGGGCGTTGCGGGCCCGACGTGGTGGTGCTCGACGTGGACATGGCCGGGCCTGATCTGTTCGAGGCGACCGACAGCCTCGCTCGGCGCTTCCCCGCGACCCACGTGGTGATGCTCAGCGGCTTCGTCGGGCGCGAGATGATCGACCGCGCGATCGACGCCGGCGCGTGGGGGTTTGTCTCTAAGAACGACGACGCGGAGTCGATCATCGATGCCGTGCGCGGCGCGGCCTCGGGATCGTTCGTGCTTCGAGGCGAGGCGCAGCGACGCTACGCACGCGACGAGCGCGATCACACGATCGCCCGGGCCAAAGAATAATCTGACAGGTTTCGTGCTCTATAACCGCATTCGGCTGGATCGAACTTGTCTGGTGGATCGAGTCTGTCAGGGTTGAGGTCTTTTTCTGTCCGAGAACAACAGGTAGCGGGTGTTGAACCGGGGTGTTGCGTTTCATCCGTTGCAGCGTACGGGCGGGTGTGCACAAAGAACGCACGACCGCCAAAGAACGTGGACGTCCGGTCCGACAATCACCCGATGGACTGGCCTTGGTCTCGCCTCCCCCAGAGAACCCCTAAACAGGTGGCCGCGTCGCCGCGGTTGAGGCAACGCTTCAACCCAGTCGGGCTGTCGTGCCGGCTGGGAGACGTGATCGACCTGTCGGCCACGGGGGCGCGGATCCGCTGCACTACCAAGCCCGCGATCCAGCTCGGCGACGGCATCCGGCTCAGCATCAGCAACGGCACGTCCAAGATCGAGATCCGGGCTAGCGTCGTGTGGGTCCGGAGAGTCAGGGAATCCAAAGCGCTGTTCGACTTGGGGCTCAACTTTATCGAGCTGACGCCAGAGCTGATCGCGGATCTGGTTGAGATGGCCCGCTTTGGTTTCCTTCGCCCCAAGCCAGCAGCCGCCGCGACAGCAACCTCGGGCGGACCCGCCAAGGCATCTGGAAGTTCGTCTTCAGCGAAAACCCGCCCAGCCTCCGACTCGGGGGCTGTGACGGCCTCGATCGAGGTCGAGGACTTGTACGCGGTGCTAGGCGTGCCGTCGATCGCAACGAGCGATCAGATCCACACCGCCTTCCGCTTGCTGGCCCGCAAGCTGCACCCAGACCGCAACAAGGCCGCGGACGCCGACCAGCAGTTCGCGCGCGTGAGCAAGGCGTATTCAGTGCTGCGCGACGCCGAACTGCGCCGTCGCTACGACGCGATGCTCAACGGCAAAGAGAGCCGTGCGGCGTAGACCGAGACCTAAACCGTGCTCGCGCTCGTGACTGCGCGATTCGATGTTTCAACCGCGATGCTCTCGAGACCGGCGTAATGACCCCGACCTCGCGGCTATCGAGCGCGACGCCGACGCCTCATCGAGAGCAACCCCAAGCCCCCGAGCGCCGCAACGCTCGACGGCGCGGGGATGGTCACGATCCACGATTCGCTCGCACCCGAGGCATTAATGCCTAGGCCGACGATGGTCGAACCGTCCGCCGAGATCGCGGTGGCCTCGGTCAGGGTCCAGCCGCTGTGCGCCGTCGCGCCAGCGAGGGTGAGCAGGCTGCTGATGGACCGGATCCCGCCAGACTGATGCCACAGGAACGCGAGGTTGCCACTAAAGGAATCGCTGACACCGACGATGGTCAAGCCGTCGCCGGAGATGCTGTTAGACTGGCTGAACTGCCCGCCCGCGAGCTCGCCCAGAAGCTCCTCGGTCGAGCCGAGCACGAGTCTGGCGGCGCGGCGGTCGCTCGGCGAATCTGTCGCGATCGTGACCGCGATGATCGAGCCGTTGGAAGAGACGCCGTTGGCGGTCGAGTACGGCAGATCAGGGAACAGATCGACCGCGCCGGTGCCGGACGTCCAGCGGTAGGCACGCGGCGTGTAGCCTTGATTGCCGACCACGACCGAGCCGTCGGTGCTCGCGGCGATGGCGCCCCAGTTTTCGTAAAGCCCGCCCGTGATGCTAGAGCCGTTCACCACCGCGCCGGTGTCGGGCGTCCAGCGATAGGCGTTTGTCTCCGGGAAATCGCCGTTCATCGCGCCGTTGCCGACCACGACCGAGCCGTCGCCCGAGACAGCGTTGGCGGTGCTGTACTCGCCCCAGCCGAAGGTATCGAGGTCACGGATGACGGTGCCGTCCCAGCGCACCGCGCGCGAGCCGTTGCGGCCGACGATCACCGAGCCGTCGGCGCTGATGCCGTTGCCGCGCGTGAAGGGCAGCGCGGAGAGCCCCGAACCCGCGTGCCACACGATGCCGTTGCCAGCCAGCGTTGAGCCGTCGGCGGAGAGCGCGTTAGGCCGCGCGTTGGTGCCCAGACCTTGGAACGAAACGATCCCGGCCGAGGTCGAGCCAACCACCAGCCCGGCGCTCAGCGCGATCGCGAGCGCGCGACCGACGATCAGACCAACCACCGGACCGGTTGAAATCAGCGTGGTCGAACGCGAGTGCATTCTTGAACCGATCTGCGCGCAGCATCTTGGTAGCATGTGCCATTCTCCCGAAATCGGAACCCAAACTTTCCCGACCGTCCTCGGCGCCAGAACAACGCCGCTCTCCGAAGAAAGACTAACATCAATCCGCCCGGCGTGCCATCGATCCGCCAGTTTTCCACGCTCAAGTGCCGGTGCGGGCGGAGCAACTGGAAAACCTCGTTCAGAATCGGCGGATTGAGAAGCCCGAGCGGGATGGCCGAGCGGTAGAATCGTGTCCAGTATTCTCTGTGTTTTCTCCATACACAACCCGAACGATCGCTCTTGAGCCTGTTGTAGACTCGTTGCGAAACCTCTCTCGGAGCCCGTCATGACCGCTTCCAGCCCTGTAAGCGCCGAATCTGCCCTCGTTCACACCAGCACCAGCTCGTCGCGGATCTTTGATGCGCGAGCTGCCAGCCTGCTCGGTCAGATCCGAAAGGACGGCCTCTATAAGCACTTACAGACCATTGACAGCCCGATGGACGCGACGGTTAAAATGCGCCGCCTCGACGGCACGTTGACCGAGGTTCTCTGCTTCTGCTCGAATAATTATTTAGGCCTCGCCAACCACCCCGAGGTGATCGAGGCTGGGCTCAAGGGTCTGAAGGACTTCGGGGCCGGGACCGCCAGCGTGCGGTTCATCTGCGGCACGTTCAGCCCGCACGAGACGTTGGAGCGGACGATCGCGGAGTACATGGGCACGGAATCGAGCTACTCGTTCGTCTCCGCCTGGACCGCCAACGAGGCCGTGTTCCCGACCTTGTGCGAGCCGGGTGACATCATTATCTCTGACGAGCTCAACCACGCCTGCATCATCGATTCGATCCGCCTAGCCACCACGATCAAGAAGGGCATCCTCAAGGGCGTGTATAAGAACAACCGGCTCGAGGGGGAGGGTTCGTTGCGCGAGGCCTTGCAGAAGGCGGCCGCGAACAAGGAAGTCACCGGGCAGGTCTGGGTCGTGACCGACGGCGTGTTCAGCATGGAGGGCTCGCTGGCCGACCTGCCCGCGATGCGCAAGCTTTGCGACGAGTTCAACGCGATGCTGGTGGTGGACGACAGCCACGGCCACGGCGTGATGGGCCACCTGGGGCGCGGCACGCACGAGCATTGGGGGATGATCGATGGCTTCGGTCGCTCAGCGGGTAGGTCGGACCTCCGGGCCGACTCTTCTTCGGGCGCAGTTTCCGCCGCAGTTTCGGGCGCGGTCCAGCAAGGTGTCGGCTCGGAGAGCCAACCTCCCAAACACCGCGTCGATATTTTCACTGGCACACTCGGCAAGGCTCTCGGCGGCGGCGCGGGCGGGTTCGTGGCGGCCTCCTCGCGCGTGATCGAACTGCTGATCCAGCGCGGCCGACCGACGCTGTTCTCCAACGCGCTCCCTGTCACCATCGCCTGCTCGGCTCGCAAAGCCATCGAGATCGTGCTTCGCGAGCCGCAGCGGGTCGCGAAGCTGCGCGACAACGTGGCGTACGCGCGTGAGAAGATCGGCGCGGCCGGGTTCGACGTGCTCAAATCACCCACCGCCATCTGCCCGATCATCGTCGGCGACACGGCCAAGGCGATCGCCATGAGCAAGCGGCTGCTGGAACTGGGCGTGTTTGTGATCGGCTTCGGGTACCCGGTTGTTGCGGAAGGCCACGCACGGCTGCGGTGCCAGATCTCGGCGGCCCACACAACGAGGCATATTGATGAGTTGGTCGCTGCGCTGAAGAAGTTGTAGCGTCATGGCTGGTGTGCCGACAAAGAACGGCGAGGTGGCACGAACTACCAAGCAGGTTGCTCTACTTCGTCTATCGCCGCTCGAATCGAGTATGCTTCAGCCTCACAATCTCGCGATTCTTCCCTTGGATCGGTCCGCGCACCGCGTTCGCCGCGTCAACCATGAACAGCACGTCCATCTCGAAGAACCTGCACCTTGAACCCGTCGCTGGCCCGAACTTGGCCGCCCTAGAGGTGGCCGCAGACAAGCCGTTTGTTATCGGGCGGCAGTCGGTGTGCGAAGGCGTGCTGAGCGACGCGGCGGTGTCGCGGCGGCACTGCCAGTTCACCCACAAGGCCGGGACGTGGCTTCTGACCGACCTCGACAGCAGGCACGGCACGTACCTCAACGGCATCCGCCTCGAGCCCGGGTCGTCCTCGCCGGTGTCCAACGGCGACCAGGTTCGCATCGGGCCTTGGACGTTGCGGGTTGGTGCGCCCTTGCTGCACACGTTGCTGCACACGACGCGAGACGACTCGGCCTCGACCATGAACCGCGTCCACCGCGTGCCCAGCAACGAGCTCTCGTTGCGTGCTCAGCACCGGCTGGAGCTGCTGATCGACTGTGCCGCGTCGATCACGGCCGCGACTTCCGAGCCGCAGATGGCCGACGCGGTGCTCGACGCGCTGATCGCCGGAACCGGCTTCCCGCACGCGGCGTTCATCCGCCGCATCGGCACCGGCGAGGGCACGGCCCAGATCGAAGTGCTCGCCTCACGCAGCCCTGTCCCGGGCGGCCAACTGGCACAGCCCTCGATGCCCGGCGGCGGTCCGCTGTCAAACTCTTCTGCGGTGTCTCGTGCCAGCGGCCTGCGCTCGGCGACGTCCAGCCCGGCGGTGGTGGGGGTTCCCTCGCGCTCGGTCGATCAGGTCCAGGTGGGCGGCCAGGCTGGTGGTCAGACGCCGACGCCAAACTACGGCGCCGCGCCGCCGTCGTTCACCTCGCCGATGAGCGCTCAGGCGGGGTCCATGCGTGGAAGCCAACCGGGGAGCAATCCGGGAAGCAATCCGGGGAGCCAGCACGGGAATCTGGCGGGAAATCAGGCCGGGAATCAGGTTGGAGTTCCGGCCGCGATTCCGGCAGAGCAGCTTTCCTTTAGCCGTTCGCTGATCGAATCTGCGTCGCACGGGCAGGTGGTGCGTCTGGACGAGGCGGGTGTGCAGGATTACGGGCAGAGCGTGGTGCAGCTAGGCATCCAGGCCGCGATCTGTGCGCCGGTGATGCTCGACAACGTGCCCATCGCGTATCTCTATCTTGATGCGCGTCGAGCCCCGACCAAGCCCGGCTTCGGGTTCACGAAGCCTTCGGCGTGGAGCATCCAGGCTGACGCGCCCGCGTTCTGTCAGGCGGTGGCGCGCATCTGTGGTCTGGCATTGTCGAACCTGCAGCGAATTGAGCTTGGTCGGCGTCAGCACCAGTTGGAGGCCGACCTCGACGCGGCGCGTGAGGTCCAGCGGCTCATCATGCCCGCCGCGGAGGGCAGCTTCGGGACGGTGCGTTACGCGCTGCGGTCCAAGCCGGGCCGATTTGTCGCTGGCGATCTGATCGATATTTTCCAGTTGGCCGACGGCAAGGTCGCGGTGTTTTTGGGCGACGTTTCGGGCAAGGGCATCGACGCGGCGATCCTCATGGCCACGGCCCAGGCCCACCTCAACGCCTCGCTCAAGCACAACCCCGACCCGGCCGCGGCGCTCACCGAGGTGAACCGCCACATGGCGTCGCACATCAAGGACGGGCGCTTCATCTCGCTTTGGCTTGGGATCATCGACCCGCGCCCGGGCTCGCTCACGTTCGTCGACGCGGGGCACGGGCACTGGCTCGTCAAGCCCGCAGGCATGCCCCCGGCCCGCATCGAATCCACCGGCGGCTTCCCCATCGGCATCGAAGCGGGCACGCTCTACGTCAACGACACCATCGCCTTCCCGCCGGGCTCGCGGCTGGTGCTCTACAGCGACGGGCTGGTCGAGCAGCAATCGCCCGAGGGGGATTGCTTCGGGCTGAGCCGCGCTATCGCCGCGTTCACCCAGACAACCGCGCCCACCACCGACGTGGCGTCGCTTTTCGCGTCGCTAGCCATGTTCGCCGCCCCGCCCGTGCCGGGTGGCAAGACCAGAACCGTGGACGACATCGCGTTGTCCGATGACGTGACGGTGGCCTCAATCGAATCGATGGCCGAATCGATGTCCGAATCAACGTAAAGCACGCCCGAGTATTTCCTTCACCCGCTCTCACAGCATCGGCAGCACGTCGCGGTCGAACCACCGGTTTCGCGCCACGCAAGCCTAGATCACGTCACCACCAACCACGAACCACCGCCGTGTACAGCGGGATGCCCAGAATGATGTTGAACGGGAACGTGACCCCGAGCGCCAAAGAAACGTACAGCGCCGGGTCGGCCTTGGGTATCGCCAGACGGAGCGCGGCTGGCGCGGCGATGTACGAGGCTGACGCCGCCAGCACAGCCATCAGGACCGCGTCGCCTTCGCTCAGCCCGAGCATCTTGGACGCCGCGATCGCGAGACCCGCGTTGACGAGCGGTGCGACCAGCGCGAAGACCAGCAACGATCTCGGCGCTCGAAGAACATTGCGTGCCCGCCGCGCGGCCAAGATCCCGAGGTCCAGCAGAAAGAACGCCAGCGCGCCGGGGAACGCGTCGGTACACAACGGCTTGAAGGCCGCGTAGCCTCGCTGGCCGGTCAGGATCCCAACGACGATGCTCCCCAGCAGCAACAGCACCGGGCCGTTGAGCAGCGCCTCGTGCAGGAGCGTCGCCAATCGCGGGGCCGGCGCGGCGTCACGATCGTCCGCGGGGGCGACGCTGGCGTCCGAGAGACTCTTGAGAGGGCTTCGAGCCCGCTTGGCGAGATCAAGATTTAGCATGATGAGCGACAGCACGATCGCGGGCGACTCCATGATCGCCATGACGGCCACCATGTGCCCGCTGTAGGGCGTGCCGCTCTGATCCAGTGAAGCGCACGCGGTGAGGTACGTCACCACGCTCACCGACCCGAAGCAGGCCGCGATCGCCGCGGCGTCGCGAGCGGGCACGATGCGGCGCAAGACCAGGTACGCCCAGCAGGGGACGACCGCCGAGAGCGCCAGCGCGAGGCCCACGGCCTTGAACGTGTCGGACGTGAACCCGCTGCCGACCAGCTCAACCCCGCCCTTGAACCCGATCGCCCACAGAAGATACAGCGACAGCAGCTTGGTCGCGGGCTTGGGAATCGCGATCTTCGAATGGACCAGCACCGCGATCACACCGAGGAAGAAGAACAGCACGGGCGGGCTGATCGTCACCAGGCCGCTGCCGCTCAGATTTCCCTCGGCCAAAGAGAGCAGACTTTGCAAGTTGATCACCAACAGCTCCATCAGAGTTCCGCGATCGGTCGAGCGCCGGACCGCCAGCATCCTTGGCCCGAGGACCGTCCGCCGCAAGAGACTCGCGATGGAGAAGTTCGCAGACCAGCGCCGTACTCGAGGCTGATCGCTCGGCACACGAGGACAACCCGATCGCTATTTCGCCGCTCTCGGTACGTGCTGGTCGATCAGGACCGGGTTGCCGTCGGGGTCTGTGAGCATAAGGAAGGCGGGCCCCGTGGTGGATTCGTCGGCCGCGAGCGTCGGCACGAGGCGGCGGCCTTTGAGCGTCCGCTGAATCTCGCGCACGTCCTCAAACTCCGGCAGCGTGGCCTTGCTGCTGTCCCAGCCCGGGTTGAACGTCAGCACGTTCCGCTCGAACATGCCTTGGAAGAGGCCGATGGTGGTCGTCTCGTTCTGCAGGACCAGCCAGTTCTTAGCCTGCATATCGTGGGTTACCCAAAAGCCAAGCTTCTCGTAAAACGCTCTGGACGCTGCGATATCTTTGACGGCGAGGCTGACCGAGAAATTGCCGAGCTTCATGGGAGCATCTCCTGATGTGCGAACGGTCGAGGAAACGGACGGCCGCGCCAGAGACGCATCAACGTCTCGCCCCGGTGCGAGAGAAGCGCACCCGCCCAATACACCCGCCACCCACGCGGCGGCGAGTAAAAAGGCGAGCACGACTAAAATCAATCTTCTCATGGTCTACTCCAAGTAAGGCCTATTTCGCCCGACCTTCTCGCGATCTTGTTTCTTGCGAGAGGTCGAGCGTTTCGCCGCATGATACTGGCCGAATCGCGGAGGGCTTGTCAAATCTTGCGAACTCGCAGAAAAACTCGTGCCTCAGCCCTCGCGACTTACCTCGAACGCGTGAATCTCGCCATCGACCACGTCGTGGCCCACCTCGATTCGCCGCTACGGCGTACCGACACCGCTCGCGCAGCTCGGCTTTCGCCGTTCCACTTTCACCGCGTCTTTCAGATGATCGTCGGCGAGACTCTCGCCGACTTCGTGAAGCGACAGCGGCTAGACAAGGCCTTGTACCTCATGTCCCAGCCGCGCCGCGCTTCGCTCACCGCGATCGCCCTCGCCTGCGGCTTCTCTTTCTCGTCAGACTTCTCACGCTGCTTCAAGCAACGATTCAGCGCGTCGCCCAGCGCGTTCGCTCTCAAAGCCTGGCGCGAGGCTCAAGCTTCACCCGGAGTCAGCGCTCGCTCAACCTCGTTGTAGAATCTCTCAGGCGCCGAAAAGTTGCCTTCATCTATTACGAATGAAGGCTTCTGCGTACACGCACCTCGATTGAGATCTTGTAAATCAGGGTGACAGGATTCGAACCTGCGGCCTCCTGGACCCAAACCAGGCGCTCTACCAAGCTGAGCTACACCCTGCTCGATCAACTGTAGACCCGCGCCCACTCCAGATATCTTCCCTGAACCCGCCCAACCAACCACCCAAGTTTTCTCTCGCGAACTCAGCCCCATCCAGATTCCGGTGCCTTCGCGCAATCAGAAACGTCAGTACTGAGGCTCTGCCAAGGCTCGGGTCGATCACAGCGAAACTCACGAACCTCAGAGAATCTGTGAAGAAAATTCGGCCGGGCCTAGGGCGCTCGCGCCCATCGCCCGGCCGATAAATTCACTCACACCACGCCGCCTATTCAACCGCCGTTTACAGCGGCACTTCTTTGAACAGCACGATCCGCGGCTTCTGCCCGAGCTGGGTCACGTTGGACCGGTCCACCACCATCAGGAACCGACGCTGCACGCTGGGCACCATCGGGTCGGTGGGCAGCAGCGGCGTGCCGTCGCCGCGCACCACGTCCGTCTTGGAGTACCCCGCCACCATGAACCACACCGCGAACACGTCGCTCCGCACCGACGCGATGTTCGAAACCGCGTTGGCGATCAGCAGCTTGTCGGCGTAGGAGTTCTTCATCTCCTTGGTCGTGTCGCCGCTGCGCACGCCGTTGTCGGGGATGGTGACGCCCAGCTTGTTAGCGAGGTAATCGATGCTGCTGGGATCGGTCGCGGCGACGTACATCGTCATGAGTTCGCCGGTGGAGGCCAAGCCCGGCGCCTCGCGCACCCCGCCGAGGTCGTTGCCGCGCGAACGCCCGTTTAAGAGCGTGAACTGAACGGGCGTGCCCGCGTTGTTGTCGAACCTGATCTCCGGGAGATTGTTCCTTGGGTTCACGACCGACTTGTCCCGGTACGCCACCACCGTCGCGGCGATATCGGAATTCGCTGCACCGCTGTTGCCGTGGCTGCCGAACCACCACGGCGAGAGCGTTGGCAGGCTGGCGGTCGTGGGCGGGGTGAGCATGGGCAACGCGCGCATCACCGGCAGCGAGGCCGTGTTGAGGTTCACTTGACCGGCGATCGAGCGGTCGAGCTGCGCGTCGTACGCGGTGAAGACGTTGAGCACGTTGAGCGCCAGCGGGATGCCGTCACCGCGCCGGAAGTCGATCAAGGCCTCGAACGTGCCGTTGGTGTTCGAATCGATGAACGGCGTGAACGCATCAAGCCGCAGGTGCCCGCGATCGACCAAGGCCTGAGCGTTGGCACCAGCAGCTCCCGAAGCCGGATTGGGGTTACCGCCGAAGGCATTAGTGAACAGAATCTTCGCGTTCTTCTCGGCCTCGGTCGCGCCGCCCGCCGACGGCGCGTCATACCCCAGCGCCAGCGCCAACGCCTCGCTCAGCGTCGTGTACTGCATCTCGAAATCATCGCCCGTCGGAATAGCGATATTCGACGGCGTGAACGAAGGCCCGACCGCCAGCGGCAACAGCATGTCGCCAGCGCGCACCACGTCGAGCACTTTCGTTTCCTTGGGCAGGCTTGACCAACGCACGATCTCCGTGCGAACATCGTTGAAGCTCGCGTTGTTGTTCTGCGCGAGTAGAGTGTCGATCGTGCCGCCGACCCACAAAGATGGAGTCTGGCTGACCCAACGGTACGTCTCGTCCGCGAAGATCGAGTCCGTGCCCTGCTTGGAATACAGCGTTTCCAATGAATCCGCGCCGTACGAACTGTCGATGAACTCTCCGAGGTCCAGATCGGCCACCGTGCCCAATTCCCCACGTGCGGCTTTGGAGAGGTTCAGCGATTGGACCTTGAACTTGCGCTCAACCATGAACGCTGGAGCGCCGCTCTCAAGCTTGGTGATCGCCCCGTTCGGATCCTTCGGGCGGCGGTAGGCGGTGCCCAGCGTGATCGACAGCCCCTCGGTATTCGTCGCGTCGTCCACGCCGGTGATGAGGTTCGGGACCGCTGGCAAGCGGTTCCACTTCTGCTCGAGAGGCCCGGCCTTCGCCGCGTCATCGAAGGGAAGCCGGAAGCGATCCACCAACTGATCCTTCGCGATCGTTGAGTCGAACGCTCGCCAGAGCCGGACCACGTCGAAGGATTCGGGGTGGATCGGAGAAAGTTCCTTCTTGAACGGATCGAGCAGGTCCTTGATCACCAGCGTGTTTCCCGTGGTCAGTCGGTCGGCTGTGACAAAGATCTCGACCGGCGCCACACCATCCACGCCGAACTGGGCGTTGAACCATTCACTCGGGATCGGCTTGGCCGAGTTCCCGCGAAAGACAACGTAATAGCAGCGAGTCTTTCCGGCTTCCAGCAGTGCCAATGTGTCCGAGAAGTCCACACTGAAGATACGGCTTCCATACTCGCT
>Ga0163155_10004769_pt1 | contig 13749 bp, 19 predicted proteins | sample OliLakLV19SP4G1_FD_148611 | JGI IMG/M metagenome (GOLD analysis project Ga0163155, IMG submission 148611) | Freshwater microbial mat bacterial communities from Lake Vanda, McMurdo Dry Valleys, Antarctica - Oligotrophic Lake LV.19.SP4.G1 | ecosystem: Environmental > Aquatic > Freshwater > Lake >...
GTGTCGTTGTTCTGGACAACAATCGTCCCTGCCCCACCGCCGCCACCGGCGATGGTCACAGTCGCGACCCCGGAACCACCATCAGTCGCGACAACACCCGCCCCCACAAAGTTGAGAGTGGTTGCGGTGTTCACCGCGGCACCCTCATCGGTCACCGCGACCGACGCACCAGTCCCAGCCGCGCCTTGCGGGCCGACCTGCTGCATCGTCACCTTGATCACATCAGCATTAACGATCGTGACTGTCGCCCGCTCACTCATCGCGTCACTTCCCCCGAAACAGTAAACGGACCCTCAATGATGCGAGTGATCGCACCACCCGACGACTCGATCTCCAAGTCGTACACATACCCGCCCGCCAAAATCGACCCGGACTGCGCCGCCGAAATCGTCGCAGTGACCGTCCCCGACGACAAGACAAGGCCACCCGACGGAGACGTCAACGACAAGACCGTCCCCGCCGACGTCTTCGACTCACGCACCATCAGCCGCGCCGAATAGCCCGACAAGTTCAGGGTGCCCGCCGACGTTGCCGGCACCACACCACGCACATACGTGGCACCCTGATCAACCTCGAAGGCGTACAGCCCAGCACTCACAACGCCTCCTAGATGGCCCGGACCAGAAACACGATCAACAACACAACAAGCACAACGATCAGGATTTCGATCATCAGGCCTCGTTCGGTGCGGCCCACACACCAAGCGCAATCGCGAGCGCAGTTGCGCCAGCGATCCACTCGGTCGCGGTGAGCGCCGACGGGGCAGACCCGACAACCAGCGTTGCCCAACCAACAGCGCCCACAACGAGCGCAGTGACAGTCTTCCGGTACTTAGCCATCAGTTACCTTCTTTCGTTTCTCTGAATAGAAGCAATGCGATCAGGGCATACGACGCCAGGTCGAGCAGCGAATCCTCGACGCCTTCGTTGCGTAGGGTGCCGGTCTCAGCGAACAGTTGCAGCCGGCGGATCTTGTCCGAGGCGCGCACCATCGCAGCGACCCACGGTTCAACACCCCACGCCGCACCCGCCCGCACATTCGCGTACGGGTCAGACGTCGCGCCGTAGTCAGCGTTCTTCGTTTCGTGCATCACGGCGAGCTCATCGAGTGCCGCATGGAACCGGATGTCGCCACCAAGCACACCCGACACCAACTCGTCGGGCAACTCCTCGAGCGCCCCAGAGAGTTTCTCTCGGGCCAGATCAGGGAACCCCAAGATCATGAGGTCGTGGGCTTCGGCCAGGGTTTGCCGGTCAGTCACTCCACTCCTTCGCTTCCATAACAAGGGGTCGTGTCACCAGAGAGGATCTGCTTCGCCCGGGTGAACACGTCTTGGAAATAGCTGCCGGCCTGCGAGGTGTCAGGATGCGCGAACGTCGACCGCCGGCCCGTACGGATATCCGCGACGATGCGTTGCGCGTCCCGTTCGACGGCTTCCCAACGGCCACTCACGGGATCTCCGTCCGCCCACAATCAGGGCAGTACTGCAAGCACGCCACGAACCACGCCACATCATCCATGTCGACCGCCAACGTCACCTTCTCCGCTGAAGGCAACATACAGATATCGCACCACACCAACGGCTCCACGTCGGTGAGCCGAGTCACTTTCAACTGGGCGATCACACGACGCGACGGCATCAGTCGTCCTCATCGGAACGGTCAGCACACAACCACTGTTCCTGCCACGAACTCGCGTCGATCAGCATCCCGAGTGCCTCATGATCAGAAACGTCGGGGCCGTAATCGACACGCAACAACCAGCCGTCGCCGTCACGGTCCAAGATCACAGACACGATCCGCACGTCAGGGTCGTCGGGCATTCCGTCCATCAGACCGGCTTCCCACGAAGGACGGCCTCGCCGTCGTAGACAGCAACAGCTTCATACGCGAACCGGCCGTTACCAGGCTCGAACGTCACGACCGCATAACCCTGCTGCCAGTTCTCAACCGCAGGGACAGGCCGGCCGAACGGGTCGGTGCTTCCCTTCGTGCTTGGAACTGTCCCATCAATGCGGCACAGACACCCAGGGCTGGCCGCAAACGAATGCTTCGCTGTGATGTTCCCCGGTGCCGAATCCGAATACACCCGCCGGGTCTTCGACGAGTACTCCATCCGGTGAACGTGGCCGAAGATGACACTCACACGTTCATCGTCGATCACTGCCGCCGCCGTCGAACCATTCGACCGGACCTTCGACCCGTGAACACACGCAAGGTTCTCGTTGATCCAAGTGATACCCGCCGGATACCCGCCGATGTACTGCACGCCGAGCTCATCGAGACGCAACAGGTGCGGCAACGACATGACCGGCCACGACTCCGGTGTCGTACCTGCCTGCCGCAACCCGAACGATGCTTTAGCGTTCCGGATCACCGACAGCTGCAACCGGCGGTCATGGTTGCCTTCGATGTACCGGATCTCCGCATCCGGTGCAGTTGCCCGCAGTTCAGCGAGAAACAAATGCAGCCGGTCCAGTGCCGCCTGCGTAGTCATCGCGAAGCCGGGTTCCTGATCAAACCTCGAGTGTTCCGGCATGTCGAGCATGTCGCCGAGCAGCACGATCAGCGACGGCTTCAACTGTTTCGCCGCACGCAGAACCGCAGCTAGCGCCTTCTCGTCATGGAACGAATCGAGCGCCCCGGTATCAACGTCTCTCCAAAACCCTACTTGTGCGTCGGGAATGATGAGGGCGGTCTGCCAGCCGTCCGAACGTGCGGCCTGGCCTACTGATGCCTTCGCTGGACGCACGATCGTCGGCTTCGCTTGCTGCACAACCGGCCACGCCGGCCCCGCATCCCACGCCGGAGTAAGCACAATGCTCGCACCCGACAGATCATGGATCTGTGCTTCGCCGTCAGCGTCTTTCGTGAGTGACTGCCACTCAGAGAACCGTAACGACTTCACCTCACCGATGTCGTCGGCTGAGATTCCCTTCGCGTCAAGTAGGTCAGCGAGCTTCCCGAGGCGGTCCTGTACCCGTTCGATGGCCTCATGGTCAGAGTTCTTGTACAGGTAGTTACCGAGATCCTTCGCGGACACACCAAGCTTCCCGAGCTCCGGCATGTTCTTACAGATACGGTCCGGGCCCCACCCTTTCAGGCGGTGCTTACGGACCTGTTCCAGCATCTTCGCGGGGATGCGTTCGGGCAGGGGAAGTCCAGGCAAAACCAACCTCCGTGTCGGTTCCGTTGCGGGCTAGATGTTGTCGGCGTCGAGGTCGTGCTTCACGTCGGCACGGTCCTGCGCGGCGATGCCGAGCGCCTTGCGGATTTCGCTGAAGTTCCGCTGATCTTGTGCGGTATGCGCGGCAAGATCCTCGGTCAGAGCCGCGACCGCTTCACCTTGGTTCTCGACGTGTTCACCGATCGTCGACCCGTGATTCGTGCGGATCTTGCGGGCGTTGTGAAGCGAAGCAGCCGCAGCGATCGTCGCAGGGATCGCGACCAGCACACTCGGTAACACGATGTTCAGATCCAAGTCGATCATTTCGGCACCGGAAGTAGCTCAGTTCCCCACTTCGGGGCGTTGTGCCACGTGTGGCCCGGCTGGCCGAGGCTGCCAGTCCAACCCACCTCGATCTGGTTTTCTGTGCCGTGCAATTCCTTCGTGCGTGCAACGATCGTCGCACCTTCAGCGAGCCGGTAGCCGGGCTGGCCCGCAACAGCGTTCACGTCTTCGGCGTTCCACTTGCCGCCGGCATACCAGATGTGCGCTAGGCGACCATCTGTGGCCCGGGTGAAGTAGTGGGATGCACCTTGGAACATGACATGAGCATTCATTGTGGGTTCTGCCTCCTGCGCTGCTTTGCGTTGACGGGCGAACTCGGTGATCGCCGCCCAGTTGATCTGGTCACCAGGCAGCCCAACTGCCCGTGTCCACTGCTCGGTCGTGATGTAGTCGTGATGCATCACCGACTGGATCAGTGAACGGTGTGTGATGAACCCACGCCACCCCGCGAACTCTGAGACGCGTTGCGACGAGTCGTAGAACGACAGTGGGATTCCGTGCTCAGTGTTCAACCAGCGGGCGATACGGCCCAGCCAGTCGAGTTGCGACCCGGTCGCGATGTTGTCGGGCTGCGGCCCGTCCTTCGGTTCGTAGTACTCGATTTCGATACCAGGGCCGACGTCGTTCCATTCGCCGCTATCAAAGTTCAACGCGTCGACCGGGGCGAACTGTGTCGGCACCCCCGACCGGGGAATCAGGAACTGGAAGAACCCACGCTTACCGATCGGGGCGCTGTTCACACCGACGGTGTAGTGAACCTTCACGGCTTCCATGCGGTTCCGGCCACGGCCGTAGTTCGCGAGTTCGCCGGGGTCGCGTATGAGTCCCGGCATCCAAACGTCAGCCATCAGTTTCCTCGCGTCCGGTGGTAGAACTCGCGAGCCCGGCGACGATTGCAAGCGCGACAGTCCTTGATGGAGCCGTTTGCCCTAAGCAATGCATTCTCCGGGTAGGGATGCCCATGCGGGCACGCTGTCGGGTTCTTGCGGCGGAAGATGGAAGACCGCCGCACGTTCTCTGCCAGAGTCACTGGTTCTAAGTGGGACGGGTTAACACAACCTCGGTTGCGGCAGAGGTGATCGATGGTCAGACCATCAGGGATTGGGGCCACGAGATTCTCGTAAGCAAATCTGTGAGCACGTACCTGCTTGGGACTAGACGACAGCGGGAACTGCCCGTAGCCGGCCTTGCTCCGAGTGCCGGTCCACTCCCAACATTCCGCTGTCTTGTCGACGCTGAGCCAGAACCTTTCGGATTCCGGCATACCTCGAGTGGGGCGGAGAGATTCGGGCGGCCCTACTTCCCCGGTCGTGTACCAGCGCATGTAATGCATCTGGCACCAACCGCGGGTCTTGAGCGGCTTCACACATCCACGTATTGAGCATTCATCCATACCCACCAGTTTAGGGGCAGGGTGGGACAACCAACTAATTTCTAATGTAGTAGGCCCACAGGCACGGCGACCTAGGCGAAACGAATGTCACGTTGAGGTTCCCGCCGCTGTTCTGCAAGACGAGCAGCTCGATGTAGTCGGTGGCTGCCAGCCGGTAAATCGTGCTAACCGATTGGTCTGTCCCGGCCGACACCGAGTTCACTGCGGTTTGTTCACGCACCAGAAATGACGACCCGTTCAGACGGATCGATGTCTGCCTGGCGCCGGTCGCGTTTCCGGCCCATTCGACATTCCCACCCACCGCGTACAGGCCACCCATCCCCGCCGGGATAGTGATACGCGAGTCGTTCACCGCCGGGTTGTGCATCGCCTGCGGGTCGGTGTCTTCCGTGTTGTCACCCGTAGCGAACGTGATCGGCACGTCCGACGCTGTAGCAATCGACTGGTTCGAGTTCTTACGGACCCGGCATGCCGGCGCGTCGTTCCCCAACCACGACAAGTTATCCCTGACGTGGATGTTGAACGTCGACGCCGGTGGGATCTCGGCTGTAACCCATGTACGTGGCACAACCCAACTAGATGCCATCGGTCATCCGATCCTGTTCTGGCCGATTTGGCCGAGCGTCGCATCACCAATAGTGAACGTCCCGTACACCGTGCCGATATCCGCTGTGTACTCCTCAGCGGACACATCCAGGGTCACAGTCCAATCCGTGCCATCCCACGACCACGACTCGCCCTGCACGCACACACGGGCATCTACGAGCACCCCACCCTCAGGGACGGACTCCGTGTACACCGCCGACGTCTCGAGCTCCAGGTCAGCGAGGACGTACTGCGTGGCCGTGTTGTTGCCCCACGGTTCGATAACCAGGCTGCCGATCTCCAACGACGGCACCTTGTACCGGTCGATGATCGCCTGGCCGATCAGCGGTGCATGATCCTCAAACGACGTCCGCGACACTTCCGACGCGAACGACTGCCCACGCAGCCCGTACGTGGCACGTGAACCACGATCAAACGAACGGGACCGCAACGGGACGGTACCCGACGCGCCACCCACATTCGAAATGTCGACCTGGTTTACGATCCGGTCTTGTCGGAACCCGGTACGGGACCGCTTCGACACCCTGACTGTCGACGTGTCGTCATCTATCAGGACGTCCGACAGCAACGCTTTCGTCGTCGAATAGTTCGCGGCGTATGCCGGGTCGGTCAACGCCTTGTAGTCACGGACCCGCAGATCACCGGTCCGGGTGACCCATGCCGCACCACCCACATACGCGGCGGTCTGCTGCCAGCCTGACGCCAGATCCGCTGGCGGTTCAATCGCACCGAACGTCATAGCTGCCGACGAATGAGCTTGTGCGGTGATCGTGTAGACCCGTACCGCGCCCGCAAGGTGCGACAGTCGTTGCGTCAACGTGTCGCCGTCCCAGACCGGGGCCGTGTCAGCAACCAACTTGTCGGCCTGCCATGCCGTTTCTGTGGGCGTAAAGTTTGGGGGGGTACGCCAGTACACGACATCATCAATCGTCGGGCTGGCCGTCCCCGTCACCAACAGTTCCCCAACCGAGAGAACGGCATCGCCTGTAGCCCACCCGAACGTAGGGCCGACGACACCACCGGAAGCGTCGAAGTCTGTGTACAACGTGATCTGCCCGCCGGTGCGATCAAAGTTCGCGACCGCCAAATGCGTTGCGTTGTTGTCGTGAGCTCCATCTCCGACCACCGTGCTGACCGCAAGGACATCAACGCCAGAACTGTTCACTGATGCTGCGGTCACAGTCCCATCAGCGTTCAAGGCGATGTACCAACGGAACGGCTGCGACACCAAAAACCGGCGCGCCGCGATGTCTGCGGTCTTGAACCAGACCGCAACCCCGAACGTCGCCTCATCAGGAAGCGCTACGGGGGTTTCCACCCTCGCGAGATCCGGTGACGTCGCAGACAAACGAAGCGCCGCACCCGACTCTGACGGCACCAGACCAGTATCAAGATTCAACACACCAGCAGGGCCACCCACGAACCTCAGATCGCCGGCATTCGAACCCTGATTCCAGATCGTCGCGTTGTCTGCCCCAGTCGCCGGGGTTAGAGACGCCTCACCAGTCACCCACACGTTCGGTGCCGTATCAGCAACAAGGCAACCCCACCGAGACGGCGGCGAATCAACCGACGACGCCCAACCCATCAAGTCGGTGCATTCCACCTCGTACAGACGTTCCCGGGACCGGCCGTCAGTGATGGGGCGGGGACCGTCCACCATGAACCCGTAGAACACCGTGTACGCGACTCCACCCCACGTGATCCGAAGACGGACCGGTGTGTACGGCGGCGCGAGCGCCAACGTGAACAAGCTCGACGACTCCAACGGGTCGAGAAGCCCATCCGAACCGTCAAGGATGAACGTCGCGGAACCCGCCTCGAACTTCGCTGTCTCATCCTGCCGGCCACGTTTCATCGTGAACGACCGCAGCCGGGCAGACAAGTCCACGAACGCGCCAGGAAGCGCGATCGGCGAAAACCCTGGCGCGTACGACAACAAGACAGTCGGGAGTTCCCACTCGATTGCAGCCGCCGCATAATGCGCCGCGACTCTCGCCGCCGACAGGACAGTCGGATAGATCGCGACTTCGTCGACGGAACCGTTGAACAAGCTCGTGCCGTCCGGTCGCCGGCCGATGTTCACTGGCGACGTACCGTTAGCCAAAATCTGCGTGTTCGTGTTCGTGTCGACCTGAACACCATTGATGTAAAGGATCATGGCGTTCGTTGATGCGTTGACCGTTGCAACAACGTGATACCAGGTGTTCGCTACAACTGAAGCAGGCCCCTGCAACGAGTTGCTACCCCCACCAGCAGCGTTGTAGACAAGGAAGTTGATTGCCGGTGCCCCGTTGATGAACATGGACCACTCGAAGTTGGCGGCGGTCACCTTCGACACGATGTTCCGTACTGCGCCGGTCGCTGTAGTCCTGAACCACGCCTCAACCGAAAACAGGTTGGTGGTCGGGATAGAAAACGCAGCGTTGTCTGAGATCGCCACGTACTGCGTAGTACCGTTGAACGTCGTCGCCTTGTTCGTACTGATCGCAAGAGCTCCGGGTACACCCAACGTCGGGCTCCCGGTATACGTACCGTCTCGGGCGTTGCCGGAACTGTCGGCCGCGGTTGCTCCCGTGGTTTCCTCGAGCCGCCAGTACCCGACAGGTGAATCTGCGAGAACTTCGCTCGAGTAACTCATCCCGTCGAGACCGGCAGGTACGTGCCTGGTGTCGTCCGTGCCGCTTTGATCATCCCTGAACGGACCATCTCCACGAACCCGGCCTCGGAGATCACCTCACCCGACTGCACAATCACAGTCAGGTTCGTTGAACCCCCACCACTGCTGCCGAACTTGCCGTTCGGGATCACTCGACCCGCCACGTCAGGTACGAACAGTTCAGGGCCACGCTCACCAACAATCGACGGCACACCCATCGGCGGACGTCCACCATGAGCGAACCGTCGGAGCCCCGACGACCCACTGACCGGGGCAGAGAAGTTCCGGTTCCCTGACGAGAGCGCCGTGTCCACCTCGCGGATGCGACGGAGTGCATTATCAAACGCCGCAGTGTCCACAACGACCGTTACATGCGTAGCCAAGGTCGGGGGGATCGACCCTAGCGTCAGCTTCAACCAGTTGAGTTTGTCGATATGCGGTTGGATCGCCGCCGTCGCCTCCGGGTACTTAGCCTTGACATCCTCAAGCTTCCTGATCTGCGCGTCGATCAGAGCCGGATTGTCCCTGTACTGCTTCTCCAGATCAGCTTGGGTGTCGAACAGCGAGATACCCGAGTTCGCCAACGTCAAATCCGCTTGAGCCAAGTTGAGGCGCGCATCACGGGCCTCAACCGATGCCGGCCCGAAGTCGCGGATCGCGACGTTGAGTTCTTCCTGCGCCTTCTGTTGGTTGATTGTCGACTGCTGGAATCCGAGTTCGCCGCCCGCCGCGGCCAGTAGCGTCGACTGGAAATCCTGAACGGCTTTGATGCCATCCTCAGTAGCGGTAGCGAAGTTGGTAGTGCCGTCCGCGAGTTCCTGCACGGACGCCCGGCGGCGGGATTCCGCAGCCTTCGCTGCTTCATGTTCACCGCGAAGCCGGGCGATCTCCGGACCCAACGACTTGTGGCGTCCCTCAAGCTCGGCGAGGACGCCCTGAAGCGCGACGTTCGCCATCGTTTCTTCTGACGTAACGGTATTGTCGCTCTGCTGCTGAGCGTGCAGCTTCTCTCGCTCGGCCTTAACGGCCTTGATGCGGGTCTCAAGTTCACGGTTCGTCCGGATCAGCGACTCGTACGCGTTGGTCGTGAACTTGGAATCACGGACCGCGGCCTGGCCCCACCGTTCGCCGGCCTCTCGGGCACGTTCAATCGACGACGCACCAGACTGAAACTTGATCCACAACGCCGCGAGCCCCGCAACAAGCAACCCGATCCCACCACCGACGAGAAGCTGCGAAGCACTCAACGCCTTCAACGCTTCCGCCATGTACAGCACACGCAACGCCCCCGACTGTGCGGCGGAACTCAACGTCTGGAACACGCCCATCAACGTCGACACCGACTTCATCGCGGTACCCGCAATCCACGAAATCGGGCCGATCGCGGCAACTACCGCAGCGAACCCGACGACAGCTTCACGGGCCCCAGCGGGAAGCGAAGTGAATCCTTGTGCCATGCCAGACAGGACACCGATCAGCTTCGTACCGACCGGCAACAGGGTCTCACCGATCGTCGCTGCGGTGTCTTTCAGGCGGGCCATCAGAATACGCTGCTGGTTCGCCGCGCCATCCGCAGTCCGCGCGAAGTCGCCCTGCGCGGTCTTCGTCTGCTCGAGGATCAGACCGTACCGGGCCTGCACCTTCTGCGCCTCAGTGAGTTCCACACCCACCTTAGCGATGCCGTTCCTGTAAGCGAACGCCTTCACTTCAGCTTCGGAGAGAAGCACACCGAACCGACGCAACGGCTCAGCCTCACCCGCCAGGCCGGAACGCAACCGGTCGAGCATCTCTGACGGATCCTCGTTGTTCAACGAACCCATGTCGGCTGCGAGCTGCGTCATCGACTTCGACATTTTCGCCGACTCTTTGGTGCCGAGCCCGATCGTGTTGAACATGTTTCCGAAGTTCGCTGCACCCTCAAGTGCCTCAGATCGCGACAAGCCCATCGCTCTCGCGGACGTCTGCGACCACTTCTTGACTCCGTTGCCACTGTTCTTGAAGATCACATCCGTTTTCGTCAGCGACTCTTGTAAGTCGGAGGCGAACTTGAAGGATGCTGCACCCACAGCGAGGATCGGCAGAGTCGCACCGATCGTCATCTTCTGGCCGAACGCAGCCATCTTCGTGCCGAGCGCGTTCATCTTCATGGCTAGGGCATCAGCACCCACGGCGGTCTCAGCGAACGCTGCCTTCGCGCCCGTCGCCTGCCCGGCGATGACCACATCAAGTCGCTTGGTGGTGGCCATCTCACCTCGCCTTAGTCATCTCGTTGAGGGCCTCCAAGTACCGGTTCCATTCGGCACGCGAAAACCTGGGGACATCATCCGGGTACAACCCGAAATGCAACGCAAGTAGGGGCCACGCCGCGATCAGCGTGGCCCTCAGGATTCCGGGTCGTCACTCCCCGGGTCTGGCAGCTCGACGTCAACGTCGCCGAGCTTCGATGCGTCCCACTCCTCAGACGCACGCTTGAACGTCAACTGGATCTCACCCGCAGAACGTCGGGCCATCCACCACAGGACACACAGGGAGTCCTCACCGATCGAACTGGCGGTGTCTTCCCCAAGCGGGGTAGTGAACGACTCGAACGGCAGACCCGTTGCCTTGCGGCACACCAACCGTTCACCCATCGGGATGTTCTGCCACGCCAACGAATACTTCTCGTCGTCATACACAAGAGACAGAATCGACTTCGCCGATTCGGCCTCAGCTGCACGCTTACCAACACCAGGCGTAGGGGCTTTCACCATTCGGGGAGTTACCTTCCGTCGGGGAATGCACGGCGAGAAAGCTCACCGATCATGTCTTTGTAGTCATTCAGGATTCCCGGCAACGACGCCGCGAGCGCCTGGTTGATCGCATACGGTCCTTCACCGAACCGGGCGACTTCCCACCCGCTACCAACCCACGGCCGGAACTGCGGGGCACCCTGGGTGTCGTGGTACCTACGGAACCCGTACCAGCCGTACCGAGCTCGAGCACCCCAGAACGCGGCGTTAGCACCAGCGGCAGACTTGCCGGCCGTGATACCGATACGGGCCTCACGTTGAGTCGCCCGGCCCTTGATCGCCGACGCGTACTTTGCTTGCTGCCCGCCCATCGCCCGGGCATACCCCTGCGACTTCATGGCACCATCGTCGGCAATCTTCTTGTGAACCTTGCGAAGTTCCTTCGGCCACTCGCTGCCCAGTACCCGCAGATCGCGACGAAACTCCTTCAGGCCGACAATGTCCGCGCCGGAACTGCCACCAGTACGAGACGCCACCGCTACGCTGTAGCGTCGTTGTTGCGGATTTGGATTTGGATGGCATGCGAGTCCAACGAACCAGATGCCACAGCCTTGAACGGAATCGAATGCTCAACGACGCCACGGCCCGACACCTGCGGGGTGGAACCGTCATACCGGACGTTCGCCTGGATCGTCCCGAACAGCGTCCCTGACGTGAGAGTCGCGATCAACGTCGACTCGGTACCACGCAGGAACCGGTCGTAGTTCATCGTCCCCATCGTCGATGGGGTACCCCACTCCGCGGTGAGTTCACCTGACACGTTCACGAGATCGCCTCGCAACGGCTCACTCAGCAACGTCGACCCCAAGAACCGGCGGTCGTCGGTCAGGTTGTTTTCACCTGAGATCGAGTACGACTTCACCGGGCATGCAGTTCCATCCACAGTGATCGACGCGGAACGGAACACCCACGGACGGATGTTCGTAGCGTACGACACGGCCGCCAACGCCGTACCCAGGAAGTTATCTTGACCGAGGACAGTCATCCCCCACGTTGCGATAGCGCCGGCTTCCATCGCGATTTCCCACGACTGGATCTTCACACCCGTGTACGTCATCGGGATGATCGAACCGTACGTCGTCGGCCGGCCGATCTGCGTCGTGAGAGAAACCGACGGCGTCGCCGGAAAGAACGTATGGACAGCGGTACCACCACCCGCGGCGGTCGTGACGACCGTACCGAACGCGGCACGCAACAGCAGACCGAGCGACTGGTCGTACAGTTCGTGCTGAATGTCACCAGCGACAGTCTTGTTGCCCTGAGCCCACTGCTGCGACGTCAGCACCTGACGACCCGCGATGATGCCCGTGGACTCCACCGGTTCGATCTCAACCGACAGGGACTCAGACACCAACGGGATGAACCGGGTGACGGTCACACCCGTTCCGTGCGCCGACTCTGCGACGTACCCGATCTGAGCGTTGATACCAGTAGACATTTACTTCCCCTTCGCGAGTTCGAACACGTCTTGCTCCAACAGAGACGCCGCCAGGGCGGCGGGAACTTCGAACGGCACACCCTTTTCAGCACGGATGCAGCCACCACGGACACTGATATCCCGGCCCGACGACTCACCCACGTACACGACCTTCTTCGTCGTGGCACGGGTTTCGGGTACAGCCTTCTCGAGCTCGGTCACGAAGCCTCCAACATCAGACGGGCAGATACCGCGACAGTGAGTTCGAAGCGGGCGTTACGGATCTCGGAACCATCGACGCTGCCAGACTCGTACCGCCACGTATCGGGGAGCACGGTCCGCAACTGGTAATCAGCAGTATCAGTGATACCGATAGTCGGGTCGGTGGCGAGGATCCCGATTGCTTCACCGAGCAGCGAAGCCGCCCGAGTGTCAACAGTTGCTTGTGTGGCATCAGTGTCCTGGCCGAGCGACTGGCAGACCAGCGTGAGGGTGTAGTCCTCGTCGAACCAGTGCGGCCCACCTGTCATCACCACAACCTCGGCGGTGCCGTCCGCGCCGTCTTCCCACCAGATCGCATCACCCGTACCGTCTTCGCCGATCATGTCTTTCGACTGCGACGGCGACGGGTAGATGACGTTCGGGAGCCGGTCCTGCAACTCTGAGATCAGTGCGGCTTTCACAAGCGACAACGTCGAACCGAGCATCAGAAACCCACCGAGCGCCACTCATCGGCAAGCAGATCCTTGACTGCGTTCGGGACCGCGAACCGGGGGAAGTTCTGGCGGGGCACATCAAACTCGTTGACGTTCTGCGCCGAGTTCTCAAACGTCCGCCACAAGTTCTTGAGCATCAACTCTGCGCCCGCCTTGAACCGGGCCTCCACTGCAGCCGTGTTCGCGTACCGGCCCGCCACGTACGTCACGTAGATGTTGTCGAGACCGTACGGGAAGATCCGGTTGGCGTTCCCATCCCGGCGGACAATCTTCCCAGCTGGGGTGTCGACCAAGAAACCGGCCGTGGGTTGCGACACGTTCGTCGAAGCGGTCAGCGTGCCAGCCGCGATCGAGTCGTACTCGACAACTGACACAACAGACGCCACCGGCGACTTCTTCAAGTACAGGTGCGAGGCGCCACCCGAATGCAGTTCACCCGTGATCGTCGAGTACACGACCGGGCCAACCAGGCTGTCGAGCTTGCTGGACACCGCCGTTATCCAGATCGGTAGCAGCGTCTCGTACTTCGCGTCGCCCGCACCGATACCAAGCGCGGTGCGGGCCTCAGTTGGGGTAAGAACATCGTTCGTTGCCACTACCCCTCCATCACAGGCTGATGATCCCTAGGCCGTAACAGTTGTCGTGGTTGACCCACTCGA
>Ga0163155_10004771_pt1 | contig 13748 bp, 8 predicted proteins | sample OliLakLV19SP4G1_FD_148611 | JGI IMG/M metagenome (GOLD analysis project Ga0163155, IMG submission 148611) | Freshwater microbial mat bacterial communities from Lake Vanda, McMurdo Dry Valleys, Antarctica - Oligotrophic Lake LV.19.SP4.G1 | ecosystem: Environmental > Aquatic > Freshwater > Lake >...
GTGTAGCGGCCTCGCCAACTACTTCGACACCGACCCAACCATCATGCGCGTCCTTTTTGTTGTAGCCTTCTTTGGGTTTGGCATGGGGTTGCTCGCTTATATTATTATGGCGATTGTGATGCCGAGTAAGTAGACTTGTCCTTAAAATATCGATGATATAACTGGGATGGCAAAGCCTTTTGTTTTTGTGCTAATGCCTTTTTCGAAGGAATTCGATAGTGTGTATGATTATGGAATACTCAGAGCATGCAAAGATTCTGGCATGTACTGCGAAAGGGTTGACAAGCAATTATATGATGAAAGGATTCTTGATAGAATTTATAACCAAATAATTAAAGCTGATTACATTATAGCCGATCTGAGTGGAGAAAATGCAAATGTATTTTATGAGACTGGCTATGCTCATGCCCTAAACAAAAAAGTCATTTTAGTAAATAGTTCATCAAAGAAGATACCATTCGACTTAAAACATCATCCTCAAATCATTTATAACAACGACACAACCGAACTATACGGTCAGATACGCAAAAAACTCGACTGGTATAAATCTAATCCTGAAAGAATTCTGCCTCCAAATCTTGAACAACTCTCATTTTTCATAGACGGTGTTCCAATAGTTAAGGATGCGCAGATTACTCCTAATTTTACGGAATCAATTGAAAATTCTAGTTTGAGTTTTAGTATAGATGTGCTTAATAGCTCTGAGCGTTTGTTCAAGGATAACTGCGAGATTTGGTTGGAACTAGATTCTTCTAATATTTTGAAAGGAAAAACTGGAGTTCAACTCCCCAATAATCAAGTTGGCGTGATGCTTTTCGGTGGGGTAATCGATAAAATACTCCCAAGATCTTTTGCCAAATTGAATTTTGAATTAGTTATTATCAAACACTTTACCCGAGAGATACCAAATGCGAACCTAAAGATATTTAGCGAAATTGAAACTAAATTAATACCATTCCAGATTGTGCTTAAACCAAAACCAAGCCTAAAACTAAGAGTGATTTAATTGCAATTTTTCTTATCCTCTTGGTTGTGTCTTCATTAAACCAATCTCCAAGCAATCCATCCCTATTCTCAAATTTTAAATTTGAAACCCGGTCGCGGGAGGGATTGAGGCATTGTTGGGGCCCGGACTGGAATTGCGCGCTGGGCTGGCGACTGCTGAAAGCCCTTTGACCAACTTGCTTTTGTGGGTCTTCGCTCATGTCTGCCACGCGTTTTGCGTGGTTAGTATCAGCCCAACAACATATACATGCCTAACGCTTTACAGTTCTTTCGATTTACTGGATCGGTATATCGATGACAAAGAGCAGCGCAATACTATTTTTAAAGAAGCGAAACGAAGTACGCTTCAAGTTGACCGATTGCTAGACGAGATTTTGCTGTGAGGAGAAATGCTAAATCATGGTATAGTTCAACAAAACGAACGATCTGCCTTGAATGCGCATGAAAAAAATGTGCTAAGCAAAATTTCAGATAACATACTTACTAAGGGCATTGAGATTATTGATCTAATTAAAGACGAGGCTTTTGTTCTGGCTGATAAAAACATGGTGGAGGCCGGTATCCGAAATGTGATTTCGAACGCAAAAAAATTCACCAATAAAGGCGGTAATATTAATGTAGCTTTACAATGTGTAAAAACAGGAGCAGGCAAATATTGCCATCTTTAAATAGAAGATAATGGTATTGGCATGAGTACTAAAAAGCGTAGCGAATTATTAAATAGCGCATATCAGGCTACCAAACGGGATACAGAAGGAACATTAGGTATCGGCTTAGGCTTCTCCGACTCAAAAGAATTTATTGAAAAAAATGCCGGTAGTATAACAGTCGAGAGGGAGTTGGGTAGAGGCAGTAAAGTCACTAGCAGATTACCATTGGCAGAGCTAATAATTTGATTAAAGTGAGAGGTGCAAATTTGATTTGAAATTATTTTGTATAGTTAGTATGAGGCATAAGATTCTATTTTTCTTGATTTTAAAAGTATCAGTTCTGATGGGCCAGAGTAATGCTATTGACAGCCTTGAGGCTCGGTCGGCAGATCCTGCATTACGAGATTCTTTACGCATAGAAATTCTTAATGATCTGTCCCGTGAATATCTCTTTGTTTCAACATCAAAGGCCTACCATTATACTCAGGAGGCACTTGACCTAAGCCTTAGAACGAAAAGCAAACGTGGAGAAGCACATGTCTATCGCAATCTTGCTTCCATATACTTTACACAGGAATTATTTTATGAAAGCTCCGGCTACATTGAAAAAGCACTCGTTTTATTTCAGCAGTTGGGCGACTCTGTTGGAATTGGCAACTGCTATATTACCCGTGGTCATATCTTTCGATACCAGGAGGATTACAAGAAATCGATGGAATACCAGCGAAAGGCGGTGGATATATTCCGATCAAAAGGGCTAACAGAAAGGTTGGGCGTTAGCCTGCATAACTTTGGTGAAGACCAGATGTTGGCCGGTGATTTAGTTTCGGCCCGGGCCACCACCTATGAAGCGATTTCAATTTTAGAACCTATCGGGAACCTGCCCGTGTTGAGTAGCTGCTACAAGGTTTTGGGAATGATTGACTTCAGGGAATTAAAGTTTGAGGAAGCTGAAAAGAATTTCAAAAAAGTGTTGAAAATATCAGATGTGTTAGGCCCAAACTCACAAAAAGTAGCCACCACTCAGGCGTTGTTATTCTTAGCCAGGCTTGCACAAAAAAAAGGACAGGATAAAGAAATTCAATATCTAGTGCGAGCCGTTCAATTAGCTCGTGAAAATAAATATGGCAAACCATTATATGCGGCCTATTCGCAGATGGTAGATTTCTATTCCCGCAAAAATGATTTTAGCAAAGTTACAAAATCATTGAAGGAACTTGTTGTTGTTCAGGATAGCGCATTAAGTAGTCTTAAGCTTGATAAAGCACGGCTTACGGAGGCAGCCATGAAAGTACTTCGCACCGATTTGGAAAATAAGAAGCTATTAGTGGAACAAGAACTTCAGGAACAAGTAATTCAAAATCAAAGAAACCAGATTTTGGGCTATGTAGCGCTGGTACTGGTTTTAATTAGTGCAACTGTTTTTTATTATCAGGCCAATGAGAGGCGAAGCAGCATGAACGAAACGTTGACCAGTCAAAAGAAAATCATCGAAGAAAAATCGATTAGGCTGGAAGAATTAAATGAAATTAAAATCAAGTTCTTTAGCATAGTCTCACACGATTTAAGAAGTCCATTAACTTCTTTAAAAGGTTTTGTTTCGCTTTTTCAAAATAATTTTGATTCTCTGTCAAAAGGCGATATTCAACTTATGATGAGCGCCCTCAATAAAGAGCTCTCAAACACCTTGAACCTTACCGACAATCTTTTAACTTGGGCACGCTCTCAGATGCAATTATCTGAAGTAAATCCCGCTGCGGTAGTATTAAATAACTTGATTAAGCCCCTCGCCCTTCTTTACGGAGTTATGGCAAATAAAAAAGATATACAGATAACCGTACTGATTCCGGAAGACCTGACCGTTTATGCAGACCCAAACCAAGTTGAGTTTGTCCTCCGAAATCTGATGGATAATGCAGTAAAATTTACCCCTCGGCAAGGTGTGATAAAAATAGTTGCCTCGCAGGTAGATAGCATCGCCATTATTAGCGTTGAAAATTCAGGAAAAGGTATACATCCAGACGCCATTAAACACTTGTTTACAGTAGGAAAAAACGGACGCACCCAGGGCACCGAAGGAGAAAAAGGAACAGGGCTCGGTCTTGTTCTTTGCAAAGAATTTATTGAAAAAAATGCTGGGACGATTGCAGTAGAGAGTGAGCTAGGTAGAGGTAGTAAGTTTACTATCAGGCTACCATTGGCAGGGTAAATAATTTGGGTAAAATAAGAAGTAGGCAGGAACACGCCCACAATAAAAAACAGAATCCATTCACAGTATTTCTAGTTGAGACCTCACTACAAACCAAAGAGAAAGACTATTTATATTTGTTACTAAGGATGGGGAAATACAGAAATATAAATTCAGACAACGCACTAACCCCAATCTGGCGCAAGTCCTGTGCGCGGATTAAAGCATAGGCTAACTTGTGCCCTTCATATTCCTAAAAATAACTCACCAGATTCTCGTGTAGATAGTGCATCTTCTGGCGAAGGATACTCACGCTGCCACATTCTATTGGGTGATTATCTCTGAGTTCGGTTGGCTTGCAACCTCTTGTGGCCGACTGAACTTGCCCTTCGTGGTTCAGTGACAACTCGTGACAACGCCATAGTCCGGTATGGTCAAAGCCGCCACAGTGCCCGTGGCGGGAGACCGCGCGGGGAAATAGAAATCTGTCAACTTCTTTCAGGACCGTACAGGTATAGTGAAAGCCGCCACAGTGCCCGTGGCGGGAGACCGCGCAAGGAAGTACGGGAGAACCCGCGGGGAAATAATACCTCCCAATGACTTCAAAGAAAATACTGATTTTTCAGATTACTTCTTTCCCCATCATTTATTCCCCCAACGTATTTATACCTACGTGTTTCGACTGAAACCTAATTAAAATCAATATATTACCTTGTATTCTAAAATGAGGAAGAATTGAAGAAAACCTGCTTAGGCAGGCTGCTCTGGCGGTCAACAGTGAAGTTACTGATAATAGCATAAAATCGATCACTTATGGAAAGGAAAACTAGTAAAGTGAAAGCCAAGAAAACTAAGACTGCTGTAAAGAAAATAACGCGGTCACCCATCCTAAAAAAGCATACCAACTTACCCCTAACTGATGTGCTGCAGTCGATTCTTAGCGGCATTACTGATGGTTTTTTTGCCACTGATCGAAACTTAAATTTCACACTCGTAAATCCGGCATTTGCTAAGCTCGCCAAAATGAAGCCCAGCGATATGGTGGGCAAAAATATGCTTGAGTTGTTTCCTTTTATGGAGGGGGACGCACTGTTAAAAAAATATAGGAAAGCAATACAGACTAAGCGCTCTTCCTCCTTTGAGTTTACTAATTCACAGAACGCGCGACAAATTTTTAATATTCAAATGTACCCGGATGGCAACGGGTTGTTTGTCTATTATAAAGACATCTCTATTTCAAAACAGGCCGAGGCGTTGGTGGCAGCCAGTGAACTGAGAAGTAGACTGGTGATTGAAAATAGTTATGATAGCATTTTGTTAACGAATGTTGATGGAAGTATTCTATCTGCCAATCCTGCTGCCTGCGCGTTATTTCAAATGACGGAAGTAGAGATTTGTAAAGCCGGCAGAAGCGGATTGGTAGATGTAACCGATCCTAATTTGGCTAGTTTTCTAAAAAGAAGAGAAGAGGAAGGCGCTGCGCATGGCGAACTTAGAATGAAGCGCAAAGATGGATCGATCTTTCTTGCAGAAATCACTTCTAAAGCATTTGTGAACGAAAACGGCAGTTTATCGACTAATACCACGTTGCGTGATATAACCGAACTTAAATTGGTGCAGGAGAATTTGAGAATAAATGAAGAGCGATGGGCTTTTGCAATAGAAGGCAATAATGATGGTGTGTGGGATGTGGACTTAAATACCAACACTATTCTCCTCACCAAACGTTGCAAAGAAATGTTGGGCTACTCAGAGGAGGAAATCGGAAACAGTATGGAAGCATGGATAAAACTCACCCATCCGGAAGATTTACCCTCATTAATACAAGCGCGTAGTACAGTTATTAAAAGCGAAGGCAATTCATTTTCGAACGAGCATCGCAAATTATGCAAAGACGGAAGCTGGAAGTGGATGCAGTTGCGCGGGACGGTAGCCACGCGCGACAAGGCAGGCAAGGCCTTGCGCCTGATAGGCACTTACACTGATATTTCTGTGGGGAGACAACGGGAGCAAGACTTGCAGCTAAAGAAATTTACCATCGATCATTCTTCGGATAGTATTTATTGGATACGGCCCGATGGCTCTTTTGCAGATGCAAATCTTGCAGCAGTTAATTTTTTAGGATATTCATTTGAGGAATTAATAAAAATGAAAGTTCCTCAGATTGACGATAATTACAACGAAGAGGTGTGGCCACTTCATTGGCAAGAGTTGCGAGAGAAAAGAAGCCTCACATTCGAATCAGTACAACGAAGGAAAAACGGAACATTGGTCGATGTAGAAATAAATGCCAACCACATTATTTTTAATGGCGAGGAATTTAATTGTGCTTTTGTTAGAGATATAACGGAGCGAAAAAATGCAGAAAGGCAACTGATCGAAAGCGAAAATAAATACCGTTTGTTGGCAAACAACATGCAAGACATGGTTTGTTTGCACAGCCCTGAAGGCATGTATGAGTTTGTAAGCCCCTCTGCAAAAATAATTCTAGGCTATGAACCAGAAGAATTGATCGGAAAAGATCCATATAGTTTTTTCCATCCAGATGATATTAAACGAATCATGGAAGATTCTCATCAGTTGATTCTCGAGAAAAATCTCGTTAGCAATATTACCTATCAGATCAAACATAAGAAAGGTCACTATGTTTGGTTTGAAACAAAGGCGATCTCTATATACGATGAAAAAAATCAACTTATTGCCATACAAACATCTTCACGCGATGTTACACTGCGCAAAGAGGTTGAAGCAAAGCTGACCATAAGCAATACAAGACTTAACGCACTCTTCAGTAATGCCATCAATGGTATTATTCTGGCCGATGACCAAGGCAATTATCTGGATGGTAATACTGCTATTTGTGAGATGTTAGATTACTCGCATCAAGAATTTGTACAGTTGAATGTCTCAGCCGTTATGCTTTCAAGTAAGCCGGTTGAACCCAAATTTGGTGAATTCATAGCCGCAGGTCGTGAACAGGGGCTTATAAAATTAAAGGCTAAATCGGGTGCGGTTATTACGGCTCGCTACAATGCTGTTGCCAATATTTTGCCCGGGGTGCATTTGTCTATTTTAGAAGACGTTACCGAATCACACCAAGTAGAAAAAAAGTTAGCCGAAACGCAAAATAGGTTGGTTGCATTTTTTCAAAGCACCACCGATGCGATCATCTTAATTGATAAAGACTTTAAGATTATTGATTTCAACAAAGTAGCCAACCAATTTGCGGAACAATTAATAGGTAAAAGTCTGGCGCAACACATGAGCATGCTTGAGTTTACCACACCCGCCACAGAAGAGGCTTTTAAAGTAGACTTGTTAAAGGCTTTTCAAGGGGAGAGCGTTAATGTAGAACTCGAAATACACTACCCAACAACAGGTCATCAAATTTGGTGGAAGGTGCAATACATACCAATATCAAATGAAAATGGCGAAATTGACACCATCGCTTTTAACGCAACTAATATCGATAAAGAAAAAAGGGCCAGCCAACGATTGGTGAATTTAACGAATAACATTCCCAACGGTATGATTTACGAATACCGCACAAACAGGGATATAACAGAGCACAAATTTACCTACATGAGTCAGGGAGCCGAACAACTCTTTGAAATGGATCCTCAAAAATTGATTGACGATGTAAATCTCGCCTTTAGTTTGGTTGTGGAGGAAGATATTCCGCTGCTGTTGCAGACTGCAAAAGTGGCCGTACAAAATCTTACTAACTACGACATAGAGTACAGAATTAAAGTTCCGTCAGGAAAGATAAAATGGATTAGACTATCAGCCAAGCCTCTCAAACTCGCTGATGATGTTGTAGCGTTTGAAGGAATAGCAATGGACATAACCCATCAAAAAAACCTGGAGGCAGAGCAAGCCAAAGCCAAATCGAGCCTCCAGAAGGTACTCGATAATATGATTAGTGGAGTGACTGAAGTCAACTCGAAGGGTGAAATAGTCTATGCAAATAAGTGGGCATGTACTATTCTTGACCTCAAACGAAATGAACATACCGGGAATTATCATTTTTTAAATCGGTGGAATCAAATTGATATCGATGGATTTCCAATCAAACTAAGCCAATTGCCATTAGGGATTTCGCTTACCGAAAAGAAGCGAGTAGAAAAAATGGTTCATGGAATTGTAAACGATCAGGGATTCCTAAAATGGTTGACGGTAAATGCAAATCCGTTGATTGATTCGGCTGGTAATGCAACGGGGGCAATCGCCAGTTTTGAAGACATTACCGAAACCCGCGCATTGGAATTTACCTTCCGTAAAAATGCAGAGCAAATGCGCTTTGCTGCAATGCTGGCAAAAATGGGTGAGTGGGAAGTAGACTTGGTTACAATGACTCCTGTCTGGTCTGATGAAGTATGCAAAATTCATGAAGTGCCCTTTGGTTATAGGCCGGATTTGAAGGAAGCGATTGAATTTTATCCAGATGAATTTCAGCCTCTTATTTCACAAGCGGTAGAGCGATGCATAGAAACAGGAGAGCCTTTTGACCTTACTCTTCAGATTATTACAAAGACCGGAAATAGGAAATGGGTAAGAACGGTGGGGTTACGAGATGTGCAAAATAATAAGCCAACTAAATTGTATGGGCTCTTTCAGGATATTGATGAAATAAAACGAAAAGAGATTGAGTTGGAGAGGCTTGCATTGATTGCTAAAGGAACTGATAACCTTGTGATTGTTACTAATACAAATCAGGAGATTACATGGGTTAACGATGCATTCACTCATGTAACTGGTTATTCTTTTGAGGAAGTGATGGGAAGAAAACCCGGTGAGCTTTTGCAGGGGACTGAAACAGATAAGGAAACAATAGCGTTTGTTCGTCAAAAATTAGCACTAAAAGAGTCGGTCAACTTCGAGATTGTCAATTATACAAAAGCAGGTTCAACGTATTGGCTACAAATTGAAATACAACCACTGCTGAATGAGGCAGGAGAAGTTACGTCTTTTGTGGCCATTCAGGCTGACATTACACAACGCAAGAAGCAAGAAGAGTTGCTAAGGAAGTCAGAATCCAACCTTAGAACAGCCTTAACACGCCTTACACTGGCCACCCAATCAGCTTCCATTGGCGTATGGGAGTGGGATGTTAAAACCAATAAACAAATCTGGGACAATCAGACTTGCACCTTGTATGGCGTAACACCCCATGAGGTGGATGAGGTGGAGGGCCTTGATTACCTGAGGCATGTTATACATGAAGATGACTTCGAAAGGGTATCGGCCAGCTTATATAAAGCGGCAGAGGAACGAACTCCTTTTGATGTAGAATACCGGGTAGTTTGGAAAGACGGTTCTGTTCATTACATAAAAGATTATGGTGTGATGCAGCATGCTCACAATGGCAATTCCTCAATGATGCTCGGTGTTGTTTGGGATATTACCGAGCAAAAAACAAATGATCTAGCACTCCGCGAAAGCGAAGTAAGATTAAAAGAAGCACAGTTTATGGCAAAGGTTGGTAGCTGGGAGACTGATTTATCTAGTCTAAATGTAATCTGGTCTGAAGAAACCTATAATATTTTTGAACTGGATATAAATACCTTCCAGGCATCTCATCCTGCTTTTTTAGAATTTGTTCACCCAGACGATCGGCAACATGTAGATGATGCGTTTATTAAATCATTAAATACTAAAATCTACCATTCAATTGAACATCGTATCATTACCTATAATGGCACAATAAAAATTGTAGAAGAGCGCTGGCGAATTGTTCACGACACGCACGATCATCCAATTATTGCAATTGGAACATGTCAGGACATTACGGAGCGCAAAAAACAGGAGGCGGTAATTAAAAAGACGAACTTGAATTTATCAAGCATAATCGAAGGTACCCATGTAGGTACTTGGGAATGGAATGTCCAAACAGGGGAGACAGATTTTAGCGAAAGCTGGGCACAAATTATCGGGTACACCCTTGCCGAGTTAGAACCTATCAGTATCAATACATGGGGAAAATATTCGCATCCAGACGATTTTTTACAGTCAGGTAAATTTTTAGAGAAGCACTTCATGGGAGAATTGCCATACTATGAATTTGAGAGCCGAATGAAACATAAAAATGGACACTGGGTCTGGGTGCTAGACAGAGGCAAGGTGCAGACCTGGAGCGCAGATGGCAAACCTTTGTTGATGTTTGGTTCGCATATGGATATTACCAAGCGTAAGGAAGCTGAAGAGGCCTTGAAAAAAAGCGAGACCCGATTGCAAACCATTATACAAACCGAACCTCATAGTATTAAGCTCTTAAATAGAAATGGCGAATTGCTCGAAATGAACCCGGCCGGCCTGGCTATGATTGAAGCCGAAAACTTTGAGCAGGTAAAGGGTATTCAAATATGCGATATTGTGGGTCAACTTCATCGCCTTGCTTTTGCAGATTTAACCAAAGAAGTTTTTAAGGGCAATTCGGGAAAGCTTCAATTTGAAATCACCGCGTTGAAAGGTACCCATCGCTGGTTGGAGACACACGCAGTACCCATGAAAAACCCGGAGGGAGTAATTACTGCATTGCTGGGTGTTACCCGCGACATCACCGAGAGCAAGGCAACTGTGAAAAAACTGGCCGATGAGCGCCTGTTGCTAAGGACTATTATTAATAACCTGCCCATAAATGTGTATGCCAAGAATTTGAGCCACCAAAAAATACTCGCTAACCAAATTGACATTGAATACATGGGCGCTTTGAGCGAGCAAGAGGTAGTAGGAAAAGATGATCTGGCTTTTTATTTAAAAGATTCGGAAGCAATCTCCCTGGAAGAGGATCGGCAGGTTTTCGCTGGCAATTCCATCATTGGCAAAGAAACGTTGAACTTGCGAAAAGACGGAAGCCAAACCTGGTTTTTAATCTCAAAAGTGCCCCTTAAAAATACGGAAGGTAAAATCACAGGGGTGGTAGGAGTGAGTGTGGACATCACAGAGCGCAAAAAACAGGAGGAGGCCTTGCTGGCCAGTAACCATGAAAAGGATTTGCTGATTAAAGAAATTCACCATCGCATAAAAAATAATCTGCAGCTGATATCATCCGTTATTTTCATCCGTATGAGCAAAATGCCGGTAAGCAAAACCCGCGATTTTCTGGACGAAACGCGTCAGAAAATTAAGGCGATTGCGTTGATACATGAAAACCTGCTTCAAACGGAATCACTAAATAAAATCAATATTTCTGTTTACTTGAATCGCCTGTTGACCGATTTACAAATAGCCTATAGTACCCAAGAAGCTAATATTACCGTTGCCGCGAATATCGAATCAATAATTGTTACTACTGATGTTGCCATTAATTGTAGTTTGATAGTAAATGAGCTTTTTACCAATTCGATGAAGCATGCATTCAAAGATCGGCAAGGTGGCCTTATCAGCGTATCCATTCAAAAGCAAGAAGATAAACTTGAGTTTGTTATGAGCGATGATGGAAGGGGCATGATGGATGACCAGGCTAACAATGTTATTTCATTTGGAATGCAGCTGCTGGATGTATTTTTCAAACAACTAAATGCAAAAGTGACGGTAGACACTACAAAGGGTACGCACTACCAACTCTTATTTGAACATACGGTATAACCACCCAACTACACCACGCCATGGAACCAAAAGCTGTTTCGATTCTTATTGTTGAAGATTCATTCATCGTAGCACTACACCTTAAAACAACGCTAGAAGCCGAGGGCTATCAGGTGATCGGTAGCTGCTCGTCTGGGGAAGAGGCACTTCTTTTTGTAGAAGAGAGAAAGCCCCAATTGGTGCTGATGGATATTATGCTCAATGGAAAATTGGATGGTGTGGAAACGGCCACTCAAATCAACACTAAGTTCAACATACCCATCATCTATATTACCGCGCTCAGTGATAAATCTACTATTCAGCGCGCGAAAATAACGCAGCCATTTGGGTTCTTAACAAAACCTTTTGAAGACCGCGAGATATTCACGGTAATCGAAATGGCGCTGTATAAGTTTGAAATTGAATCTCGATTAAAAGAAAGCGAGGAGAAATTTTTCTCTACCGTCAACTCCATCAGTGATGCGGTGATCACCATCAACCAGGATTTTAATATTCTTTACATGAACCCCAGCGCAGAGGCGATTACACAATGGCCACTTTCACAAGCGGTTCATCAGCCCGTTACCAACGTATTAAACTTAGAGGACGAAGAGACGGGCGATTTGAACGTGAATCCGGCCCAGTGCACACTTAGTTTAAGATCTGCCGGCCACATGCCCGAGCGCCTGCTATTGCATACTAAAATGGGTGGTAAAATCCCCATTGGTGAAAGTAGTTTGAGTCCGCTTTTAAACGTTGACGGAAAAGGCCGTGGATTGATTATCAGTTTCAAAGACATGACTGAGAAAAGAGAGCGGGAAAGGATGATCTCAGAAGTAGAACTAAAAAGAACAATGGCGTTAATTGAAGGCCAGGAAACCGAGCGCAATCGCATTGCCAAAGATTTACATGATGGGCTTGGGCAAATGTTGAATGCGATTAAAATGTATGCGGTTTTAAACAGGGCAACAGATGAGCGGGCCACTGATATGGGTAAATTACTGGACGAGGCTATTCAGGAGTCGGTTCGTATTTCTGAAAACCTGATGCCCGCTAAGCTGCGCGACTTTGACCTTGCTATCTGCCTACGTTCTTTTTGTTCCCAAGCCTCAGATACCACCAAATTAAATATCTCTTTTGAGGGACGTGACCATGCAATGGCCATGAGTCAATCGTGCAAAGTAAATTTTTACCGCATAGCGCAAGAAGGAGTAAATAATGCCGTGAAGCACGCGAAGGCAACAACCATCAACGTGCAATGGCTTGAAAGTAACCACCATGTAATACTTTCCATTGAAGACAATGGAGGAGGCATATTGATGGAGGATAAACAAAAGGGAAAAAATGGATTAACCAATATGAAAGACCGGGCATTGATTATGGGTGGAACCTTGAAAATAGAAAGTGATTTGAAACGAGGTACGTTGGTGATTGTGCAAGTTCCAATTGAAAAAATAAAAGAACATGAGTAAGGCAAAAATATTGATTGCCGATGATCACGCTATGATTCGGGCAGGTATCCGTGCGTTGCTAGGCGAAGAAAAGGAGATCACCATCGTTGGCGAAGCCGCTACCGGCAAGGAAGCCATAGAAAAATACAAAGACTTACTCCCCAACTTGTTAATTCTGGATATATCGATGCCCGATATGAATGGAATGGAAGTATGTCAGCAGATTTTGAAAGATGATCCCCAGGCGAAGATTATTATATTATCCATGTACGATGATGAAGAGTATATCTCTCGTTGCATGGAGTATGGGGTGATGGGCTATGTGATCAAAAGTGAGACGGGAACGGAGCTGGCGCAAGCTGTCAAAAATGTTTTGGTTGACCAAACGTACTTTAGCAATCAAGTACAAAAAATTATTTTTAAAAAATATTCTACTAACCTTTCAAAAAAGAAGCCAAAGGAAATGGAGGTGGAACTTACCAAGCGGGAAATTGAAATTGTGAAGCTTATTTCTGAGGGGCTCACCAGCAAGCAAATGGCCAACAAGTTAGTCATCAGTGCGCGAACCGTAGAAACCCATCGCGCTAACCTGATTAAAAAATGTGGAGTACATAATGCGATTGAACTGGTGAAGAAAGTAGAAAAATTAGGGTTGATATAGTTTTAGAGATAATTGCCCTAGTCTTTGTTGGTGTTGCGGGGAGGAGCAGCTCACTAAGAGACACACGGGGATGAATAGTTTTTTATTTTGTGAATAAGAACAATGGTCGTCCAGATGGGGCCACCAAAAGAATCGTCCCGCTGGGACTTGCGAAATATCTATGTATGAAAATTTTACCAAAAGAATCGTTCCGTTGGGACTTGCGAAACATCTATGCATGAAAATTT
>Ga0163155_10004782_pt1 | contig 13731 bp, 14 predicted proteins | sample OliLakLV19SP4G1_FD_148611 | JGI IMG/M metagenome (GOLD analysis project Ga0163155, IMG submission 148611) | Freshwater microbial mat bacterial communities from Lake Vanda, McMurdo Dry Valleys, Antarctica - Oligotrophic Lake LV.19.SP4.G1 | ecosystem: Environmental > Aquatic > Freshwater > Lake >...
GCTATCGGCCCGCCGCGGGTCCAGTACGGGGATGGTCCGCGCCACGATGGCCCACCGCGGGTCCACGCAGCATAGCCGTCAGCCGGAGGCGACGGAGGCGGCGTCGGCACGTTGGGCGGAGTGGTGCGCAGCAACGGCCCGAGGACGCCCATGACGCCACCGAAAAACAGAGTGAGCGACGTCACCTCCGTCGTCGCCGCAGCGAACCCTGCAGCCAGCAGAGCCGCGGGGATGAGGTCCCAGCCCGCGGGTATGAGGCGGGCCTGGGCGGGGAAAAGTCGGCGCACGAAACGCAAACCGATCTCCGTAGCCAGGGCGAGCAAAATCCACGGGAGCGATGGCTCGACTGAGACCAGGGCTGCGAAAATGGCGTTGGTGTGATTGGGCATAATTTCCATTTCAGGCGACGGGCGCGCCTTCGAGTGCGGTACGCGCAAGGTGTATCCGCTCGAACACACCAGCCTCTTTTCGCTCACGGATGCTCTCAATCAGTTCGGCATCCTCCAGCGCATCGGCACGGGCCCGAGCGCGCGCAGCTTTCGATGCTTCCTTTAGCTCTTGCTGCATTTCGGTTATTTCGGTTATTTCGGTTATTTCGGTCATTTCGGTCATTTGCGGTTACCTCGTGGTGTCAGAGTATCGAGTAGCGGTGTGCAAAGCCCGCGCGAAGGTAGGCAAGATCACCGGCGGACAGCAGTCCGTCGACGGCGAAAATCGAAGCGAGCTGGAAGTTTACGGCCGGATTCACGCCCGACCCGTGCGCGCCGAATGCGATCGTGGTGAACGCAAGCGCCGCGGGGTCGCCGGGGTTCGCTGTGCCGGTCACCGTCGGCAGGCTCTGCTGCCTGAGTTCACCAAGCGAGTTCACGCCATCCCAGCTCGCGGAGAGCTGGAACTCTTTGTTGGCGGTGGCCGTTGCTACCGGGGAGATATTGCCGACAACGGTCGAGACGATGCCCCAATTCCCGCTGCCGTCCGTGCGCAGGTCGCGCATGGCGTTATTGCCACCTGCGATGATAATGCCGCCCGTTGACGCAGGGGTCCGGCCGACGATGATAATCGTCATGTTGCCCGTGATCGAACGCGTGTTCGTCAGTACGGCGCGCCGGAAATATCGCGACGCGGCGGCGGTGAATCCAGCGCGACCACCGAGCACGTTCGCTACGATGAGCGGGCCCGTCGCGGCAATCGCGCTCATGTGATTGAGCTGCGCTGTCATGTCGTTCAGCGTCTGCGGATTCGCGTCGTACGTGTTGTTCGTTGCGTACGTGCCGACGGGGAAATTGATCGTAAACGGTCCCACCACCACAGACGCGAGCGTTGCGGCCGCCGTGCTCCAAAGCACGCCATCGAAGCTGGTTTCGTAGGTGGCCGTGCCGCGTGCACCGCCGACGGGGATGCGAACCTTGATCGTCGGGAACGTGGGCGAGTTGACCCCTGTGATCGTCACGACCGGCGGCGTGGTGCCCGCCGCGATCGCGTCGCCCGAGAACGTCGTGCCTCGGTCGACTTCGCACCAAAGAAACGGCGTGGCGCTCGTGATCGAAAGCGGGTTGAACACCTGTGCTCGATAGTAGTCTAAGACGCTCACGACGGGTCCTCGACTGTCGCGCGACTCCAGCGCATGCGGATGGGGCCGATGGCCGAGCCCGTACTATTGAGCAGTGCCGCGCGAACAGCAGTGCCGCTCACGTCGGCCACGAGCGTGACGCCGACTGGCAAGGAGCCAAGCACTTGCTGGCCCAAAACAGCGACGGTGCCAGCCACGTTCTCCGCATCTATTGCCAGCCGCACGACGTAGCGCACCGAGGCGACGGTCATTTTGACGACCGCCATCAACGCATGGTCTCGGTTCGTGGCCGTCGTGTAGCTGAGGTGCAAAGTGGCCGCGTTGGCCAGTGACGCCGAGTCGGTTGCTGCGCCGGGTGTCGTGCGCTCCACGGTGACTTTGCCATCCGCGCTTCTGGCGTTGAGCACGTCGCCCTGCCAGCCCATGGTCACGGTCGATCCGGCCACAGACGTCACCGCCATTATTCCACCGACGCCAGGTAGGCTAGGAGTCGCGGTTGGCCACAACACACGCATCCCGCTCGGTGCCGACACCTCGTAGGCGCATTGCCGGTAGCCACCCTGGACGGCAAATCCAGCTGTCTGCGCATACCACGCCGCATCAAAGACGGGGCTCGTGGTGCCGGTTACGTTCTGTCGAACGAGCGGCCCTGGGCAGTATTGGTCGATCCCACCCGACGTCTGAGTGATGGTGTTGACGTCGTAGATCTCCTTGTTGTTCATCCCGATATCGCCGGGATTGATCATGCCAACATCGCTACCGCTGGGGTTCGCGGTGAGCACGCTCGCTAGGCCGTAGTCAACGCCGCCGACCTGCAATTCATCGAGGAACGCCTTGTTCCAGCGGGCCCCACTGGCTCCGATGTTGGCTGTTCCTACGGCCGCTCCGGCTGGCAAGAACGCTCCTGGTCGGTGCCAGCTCATGTTGTTGTTAAGGACGCTCAGGCCCCGCTCCACCACGCCGCTATTTTTGACCATCAATTCGATGGCAGCCACCGCTTGGACAGAGCCGAAGCGGTTGGGCACGAAGATGAGCGACCCTTGCCCGATCCCGGTCACGGCCAACGCATGCGCAATTAGCGCCGGGCCATCTCCTGATGGGACGGGCGCCTCGGGCTCCCAGGCTCCGCGCACCTCAATTCCACCGTAGCCCCGTCCGCCGGGTCCCAGCGCAGTCGGGCTGATGTGCAAGTCGGTGCTCAGGCTAAGCCCCGCGTAGAGTGGACCTAGCTCGCAGTTGGTGCAGCCGACACCGAACGTGATCGGCGCGGTATGCCCCCCCCAGTGGTTGCCGCCGAAACGTGCGCCCGTGAGGTTGGCAACGGTGATGGAAATCACTGGGCCAGCGAAGTGGTTACCAGACACCTCCCACCCCTCGCCGCTGCCAGTGAGGTGAATAATGGGCGCACCGAACGTATACGTGAAACACCCGTGCATCGAGAGCCCGGACACGTGGCTCTCGAAATTGATCCAAGCGCGCGTGGGGTCCTGTCCGTCGCCCATCCAGCACGCGACAATGCTGATACCAGCGCAGCTCTGGGGCACGGCAGTTTGCTGGTCAATAAATCCAGAGCCGCCGTCACTTCGACGCTGCGCTACGCAGCCGTGGAACGACCAATTGGTGCTCGGGTTGCAGTGCCCGGCGAGCACTTGGTCCACGGTATTGACGCGGTCAATGTAGATCCCGATCGAGAAGGGGGAGCTTCCGCGCGTGCCAGCAATGCCGCCGTTAATCGAGCAGGTCGTGACAGCTGCGGTGACCACGCCTGCGAAATTGATTGAGCTTGAAGTGCCGGCCGGAGCAACGAATCGGCAGTTAGTGATCTGCGTACCGCCGGATACACCCAGGACATCGTCGCCGGCAATGTGCAGAATGTGCGAAGGCACGCCTGCTCCGACGATAAATCTCAGGTTGTGGAATTCCTGGTCGAGCGTGCGCGTGCAATCAAACCCGACGGTGCCAGTGGTGCCAGCAAAAATGAACGTGGATTTATCGCCGAACAGCCGAAGGCCCGTGCGGCCGGTCAGGTTGATCGTGCCGTGCACGTACTCCCCGCCTCGCGGGAAGCGAAACGTGGTGTTGTTTGGCAGCGCATCAAACATCGCTTGGAGCGCGGCGGTTACGTCAGTGATTCCGTTGCTTACGAAAAACCAGCGCGGGTCCACCTCGGTCCAGCCCTGCCGAATCTTCGCCGCGCTGCCGTTGCCTGCAATCGGCACGATGACGGTTCCTCCGTTGTGAACGTAGGTCCCCGGAGCTGCTCCGGTGAATTCGATCCATTCGCCTCCGCCGCCATCGCCGGCGGACGCGAAGCCCTTCGTGATGCTTCGACGTCCATTCACCGGATCTACTAGGCGTGAAGCGGCCATAGTAGGGTATTCGTCTAGAACACTTCCAACTATTTCCCATACGTTTGTTCCAATACACCTTAAAGTAATATTAGTCCCAGGGGTAAAAGTACCACCACTTAAGTTAGCAATAGTTACTCCGGGAAAAGCTGTTACAGTAAGCGTTCCTGTTTCAACATAAAGTTCATAATTTGCTCCAGTCAAATACGCTCTAAATGAGTGCGATTGAACTGTAATATTATGGTTAGCAGTAAATCTAGTGACTCTACCAAAATTATTTTCTGGTGTCAAAGTAGATGTTACGCCTATAGGTGTATAAAAAATTTGGAAAGGAGATGTGACGTTTGGATAGTCTGCTCCAGGATAAGCTCGAATTTTAAGATTTGCTGGAGCATCTATAAATCCTAATGTGAGCTGACTTTTCCCACCGCGTTGAACAATGTAATCGCCATAAGTATTATTTTCAAAATATGGAGAGTCAGACCTTGACCATTGCACATCAGATCCTACGTTAACAAACGCACCTATAATATGTCCAACATTATTATTTTCGTAAATCGTACCATACTCGCGAGAGCCAAATAAACCCATTTCTCTAAAGCCAGCATCAGCACTATTTTGAAATAGGCAATCAACAAGAACATGAGAACCGTTATCTCCATGTGCCTCGAAACACATACCAGATCCCATATTGATACTGAATGTCGATCCTGAAATTGCATATTCAAGCGATGGATATATTTCAAGCGTAGTCGCTGTTACAGCTGAAATCTCATGCACGTAAGCCACGAATCCATTGGCACTTGCTTGTGTTAATTCAGATCCAAATGTCACAGAGTCTACACCTAGCCGAATACCAAGAGTCGTTAAGTTTGGTGAACCTGTAAATGTTACTATTGACGATGTACCAGTTGCAGTACCGGTTGACTCTCTCCGCCCACAATTTATAGCTCCAACTTTTTCAAAAAGAACACCAATATTATTACCTGAAATTGGAGCATGAATCCCGTCTAGTCGTGACCAATAACATCTTACATTTTTAATATTTGCGTATCCACCATTAAATATTTCAATACAATGATTAGCTAATAAATCACCATGAAAACATATTCCGTCAATTACGACTGAAGATGTGACAACACGGCATAACCATGGCATAGCTGCAGTTGCTCGGAATTGAGTTCCACTACCTGGTACTTCACCTGCTCCTCGGAGCGGTCTGGTTAATTCAAAACCAGAACTAATATAATAAAGTCCATCTGGCACCATTAAAGGCATATTAAGAGCCGCATAAGTTTGCATAATTGTCGCATTTGCATTTGCTATAGGCGAACTATTATTATCAGCAACAAGACCACTAACTAGTAACCCACCAGAACTGGTAAAAGATAGTGACCCTGGAGCATTTAGAGTAAGAGTCTGACCTATACTCCCTACTGCTGTTGGGTATGTAACACCACCAACATCCATCTCATCCAACCAAGCTTTATTCCAACGCGCTGACGTTGAGCCAAGATCGGCAGCTCCAATAGCAGCATTTTGAGGAACAAATGGTGCTGCCTGATGCCAACTCATACCTGTTTTGTGTACTTGTAGGCCTAACTCAGCTGCTCCGGTAATACCATTAAGAACATCAAGAGATACTCTTGCTGTGGCCCACACAACAGGAAGTGTATTTGGACCTAAAGCTATTGACCCTTGACCGTGAACTCCATCAGATAAAGCATGAATAACGTATGCTGGGCCACCTAATGGAATTGAGCTTGCATGTGCTCCAAGCATTCGAATACCACCATAACCAAGACCATTTAAACCAGCTGCAAAGTTGGAACAGACGAAATTATTAATAAAATCATCACTACCATACTGATTACGAATAGATGATTGTGACCCGCTTATTGAAATGCCACCGGGAGTACTGTTTGCTGCTACATCAACGCCATACCCAATAGCAATATTGATATCTAATCCGGAAGATCCTGTAAATGAATTGCCAGTAATGGATACGCCGTTAATTGACCCTGTATCACTAAGTAGTGCAGAACATCCTCCAGTTGCATAGAATGTATTTCCATGCATATTTAAACCATAAACAAACCCGTGTAGCTCAACAAATGCAACAAGGTCTGCAGATCCATCTCCAGCCCAACATCCCTGAAAGTCCCAACCAAAGCCAGAACGACCTACATCTTGAAGTACTGCTCTGCCGCCTTTATCAAGATTATTAGGACCAAATGTGCAATTAATCCATGTAATAGCATCACCAGGATTGTGATAACCACATGTTAAGTAACCTCGTGTTATAACATTAGAAAACCTTCCAACGTTAGAAAAATTAACAGTCTTCATATCAATACAAACAGTGAAACCAATAAACGTACAATCGTCTAAAGCATATAATAATCCACCATTAAAATCAACACCTTTACATGTGGTTGGTCCTGTGAAAACGCAACGTTCAAATTGTACATAATAACTAGGTCCAAGTAAATCGTCGCCAGTACAATTAACTAATGTGCCGTTAAAAAGTGAGTCTGCGTTGATATTGCAATCATAAAATGATACTCGATTAGTGCGACTCATATCAATAGCATTACCACCAACTGCTCCTAACACAAAATTAATAGTACATTTATTACCAAGAAATTGTGTGTTTATACGATATGAAAGATTAAGAGTGCTTTGAAGTCTATATATGGCTCCAGTACGTCCTTGAATAGTGCCGCTAGCAGTAGAGTTAAATACAGCTTGAAAAGCAGCGCTATCATTTGCAGTATTATTTCCAATTGCACCAAAGTCTTCTGGATAAAACTGAGGATCAACTCTTAACCAAGCAGCAGTTCCGGTACCATTCTCTGCAATGTTACCATTGTTATCCACATATGTTCCTGGCGCTGCGCCAGTCACGCCTCTAAATGTTCCTCCACCAAGACCAGCAACTGTATGAGATTTTAAAATTACAAGTTCTCCGTTAATAGGAGTTGCAGCTCTTAAATCGACAAAGTTATCATAAACATCTTGTGTGCCGCTGCCAAGTGTAATAACAGTTCCTGCACTATCAGTAAACTTAGGTAATGATGGGGAATCATCATTAATCCAAATAGAATTAACACCAGGCGAACTAGGCTGTGTTGATCCACTTGTTCCACCTAACACTGTAATAACATTAATTTGATCTTCTCTAAGTTGTACCATATTTATATACCTTCTTATTATTATTTTACTAAGGTTATTATTTTACTAAGGTTATTATTTTAACTATTATGGATTCGCCACAAACCAGTTGTGAGTATCAACCATTTCCTGATTAGTCAGCTCGCGAACACAAAATACATACTGAGCTGTAGCCGTACAGGTTGCTCTGGGCGATTTGTATCTGCCCGAAAAACCCAAAAGTCAAAGCGATCAAGCTCGGCAAAGACTTTAAGACAAATAATTTCCAAAACTTTTTAAGCCGCACATCATTTATTAGTTTCGGAAATAAAAATTCTAGAGAGCCACGAATAGTATAAACCAAAATTTGAATGGTAAGTACGAACATCAGCGTTTCTATAGAGAAAATCATAGCAAGAAAATCGATCATTTTTTGCGTCCTTTCAAATCTTGTATGTAAGAATTTGTTAGAACCGACTCGATCTTGATTTTATTAACATCTTCTTTAACTGAGATAATATCTTGCTTCTGTTGACTCTGATCCTTTGATATAATTTCCAACACATTCGATATTTTATCAGTGGCATCGGTAAGCTTCTTAACCTGTTCTCGTGTCTCGTCTTGTTCTTTTGAAGATTGAGAGATTTTCGCGTAAATAAGACTGGCTGAAAAAGTGCTAGTAATAATAAATATAACCGCCAAAATTAACTGATTCAAACTTAGGCTGAATTTACTTTCCGGTTTCAGCGAAATACTAATGACTTCCCCCATTCATTATTCGTAAAGGCGCGTCTTCTAACAAATCGATCCTTTTAGAAAGTGCTCTTAAGTCATCTCCCGTAGCCTTTATATAATTCGATAAAAGTCCCATAATCTGATCGTTTTGATCAATCACTCGATCATTCTGATCAATTATTTTTTGCATTTTAAATTGTATATTTTCGAGATCCGTCATTAGGTCCTAGTCGTTTAGTAGTTAGTATTTTGATATAAAAAAGTTATGAACATTTTGTAGTTGAATATTAGTAACATCTGGAATAACTACAAGTCTGTTAAATGTTGCAAAGCAAGCTGCGGCATGAGTTGCCACGTAATTGCCTATGCGTCCTAGAGGATGATCGCTATCTGCCGAACTTGGAATAAACTCTGGAGTTTGACCTACTCTAATAGCGTTTAGCCAGGCTTCAATCCTAACATTCGTCGCTGTACCAGCAATAACGCGGACAGCTATTGTATAATATTTATTGATTTCGATCGCGCCTGAACCTGTTGTTATATTATGAATACCCGGACCATTTCCTACATCGATTGCAAACTGCCCTGAAGCGCTGAAATACTTCACATGGATTCCAATATTTCCCGGTACACCAGTCATATCAGAATAAAATAAACCGTAACCTTGAGCGACGTTAAGAGCAGAATTCATTTTACAGCTTATAAATAACGTTGTTCCAACTGTTAAATGCAAACCTTTGAAGCCATTATTTAAGCTCATGTTAAAACCTTTACCGTCTGCTCCGCTGCTGGTAAAACCGGGAGATCTATTCGCTGAAAAAGCTGAATTTGCTGAGAATGAGTTTGAAATAACACTAGGCATAAATGCAGCAGTTAAAATTGTTGCATTAGCCCGTCCGCCTAATGATCCTGTATTGGTAATATATTCATAATTTCCAGCATTTTCCAATCCGTTAGCACCAAAAAGGTCAACTATTGGTGACAGAGTTCCTGGATCTATCGCTCGTGTTAAACCAAGACCGCTCGTTTGAATATTTCTTAACATTATGTGAGCCTTATTGATGATTCGGTATTAGTCCAGTTTGTTCCGTTCCACCGAAAACTAGCTGAACGTCTAATAGTGACCGGAAATGTAAAAATTGTTAACGCTGAAACAGCATCAACTACAGTATAAATATTGGCTGTCGTATCATAGCGCTCGACGTAAATTGTTTCGCCAACTATTGGACTTCCAGTTGCTGCTAATGTTAGTATTCGCGGAGCTGTTAAAGTTGCATTTGGTAAAACAAATCTTGCTCCATCAGATATCGATCTTGATAAATCTGCGTCCGTTAAATTGGTGGCTGTAAGTATGCCTATTAACGTCCAAGCAGATCCGTCCCAGGTAAAGCTTTGACCACTCGCTGAGCCGTTTGCTAATTTAGGAAGTGTGATTGTTTGATCCGCGACACCAGCCGTAACGATTTGCCCAAACCCAAGAGCAGTTCCAGAGCGTCTAAATACATGTCCGTCTGTTGCGGCTGCTACTGCTGTCGGTGAAGCAACGCCGTTGGTTGCGTTAGCTACAACGGTTAAAGCTGCCTGAGCAGGTAAACTTCCAAATGTTGTCCAACTAGTATTATTAGCACTTGCTCCAGTATGATAATATGGAACAGATGATGCTGTATCCGACCTAAAATAAATATCACCAGGATTACCAGTAATATTTCCTATTGGTGCTGTCTGTCCTTGAAACATTTGGATTCTTGAACCACCAGCAAGACCATCAGTATTATCCATTACAATTAATGGAGTGCTTAAAGTGTTAGAAGCTGTATTAGAAGCATAAATACCCCAAATAGCACTTTGGCTTACTAAACCTAAACCGGAAGCTACGCTATGCCTTCCGTTAATAGCTCCTTTAGATGAAGATGCTAGACCCACAGCGGTAAATGCATCACCAATAGTAATATAACCATTTGTTGAAGCAGCTCCTGTAATACCTGTCCCAATAATAATTTGCCTATTCGATACGGCACTAGTTGACGATCCTATTGATATTGCGTCAGTTAAAGCACCTATAACATTTGCATTAGGACCGACTGCTGTATTATTACTCCCAGTATTAGATGCTCCAGCTGACGAACCAACAGCAACATTATCACTTCCAGATCCAGCATTATTTAATGCTCCCTGGCCTACAGCAACGTTTGAACTACCACCAGTACGGCTTGACCCAGCATTTAAACCAATAAATACACCAACTGCGGTAACCGCTGCACTGCTTGGTGTATTTATTCCAAATGCAACGCCCTGACTCGATGTAATACGTAAATGTGGTGATGTTAAATTATAATTACCAGCTGTTGGTGTAACTACAATAATATCATCAGTTGACTCTGTAACATTAACAGCTAAGGTTACATTTACTAATCCAGATCCAGCAGATGTTGCAGTAATACCTGTTCCAATAAAGTTAATTAATGTAGTAGCGGTATCAATATTACCACCTTCTTCTTGGATAGTAAGGTCCGCACCTCCTGGACTAATTGATCCAGAAACTAAATACCAAAACTCAACAATATCTGTTGTTAATAAGGAAGGCGGACCAGTATATGTTACAGCGGAAGATGAAACGAAGTAATCGGTACCATAATCTTGTTTGGCACCATTTACAAACATCATTACTGCCGCACTATTTGCTGGAATATTTGATAAAGTAAATGATGTTTGATTATTTGCTACAACAGCAATTGACTGTTGAACCTGGACAGCTTGGTCTCCACCACCATTAATTGCAATATTAGCCTGTGAACCAGAAGAAGTTACTGTTACACCTGTCCCAGTAAAATTTAAAGAAGTTGCATTAGTAACAACTGTTGTATTGTCTTGCTTAACAGCACTGATACCTGCACCACCAGCAATTAATGCATTAAGCGAATCTTGCATTGCATCTAATCTGGTACGAACCGTTCCATATTCGCGGCTAGGGTCAGCTCCTAACTCTTGCTCTATGGCTATAATTGCTCCACGTAAATTATTAACAACCTCTGCGATTACAGGTGTTACATTATTTATTACTTGTGGTAACTCATTGTTACCATCAATTTGATCAGGATATTTTGTAGCCAATGGTAGTCCTATTATTAGAATAATATCGATAATTCTAATAATATACAGTAATAAGCCCAAACTTTAAAAACAAAAAAGCCCAGGGTTTAACCTGGGCTTTTTTGTTTTTAAAATGTAAAATCTCTAAGAGATTATGAACCAAATACTCGGCGGACCTGAGTTGCCGTTAGCCCTCTACGTGCAACACGATAGAGGAATGTATTATTCCCACCACGAACTCCAAGTGCTGTAGCTGAAGCACACTCTACTTCGATCTCACCGAACTCTTCTTTACGAAGATCACGAACTCGTGATCCAGCTGAAGGAACTCTAAGTTTAGCAAGAGTTACCCATCCATCACCTGGAGCGGTGAGAAGAGTGTGTAATACTCGCTGTGTATTGTTGGTGAAACTGCGACGATTTAAACCACTTACGATTTGTGAAATTTGATTACTCATATTCTTTTCCTTTTTTATTGTTATTGTTATAACCTTTACGGTTTGTACTTATTACTATTATATTTTGATGTTTTCTCGATAAAAATAAGATCTTCTTATTTTTTAATTAATGGCAAAGGAACACCAATACCAGCTACCAACTTTGATAACTCATCCAATGTTACTTCGGCTGAATTAACAACTAAATTCAATGGGTTAGAAGCATCTTGAGCACCCAACACAACAGAAACATTACCTGGAGATGATAAAATAAATTCTATATAGCTATTATCTTTAAATTTAATTTTCACAATATTCTTCTCTCTCTATATTTATATTCTTTATTGACAAAATCTCTTTCTCCGCGCCACGTCATTACCTCAACTTTATCTTCATGTAAATAAATTGTATGTTCTACATGAGCATTTATTCCTGGAGTAGTGACTGTCCACTTATCTTGTTCAGAAGTTGTTGTCTCATTACTACCAATACAAAGTAATGGCTCAATTGCTATAGTTAGTCCTGGTTGAAACCTTATACCGTCATCTCTTGTACTTGAAAAGTTTGAAACAAATGGTTGGGCATGAGGACAATCAATATCTAGGCCGTGTCCACCATAGTTACTGATTAAACCAAAACCTCTCTGATTAGCAGATTCTGCAATACTATAGCCAATATTACCTAGGCGGTTATAACCATTAGCCAATTCAATACATTCAATAGCATTGGTCAAAGAGTCCTGAGTAGCTAAAACTAGTTGTCTATGTTTTTCTTCTTTATAATTTCCGAAAACACAAGTTAATGCTGAATCAGATATAACTCCCTGAAATGTTGCGCCCAAATCAAATTTAACAATATCACCATCTTGCAATACGTAATCTGTGGGCACACCATGCACCAATTGATTGTTAACAGAAATACAAACAGCAGCTGGAAAACCATGATATCCTTTAAATGTAGCAGAACATTTTCTATCTAATATTAACTCTTCAGCAAAATTATTTAATTCAATTAAAGATTTAGTTGTTTTTTTATTAACCTCATCTTCTAATAAGCTTAAAGCATCTGCCACGACCTTACCAGATAACCTTTGTTTATTAACCCAATCATTATCTTTAAGTTTAATAAACTGATTCAATTATACACCTTTTTGAACATCCACATCTCTATGAATTGATCCGTCCTGATGTAGTTGATCTTTTGTTGGGTCAATTTTATATTTTAAAAATACTTGCATAGTAAAATTCGTTGCTTCTAAATCTGCCATCTTAGCTACATCCAAAGATTTTTGAGCTTCTGCTGCTAGAGCAACCGCCTTGGCCTTCAAATCAGTAATGGTTTTTAATTCTTCTGGAAGAACTGTTTCTAATATATCTTCATGAACATCTTCTTCTTTTTCAACTTCTGTATTGTTAACGTCTGTGTTTTTATTTTTCTTTGTTGCCATAATTACTCCTTTATATTTTAATCAAATACTGACCAGTGTTTTACTTTTATTCCTACATATATTTTTTCTTTAATATTTATTTTTGTTAAATCCTTTCTTAAATCATAAATTGGTTTTACCCAATGAGCTATTAATTCATTTTCAATAAAAACCTGTACTTCATCATCAAAACTATCTGAAACAAATATGTTATTTTCTTTTAATAACATTCTTAATTTATTTCTTTGATTTGGAGTTTGGTCATGTGGCTCATCAGAATCTTCGGGATAACATTGGTCTAAATTAAGACCGCAATTATTTAATAAATTTCTTAACCAATTATATTTTAAATATGCTGAAACTTTTTTACAGTTACTTTGATTAGCTAAGCATACATCTTCAATATAAACTTTATGTTCCATAGCTAATTAGTTGTTGTTTTAAAGATTCTTTCGCAACTCTTATTAATTTATTACATTCGTTTCTAGATAGATTTAAATGTTTACAAACTTCAGAAATACTATTTTGCTCAAGTCCTTTTATTTTAAGATCAAATAATAAATTAATTACTTCTTTTTGAATATAAGGTAAAGTACTCATTGCGCCCTCTAATAGATTTTTAGATTGCTCATTTTCAATAATTAATTCAGGACTATTATAGTCTAATATGATTGGCATATTTTTTACTTTATATGGTAACATATCTTTTGTTTTTTTAATTGGTATTTTTATTATTGAGTGAGCATTAGCTGCTCGTGAAATTTTTGTATTTATATATTTGTTTAACCACCAAATTATATTATTATTTTTAGGATTATAAGTCTTTAAAGCCATTACCATTGCTTCAAAACCTTCTTGTTGCAAATCTAAATGATTTGCAAACTGTTTATATTTATTAGATTTACTAATAACCAAATAAGATAATTTATTTATTAAATAATTTTGATAATCATTATACTGTTTAATAATTTT
>Ga0163155_10004785_pt1 | contig 13725 bp, 8 predicted proteins | sample OliLakLV19SP4G1_FD_148611 | JGI IMG/M metagenome (GOLD analysis project Ga0163155, IMG submission 148611) | Freshwater microbial mat bacterial communities from Lake Vanda, McMurdo Dry Valleys, Antarctica - Oligotrophic Lake LV.19.SP4.G1 | ecosystem: Environmental > Aquatic > Freshwater > Lake >...
GCGTAATGTTTCTGCTTCTCCTCAGCATCGCATTGCTTGCGGTTATCCGAGTAGATCTTGAGTTTCGGCACGCGATCACTGTCTTGCTGTTACAGCTTGAGCATGAGGGCGGAAGCGAGCAACCCTTTCTTCGGACTCTGACTGGCATTACTGCACGGAACGACCCGACTACCGTTCAGCAGCTGATCGTAGAGGGCGACAGCAAAAAATTAGGATTACTACTGATTGCTGGCTTGAATCCCAACACCATAGATCAAACTGGTGCCTCTCTGTTGCATCGGGCCGTTCAAGCGGGGCAGTTTCGTCTGGTTCAAATGCTGATAGCGCAAGGTTCCAATATCAATCAGCGCGCCGGGGACCAATCATCTCCTCTGATGATTGCCGTTTCTCGGGATGCTCCTCAGCTTGTTCAAGTCTTACTTCAGTTTGGCGCGGAATCGAATATTGTGATGGCAGATGGAACCACTCCACTAGGCCTGGCGATAAAAAATGGTAGTATTCGAACCATCGAGTTGCTTCTTCAAGCGGGAGCTAATCCCAATCAGCTAAGCTTTGAACAAAAAACTCCGCTCATGGTAGCAGCCGGGACGGGTAATGTTAGATCAATCGAACTGCTTGATCAGTACGGCGCGAACTTCGACGGTCGAGATCCCCTGGGTAAAAGCGCCTTGGGTTATGCTGCAGCGGGGGGCAATTCTGCGGCGGCTGAGTACATCTCCCGCAAGCTGAGATCTAGTGCCGAGAAGGCATCCCTGACTCAAAAGCCTGCTAGTAGTTCGGGGAATAATAGCAAGAAAACAGACACAACGCGATTGATGGTGGTGGGAAAGCCCCTTGGCACCTGGAAACGCACCCCGGAGGGATTACTCTTGACGGATGCTCAGCTGTTCATCCGAAACATGGGAGAAGAGGCCGCTCGAAGTGTCGAAGTGCAGCTAGTTCTGCCAGGAGGAGAGAAGCTTAAGTTGAGCGGTCCGAACAGATTGGAGCGGAAGGAAACCAAAGAATACCTAGCACGAGAGCTTGGGAAGCAGATTTTCGTGGAGGGAGAGATGCTTCCAGAGGTAAGCTGTGAGAACTGTCGATAGCGACTACCAAAGAGTTTGAGCGGAACAAGTATGGATAAGAAAAATTTTCTTTTCGTTTCTATAGATGGACTGATTAGCGACATCGCCTGGCAGGTGTGTCAAGAAGGGCATGGTGTTCGTTACTTTATTGAAAGCGAAGAAGATCGCGAGATCGCCGATGGTTTTGTGGAAAAGTCTCTAGACTGGGAGTCCGATCTGGATTGGGCAGATATCGTCATCTTTGACGATGTTTTGGGTCAAGGTGAGAAGGCCAAACGAATAAGAGACAACGGTAAGCTCGTGGTCGGTGGTACACCATACACGGATCGTTTGGAGGATGATCGAAGTTTTGGTCAAGAAGAGCTAAAAAAATGCGGTATTCCAATTATTCCCTACCAAGAGTTCACCTCCTTTGATGAAGCTATTAACTATGTAATAGCTAATCCATCGCGGTATGTAATAAAGCCCAGCGGCGAGGCGCAAAACATTAAACGCCTGCTCTTCGTCGGTGAGGAGGACGACGGACGAGACGTTGTGCAAGTGCTAGAGACATACAAAAAACTTTGGGCCGACCGAATAAAAGTTTTTCAACTTCAGCGACGTGTGACTGGTGTCGAGGTAGCCGTCGGCGCTTTCTTCAATGGACGAGAGTATATCTACCCAATCAACGTCAATTTCGAACACAAAAAGCTCTTCCCCGGCAACATCGGGCCATCTACTGGGGAGATGGGGACCTCGATGTACTGGAGCATGCCGAATCGAATCTTTAATTCGACCCTGAAAAAGCTAGAGGGTCGGTTGGCTGAAGAAGGCTATGTCGGATATATCGATCTGAACTGTATCGTAAATAACAACGGAATTTATCCGTTAGAATTTACCAGTCGATTCGGGTATCCGACCATCAGTATTCAGCAGGAGGGGATGCTGACTCCGATGAGTGAGTTTCTTTATGAACTAGCGCGCGGAAGCAGCTTTAAACTTAAAACACGAAAGGGATTTCAAATAGGAGTGAGGATAGTGGTTCCTCCGTATCCATTTGGAGATCAAGAAGCCTTTGAGACGTACTCTCGTGATGTGGCGATTATTTTCAAAAAGCCGAACAAAGAGGGTGTGCACATCGAAGATATTAAGTTAGTCAACGGCGAGTGGTTGATTACCGGATCTTCGGGTGTCGCCCTCATCGTCTGCGGTACTGGAATGACGATGCGCCAAGCCCAGAGCCAGGTTTACAGCCGAATTAAAAATATCTTGATTCCTAGCATGTACTACCGCACTGATATTGGTGACCGTTGGCACGAAGATAGTGACAGACTTCATACCTGGGGTTGGCTAAGAGAGGTTTAGGAATAAAAAATGAGTGTTGAACGGGAACGACTCAAAGAAGCGCTGGAGAAGAAGGCTCATTGGCGGAGATGGGGCCCCTATCTTGCCGAAAGACAGTGGGGGACTGTCAGGGAGGATTATAGCCCCAGCGGAACGGCTTGGGATTATTTCCCTCACGATCATGCTCGCTCTCGCGCCTATCGGTGGGGAGAGGATGGAATCGCTGGAATCTCCGACAATCATCAGCGGCTCTGCTTCTCTGTCGCACTCTGGAATGGAAAAGACCCTATTCTTAAGGAGCGCTTATTTGGACTAAGTGGTCCAGAAGGAAACCATGGAGAGGATGTGAAGGAGTATTACTATTACCTCGATAATACTCCGCTTCATACCTACATGAAATACTTATATAAGTATCCACAGCAAGAGTTTCCCTACGCGCGGTTAGTTAGTGAGAGTCGGAGTGCCGGCGCCAAAAAGTCTGAATTCGAACTTTGCGACACAAATATTTTTGCTGAAGGAAGATACTTCGATGTCTTTGTCGAGTATGCGAAGAGTAGTCCAGAAGACATCTACGTAAAAATCCGGGTCGAAAATCGCGGACCGGAGAAGTCTACTTTGTCCATACTGCCTACACTGTGGTTTCGCAACGATTGGGCCTGGAAAACTGGAGTTCAGAAGCCCAAGTTGTCGTTAGGGCGTCCGGATCAATCAACCTATGTCATTGAGGCTAGTCATCCTACTTTGGGTAAGCGCTGGCTTTACGCCTCGAATGCAGACGATGTTGTCTTCACCGATAATGAGACTAATTATCAGAGGATTTTCGGACTGCCCTCAGCCAACGAATATTTCAAAGACGGTATTGATCGTTTCGTGGTTAAGGGAAATAGCGCTACCGTTAATTCTTTGCGAAATGGGACCAAAGCTGCGGTAGTCTATCGGCTGGATGTAGAACCAGGCGCGAGTAGAGAGGTCGTGCTGCGTCTCTGCGATCAGCCGAACTTAGTTGATCCACTTGGGCAGGTAGATCGTGTTTTTGCTGAGCGCATGCTTGAGGCGGATCAATTTTACTCCGAGGTAATCCCAAGCACGCTTTCGGCAGACGCACAGGCGGTGCAACGTCAGGCGTTGGCGGGAATGTTGTGGAATAAGCAGTATTATCACTACGTGGTGGAAGACTGGATCGCGGGAGATCCCCTGGGACCACCTCCGCCAGCTAACCGCCACCTTGGTCGGAACGCCGATTGGATACACGTCTACACTGACGATGTGCTTTCCATGCCTGACAAATGGGAATACCCCTGGTTTGCGGCGTGGGATACGGCGTTCCATGTTATTCCGCTAGCGCTAGTCGATCCAGATTTTGCCAAGAAGCAGATGGTACTGCTAACCCGTGAGTGGTACATGCATCCGAATGGCCAGATTCCAGCGTACGAATGGGCTTTTGGCGATGTTAATCCGCCTGTCCATGCTTGGGCTGCTTGGCGAGTTTACAAGATGGACTTCAAGCGGACGGGTAAAGCAGATCGACTCTTCCTCGAACGAGTTTTCCAGAAGCTCCTGCTGAATTTCACCTGGTGGGTTAATCAGAAAGACCCGAGTGGAAAGAATGTTTTTCAAGGAGGCTTCCTTGGGCTTGATAACATCGGAGTCTTTGACCGCAGCGCTACACTTCCCACTGGTGGTCACATCCAGCAGTCCGACGGTACGAGTTGGATGGGTATGTTTTCGCTATCGATGTTGACGATCGCCTTGGAGTTGGCACAGGAAAACAAAGCCTACGAAGATATTGCCAGTAAGTTCTTTGAACACTTTCTCTATATTGCTAACGCCATGAACTATTTTGGTGGCGCAGGATTGTGGGATGAAGAGGATGGCTTTTACTATGACCATCTTAGTCTGCCCGATGGACGGACTTTTCCGATGAAGGTCCGGTCGATGGTGGGGTTGATACCGCTCTTTGCTAGTATCACGGTCGAACCGGAGGGCTTACTGAAGTACAAAAGCTTTGCGCGGAGGCTGCAGTGGTTTATTGAGAACCGACCCGATTTAGCAAAAAACGTCGCCAGTATGGCTAAACCCGGAGTTGGAGAACGGCGCCTACTATCGATTGTGGATCCTATTAGACTACGGCGAATCGTAAAACGTCTGCTCGATCCAGAAGAGTTCCTCTCCCCTTATGGAATTCGCTCCCTTTCAAAAGCTCACAGCATTACACCCTATGTTTTAAGAATTGATGGCAAGGAGTATGCAGTTGGTTACGAACCAGCTGAATCTGGGTCTAGCTTGTTTGGAGGAAACTCAAATTGGCGTGGTCCAGTGTGGTTTCCGGTAAACTACTTAATTATTGAATCACTTCAACGTTTTCATCACTATCTGGGAGATTCGTTCAAAGTGGAGTGTCCGACAGGATCGGGAAACATGATGACCCTCTGGGAGGTGGCTGATGAAATCTCTCGGCGACTAACCAAACTGTTTTTAAAGGATTCGGCTGGTAGGCGCCCAGTTTATGGGACTAATGAGCTGTTCCAGTCTGACCCCCACTTTAAAGAGAATGTACTTTTCTACGAGTATTTTCACGGTGACAGCGGCCTTGGTCTAGGCGCAAGCCATCAAACTGGTTGGACGGGATTAGTAGCCAAGCTGCTACAGCAAACCCGTGAATAGTGCTTCCTTGATTGTGCATCCTAATTTTACTTCTTGTTGTTGCTTAAGAATTTGTTGAATTTGGGCGACGATCCTCAGGAGCCCTTTGAAAGGCTCAGTCTAATTGGGAGTAAATTGAGTTTTTATGTCGGAGAGTAAGCATTTACCGAACGATCATTCGGGTGCTCACTTGAGAAACGTTTTTCACGCTGAAAAGTTTGGAATCGTCCTCTCCGGTGGCGGTTCTCGCGCGGCATATCAAGTAGGCGCATTAAAAGCGCTGCTCCGTTTTATTGAGTCTCACTCCGCTAAAGTATCTGTTGTCGTGGGCAGTAGTATGGGAGCCCTAAACGGCATCATTCTTGCGGGATGTTTGAAGGGAGGACTAGACTCTTCCATCGCAGAGCTGGAGTCCATCTGGAGGGAGAGGACATATCGTAATACCTTCAATGGCTCTCCCACTAGGGCCTTTCTTAAGGCGCTCCGGATCGCCGTAACAAAGTATGCTTCGCCAGGTCCCGATGCGAGTGCTCTTTCCCTTTTCGATCCCAGTCCTTTAGCCAAAAGAGTAGACGAAGTTTTGGAGCGCAACGGCGGACTAACTTTGGGAAACAGGGCAGCCGAATTGGATGCTGTGGGTGTGATGACCACCGTAGAAGGTCAGGAGCGAAAGCCGCTACTTTTTGTTAGCGCTCGCAAGCCGATCGAGCCTGCCTGGATGAGTGGTGCTTCTTTCGAGGTTTGCTATATCGACAAGATGACGGCGATGCATGGATTGGCGTCGGCGGCATTGCCATCAGTACTTCCGCCAGTTGAGATAGACGTCGAGATTGGACGTGTTCGTCTAGTAGACGGCGGTATTTGCGAGAATATTCCAGTTGATCCAGCGGTGAGATTAGGAGCTGAGAACGTAGTCTTGATAGACGTTTCTGGCAGAAGTTGGTGGCACGATCAATTTGGAACTTCGCATGACACCAAACCGTCCTGGGAGATTCCAGCGCCCGAGAGTTCTTTTTGTGTTCGTCCGACTGGAACTATCGTTATTCGAAACCAGGGAGCGATGGGCCCCTATCTCAAGGACGTCGCAAAGTCGTCGCACCGTCATTTCATTTCTGCCCTAGGACCAACTTGGCCGGCGTTTACGCTAATCAAGAGGAAACTGGGTGAGGCCCTCGCTTTTGAAGTCATGAGCTATGTAGCTTTACATCCCGACTATATATCGTCGCTGATTAAATTGGGTTTTGACGAAACAACAGCAAGATTAAGCGAGTTAGATGTTGCTTCGGGTAGTGCGCTCGACGGAACAACCGTGGAGACGTAAAAAGTTCTCCGCACCATCTTTGCCTAAATAGCGTTCTAAAATTCTGCGCTCAGTTTTGGTTAAGTCAACTAATAGCAGTCCGTCCAGTACATCACCAAAGTCGGGGTCAACGTTGAAACCCAGGAGCTTGCCTCCTAGCTTAAGGTACTGCCGTAGGAGCACTGGAACGCCCGTATGTTCAGTTTCTATCTCCCGAACGAGTTCGGACACCTCCTCAATATCACGCACGACAATACTGGTCTGCTTAAGGTCGGAGCTTTTAATGCCAGCGGATCGAAAAGGATTCCGCGCCCTAATCTTTACGGAAAAGTCCGAAAGAAAATTATTGTTCTCCAAAAACAGTGCGATCAGCTGCCTTGAAAGGGAGTCATACTGATTGTTAATACTAACCGGGCCGAAAAGTGTTTTGTATTCAGGGTGCATCGCGGTGAAGTGGCCGATCCCTTTCCAGAGTAACAATAGAGGAGAGTAGCTCTTTTGATACTCGGGACGAACAAAGGAACGACCAAGTTCTAAAGCGGGACCAATTTGATCAAAGAGCTCTTTCTGATAGGCAAAAAGCGTGTGGGTGTAGAGTCCTTTGACTCCGTGCTTTTCGATGATTTTATCAGTTTGTCCAATGCGATATGCGCCGACCACATTTTGGGATTCCTTGCTCCAGACAAAAAGATGTAAATAGTAGTTGTCAAAACGATCCAGATCGATACTTCGGCCGGTTCCCTCGTGCGCTCGCCTAAAGGTAATCTCCCTCAGTCGGCCGATCTCCTGCATCACGCTCGGTATTTGCTGGGCCCATGCTTGAATTACTAAATACTCACCGCTTTCTACTAAAACCTGTTCCGGCGGGAGATTGTTGATATCCTGCAGTAGTAGGTTTCTAGCAATAGCCGGGACGATGTTTTCTTCTTTTCTTGTAATTCTATATCCCGCGAAGAAACGCTTTTTACTTTGGGCATTTCCGCCATTCCGATTTCTCAAGATGTAGGTGCGCAACCGAAGATAAGACAACATTTCCGAATCTTCTTGGAATCCGAGCAATCTTTCGGCGGGAATTAACGAACCGATATTGACCTTGAAGGTGCTGTTCTTTTTATTTAACAGCTCGTTTGGCAGCATGGCGGTTCTTAGTCGTGGATGAAGCAGACCCAATAGTTGGAATAAGATGCCATTGGTTCCCTGGAAGAATATCGGCAAAACAGGAGCTCCGGTCTTCCGGACGATTCTCGCGATGGTTGGACTCCAAAGCGGGTCTGTGATTTCTCGGCTCTGAAAATCAAGATGCGAGACTGTCCCAGCCGGAAATACGCCAAGCATTCCACCAGAATTTAACCAGCCTATCGTGTCGCGAAGTGGACCGATATTTTTACGGAACGATTCCTGGCTACCGAAGGGATCGACGAAGATAAAAAGGTCTCTCAATTCCGGAATTCGGTGGAGTAGGAAATTTGCTAAGATTTTTACGTCAGGGCGTATAGTTTGGAATAAGTGGGCTAGGATAATACCCTCTATTCCACCGAATGGGTGGTTTGAAACGGCGATTACCGGGCCGGTGGTAGGTATTTTGGCTCGATCCTGGTCTGTTACTTGGTAATGGACATTTAGCAGAGAGAGGGCTTTGTCGACGAACTCTAGCGGAGAGCTAGTTTGGGGAATGCCGGAGTACATCTCACTTAGCTTGTTCAACCCGAAGAGTTGCTCGATCGGACCCTTAACAATGTTGAAGAGCTTTTGCCGGAGCGTACTATCGTAGCTCGCATTCAGCTCAAAGGATCCTTCGGGAGCTTTTTGCGGACTCATTTAGCCGACAGGGATTGAAAGTAGATACGATACATCAGGCGTTTAGAATCTAGCTAAGTATTGCTCGGAAATCAACCGCTCGCGCGGCCCAAACCTGAGCTATCAAATGACATTCCTCCCCCATGGTGGACCTCATTCTTGGTGGGTGAAAACGACAAGAAAGAACGACAAGAAAGAACAACAAGCAAGAACGTTAAGGAAGAACCTTAAGGAACTATCAGGTTAGATAGGTGTTGCTTACTGGCTCGGACCTATTGGGTCAGAGGTGACGCCTCAGCCAAGGCTGCGGTTAATCCCTGCATTGGTGCCCTTACTGGCTGCCCTTCTTCTGCGCTCACCCTAAGGACAAACGATCCGAACAGCAGAGCGAGAGCGAGAGCGATTGCGGTGAGTTGCTTACACATCTTTAACTACCAACCTTAGGTTAAGACAATACTTACTATTCATGTAGGCCACCCTAGCTAAAGATTCAAGATACAATCTGCATAAGCGCGGAAGATTTCTTCGACCGCGTTTCATGGACTTGCTGTGCAAGACTCGGCTTAAGTGGCCTGTCGAAAAACGAAGCGCTAGCTTCATTTTTTAGTCCCCTTATGCTGAGTCTTGCCGCGGGCCTATCAGGAGCGCCAGAAGCATAGCAATTGAAAGTAGGGCGGTTGATAGTTGTCCTGGGGGAAGATCGACTAAATTGGCAACTAGAAACGAGCTCGCGGCGACGGAGAAGGCTATCAGTGGCGCGAATAAAAAGAGCTGTTTCGGATTTCTGGCAAAACGGGACCCAAGCATGCCGGGTATGACCAGTGCCCCAAAGACGAAAGTTACGCCGGCCACTCGAATGGCAAGGCCGATGGAGACTGCTAGCCAGATTGAGATCAGCATCTCCCAGCGCCGACAATTAATCCCTATCGTCTGCGCCATTTCGGCATCGAGCAATGCCAAAACCAAACTTTTGAAGGCACGGTGGACGAAAACTGAGCTGATAATTAGTAGGATACAGAATAAATAGGCGTCTGATGTTTTTGCTCCAATCAGGGAGCTGGATTGAATTCTGGAGATCTCCTCGAGCCCGTGCGGGGAAAACGAGAGTAGTAACATCGACAAGCTAGAGCCGAGGAGAAAAACTAGGCCAGTCAGAGCTTCAGTGTTACCGAATGATCTGCGAATTAATAATACTGTTAAAGCGGGACCGATGACAGCCGTACTTGAAAGAAAGAAATCAGAGGTGAGCCATGCCGCGGAATTTGAGCCCACTAGTTCAGCAATAAATAGCGCTGAGGCAATGCCCAAAGTCGAGGCTTGAGACATAGCCGCACCTAGGAAGATCTGATTTCGGGAGACCACCAAGATCCCCAAAAGCCCCATCAGGGCGGCAATCAGCGAGCCAGCTAGATAGCCACTTCCAAATAGTGACCAATGCAAAGCGAGTTTTTCCAGCACAAATTCCGCTCCTGTTGAGTGAGCCAAAGAAGCTAACGAAAATTATCGATCAGGTCTGCTACGCCCAGGTTCGCCGAGGAAGCAAGGTGTCGACAGCTTTGATTAGAAACCAATAGTACCGGAAAGTCATGCTCAGGCAGTAGTGATAGATTATGAGTCGAAAGCACGATAGTCGTGCCAAGCTCTCTATTTAGGTTTGCTAGCGTATTTAGCAGTTCTCGCTCTGCAATAAAATCTAGACCAGCACTTGGTTCGTCAAGTAAGAGCAAGTTTGGTTCTCGAAGCATAGCGCGCGCGATAAGAACGCGTTGCTGCTGGCCTACAGAGAGAGACCAGAAACTTCTCTGGCTAAGATCGCCTAACTCCATCCGGACTAAGATCTCTGACAGTCGGTCCTTTAGATTTATGTTAGATAGAGTTGTTCCCACTGTTCCTAGCAGAATGAACTCACTCACGTCGATTGGCATGTTTGCGGTGGCCACAAATCTTTGCGGTACAAAACCCACTGCGCCGATTAGCTTGGTCGATTGGTGGCGCTGAATTTGCCCGCCTAGCGGTAGCAATGTTCCAAGTAAGCCCCGTATCAACGAGCTTTTTCCGGATCCATTGGCGCCAACAATGAAGAGAAACTCTCCCTCCTTAATTTTCAGAGAGAGCTCCTTTATGACAACTCGGCTGCCATAGCCAAAGCTTACATTGCTTAGTTCAATTAGGGCTGGTCGCAACAAAACTAAGAATCTCCTAGTCCTAGCATCAACTGCGTTACATTGTATCCAATCAGTTTGAGGTATGTCTCCGTTTCACCCCTACTTCCAACTTGATGCGCGGCCGGAACAATCTTGGCTCCGGTGCGTTCAGAGACAAATTCAATACTTCTAGTATCGAAATATGGAGAAGTAAGAATTACTTTGGCTTCTTTGCGACGCATTGTCACGATTAAATCCTGCAGGTGCCCGCTGGTTGGAGGAATGCCCGGCTTGTTCTCAATCTCGCCCACTAACGAAAGGCCAAATCGTTCAGCAAAATAGCTCCAAAGCTTGTGATCGGAAACGACGTTTCGATTCCTAAACTGCTGAACCTGCCCAAGCCAACCTGCAAGAGTCTGACCACTACCTTGTGATTGTAAAAAGTCCGAAAGTCGCCCAGCTTCAGCGGCGGCAATCAGAGAATCCGTTCCCAATTTTTTAGTGAGTAGTTCTCCAAAGAGTCTGTTTGCTACCTCTTGCTTGAATAGCTCATAGTTTCTGGAGAACGATGACGTCGCTTCTGGTCGAATTGCCGAGAAGCGATCTCGAAGGAGGGCCGCAACCTTTAGGCCATTCAGTGGATCCAGCAGGTAGTGTGGGCTACCGAACGCGTGGATATCACCCATGGCTCTGGTGACGGTTCCGCTCGGAATGTCTTTGGCCTCGATCGCTGATGAGGCATCTATATGGCCCTGGGCTCCAGGCAGGATTCTAGCGTTACGAGCATTGGCAATTAGAACAGGAACCCAACCGACTTCCAGGTCCAATCCTACCTTAACGAAGATGTCAGCAGAGTTAAGGGCCTTGATGAAACTCGGCTTAGCTTCAATGAAGTGTGGATCCTGTCCGCCTTTCACCAAAGCAGAGGACCGCACCTCGTCACCACCAATAATGCTAGCGAGATCCGCTAGGTCGGGCACTGTTGTCTTGACCTCAAGCTTGTCCAGCGCAGGAGAAGTGTTGGACGCAACAAAAATAAAAAGCAGTAGCCCAAGCAAATTCCTGCTCAACGAATAAATAATGTTTTTCATGTTCTCTGCCTCAAGTTAGCAAATTATATTTAATACTTGTGCGCGGGATGTGCTCCATAGAGCCACTCTAGTACTAACCAGAAGGAGTGCTCACTATCATCGGTTAAGTGCTCGGCATTGTCGTAGTTGTATTGCAATCTTACTCGAGAGTATTCGGATGGGTGGTAAGCGATCAATGGAGACAGTCGGTAGCGATTGTCTCGGAAGGGGTCGGACGAACTGCCCTCTATACTCTCGCCACTTCCAGAGGCATACTCGAACCTCATTCCTGCGGCCCAGCCCGGATCGAATCCGTACAGCAGTTGAGTATAGAAGCCCGAGTCCTTCAACGTATCCGAGGGGTAACTTACCTCTATCGCCTCGCCTTCGGTGCTGTGCTCCTCCTCAGCTCCGTGAGCAACTTGCGCCAACCTGGCAGTTTCTGCTTCGATTTTCCCGGTAAAACTAGCTGCATCATAGTCCCGTTGCATAAACTCAGATTGCCAAGTCACAAAAGGCCATCCTCGAGTATTAATAAGGGGACGCCAACTTAGCTTCATATCTGCACCGTAGATCCAGCTATGCGCTGAAGTCCCCGATGAGTTGGGCCCGTGAAGACCAGAAAAGCCGAGCTTAGTTGTTATTTCGTCAGATAGTTCCCATGAGTTCTCCAGTCGCGCCAGGTAGGTAAAGTCATCTAGTCCATCGGTCGCGCGCTCAACATTTGGTCGGCCTCCAACTCCATCCTCCCCGCGGAAACTACGCATCGTCTCGCCATTGGAATTTTGCATTCCAAGGTGGAGCTCGGCGAACCATGGAAGTGGTGTCAGCCAGCCCAAACGAAAGCCAGGTGCGCGCATCCCATCTGCACCAAATAGTCGGGAGTTTATGATTGGTTGATCTACGAATTGCCAGGTATGAGGGTGGCTTGGATTAATTATCCCAAACTCTGTGAAGAACTGTCCCACTTCGAGTTGCAAATCAGCAGGAAGAGCTTGGGTGGTGACGAACGCTTCTTCGACCTCGAATTGAGACTCACCTTCTGCGTCAATAAAGTAAATTAGGTGGGCCTCACCGTTTAGGTGCGGATCGATCGCTCCAGTTAGTGACAGCTCAACCTGCTGGAGAGTAAAGCCGCGTTTATTTGGGTCGTGCCCGCCAGCCTGAAGATTCTCCAACTCTTCGTCGTTCGCGGAAGACCAACCTGCCCCCAGTATTCCGACCAGGCTGAGGTCTATCAAACGCAAGTTTGCACCCCCCAGGTTTTTCGACCAGAGATCTTTATTGGTAGTAGAACTACTCTCCTTAGTTGGTGATTCTGTGACCGAGCTAGGCCGGGGCGTAGTCCGCAAAGACTCAATCGTATCCTGAAGTTCTCGGATCTGTTTGTTCTGTGCAGCGGACTGTTGAGAAAGTATCTCAAGCTTCCGCATCAGCTCTGCCAACTCTGGAGTTTCAGCAGCGACGTTTGAGCAAAGAATAGAAAAAAAAGAAGCGCCAAGAATTAATTTTTTCATAGCAAGTATAGTTCTAGGTTTGGCGCTGCTGCGCCAAAGCTTGGATTCTCGAGAGTAAGCCGGGATCTCTTCTCGGTCCCGGCAGCTATTAATGATAACGAGTTGTGGAAGTCGGATTTAGGCGGGCGGAGCACGCTGTGATCGGTGCAATCTAGTCTCAGGAGAACCAACTGCTAGGACGTAATAGTTGGGCGATTCGAACTTAGGGGTAAGGAGCTCTGGAAGTCTCGTCGCCAAATACCCCTGACGTTCTCCACCAAGCGCTTTAAGTAATTTGCAGAGTGGGCAGTCTGAGTGGTGATCGCTAGCTAGGCTAGTGTAAAGTCTCGGAGAGACATTGCTGGCGGAATTAATGATCGGCTGTGCGGTTGAAGCCAAACTTTCCGAGTAAAATGAGTTCGGCAGAAACCAGAGGCTCGACAAAAGGACGAGCCAAAAGAATGGTCGAATATTTATATTTCGATTTAGCACCGCTAGAATATTGACTAATGATAATATGATGTCAATAGCGACACTAGACGTACTGCCTGACTCTTTTCAAGAACCTACTGAAGATAGTCCAAAGACTGGCGGGAATGAGGGCTCGAGCAGAGCTTTTGGCTCTGGCCACGCCGGCCTGTCGAGTCAGGGAATGACTATCACCCAGGGATATCTCAAGTACGGTCACGCCACTTTCAGTCAAGATTCCAGCAAGGAGGCTTTCCGTATCACCATAGGCAAGCTGGTAGTCCGCTCCAAAGCTGTTTGCTAACTGATCAAGGATAAACGTGGGGAGCGTTGTGCCAAATTCCTGGCCGAACTCGCGCAGCTGTAGGTTTCGGATTAAGCCAAAGGCTTGATCGTTCACTACGATGACAAGCAGAT
>Ga0163155_10004786_pt1 | contig 13725 bp, 9 predicted proteins | sample OliLakLV19SP4G1_FD_148611 | JGI IMG/M metagenome (GOLD analysis project Ga0163155, IMG submission 148611) | Freshwater microbial mat bacterial communities from Lake Vanda, McMurdo Dry Valleys, Antarctica - Oligotrophic Lake LV.19.SP4.G1 | ecosystem: Environmental > Aquatic > Freshwater > Lake >...
GATCCTCATCGTCGGCGACCGGGTTGAAGCTTTCGCGGCGGCGGCGGCGGGGCACTTGGGCGATCGCGCCGTTGCCCACGTTCACGGCGGTGACCGGGCGCTGGGGCAGGCCGACGATTCGCTTCGTCACGCCATCACCAAGCTTGCGCATGTCCATTTCCCCGCGACCGCCCAAAGCGCACGCCGCATTCGGGCGATGGGCGAAGACGGCTGGCGCATTCACCGCGTGGGAGCGCCGGGAATTGATGGGATGATTGAAACTGCGGCCGATCACGCGATGCTGAAGCGCTGGCGGCCTGCGCTCAAGCCCTATCGCTTTGCCTTGGTCTGCCTTCACCCGACCGAACCCGTCGCCGAGAAGGAACGCCGTCGCGCCAAGCTGGTTCTTCGCAGCGTTCTAAACAGCGCAATCGACCGCGTGATCGTCGTCATGCCCAACAACGACCCGGGGGCAAAGGGCATCGCCGCGTGCTGGCAGGAAATTCGAAACGACCGCGTGGAAGCGTTCAATAATCTCTCGCGGCCGATCTTTCTCGGCCTGTTGCGCGATGCGGCGATGCTCATCGGCAACTCGTCCAGTGGCATCATCGAAGCGGCGTCGTTTGGCACGCCGGTGATTGATATCGGACCTCGGCAGGCCGGTCGCGAGTGCGGACAAAACGTTATTCATGTGCCGTTCGCTGCGGCGGAGATTGAACGCGCGATTAAGAATCTGTGGTGTGGTGGCCGGCCGAAACGATTTGGGTCCAAGAATGTCTACGCTTCTGAAGGATCCACTGCGGCGGCGGCCATTGCTGCCACGCTGGCAGCTTTGAAAATTGATGCGCACCTGATTAGGAAGCTCATTGCCTATTAAGTGCTACCGTCGGCGGTTCGATAAAATGAGTAGTTACATAACGGAGCGAGAACGCATGCCCACAACCGTCGCCACCGATCCGAAGGTGCTTGTTCAGCAGGCGATCAAGAAGGTTTCGACCTTCGCCACGCTGCCCGAGATCACCGTCAAGATCATTAAAACTGTCGAAGACCCCAAGAGTTCGGCGGCGCAGTTGCACCAGATCGTATCGCACGATCCGGCGCTGGCGACGCGCATTCTCAAAGTCGTCAACAGCGCGTTCTACGGCCTGCCGGGGCAGATGGCTTCGATTGAGCGCGCCATCGTGCTGCTGGGCCTGAACGCGGTGAAGAACATCGCCGTCGCCGCCAGCTTGGGCCAGCTCTTCCGCGGGGTGAAACTGTGCGAAGGGTTCACCGCCAAAGACCTTTGGACGCACTGCATCGCCGTCGGCGTGACAGCGCGCGAATTGGCCAGGCAGAGCAAGCTGCCGATCGCCGATGAAGCGTTTCTGGCCGGCCTGATTCACGACATCGGCATTCTGGTTGAACTGCAGACCGCGCCGGAACAACTCAAGAGCGTTTGTGAAAAGACCAAACGCGGCCAGGGCACCTTTTGCGAAAATGAACGCGAGCTTACCGGCGTCGATCACCAGATGCTGGGCATGGGCATTGCCGAACTATGGAAATTTCCGCGGTCGTGTCAGTTGGTAGCGGGGTATCACCACAATCCCGGCGCGCTGGCCGACAACAGCCGCATTCTGGTGATGGTGGTTCACGTCGCCGACATCCTCTGCTGCCAGGCCGGCAAAGGTTTCACCCTCACCGCCGCCAACAGCCAGATTGAAGAAAAGACGATGGCGGACCTCAATCTCACGCCGGCTTCGCTGGAAGTCGTCCGTAATAACATTGATACCTGGCTGGAGACGGCTTCGAACCTGTTCAACTGAGCAAGCCGCAATGGTAAACACTTCTGTCGAACGCCGGCCGTAAGCGACCCGATTCCCAATCCCAATACACCGGTCGCTTATGCTGGCGGCTCGTTAATCCGTCCATGCGCGCTTGCCTGGGCAATCCTGGCGGGGTGCGCGTTTGTGTTTACACGAGGTGTTGTTGATGGGTATACTACGAAGCACATATCTTGTTTCGGGTAGTTCGGCGTTACGAGGAGCACATCATGCAGCAGGATCCAAGGCAGCCTGGTCATCTTCCGATCGGTCAGCAAACTGGTCATTCAACTTCTACCCCGATTCCGCAGCAGCCCGGGGTTCGACCGGCCGTGCCGCAGCAGGCACCGACGATTCGCCCCCCGGCGGGCGCGCAATCGGTGCGGGCGACCGTGCCGCAGCATCACGGCCCGCAGCCGGTTGAAGAGGAGCCGATTGCATTGGTGGACGACGATATCGCCGCCATGCCCTCGCACAGCGAAGATTTTGCGAAGAAGATCAAGCAGCTCGGCGACGCCGGCTTGCACAAGAAGCACCACGATTGGAAGCGCAAAGTCGTCACCAACGGCTTTGGCGCGATTCGCATGAAGAGCTTCCACGGCAAATACTCCGACAGCGGCCTGCAATACCTCGATGATGCCGTCAACGAATGGCTTGATGCAAACCCCGAAATCGAGGTCAAGTTTGTCACCCCGACCGTGGGCGTGTTTGAAGGCAAAATTCGCGAGCCGGCACTGGTGTTGAACCTTTGGTATTGAGCGTCAATTAGGTCAGCACGAGTTTCTCGCGCACGTCTTTCGCGCCAGCGTCAATCTTAAGTGGCAGCGTAAGGGAGAACGTGGCGCCTTGCCCGGCGGTGCTGCGGACGGCGACGCTGCCGCCGAGCAATTCGGCCAGTTCTCGCGCGATCGCCAGGCCCAGCCCGGTGCCGCCGTGCTCGCGGGTGTGGCTGCCATCGATCTGGCGAAACTTTTCAAAGATCAACTGCTGCTGATCGAGCGAAATGCCCGGTCCGTGATCAGTCACTTCCAGGCGGATGGAAACCAGCCCGTCCCGGTCGGCGGTGAGGTCAATAAATTGCCCGACGGGGCTGAATTTGATCGCGTTGGAAAGAAAGTTGTAGAGAATCTGCCGCACCTTGGCCGAATCGGTTTGGATGATGGGCACATCATTCGTCACCGTGGCGTGGATAATCAAATTCTTCTTTTCCGTAAGCGGTTTGAGCAGATTGACCAGGCCCTCAAAAAGGTCGGACATAATCAGCGGCTCGGAGCGGATTTCCATTTTCCCGGCTTCAATTTTTGCCAGATCGAGCAGATCATTGATCAACTGAAGCAGGCCCTTGCCGCTGACGAGAATATTCTGAAGGTAACGAATCGTTCGGCCGTCGGCGTCGCGGGAAAGCGAGCCCTGTAGAAGGTCGGCAAATCCCAGAATCGAGTTCAGCGGCGTGCGCAGTTCGTGGCTTACATTGGCCAGAAATTCGCTTTTGAGTCGGTTCGATTCAAACAGCGCCACGTTGGTTTGCGCCAGCTCGCCAAGCTTCATATCAAGGCTTTTGTTTACGGCGCGAAGCTGGTCGGTGGATTCCTGCATGTTCTTGAGCATGCCGTTAAATGTCTCGGAAAGCTGCTGAAATTCATCGCCGGTGTTCACGTCCGACCGAATGTTGAGATCGCCCAACGCCACCTTTTCACACGTTTCCTGTAGCACGCGCACCGGCTGCAGAATCAGCCGGGTGGTGATGAGGTAGAACAGCACGATCGCCAGCAAACCCGCTATCAACCCCGCCGACAGCATGAACACGCGGTTGAGCAAAAGCTGCTGCGCTTCAATCTGGGAGGGAATCTCCACCGATACCATGCCCAGCAGCGGCGCGGGTTGCGTCGTCGGGGCGCCGCCGCTGGGTTCGGCGGGGTTGTTGCGCGACGGAAGCAGGCTCGCCAGTTCCGGCGCAAGCGGCTGGGCACTATGACAATTCAGGCATTCGCCGGCGGCGTAGAACGGCTCGGCGTAGCGGTAGCCGTAACTTCCGTTGAAATAACGCCAGAACGAAGCCCGCCGCGGATCAGATGCGAAGGCTTGAAACGCCTGCAGGTCGAATCGCGTGAGTTTGTCGGGTGTTTTCAGGGCCGAGAGGGGAATCAAGCGTGGCGGCAGGTATTCGTCGCCGTCGACCATTAGTCTTGCGATCCCCTTATCCCATTGATTGACCGGCTGTGTGGCGGCGGCGCCTCGGTGCGACCACGCACTGGTGTGCTCGCCGATCGCCAGGCGAACCGTGCCCGAAGCCGTGCTCTGATCGAGCTGCTGCGTGAGTTGCTCCATGCGCTGCCACGGCACCCACAGTGCCGCCGCCAGCACAATTGAAACGCCCGCGCCGAACAACAGCAGGCATTTGGCCGCCAGCGGCAATCGAAATCGGTGCATGAACTTGAGCATCGGCCCGGCATTGTACCGTGTTTGTCACTCGAAGAGATGCCGCAGAATCAAGCCGCAAACATTGGTGGCGGGGAGCGATTCGAAGGCGAGCAGCGATGGCTGGTTGGTCATGCACACCGGCCCGTCCTCTACCGTGGCCGGCGGTCGTCCGTGCGAGCCTTTGACGAGCGCGGCATCGAGCGGAATTACATCCAGCAGCGAACGGAATCCCAGCTTCTTTCTGGCCAGTTTCCACGCCACGCAAGCCTTCATGAGCGGCTTGCCCGGGTCGAGGAACAGTTCCGCCGGGTCGTATCCCGGTTTGCGATGGATGTCGACCGTGCGCGCAAAATCGGGCGCGAGTGCATCATCCAGCCAAAAGTAATAGGTGAACCACGCCCCACGTTCCGCCACCGCAACGAAATCGCCCGCGCGCCGGTGATCGATCGACGCTTGCGCCTTGGCGGCGCCGCGATAGACATCGGCCACGCCCGGCGTCGATCGCACCAACTTTTCAACACGATCAAGCTCACTTGCATCGTTCACATAAATATGCGCCACCTGATGATCGGCGACTGCAAACGCCTTACTCGCGCCGGCATCAAGCTGTTCTCGATTCAATTCCGTGCGGATCGATAAAAGATTGTTTTCACGAAACACGCGGTTGAGGTGGACGGGCTTGTCGACCGGTTCGACGCCGTACTCGCTCAGCACGATAACTCTCGCGCCGCGGGCGGCACAATCTTCCAATAGTGTACCGACTACTTGATCAGTGGCTTCCGCCGCTGCGTGGGCGTGGGGGCTTTCGGGGCCGTGACGCTGAAGGTCGTAATCCAGGTGAGGAAGATATACAAGTTGCAACGATGGATTGTAATCGTGGGCAACGAACAGCGCGGCCCGTGCAATCCATCGCGTCGATTCGATGCCTGCCAGCGGTCCCCAGAATTTGAATAGTGGGAATGGGCCAAGTTGCCGTTGCAGGCGGTCGCGTAGTTCAGGAGGGTTGGTCCACAGATCGGGCAACTTGCGCCCGTCCGCGGGATACATGGGGCGCGGCGTCACGGTGATGTCGGCCGACGAGTACATGGCGTACCACCAGAACAGGTTGGCACAGGTGAAGTTTGGATCGCGCTGTTTGGCGATGTCCCAGATGCGGGGGCGTTGCACGAGTTTGTCGGATTGTTTCCAGAATTTGATTTCGCAGTCGTCGCGGTCGTACCAGCCGTTGCCGACGATGCCGTGCTCGCGGGGCGTGGTTCCGGTGAGGTACGTCGCCTGCACGCTGCACGTGACGGCGGGTGTGACATGGCCGATCGACGCGGTTTTTCCGGCTTTTGCAAATGCGCGCAGCCGCGGCATGTGCCGGAGCAGGTTTCGCGTCAGGCCGACGACGTTGATCACCACCGTTGGATGCACGGCAGCGTCTTAGACCGCGCGGCGGTTCGCGTCAAGCCGAGCGTTGAATCCACGTCGACTCGACCCTAATTGGAAGTGAACTTTCCCGGTTAGCGCATCCAATAACCAATCGGTTGATTCCGATCCGTCGCGCCAATAGCATCAAGGGCGTGCGTATTGCTTTCCTCACCGGCGTATTGATGGCGGCTTCGGCGTTCGCCCAAATGGGGCCGACGATGGTGGATGTTGCGCCGGTTCGCACCGGGAGGATCGAATTGAGCCGCCCGCTGGTGGCATCAGTTGAAGCCACGGTGCGCACCACACTGGCGGCGGAGGAGGCGGGGCTGGTCAGCGAACGATTGTTCGACGATGGCCAAAAAGTCGCCAAAGGGGCCATATTGGTCCGCACCAACATCGATCTGCTGAAAGTGCAGCTTACGGCGGTGGAGGCGGTGTTTAAGGCCATGCACTCGCAGATCGAACAAGCCAAGGCCGAGCGCGATCGGGCGAAGATCGAACTCGACCGCATGCGCCCGGTCATCGAACAAAAAGCCGTGCCGCAAATGATGATGGACAACGCGCAGCGCGATATGCGCGTCACCGAGGCCGTCGTTGCCAACCGTGAAGCAATGCTCGCCGAGAAGGCGGCCGATTACGAGCGATTGAAGCTGATGATTCAAAAATCGGAAGTGCGCAGTCCTTTCGATGCCGTCGTCGCGGCGCGGCATGTCGAGGTGGGCGAATGGATCAAGCAGGGCGACCCGGTGGCCGAGTTGGTGCAGATGGATCCGGTGTTCGTGCGCGCCAATGTGCCTGAAGCACTGGTGGCACGGATTCGCACCGGCGACACGGTGCAGATCACGTTTGATGCGTTGCCCGGCAAAACAACCGAAGGCAAGATCGATCAGATCCTTCCCGAGGCGGATTCCGCCAGCCGCACGTTCGGCGTGAAAATTCTGGTATCGAATCCCGATTTGCTCATTCGCCCCGGCTTTTTTGCGCGCGCGACGTTTTTTGCCTCGACCGATGAAGGTGTGAAACTCGTGCCGCGCGATGCCGTGGTAAACGCCGGCGATAAGGCTTCGGTGGTCGCGGTGCGCGAAGGAAAGGCCGTCGTCGTTCCGGTGGAGGTGGTGGCGGCGGCGGGCGACGTGGCCAGCGTGCGCGGCGAGCTTACCGACGGCGAGCAGGTCATCACCAAAGGCAACGAAGGTCTGCGCGGCGGGGAGCAGCTAATGATCCGCGGCGCGCCGCCGGCCGGACGGCCGCAGGGGCAATGAACTCGCCTTGTTCTTAAACTCATGACGCTTGTCGAACGATCCATCCGTCAGCCGGTCACAGTCACCGTTGTGGTGATTCTGGTGGTTATTTTCGGCGTGCTTGGCCTGCTGCGGGTGCCGGTGCAGCTCACGCCGAATGTCGATCAACCTGTGGTCACCGTCAGCACCATCTGGTTCGGGGCCAGCCCGCAGGAGATTGAAAACGAAGTCATCGAAGAACAGGAAGAAAAGCTTAAAACCGTCGCCGGCCTGCGGCAGATGACCAGCGATTGCTCGGAGGGTTCGGGTTCGATCCGCATGGAATTCTTCGTGGGTGTCGACAAAGACGCCGCCATGAATGAAGTGCGCGACAAGCTGCGCCAAGTGCAGGATTATCCGGCGGATGTTGATGAGCCGGTGGTGGCGGCCGTCGATCGCTTCTCGCGCGACTACATCGCTTGGCTGCTGCTGCGGCCCAAAGACGGCGCCAAGCAGCCGACGATGGCGGCCAACGCCGCGCCCGGCTTCACCGGCGACGTCACTGAGTTGCAGGATTTTCTGGAAGACGAAGTAAAACCGGCGCTCGAACGCGTCGAAGGCATCTCCGAAGTGCAGGTGCTCGGCGGACGAGAACGCGAATTGCAGGTCCGCGTCGATCTACAGAAACTGGCCGCGCGAAACGTCTCCATCGATCAGTTCATCGAAGCCCTCCGCCGGGAAAACAACGATGTCACCGCCGGCGTGGTGCCGGAAGGGAAGCGCGATATAAGCGTGCGCGCCGTCGGCCAATACACCTCGCCCGAGCAGGTGCTGCAGACCGTGATCACCTGGGAGAAATCTGGCTCGCCGATTTACGTGCGCGACGTGGCCGAGGTCGTTCGCAGCTTCAAGCGGCAGACGGGTTTCGTGCGATCGCTGGGCACCGATGTCATGGCCCTCAATGTGCAGCGTGAGACCGATACCAACGTGATTCAGGTCATGAGCGGCCTGCGTGAAGCACTGGCCAAAGTAAACCGCGACGTGATCGAACCCAAAGGCTGGGGTTTGGAGATCGAACAGGTTTACGACCAGACGATCTACGTCGAGCAATCGATTGTGCAGGCCCGAGATGATCTGCTGCTGGGCGCGGCGCTGGCGGCGATCGTGTTGTTTCTCACGCTGCGCAGCATCGGCGCTACGATCGTCGTTGCGGTGAGCATTCCTATCAGCATCGCGGGCACGTTTCTGGGCATGGCGCTGACGGGCCGCAACCTCAATGTGATTTCTATGGCGGGGCTGTCGTTTGCGATCGGCATGGGTGTCGATAACACCATCGTGGTGCTGGAAAACATTTTCCGCCACCGCGAAATGGGCAAGGATCGCTTCACCGCTGCTAAAGATGGCGCGCAGGAAGTAATGGGCGCGATCGTCGCGGCCACGCTGGCGAATATCGCGGTGTTCCTGCCTGTGGTGTTCATTCAGGAAGAAGCGGGGCAACTGTTTGCCGATATTTCGATCGCCATCAGCATTTCGCTGGTGTTTTATATGCTCGTCTCGCCGACGGTCATTCCCATGCTCGCGACGCTGTTCCTGCGCAAGATGCCCGGCGGATTTGTTGAGACGAAAGACGGCACGGTTGCGGCGCCGACCAACACTATTCTGGGAAGACTCACCAGCCCGCTGGCACGCGTCGGCGGGGCGGCTTCTGACTGGTTCTATCGCCTGCTGATGTGGCTCAACCTCGGCGTGCTGCGGCGGCTGGCGCTGGTCTTGGTGATGGTGAGCGTTTCTGCGGCGGCGGCATATTTTCTCATTCCTCAACGCGATTACCTGCCGGGCGGCAACCAGAATCTGGTGTTCGGCTTCGTCGCCACGCCGCCGGGGTATGGCATTGATGAACTTCGGCAGATTGGCCGCAAGATTGAATCGGGCCTGGCGCCTTGGTGGGAAGCCAAGCCCGGCTCGCCCGAATTGAAGCAGGTTCAGGATCAATGGGTAATGGCCCGCGACAAGTTCGCGCTGCCCGGCATGCAGCAGGCGATCGATGGCATTAAAGCGTCTGTTCCGCCCGATAAGTTCGAGGAAGCCGCCGGCATGTTTATCAAGATGAAGGCCGAGCTTGCCGCCAGCCCCCCGCCGAGTGCGATTGATAATTTCTTTTTTGTTTCCTTCGGCGGCGGCGCGTTCATGGGGGCGACCAGCGCCGATATGAAAAACGTCAAGCCGCTGGAATTCCTTTTCAGCGACGCCGCGCGTGGCATTCCCGGCGTGATGGCGTTTCCGAGGCAGGCATCGATCTTCCGCACCGCCGCGCCGGGCACGGTAGTTGAATTGCAGATTTCCGGCCCGAACATCGATCAAATCCGCGCCGCCGCCGCCGCAACGCAGGGGATGATGATGGGTAAATTCGGTCGCTACGTGCGTTCGGAGCCGCAGAATTTCAACCTCGGCCGAAGCGAAACGCAGATTCGGGTGAACCGCGAGCGCGCCGCCAACGCCGCGGTGCCCAGCAGTACCGTGCGCCGGCTGGCGCGCGTGGCGGTGGATGGCGAAGTCATTGGCGATTACCGCGGCGAAGGGCGCTCGATTGATCTCACCGTCGTCAGCACCACGGCGCGGCAGGGCTTCACCGACGAGCTGCGCAACCTGCCCGTGGTAACCCCCGACGGACGCACCATCCCCATTTCTACCGTGGCTGATTTCATCCAGACCACCGCCCCGCAATCCATCACCCGCATTGAAGAGCAGCCCGCGGTCAAACTTATTTTAGCGCTCAACAAAGGCGAGACGATCACCGAAGTAACCAACTTGATTCAATCGCAGGTGATCGCGCCGCTGCGACAAGGCAAAGTGATCATGCCGGAGATGAACGTGCGCGTGGCCGGCTCGGCCGATAAGCTGCAGGATTTCCAGAAGGCGTTCATCCCCGGCTTCCTCCTCGCCGCCGTCATCACTTATCTGCTTCTGGCGGCGCTGTTTGAAAGCTGGCTGCATCCGTTTGTCATCATCATGAGCGTGCCGTTCGCGCTGGCCGGCGGGTTTGTGGCGCTGGCGATCCTCCATCGCATCAACGGCCAGACGCTTGATGTGCTGACGATGCTCGGCTTCGTTATCCTCATCGGCACGATTGTGAATAACCCGATTCTCATCGTGCACCAGGCGCTGAACTACATCCGCGAAGGCATGGATCGCCGCCGGGCCGTGGCGCTGAGCGCGCAGACGCGCGTGCGGCCGATTTTCATGAGCGTTATTACGTCGGTCGCAGGCATGGCGCCGCTGGTCATCTTTGCCGGCGCGGGCAGCGAACTGTATCGCGGCCTGGGCGCGGTGGTCATCGGCGGGCTGCTGGTGTCAACCGTCTTCACGCTGCTCCTCACCCCGGCGCTGATGAGCCTCATGCTTGATATGCAGGAAGGGCTGAAACGGCTGTTGCGGATCGGCCCGAAGGAATCGCTGCCGCTGGGCGCGGCAAACGTAGAGATCACTGCGAAGTAAATGAATTAGAGCGAGCGGGATCGCATCATTTTGGCGACGGGTCCTCTTTTGCGACCAATTGCGCTTAACTCCACAACTCATCCAGCGTTTTCCTCACCGCATCAAACAACTGATCCAGTTCCGGCTTCGTCACAATCAACGGCGGCGACACCGCGATCAAATCGCGGATTCCGCGGACGATCACGCCGTGTTTGCGGGCGATGTTCGCGGCCTTTACGCCGAGCGTGTTGGGGTGCTTGGCCAGTTCCGCTCGCCCGCCCCTGGGGAGGAGTTCGACGGCACCGATGAGCTGGCACCCGCGCACTTCGCCCACCGCCGGGTGGCCTTTCAACTCGGCGAGCTTCTGCTGCATGTACGGGCCGGCGACGTCTCTCGTGTGTTCGATTAATTTGTCGTTCACGATGATATCGAGGTTGGCCAGCGCGCACGCGCACGTGGTCGGGTGGCCGCTGTAGGTAAAGCCGTGGGCGAGGTAACCGCCGGTGTTGAGGGTCTGGCTGATTTCTGCGCTGACCATCGTCGCGCCCAGCGGCAGGTATCCGCTGGTGATGCCTTTGGCGAGGGTCATCAAATCGGGATCGAGTTGCCACATGGTGCTGGCGAACCAGTCGCCGAGCCGGCCGAAGCCGCTGATCACTTCATCGGCGACGAACAGAATGTCGTTGTCGCGGCAGAGCTTGCGAAGCGCAACGAGATACCCCGCCGGCGGAATAATCACGCCGCCCGCGCCCTGGATCGGTTCGACGAACATCGCGGCGATCGTGTCGGCGCCTTCTTTGTCGATAATCCGTTTCGTTTCGTCGATGCACCATTGGCCGTACTGCGCATCGTTCATGCCGTTGTTGGCGCCCCACGCATACGGGCCGGGCACGTGAATCCAGCCGGGCAGCGGGAGGTCAAACGGCAGGTAACAACTCGGCAAACCGGTGAGGCTCGTCGATGCGATCCCCACGCCGTGATACGCAAACGTGCGCGAAAGAATCTTGGTTTTCTTCGGCGACTTGCCTTTGATTTTCCAATACCCGCGGATCAGTTTCATCGCGCTTTCGTTGGCTTCCGATCCGCTGTTGGAAAAAATCGTGTGCGTGAGCCGCGTGCCTTTGGCCAGCTTCGCCAGCCGATCGGCCAGTTCAATCGCAGGCTCGGTCGTCGTGTTAAAGAAGCTGCAGTAGTACGGCAGCTTCTTCATCTGGTTGTACACCGCATCAACAATCTCGCGGCGGCCGTAACCGACGTTAACGCACCACAACCCCGCAAGCCCGTCGAGCAGCCGCCGGCCGTCCTGATCGATGACAAAACAACCCTCCCCGCCGGTGATCACATGCGTGCCGGTTTTGTGCATGTCATCGTGATGCGTAAACGGATGAAGGTGGTGCTCGCGGTCTTTACGTTGGAGGTCGGCGGTGGTCATGCAGGGATTTTACCACCAAATGCTCTACCGCACGAAGCGCACCGTGGAGCGACAACGAACAATTCGACGCGGCGTCTGGACAGCGGGGTGAAGCACTTTCGCGTGCATGGAAAGGGATCGAAGATTCGGTATGTTCCCGTGCATCCCGCGGCGCTGGATCGGATTGATGCCTACACGGCCGCGGCGGGACATGCGTTGGATTTGGAGGGGGCGTTGTTTCGGCCGACGAAGGTTGCTGCAGGTGCAATCATCGAGAAGGCCATCGCGTATCGGAGCGTGTATGACGTGATCAAACGCTACGCGGTTGCGGCGAATATTCCGGTGGCGGAGTTTTGTGTGCATTCGCTGCGGGCGACTGCGGCGACCAATGCGCTCGACAATGGGTCGGATATTGCCAAGGTTCAGGAGTGGTTGGGGCATGCGAATGTTTCGACGACGCGGCTTTACGACAAGAGAAAAACTCGCGCGGAGGATTCGCCGACGTTTAAGGTGGCTCATTAGCAGGACACGAAGCGACAATTGTGCCGCGTGGCACAAACGTTCGGCCTGACGCGCCGCAAGCGCGCTACCCGCGATTGTGCCACGTGGCACAATTTTCGAAATGCGATGTAAGTGACGGTTGGATAGGCGTTTACGGAGATCGCAAATCATACTCGCACCGAACATAATGTTAAGACGACGCCTTGCTTGGACCGCCCGCACCCCCGGGATGGCCGGCATTGTCAACAAATAGACACGAATGCTGTTACCACGGTCCTTCGGCGGTTTCCTCGCGCGCTTCTTCGTCGCGCATTTCGCCGTAGCGCTTGACGACCTGCACGCTTCCCGGCCAATCGAGATGGTGCAGCCAACTACGCAGGTGATCAACGAGTTTGTCGGCATCTGGGCAACTGAAGTACAGGCGATATTCGCCTTTGAACGGTTCGCTGCCTTCCAGACGGCCGAAGTAAGCCGCATCGATTGGCGCTCCCGGATCGGAAAGGAGCGCGTCGAGGCTATTCATGATCATCTCGACATGCTCTCGCTGTTGCTTGTTCGGATTTAGGTTGGTTCCGGTTTCCAAACGGATGACGAGACTATGGCAAGCGAGATCCGGGGTACGGGCCTGTTCCCGCTCAGTGGCGTTCTGCTTTCTTGCTTCTTGATACCAGATTGTGCCCTTAGGCCAAGGCCAGATCTTTTCGAACACGAAGTTGCGCAGCCCCGCAGTTCGCACCCGATCGACGAACGGTTGAGTAACGTACACGTCGGACAAGTCATGACGCATACGGAAAATGGTCAACCCATCAAGCCGTTCGGGCCTGATGGAATAGTAGTAGTAACTTCTTGCCACCGAGGTGCTACTCCTATGGCAGTCGATTACCACACTTTCGTTAGGATTGATAATGTCGACAACAGTTCTGAGGTTGTAAGCCCAATATTCACCGTCCTTGTACCGAAGTGGTAACAGCTCGCCATTCGCATTCAACAGGTCGCGCAGTGCATCGACTGCCCGTCGGCTGAAAGCCGGAAATTCCATCAGTTTTGGGTAGTCGTTCCAAATCCGAATCCGCCCGCTCACCTCGAGCGGTATCCACACTTTATTCAGGGTCGGGGGCACCCAATCCGCGACAATTGGTGCAGCGGGATAAAAGTCCGTGAGCCGATCATCATGCCCGTGGCCACGGGCTCCCAAGAGCGAGGTGGAAGAGATAGGGACAAATCTTTCGATCCTCGGATCGTCGTGATCAATGTCCAAGTGATATACCGCGATCAAACTCATTGCTTCTTCCACTTCCGCGGCCACGGTTCTTGCGGCGGCTCCAATCGAAAGGCGACGAGTCATCGCTTGATGAACATGCCAGTCTTCACTTGATCTACGGAAGAGACCGCAACGAGGACGCAGCTCAATGCCACGAAGTTAGCACGTAAGTCTGCGCCACCGCGCGTGTTATGAACGCTAGCGCGATCCATGGCCTTCGATGAGAATGGGTGTGCTTTGATA
>Ga0163155_10004788_pt1 | contig 13719 bp, 7 predicted proteins | sample OliLakLV19SP4G1_FD_148611 | JGI IMG/M metagenome (GOLD analysis project Ga0163155, IMG submission 148611) | Freshwater microbial mat bacterial communities from Lake Vanda, McMurdo Dry Valleys, Antarctica - Oligotrophic Lake LV.19.SP4.G1 | ecosystem: Environmental > Aquatic > Freshwater > Lake >...
CTCGCCATGCGGCGCGCCAGCGGCGACGTCGGCAGTGACACCAGGCGCACCCCGGACGCCGATGCCGCGGGTGGGTGACCACGCCTCGGAACAGGCGTCACACGCCAGCGATTCCCTCGGACGGACATTGGCGTCGCCGCTGGCGCGCCGCATGGCGAGCGAGCGTGGCCTCGACATCGCTCAGCTGCGCGGCTCGGGACCGGGCGGGCGCATCATCAAGCGCGACGTGGAAGATGCGATGACCGGCGGAGCGGCGATGCTCGCTGGTGCACGTCCGGCGGCGCCGGACGTCTCGGCGGCTGACTTCACCGACGCACCGCTGACGCAGATTCGCAAGACGATTGCGCGTCGACTGGCGGAGTCGATCGGACCGGTGCCGACGTTCTACCTGACTGCGGAATTCGATCTCGCGCGTGTCACCGACATGCGGGCGGCGATGGCGGCGATTGGTCCGGAGTACAAGGTCAGCGTCAACGACATCATCCTGAAGGCGGTCGCGGTGGCGCTGACCCGCCACAGGGAAGTGAATGCACACTGGATGGGTGACAGGATCCGCCAGCACCACCGCGTGCACGTCGGTATGGCCGTCGCCATTCCCGAGGGGTTGATCACGCCCGTGATCTTCGACGCCGATGCCAAGGGCTTGTCGCAGATCAGCCAGGAAGCGCGGGAACTTGCCAGGCGCGCCCGCGAGCGGAAGCTGCAACCGCACGAGTACACCGGCGCCACGATGTCCGTCAGTAATCTCGGTATGCTCGGTATCGATGAGTTCACGGCCATCATCAATCCGCCCGAGGCGGCAATCCTGGCCGTGGGCGCGGTCGACGACAAGCCGGTGGTGATCGGCGGGGCGATCGAGATCAGGAAGCGCATGCGTGTCACCATGAGTTGTGATCATCGCGTCATTGACGGAGCATTGGGTGCACAGTTCTTGCAGACACTGCGCCGATTGATCGAAAATCCGTTGATGCTGGTGTACTGATTCCGGTCGGCAGCCGGAGTGCCATGGCGCCCGAGACGTCGCCGACATCGGAGGTCCGTGACGAGCCATCGGCTCCAGCGGACGCAGGTGCGCCCGTCGTCCATGCGGCGCCTGGCGCCGTCCATGGTCCCTTTTCGCTGGCGTCACTGCTCGAGCTGAACGACGAGGAACTGGCGCAGCCATTGTCGCGGGCTGCGCCGGCGGAACACCGCTGGGAACAGCTCACCCTCGGCGTGGCGCCCGAGACCGGCGCCCCGCTGGCGACGACGTTTCGCAGCGGCGCGGCATCGCAGCCGCCCGACGACGAAACGGAGCTCATTCCGGGCCTCGGTGTGCCGGGTGCCGTGGAAATTCCGGTGTACTTCGCCGGTCGTGCGCTGCGGGAGCTGATGCAGGGCGCAGCAGCCACCGACAGGCACGCGGCGACCGCGGCGCGCGCGCCGGCGATTGCGGTCGATGGCGTTGGTCGGCCGCGCACGCGAATGGAGGCACCGACGGCGAACTTCTCGAAGTCGGGCAGCGAGTCGGTACTCTGGCCCAGGCACAGGAAACCGGTCACCGCCACGGCGCTGCCGCAGGAGTGCGCGAAATGTGGTGCGCCCTTCGAAGGTGATCGCTGCGCCAATTGTGATCACGATGTCGCCGTGTCATCACGGGCACGACGCGCCGGTGTCTGGAATGAGGTTGTCGCCGCTTTCGTTGAAAGCGACAGCCGATTCATCCGTACCATCGGTGCGCTGGTGCTGGCTCCCGGCGAACTCACGCGCGTATTTCTCGATGGCCGGCGTCGACGATACTTCGGACCGTCGCACGTCGCCGTTGCATCGCTGGCGTGGTTCGCCATGGTCAGCGCCATTGGCGGCCTGCGCCCGCGCCCGGACCGCGTGCTCACGATCGGGACCGAACGCACCGGCGAGTTCCCTGCTGGACTGGCCGATGCGGCAGTGGTCAACCTGGCTGTCGATGCGCCACCCGATCTCGTCCGGGATGTGGCGACGGCGCTCGACTATCTGCCGCTGCTCTGGCTTCCGCTGATGGCGTTGGGTGTAATTGCGGTGGTTGCGGCAGTTCGCACCTTTACTCGACGGGACGACGCGGTCGAGATGGTGTTCGCCACCCACTTCGCGGCCTGGTTCGTGATCTGGTGGGGACTGGTGGTTCCGGCAGCGCTCCTGATGACAAAATTCGGACTCGAGTACGCGGCCACGCTCGCCGGCGTCACGCACGTCCGGTACCTCGAGAACGGCCGGATTGATGGTCTCTCCGCCGCCTGGAACACCGTTCGCGCATGCACGGTCTCGCCCGGATTCCATACCACCCTGATGGCCGCTGGACTCCTGCCGTGGGCGATCCTGGCGTATCGACGAGCCTGTGATACGACCTGGACGCGCGCCGTGCTCGCCGGGGGACTGGTGACGGCGATGCCGCTGCTCCTGCTGCTTCCGTTCGCCTGAGACTGCCGCAGTGGGCGGCCGTCGGTCCGCACTGGAGTCGCCCTGGCAAAATGCGCATCTTTCACCGCTGGCCAATCCGTCACGGGTCGGTCATCAGCGGCGCGGCACCAGCCGGCGCCCGATCCCCTACGTGAGATCGTCATGGCATCGTTCGACGTCATCATCCTCGGCGGCGGTCCCGCCGGGTACGTTTGCGCCATCCGCAGCGCGCAGCTTGGTCTTCAGGTCGCCGTCATCGAGCGCGAGGCGCTGGGTGGAACGTGCGTGCTCTGGGGCTGCATTCCGGCCAAATCGCTGCTCGAGAGTGCGTCACTCGCGAACAAGATGAAGCACGTGGCCGAGCACGGGATCACGACCGGCCCGATCACCTTCGACTACGGCCCCGCGATGACGCGGTCGCGCGGCGTGAGCATGCAGAACTCGAAGGGAGTGGAGTTTCTGCTGAAGAAGAACAAGGTCACCTACATTCGCGGCACCGGTCGCGTGACCGCTGCCAATACCGTCGAAGTGAAGGACGCCGACGGCAAGGTCGAGGCGCACACGTCGACGAAGGCGCTCGTGATTGCGACCGGCTCGCGGGTCCGTGGCCTGCCGCAGGTCGGCCTCGAGCTGAATCGCACGACGGTGCTCTCCTCCGACGAAGTCCTCGTCCTCGATGCGGCACCGAAGACGATGGCGGTGGTTGGCGCCGGTGCCGTTGGCTGCGAGTTTGCCGATGTGTTCAACGCCTTCGGAACGCAGGTCACCCTGATCGAGGTCGCGTCCCGCATTCTGCCGATCGAGGATGCCGATGCGTCGGCGGAGCTGGCACGTGCGTTCAAGAAGCGTGGGATCGAGTCGGTCACGGGCGCGAAAATCACGGCGGCAAAGGTCGAGGCCAACGGCGTGACGCTGTCATTCGAGGCCGGTGGTCAGCCGCGCGTGCTGACGGTGGACAAGGTGCTGGTCGCTGCCGGCCGCGCACCGAACGTGGAGGGCTTCGGGCTCGAGGCACTCGGCGTCAGGAAATCCGATCGTGGCTTCATCGCCATCAACGACAAGTTCGAGACGAATGTGAAGGGCGTCTATGCGATCGGCGACGTCGCCGGCAACCAGATGCTCGCACACAAGGGTTCACGCGAAGGCCATGTGCTCGCCGACATGCTCGGTGGTCAGCCGACACACCCCGTCAACTACGGCAACATTCCGAGTTGCACCTATTGTCACCCGGAGGTGGCGTCCGTCGGCATGACCGAAGAGCAGGTCAAGGCCAAGGGCGTCGCCTACAAGGTCGGCAAGTTCCCGTTTTCGGCCAATGGTCGCGCGCGCACGTCGGGCGAGACGGATGGTTTCGTGAAGATCATCCGCGACGAGAAGTACGGCGAGATTCTCGGCGCGCACATCGTCGGCGCGCATGCCACGGAGCTGATCCACGAAATCGTCGTCGCCCGTGAGAACGAGTTCACGGTGGAGGAGATCGACCTCGCGCTGCACGCCCACCCGACCCTGTCGGAAGCGATTGCCGAAGCGGTGCTCGACTCGATGGGGAAGATGGTGCACGCCTGATGGTGCGGACGTGAGCATGCGCCGTCTGCTGGTGGTCGACCTCGGGCACCTCGCCTTTGGTGAGGCGCTCGAGCTCCAGCGGGCGGTGTCAGCTGCGCGGATCAGTGGTGCCGTGCCCGATGACGTGCTGCTGCTGGTGGAGCATCCTCCAGTCGTCACGCTTGGTCGCTCCACGAAGGGTGCCAATCTCCTGATCTCCGAGTCACTGCTCGCGGCGCGTGGCGTGGAGCGCTTCGAGATCGAGCGCGGTGGCGACGCGACCTTTCACGGCCCGGGGCAGCTGGTCGGCTATCCGATCGTCGATCTGAAGCAGCACAACCAGGACCTCCACTGGTACCTCCGACAGGTGGAAGAGGCGCTGATCGTCGCACTTGCCACCACCGGGCTGCGCGCCGGTCGCGTTGCGAAGTACACCGGCGTCTGGATCGACGACCGGAAGATTGCGTCGATCGGAGTGCACGCGCGTGACTGGGTCACGCGCCACGGTTTTGCGCTGAACGTCGACACCGATCTTTCCTATTTCGATCTCTTTACACCCTGTGGCATCGCCGACGTGGTGATGACCAGCACCAGACGGGAACTCGGCCGCAGCGCGCCAGCATTCGAGCAGATGACGCAGGCGACCGTCGAGGCGTTCGCGCGGACGTTCACCCTTGAAGCGGTTCCGTTGCGTCGCGGTGAGCTCGTGTCGCTGCTGCCAACGCTCGCGGTGGTGAACTGAGCCGATTGTCTGGCTGAACCGGCGCGGCTGGGTGACGGGGTGGCGTTGTCGGGAACAGCCACAAACTGCTTTGATGGGAGATGCAGAGACGCAGAGGCACAGAGAACAGCGACTGCTCTGGAAAGCGCGGCCGCGCTGAGGCGTTCTGAGGGCATTGGTGATAACGGTCGTGACCGTCCCTTCCACCACCGCAGACCCCACAAAAAGAGTCAGCCCCTGTCTACGCCGGACGTTGCGCGATTCTGACGCACTCCTCCGTGGCTCTGCGTCTCTACGGCTCTGTGTCAGGCGGTCAGTTGCACTTCTCCGCGCCTCCAGCCGCTATTCTCCGCGCGTCCGGACCGCCTGATGACCAGAAGCGCCCGGAGACCGTTCTACTCGAGGTGACGACGTTCGCGGTGGCCCCGCGGGGGGTGCCGTACTCGGCGTCGGCGGGGCGACGTCACCCTCATATGCGAAGTCGCGCTGAAGCCCGCCATTCGCCCACGCAGCGCTGACGCTCACGAGACCCGTGGCAGTATCGTTCAGCAGACCCCGAGCCCGAGCACAAAATGTCCGACGAACTCCCTACCCTCGATGTACGACCGACCGACCGCGAGCGCATTCCGCCCGGTCAGTCGCAGACACGCAAATGGCCGGTGCTCCACTACGGCCGCGTGCCAACGGTCGATCCCGACTCGTGGCGATTCGATTTCCATGGCCTCTGCGCGGCACCTCGTAGCTTCACGCTGCAGGAGATTCAATCCTTCCCCCGGCAGATCACGCGCTGCGACATGCATTGTGTGACCCGCTGGAGTCGCCTCGACAATGATTTCGAAGGCGTGAGTGTCCAGCACCTGCTTCAGCTGGCAGAGCCGTGGCCTGAGGCAACCCACGTGATGATTCATGCGGACGGCGACTTCACCACCAATCTGCCGCTGTCGGATCTCGATCGACCCGAGAACGTGCTGGCGTGGAAACATGACGGCGTCGACCTGACACCAGACCACGGCTGGCCGATGCGTCTGGTGGTGCCGCATCTGTACCTCTGGAAGAGTGCGAAGTGGGTGCGCAGCTTCGAATTCCTCAACGCCGACGAGCCGGGCTTCTGGGAGCAGAATGGGTATCACATGTATGGCGACCCCTGGAAGGAGCAGCGGCACAGCAGCATCAGCGTCTCGCAGTGGATGGTGAACACCCTCCGCAGCAAGTCGAAAGAGTGAGCCCTGATCCCGGGGAGGCACAACCGTCGTCGGTGCATGCGGGCCTGAATGCCGAGCAGCGGACCGTCGCGGCGCACGGCGACGGTCCGCTGCTGCTCGTCGCCGGCGCCGGCACCGGCAAGACGCGAACGCTGGTGCATCGCGTTGCCGCGCTGATCGAACGCGGGGTGGCGGCGGAACGCATTCTCCTGCTCACGTTCACCCGCCGCGCCGCCGACGAGATGCTGGCGCGAGTCGAACGCCTCACCGGACACCATGGGCGACGCGTCTCTGGCGGAACGTTTCACGCCACGGCGCACAGCACTCTGCGCCAATTCGGGCAGCATGCCGGTATCAATGACGGCTTCACGATCCTCGATCAGGGTGACGCGCAGGACCTGATGCAGCTGGCGCGCGCGGCTCTCGGGTTCGGGGCACGCGAACGGCGATTCCCGAAGAAGGAAACGCTGCATACGCTCTATAGTCGCCACATCAATACCGATCGGACCGTGGAAGACCTGCTTCGTGACGGGTTCCCGCAGTACGTCGACGACCTGGCCGACATCGGACGCGTCTTCAGCGAGTACGTCGAACGGAAAGCGTCCAGAAATCTGGTGGACTACGACGACCTGCTGCTCTTCTGGGCCGCGATGCTCGAAATCGAACCGCTGGCCGGGCGGATTCGGGCGAAGTACGACCATGTGCTGGTCGACGAGTATCAGGACACGAACGTGTTGCAGTCGCGAATTCTGCGGGGGTTGTGCGCGGTGCACCGCAACGTCACCGTCGTCGGTGATGATGCACAGAGCATCTATGCGTTCCGCGGTGCGACCGTGCGCAACATTCTCGACTTTCCCGCCCAGTTTTCCGGCACCACGATCGTCACGCTCGAGCGGAACTACCGCAGCACCCAGCCGATTCTCGACACGGCGAACGCAGTCCTTGCCCAGGCCTCCGAAGGGTATCGCAAGCAGCTCCGCAGCATCGATGATCGTCCGGGCGAGCTGCCGTGGCTGGTGCCCACGCGCGACGAGCAGGCGCAGACGACGTTCACCTGCGACCGCCTGCTGGAGTTGGTGGAGACGGACGGGCTGCGCCTCGACCAGATCGCGATTCTCGTGCGCGCCGGCTACATGAGCGCCGATCTCGAGATCGAGCTGGCGGCGCGTCGCATTCCGTTCGAAAAGTGGGGCGGGATCAAGTTTCTCGAAGCCGCGCACGTGAAGGACATGCTCGCGTTTCTTCGCGTCGCCGAGAATCCACGCGATGAAGTGAGCTGGTTCCGGCTGCTGCAACTCCTGCCGGGCATTGGCGAGATCTCGGCTCGCAAGGCCATCGCGTCGCTGGAAGCCGCTTCGTGGCGCGTGGAGGGGCTCGCCGCCTGGAACCCGCCGCCACGAGCCCTGGCCACCCACGCATCCCTCATGGCGTTGATGCAGCGACTCAGTCGTGTCAGCGGCGCCGACCCCGCCGGCGATATCGCGAGCGTCCGCGGCGTGTATGATGATATTCTTCGCCATCGGTTCGATGATGCGGAGGTCCGCCTGCACGATCTCGTGCAGCTCGAGCACATCGCCAGCGGCTATCCGAATCGTGGCGCATTTCTCAGTGCGCTGGCCCTCGAGCCGCCATCGGCCACGTCGGATCTGGCACAAGGCAGCCAGACCGAAGACGACGACGCACTGGTCATCAGCACGATCCACTCGGCCAAGGGGAAGGAGTGGGATGCGGTGTTCGTGCTGTGGGCAGCCGACGGCTGGATTCCGTCGTCGCGCGCCATCAAGGACGCGCAGCAGGTGGACGAGGAGCGACGCCTGTTCTACGTCGCCCTCACACGTGCCAGGCGACACCTGCACGTGAGTTATCCGCTGTACGCATACGCATCGCGCTGGAGCGCCGACGTTGCGCTCGACCAGAAGTCCCGTTTCCTGAGCGACCAGGTGCTGGCCACGATGCAGCACGTGCAGATCGCGCCGCCGCCGGCACCTGAGCAGCCGCCGGATGCCGTCCCGCTCACACCGACCATCGATCTGCGAGCTGCACTGCGATCGCGGTTCCGCTGAATGGCTCGGTGCAACTGGAACTGCAACTGGAACTGAAACTGCTCAACGCAAAGAAGCAAAGCCGCAAAGCCGCAAGGAACAACGAGACACTGGGGAACAGAAAGAGTCGCCATCGTCGACGGAACGAAGTGTGCGCGAGACAACCAATTCAATCTCGTTGGACCTGCACCGAATACGCTGAGTATTGGACAGCTACGGAGCGCGTTGCGCCTTTGCGCCTTTGCGCCTTTGCGCCTTTGCGTCACGCAGTTCCCGTCACCGCACCGTCGTTCGCGCCGAATCCGGAATCGCATCACCGAGCGACCGCCTGACAGCGTTGTACGGCGCCTTCGGCTCGGACCGCGCCAGTGCGAGCAACTCGGCAATCGTCGAGCGAATCGCCCCGCCGGCGCGCCGATGCACGCGCTCGAACACCGACAGATCGGTGAGATAGATCCGCCGCGCCATGACCGCGGCGGTGTTCAGGCGCACCCTAGCGATCGACGTCGAATCCATCGTCCGCAACCGCGGAGCGAGCGTCGTGCGCAGGTGCACGCGCGCGCGAGCGAACACTGTGTCGCGCGCGATGAGCCGGGCCGGCTTGTCGCCCGGATGCGCCTGAAATGCAGAATCGAGTGCCCCGTACAGCCCTGACCAGAATTCCCCGAACACCATCTCATCATCCCAGCGCCGCACCACTTCCTCCGCCGCATGCAGCTGTCCACGCGCACGGAAGAACCGTTCGGCACCGCGTGACCCCACGAAGTTCGCCAGACTCTCGTTGAAGACCGCCTGCCCTGGGGCGTAGTACGTCGTGTGCACCAGTTCGTGTATCACCGTGTTCGCCAGTTCGAGCGTGTCGAGCGCCAGCGTCGTTGGCAGCAACGGATCGTTGAACCACCCCAGCGTGCTGAACGCCGATGCCGGGCGCAACACCGCATCGAAGCCAGCCGAATCAACCGCTTTCGCTTCCCGTTTCCCCTGTTCGAAGTCGAAGAACCCCTTGTACGGCACGCTGCCGATGACCGGAAACCACCAGGTGCGGAACGCCAGCGAGTCGCGGTACGCTGCGCTCAGGACGAGCACCAGCGTGTCCCGGTCGAGCCGCGAAAAGGTCGTGAACTCCTTGCTCGCGTGCAGTCCGAGAGAATCGAGCGCGAACTGCCGCGCATCGAGCACCAGCTGGAGCTTGGCGCGAAGCACGGCGTCGGTCGCCGAGTCGGCGATGATCGCGGCGATCGGCTGCCGACGTGCGAGGATCTTTCCTTCTTCGAAGCCGGCGCGTGCGAGGTACCGGCCGATCGGCACCAGTCCGAGAAACGCCGCAGTGAGCGCCAGCAGACCGAGCGTCACGCGACGGGCCCATACCAGGACACGCCGCCACGTCATGAACGCACCATGACGCGGCGGCACCCATCGACGATCAACTCGAGACCATCACGTTCGATACCCAGCACTCAGTTCGGCAACCTGACCACGGTCACCTGTGCGTTCAGGTTCGCCTGGAAGGTGCCGACGGCCGGCTTGAAGGTCAGCCCCGTCTGCCCCGTCGTCGAGGTAAAGCTGAACAGATCCAGCGAGCCCGGCTTCATCTGCCGCGAGAGAATCGGCGAGGACGGCGTCAGACGCTCCGCCGACAGCACGTCGTTGATGTCGAGCGGATATGCCGTCGGGTAGACCTGTGGCTGAATCGTGTTCAGCCGGGCATAGATCGCGCGCAGATTACGGCTCGTGTATTGGTAGCGCGGCACGATCTGGCCGGCCGTGGCGCCCGGGAAGTCGTCGAGCAGTGTTGCAGTGAGGAAGTCTGCGTACAGATCCGGGAACCTCTCCGCCATCACCGCCTCGATGTTCGCGGTGCCGATGTTCCGCGTCTGGACCAGCTCCCGCAGTTTGGCGTCGCCCTTCTGGTCGGTGAGATAGCGAAGGAAGAGCCACGACACCCCACGCTCTTCGATCGTGCCAAACCCGGTTGGCGACGTGAGCGAATACTCGAGGCGCGAGGAGAAGAAATCATACGCGTTGCCGAAGTTCGGCGGCAGGAATCCCTGAGCCGAGTCGGGGAAGATCTGTGCCGTACTCCCTCGGCCCGCTGGCGGGCATGGCGGCAGGTTGGGGCATGGATACCGTGCCTCATACAGCTTGCCACCCAGTTCTTCCGCCATGTGGCTCAGGCCCTCGTTCAGCCAGACCGCTTCCGTACCCGCGCTCCGCGTCAGCACATGCTGGTTGTACGAAATCATGTGCTGCAGTTCGTGAATGAACGTTGCCGGCGCACTGCGCCGCACGACGTCCAACCCGAGGTTGCTGCAGGTCGGACCACCGGCCGGCTCGCCAGGAACCGACGAGTAGAAAATCTCGGCGCGGTTCGCATTGGTGTTGCCCGAGAGATCGGCACCATTGAAGAAGCCAGCCACGTACGAACCACACTGCCCGGACGTCAACGTCAGTCGATTGACCAGTGGGGTGAACAGGACGAACGTCCGGCCATTGGCGTCGATATCCGAGACCGAACCAAACGCGCTGATGTCGATCGGATACAGATCCTGATCGAACTGCCGGCCGAACGACTGGTACTCCGCGTCGGTGAACGTCGTCGAGGTGGTCGGCTGATTGTCGACGTAGAGCAGAATATTCGTGCCGGTGTAGACCAGCCGCGCGGTCACCGTGCTGTATGTGTTGGCCGTCAGCGAGGACAGCACCTTGAAGTCCCGAGGCACCGCTGCCTGCGCCGACTGCACCCTGAGATTCACCGGTGGCCTGGACCGCAGCTGCTGCATGAAGGCCATGGCCCGCGGCGCCTCGGCCTCTTCCAGCGCGCGCAGTCGCATGTGGAACGCCTCGACGACACTGAGGTTCGGTGCGTCCGGAGCGGCCCGATCGATACGGGCCGTCGCGCTCGAGCGGCCGCCGATCGTGAACGGAAAGTCCGCCACCGTCGATCGGCCCGTGCCGGTCGCGAAGTCGTTCGTGGCGGCAAACTGCGGGATCACGGCATACTTGCCAGCGTTCACGAACGTGACCCCGCCGCTTCCCACGACCGTCTGCGCCCCGAACACGTTCAGCGTCACGGTCGTCGCGGTGAGTACCGGCGGAATTGGCTCGACCGGCTTCGTGTCGCTGCCGCAGGCGGCCAGTCCACCGGCGAGCACCGCTCCGCTGAAACGGGCCGTCCGGCGAAGCGAGACGTTCAAAGTGTTTGGCATCAAGAAGTTACGCTCAGGCTGGGGTCAGGCCGATCGGCTGCTGCGACTGTCGTGCACAGTTAGATTATCGGTCCTATGTCTTTCGTGCACCTGCATTGCCACTCTGAATACTCGCTCCTCGACGGCGCCAACCGCATCGATGACCTGATCCGACGCGCCCAGGAACTGGAGCAGCCGGCCCTCGCGATCACCGATCACGGCAACATGCACGCCGCCTGGGAGTTCCAGGAAAAGACACGCAAGGCCGGCCTCCGCCCCATCCTGGGCATGGAAGCCTACGTCGCCACCGGAGACAGACGACTCAAGGCCCGCCCGGGTCCCGGATTGCGACCGTACTACCACCTCGTACTACTCGCCCGCGACCTCGTCGGATACCAGAACCTCATCAAGCTCTCGTCCCTCGGCTACACCGAAGGGTTCTACACCCGCCCCCGCATCGACCGCGAGCTCCTTGCCAGGTACTCCGAAGGGCTGGTGGTGAGTTCCGCCTGCCTGGCCGGCGAAGTGGCCACCCACCTCCAGAACAACCGTTGGGATGAGGCACGCGCCACTGCGGCATGGTATGCCGAGGTATTCAAGGACCGCTACTACCTCGAGGTGCAGGCCCACGATTCGGGCGGTCAGGCGCGGCTCAACGAACAAATCTTCACCCTCAGCGCCGAAATGGGACTTCCCGTCATCGCCACCAATGACGCCCACTTCCTCCGGCACTCCGATCACGACGCCCACGACGTACTCCTCTGCATCGGCCTCGGCAAGGACCGGAACGACGCCAACCGCATGCACTACGACGGTGGACTCTATTTCAAGTCCGCCGACGAGATGCGTGCGCGTTTTCCCGATCGGCCCGACGTCCTCGAGAACACGCTCCGGATCGCGGAAGAAACGAACGTCCAGTTCAAGAAGCAGTACTTCGTGCCAGCGTTTCCACTGCCCGACGGTGTCGAGACCGAGAACGAACTGCTGGTCCGGCTGGCCGAGGAAGGCGCCCGGGAAAGATACGGCACGCCGTACTCGGACGAGGTGCGGGATCGGCTCAAGTACGAGCTCGAGGTCATTACCACGACTGGGTACGCCGGCTACTTCCTCATCGTCTGGGACTTCATCAAGGCGGCGCGCGATCGGGGCATTCCCGTCGGACCGGGCCGCGGATCGGCCGCCGGATCACTGGTCGCCTACGCACTGAAGATCACGAACGTCTGTCCACTCAGGTTCGACCTGCTCTTCGAGCGCTTCCTCAATCCGGAACGCGTCTCGATGCCGGACGTGGACGTCGACTTCTGCTTCGAACGACGTGGCGAAGTGATCGAGTACGTGCGGCAGAAGTACGGCAAGGAAAGCGTCGGCCAGATCGTGACCTTCGGAACGATGAAGAGCCGTGCCGCGGTCAAGGACGTTGGCCGCGTGCTGGGTTTCACGCCGACGGAAACCGACGCGCTCGCGAAACTCATCCCGAACGCACCGAACTTCTCGCTCACCGTCAAGGAAGCGGTGAAGGACGTTCCCGATGTGAAGTCGCGCTACGAGAACGAAGAGCGCTACCACCAGCTGCTCGACTATGCGGCCGCGCTCGAAGGGCTGTCGCGCCACACCGGCGTGCACGCCGCCGGCGTCGTCATCGCGCCGGGTCCGCTCGACAACTACGTCCCCATTTGCACCCAGTCGTCCAAGGGGGCAGGGTCAGGCGACGACGAGTCGGTGGTCGTGACGCAGTACGACATGAACAGCCTTGAGAAGGCCGGCATGCTGAAGATGGACTTCCTCGGCCTCACCACGCTCACCGTGGTGACTGATGCCGTGAAGAACATTTTCCAGCGCACGGGGATCCAGATCGATCTCGACACGCTCGAGCTGGATGACGAGGCCACCTATCGCATGCTGCGTGCGGGGCGCACCGCCGGCGTGTTCCAGTTCGAATCAGCGCTGGCCACCGACGTGTTGCGCAGCATGCGCTGTGACCGATTCGACGACCTCGTCGCGTCGAACGCGCTGCTGCGTCCGGGGCCACTCGATGCCGGCATGCACAAGGTGTACATCCGGCGGAAGAAGGGCGAAGAGCCGGTCTCGTACGCGCTCCCGGAGCTGGAGACGATTCTCTCCACCACCTACGGCGTCATCACCTATCAGGAACAGGTGATGCGCATTGCACAGGTGCTGGCGGGTATTTCGCTTGCCGAAGCCGACGTGCTCCGCAAGGCCGTGGGCAAGAAGGACGCGGTGCTGATCGGCCAGGAACTCGGCAAGTTCGAAACGAAGGCCGTCGCGCGCGGGCACGATGCGAAGATCATCAGGGAATTGGCCGGACAGATCGAAACGTTCGGGCGCTACGGATTCAACAAGAGCCACAGCGTCGCCTACTCCATCGTCGCCTACCACACCGCCTATCTCAAGGCGCACTATCCCGCCGAATTCATGGCGGCGCTGTTGTCATCGCAGATCGGCGACACCGAAAGTGTGATCAAGTACATCGCCGAGGCCCGCGAAATGGGCATCGAGATCCTGCCGCCAGACGTGAACGAGTCGAACTTCAAGTTTACCGTCATCGGTGACAAGCGGATCCGGTTCGGCCTGGGTGCCGTGCGCAATGT
>Ga0163155_10004790_pt1 | contig 13716 bp, 4 predicted proteins | sample OliLakLV19SP4G1_FD_148611 | JGI IMG/M metagenome (GOLD analysis project Ga0163155, IMG submission 148611) | Freshwater microbial mat bacterial communities from Lake Vanda, McMurdo Dry Valleys, Antarctica - Oligotrophic Lake LV.19.SP4.G1 | ecosystem: Environmental > Aquatic > Freshwater > Lake >...
GTCTACCTGCGCGACGTCCTCGTCCGCGTCGCCACGCATCCGGCCAGCCGCGTCGACGAACTGACGCCGGATCGCTGGAAGCTGCTGTTCGGCCCGCAACCCGCGGCCTGAAAGCACTGCGGCGCAGGATCTGCAGACCCGCGCGATCTGCCAGCTCCACCCCGACATCGCCAGCGCGCGCTGCGAAACGCCTCCGGACGCTTACCTTGGATCGACGGCCCTGCGTTCAGATGGAGCGCTCGAAAAGGGCGCTAGGAGTTGTCGCGCCCCCCGCCAGACTTGCCGCCCGTGGTGCTCGGCCAGCCGCCGGCACCCTTGCCACCACCGCCAGACGAGCCCTTGCCGCCACCACCACCGGAGCTGCCTTTGCCGCCTCCTCCGGAGCTGCCGCCCGAGCTGCCTTTGCCACCGCCGCCGCTACCTGATCCTTTGCCCATGTTGGTTCACCTGTCCTCGAAGCAGGAAGATCCTCGGATGGGGGAGGTGTCGCTTCGTTCAGCGAGCTAGCAGCGACGGGGCTCGTGCATTCGCCGTCCGGTGTACGACCTGGCTGAGTGATGTGGGGCGATCGGCTATCCTCCGCCCGCCGCGCCCAGCAAGCCCGCCTCGCGAGCAGCGGGCAAGCTGGCGCGGCTCTCTCGGGGTCGGCGGGGGTGACCTCGTCGGCCCCCGTTCTAGTTGTGCCGCGGCGCCCTGGCGCTTGCGGCCCGGGGTGCCAGTAAGGTGGGGGGCTTGACCAGCATCAACGCCTGCGCGACTTACGGAATGGGGGGATGAGAATTGGCGGTGTACCGGAGTCCTGAAGAAGTGGAAAAACAGTACAACGAGAAGATGGGGCCTGAGCTTGGTGCTCAATACAACGCAGTGTGGCAAAGTGTTGCGTGGCTAACGGCCAAGTGGGAGACGTTCAATGAGTTATACGGCGTCTCGCCGGAGCAAATAACGATATTGAACCGCACCGCTCCGGTATTCTTCTCGGTGATCCAGCGCGTCCTATTCGATGATGTGCTGCTTCACATGAGCCGCTTAACGGATAACCCTCGTATCCGACAGTACGACAACCTCACGATCACCCGGATAACAGAGATGATGCCGGGTGAGTCGAAGGCCGCGCTTGCGCAGCAACTCGAAGAAGCCAAAGAACCATTCCTGCGAGTTCGCAGAATTCGAGACAAACGTATCGCACATGCATCGCCTGATCATGCGCTGGAACGAAGCGCAGATCCGATTGAAGAGCTTAGCAGAAGTGAGGTACGGGAAGCGCTTGAGCGTCTTCAAAAGCTCCTCAGTAGTGTCTCACTTGCTTATGGCCTTGGCGAGACTCGATTCATCAGCACCCACATGATGGGTGGAAGCCGCGCTCTCGTTCGTTACCTCGAAGCCGGACGAACCGCTGAAGATGCCCGGTTCGCGGAGAGACGGAAGGGGCGTGGTGCAAGCGGTCAAGGCCGTGCCTCCCCGCAGGAGGACAACTCTCCCTGAAACCGTCTAGTGTGGGCCGGCCGATCAAGATCTCGCAGCGCAGGCCGATGGAGCGGTTCGTGCCCATGGGGGGCGGCTCGTCGCGGTACAGCTCCCTTACCCTCTGATTGCCGCCTCAAGCAATCCCGCTCGGCGAGCAGCGGGAGACCTGGCACGACGCTCTAGAACTCGGCGGGGTGACCTCGTCGACCTCCTGAGCTCGGACGCGTTGTTCCTCGCTAGCCTTGGCGAGACCGTAGGCCGTGACCCGCACCTGGGCCCTTCCACGAACGTGCCCGCGATGGGAACTCCGGCTGGTTGGCTCCCGACGCGCGCCTGCTAGGCTGCCCGGGAGCCGCGTCTCCCGGTCTTCCCCCCCACGACAACATGGACGTCTTCAAGCTCCGCGATCGGCTGATCGCGGACTACCGCAACTACACGCTCAGCTTCGTCCAGATCCGCAACGAGCGGATCCTTGCGGAGGTGACCAATGCGATCGACAGCGGCTCGCTCTGGCCCGAGCCGCTGATCCAGATGAACCCCGCCTTCGAGTCGGGGGGCTCCGTGGACGACCTCGTCCAGCGCGGAACCCTCGCGCCTCTCTGCGCGCAAGTGTTCCGCAAGGACAAGCACCTCGGCGCGGGCTCGCCCCTCCGCCTTCACAAGCACCAGGTCGAAGCGATCGAGGCAGCGCGGCGGGACGCAAACTACGTCCTCACGACCGGTACAGGCTCGGGCAAGAGCCTCTCCTACATCGTCCCGATCGTTGACTACGTGCTTCGGCGCGGAAGCGGGCGCGGCATACAGGCGATCGTCGTCTACCCGATGAACGCGCTGGCGAACAGCCAGGTGCAGGAGCTTGAGAAGTTCCTCGGCCACGGGTTTGGGAAGAAGCCCGTGACCTTCGCGCGCTACACGGGCCAGGAAGACGATGCGGCTCGGGACGCGATCAAGCGGAACCCGCCCGACATCCTGCTCACGAACTTCGTGATGCTGGAGTACCTGCTCACGCGCCCGTTCGAACGGGAGCTGATCGAGGCCGCGCGCGGTCTGCGGTTCCTGGTCCTCGACGAGCTCCACACGTACCGGGGCCGTCAGGGTGCAGATGTCGCGTTGCTCGCCAGACGAGTCCGAGATCGGCTCAGCAAGGGCGACATGCTCTGCGTTGGCACATCCGCGACGATGTCGAGCAAGGGCACCTTCGCCGAGCGTCAAGCTGAGGTTGCGAAGGTCGCCAGCCGACTCTTTGGCGCGGCTGTCGAGCCCGGCAACGTCATCGGGGAAAGCCTGCGCCGGAGCACACCGGAACCGCGAGCGGACGCAGCGTTCGCCGACAGCCTCAGTCATCAGGTCCAGCTCGGTGCAGCGGGGGCGCCGAAGAGCCACGCTGCCCTGATCCAGGATCCTCTCGCCGCGTGGCTGGAATCGACCTTCGGGGTGGTTCCCGAGGCGGGCACGGGACGCCTCGTTCGACAGAAGCCGCGTGGCATCCGAGGCGCTGGGGGTGCCGCCGAGGAACTCGCCAGCCGCACGAAGCTCTCTCAGAAGGAGTGCGAGGACGCGATCGTCTGCTGGCTGCTCGCCGGATATCAGTGCATCCATCCCGACACCGGGCTGCCCTCGTTCGCCTTTCGGCTGCACCAGTTCATCAGCCCGGGTAACCAAGTCTTCGCGACCATCGAGAGCGAGAACAAGCGGCATATCACGCTCAACGAGCAGCGATACGTGCCAGGTGATCGGTCGCGCGCGCTGATGCCCGTCGTCTTCTGCCGCGAGTGTGGGCAGGAGTACTACACGGTGCGCCGCGTCATGAAAGACGACGGGTCGGGGGCCTATTTCGAGAAGCGTGAACTCTCGGACCATGCAACGGCTCCTGGATACGAAGCCGGGCTCTTGTACGTCTCGGCCGACAACCCTTGGCCGGAAGCGGAGTCCGCGCAGATCGATGTGCTGCCGGATGACTGGATCGAGGAACACAACGGCACGCCCCGCATCCACGCCGGTCGGCGTGGCGACGTCCCGAAGGCGACGAACGTCCGGGCGGATGGCGTGCTGTCCGCGGACGGTCAGCGCGCGTGGTTCCTGCCCGCGCCGTTTCGATTCTGCCTGCGCTGCGCCGTGGCCTACGACACGACCCAGCGTTCTGACTTCGCGAAGCTCTATTCGTTGGGTTTCGAAGGCCGCAGCACAGCCACGACGATCCTGAGCTTGACCGCGGTGCGCACCCTGCGTGAGACCCCCACTCTCGGGCCCGAGGCGAGAAAGCTCCTCAGCTTTACCGACAACCGACAGGACGCTTCGCTCCAGGCCGGCCACTTCAACGACTTCGTCAGCATCGGCCTGATCCGAGCTGCGCTCTTCACGGCGCTGGAGCAAGCCGGGGAGGGGGGGCTGGATTACGCCGTGATCCCGCAGCGAGTGTTCGACGCTCTGCACTTAGACCTCGCCCACTACGCGATCGACCCGACGGTGCGGTTCGCCGCGAAGGCCGAGACCGAACGAGCACTCCGCGAGGTCCTGGAGTATCGGATCTACCAGGATCTCCAGCGTGGCTGGCGCGTGACCGCGCCGAACCTGGAGCAGAGCGGTCTGCTGCGGATCGACTACAACTCGCTCGGCGACCTCTGCCACGCGAACGAGGAGTGGATCCTGGCGCACACCGCGCTGGCGACGGCGAGCCCGGAAACCCGCGAAACGATCTGCAAGACCCTGCTCGACTTCCTGCGCCGCTCGCTTGCGATCCGCGTGGCTTGCCTCGATCCAGAAGCTCAAGAGCAGATTAAGTCGCGCAGCCGTCAGAAGCTCCTCGAGCTCTGGGGGCTCGACGATGGGGAACGCCTAGAAGTCGGTCGCGTTGCGTTCCCGCGAGGCCGCCGGAACAAGGACTGGCGCACCGGGCTTTATCTGTCCGGACGCGGTTCGTTCGGCCGCTACCTTCGGAGGTCGACGACGTTCGCAGGAGCTGTTCCGCGTCCTAGCGTTGCGGAAACCGACGAGATCATCGCGGACTTGTTCCGAGTGCTGCGCGTCGCTGGCCTAGTCGAGGTGACGCACAAGGGGCAGGATCCGACCCAGGTCGACGGCTACCAGATTCCGGCTTCAGCTATGACGTGGAAGGCCGGCAACGGCCAGACTGCATTCCACGATCCGATTCGGGTTGCGACTCCGCCCAAGGACGGGCCTCGCACCAACCCCTACTTCGTCGAGCACTACAAGAAGAACGCACTCGGGACGGCGGGGTTCGAAGCACGAGAACACACCGCGCAGGTACCTCCGAAGGAGCGGGAGCTACGCGAGGAACGGTTCCGGAGTGCGTCCCTTCCTGTCCTCTACTGCTCGCCGACCATGGAGCTCGGGGTCGACATCCGCGATCTGAACGTCGTGAACATGCGCAACGTGCCGCCGACTCCCGCGAACTACGCGCAGCGCAGCGGTCGTGCAGGGCGAAGCGGGCAACCCGCGCTCGTGTTCACTTACTGCTCACGCGGCAACTCGCACGACCAGTACTTCTTCAAGCGCGCGGAGCGAATGGTCGCAGGGGTTGTCGAGGCTCCGCGTCTCGACCTAGTGAACGAAGACCTCGTGCGTTCGCATGTCCAGGCCGTCTGGATCGCCGAAACGGGCATGGCCCTTGGTAGCAGCCTCGTCGAACTCCTGGAGGTCGAGGGGAATCAACCCACGCTCGTACTGCGACCGAGCATCTCCGCCGCACTCCAAGACCAGAACGCTCGACGTCGCGGGCGCGAGCGCGCCGAAGCGGTCCTTGCCACCATCGCGAAGGACCTCGAATCTTCCGGCTGGTACTCGTCCGAGTGGCTGGAGAAGCAAGTCTTCGCGAAACTCACGCAACGTTTCGAGGACGCCTGCGGTCGCTGGCGCAGCCTCTACCGTTCCGCGAGCCGCACGCGCGATCTCCAGCACGCGATCATCCAAGACGCCGGCAAGAGCCCCGAGGCGCACGACACGGCCAAGCGTCTTCGAAAGGAGGCAGAGGCACAGCTCGAACTCCTGCGCGATACGAAGTCCGCCGGCCAGTCCGACTTCTACTCCTACCGTTACTTCGCCAGCGAAGGGTTCCTACCCGGCTACAACTTTCCGCGTCTCCCGCTGTCCGCGTTCATCCCCGGTCGAAAGGACCGCGACGGTCGTGACGACTTCCTTTCTCGCCCGCGCTTCTTGGCGATCAACGAGTTCGGTCCGCGCGCGATCGTCTACCACGAGGGTGCTCGGTATGTGATCAACAAGGTGATCCTGCCGCTCGACGAAGACGGCACCTCTCCGCTGGAGACCGCGAAGATCTGCGGGAGTTGCGGCTACTACCACCCACAAGGAGCCAACGGCGGCACGGACATCTGCGAGCACTGCGCTGCCGCGCTGGGCGCGCCCGTGCGCCAGCTCTTCCGCATGCAAAACGTCGTAGCCAAGCGACGCGACCGCATCTCGTCGGATGAAGAGGAGCGGTTGCGTCTCGGCTACGAGATCCAGACCACGGTTCGCTTCCAGCAGGTGCAAGAGAGGCTCCTGTGCGTGAAGGGCGAGGTCCGCGCTGGTTACGACGTGCTCGGATCCATCGTCTATGGACACGCCGCGGACCTGTGGCGAATCAACTACGGTTGGATGCGGCGCGCGAAGGATTCTCCGAACGGATTCGATCTCGATATGGAGCGCGGGTTCTGGGGGAAGAAGGACGACGAGGAAGCCGACGGAGATCCTATGTCTCCGAAGACCCAGCGCGTCGTGCCCTACGTGCGCGACCGTCGCAACGCACTGCTGTTCACGCTGGCCGACCCGCTGAGCCACGCCGGGATGGCAAGCCTGCAAGCCTCGATCAAGAAGGCGATCCAAGCCACGTTCCAGCTCGAAGACTCCGAACTCGCGGCTGAAGCGTTGCCAACGCCTGACATCCGCAACGTGCTGCTCTTCTACGAGGCCACGGAGGGCGGAGCCGGCGTGCTGCGTCGTCTCGTTGACGAGCCCCAAGCCCTTGCGAGCGTCGCTCGGCAGGCGCTCGAGTTGTGCCACTACGACCCCGCCACGGGGGCGGATCTGCGACGGGCGCCGCTGTCGAAGGAGGACTGCGAGGCAGGCTGCTACGACTGCCTGATGAGCTACTCGAACCAGCGCGATCACCGCGACCTGGATCGCAAGCTCATCCGCGACTTCCTGATGTCGCTCGCCCAGGCAATCGTCTACGTGACGCCCGGAATGCAGAGCTTCGGCGACCACGTCGCTGACCTGAAGCGCCGAGCCGGGTCGAACCTCGAACGCGAGTGGATCGACTATGTCTGCGAGCGCGGGTATCGCCTGCCCAGCGACGGCCAACAGTCGATCCCTGCGGCGAACACCAAGCCCGACTTCATCTACCAGGACGACTACGCGGTCGTGTACGTCGATGGCCCGCCGCACGACTACCCTGAACGTCAGCGAAGGGATGCGGATCAACAGCGCACGCTTGGCGATCAGGGTTACACGGTCGTCCGCTTCCACCACGCAGACGACTGGGACACCGTCTTCAAGAAGTACCCCAGCCTGTTTCGAACGCATCCTGAAGGGCCCGGGCCCCGATGAAGTTCGCGGTCGGTTCGCTCGTGAAGTCGCGTGGCAGGGAGTGGGTCGTCCTGCCCGACTCGACGGAGGAGACGTTGATCCTCCGGCCGCTCGGTGGGACGGACGCCGAGGTCACGGGCATCCACCTTCCCGCTGGCGAAGAAGTGATCTCGGCAACCTTCGATCTCCCCGATCCCTCGCGGGTTGGCGACTTCCACTCCTGCCGCCTTCTTCGCGAAGCGGTCCGTCTTTCAATCCGCTCGGGGGCGGGACCTTTCCGGGGTCTGGGATCGATCGCGGTCGAGCCGAGGTCCTACCAACTCGTCCCGTTGCTACTCGCGCTCCGCCTCGATCCCGTGCGTCTGCTGATCGCCGACGACGTCGGCATTGGAAAGACGGTCGAGGCATCGCTGATCGCCAAGGAGCTGTTAGAGCGAGGCGACGCGAATGGCCTGTGCGTGCTCGTGCCGCCGCACCTTGCCGAGCAGTGGCAACGTGACCTGTCGAATCAGTTCAACATCGACACGGAACTCGTTCTCGCATCGACTGCCGCGCGACTCGAACGAGGGTGTGCCGCCGGGCAGTCCCTGTTCGACCTGCACCGTCGCACGGTCGTGTCAATGGACTTCATCAAGTCTCCGCGTCGTCGTGAGGAGTTCCTCCGCGCTTGCCCGGACCTCGTGATCGTCGATGAGGCTCACACCTGCACCTCCGGCGTCTCGGGTCGTGGATCGCAGCTTCGCCATGAACTCCTGCAAGGGCTCGCGAAGAAGTCCGACAGACACATCCTGCTCGTCACGGCGACTCCCCACAGCGGGAACGAGGATGCGTTCCGTTCGCTCTTGTCCCTCTTGAAGCCGGAACTCGCAAACCTCCCGGCCGACTTGAGCGGCGCGCAGAACGAACCGCATCGCCGCGAGCTTGCGCGCTATCTCGTGCAACGTCGCCGCCCCGACATCCAGACGTACCTGGACGAGGACACGCCGTTCCCCGAGCGCATCGAGGAGGACCAGACGTATGAGCTGACTCCGGCCTACCGCAAGCTCTTCGACCGCGCGCTCGCGTTCGCCCGCGAGACAATCGAGGAAGCTGGTACGGATAAGAGACGCGAGCGCGTGCGCTGGTGGTCCGCATTGGCCTTGCTTCGCTCGATCGGTTCCAGCCCGGCTGCTGCCGCCGCGACGCTTCGCAATCGCACACCGGACATCGAAGGTGCAACGCCCGCAGACATCGACGACATAGGCGAGAGCAACGTGCTCGACCTCGATGCGTCCGACGCGGCGGCCTCGGACGTCACCCCCGGAGCAGACTTCGACGAAGCAGAAGGCGAGGAGGCACGCACGCGCCGCCGGCTCCTTGATCTTGCTCGCGAAGCTGATGCCCTCGCGGGAGCTGGGGACGGCAAGCTCAAGGCGCTTACCAAGATCGTCGAGGATCTGCTCCGCGAGGGTCTGAGCCCGATCGTCTTCTGCCGCTTCATTCCGACTGCCGAATACGTTGCCGAGCACCTCCGCAAGCGACTCGGCAAGAAGACGACCGTCGCATCGGTCACCGGCACACTCTCTCCGGAGGAACGCGAGGACCGCATCCAGAGTCTCTCCACCAGCACGTCCCGCGTGCTCGTGTGCACGGACTGCCTCAGCGAAGGCATCAACCTCCAACGGGACTTCAGCGCCGTCGTTCACTACGACCTGTCCTGGAACCCGACGCGCCACGAACAGCGCGAAGGTCGCGTTGACCGCTTCGGTCAACTTAAGAAGCGGGTCAGGACCGTCCTGCTCTACGGTTCGAACAGCCCGATTGACGGGCTTGTCCTCGACGTTCTCCTGCGCAAGCACCGAACGATCCGCGCCTCGACTGGGGTGTCGGTCCCGGTGCCCTCGAACACGTCCGATGTGATGCGGGCCCTCGGTGAGGGGCTGCTCTTGCGCGGCGGTAAGGATGCGAGCCAGGGCCTCTTCGAGTTCGCGTTCCCGGGCAAGGGTGAGCTGCACGGAGCGTGGGATCGATCGGCCGATCGAGAGAAGCGTTCACGCACGCTTTTCGCCCAGCAGAGCATCAAGCCGGAGGAGGTCCGCGCGGAACTTCAAGCCGTGCGGCGGGTCCTCGGCGGATCTGCCGACGTGCGCGCATTCGTGCAGGATGCACTGAGAGCGCACGGCGCTGGGGTGACCGAAGAGCTTGGCGCAATGGTCGTGAATCTCTCTTCGACCTCACGGGCCGTTCGCGACGCGCTCGGAGGGATCGACGGGTTTCGAGGTCGATTCGAACCGACCGTACGCGAGGGTGAGATCGCACTGACGCGCACCCACCCGATCGTGGCGGGTCTTGCTGCACACACGTTCGACATGGCCCTCGACGCAGGACCCAGTGCCGTTGCCCGTCGGTGTGGTGTCGTTCGCACGCAGTCCGTGAGTACGCGCACGACCCTGCTCGTGTTGCGCGAGCGTTTCCACATCCTCGTACAGGACGCGCACGGCGAACGTGCCCTACTCGCCGAGGAGTGCGAGGTCGTGGCCTTCACCGGGTCCCCCGAGGGCCCGAAATGGCTGTCGCGCGAGGAAACGGACGCCCTCCTCGAAGCGCAACCCGCGGGTAACGTCGCCCCCGACTTGGCCACCGACTTTGCTCGGCAGGTGACTACCGCGTTCGACGAGCACATCCGGCCCAAGGTCGAAGAACACGTGCGCGAGAAGGCGGATGAGATCCTCGCTGCGCACCGGCGAGTACGCGATGCCGCGAAGATGCGAGGCGTCCGTCACCAAGTCGAGCCGAAGCTGCCCGTCGACGTCTTGGCCTTCTTCGTCCTCCTGCCCGTCGCGCGCTGAACTCGACCATGGCCCGACGCCCCGACGCCTTCCTGACGATCCGGACCGAGGGGGGGATCCTGCCCTCCAGTGTGTTGCAGAGCATCGCCGCGCTAGAGGCCGACCATCTTGATCCTGCGAGCTTTCACTTGCCGGTTGGGGAGCGCGTCCAGGAAGCGATCGAGCGTTCTTGGTCTCGCATGCTCGCCACGTGGTCGTCGTTCCGAAAGGCGCTAGAGACGGACACGAGCGAGTCGGCGACGAGCCTGACGCGCGAGCGATGGTTGCTGCCGCTTTTCCACGAGTTGTCCTTCGGGCGCCTTCCGCCAGCCGCTGGGTTCACGATCGAAGCCCGCAGCTACCCGATCTCGCATGCATGGGGGCGGGTGCCGATCCACCTGATCGGGGCAAAGGTGGATCTGGACAAGCGAACACGCGGGGTCGTGGGCGCCGCCACTGCGAGCCCACATGGCCTCGTGCAGGACTTCCTCAACAAGTCTGACGATCACCTGTGGGGGATCGTCTCGAACGGCCTCACATTGCGATTGCTTCGAGACCATGCGTCGCTGACCAGGCAGGCGTTGGTCGAGTTCGACCTGGAGGAGATGTTCGAGGGTCAAGCGCGCACAGACTTCGCGCTGCTCTGGCTCGTGCTGCACCAGTCACGCTTTGAAGGGGCGCGTCCGGAAGAGTCGATCATCGAGCGTTGGTCTCAGGAGGGCTCGAAGAAGGGGGTTCGCGCTCTCGACGACCTGCGCAAGCAGGTGCAGGAAGCGATCACCGCTCTGGGCGCGGGCTTTCTGGCCCCCGCCGGCAATGCGGCATTGCGCGACAGTCTGAAAGAGCCAGGCGCTGCACAGGAGTACTACCGCGAACTTCTGCGGCTGGTGTATCGACTGATCTTCCTGTTCGTCGCGGAAGACCGTGACCTACTGCACCCGCCCGACACGAATCGTGAGACTCGGCAACGCTACGCGCGTTGGTACTCCACACGCCGGCTCCGCGATCTGTCACGCACCCTCCGTGGTTCTCGGCATGTGGACCTGTGGCGACAGTTCAGGATGATGTCGGAGTCGCTGCGCGAGACCGGTAATCCATCCATCGGTCTGCCTGCGATGGGAGGATTCCTCTGGTCGCACGAAGCATGTCCGCGCCTGCAAGTCAGCGATCTGGACAACGGCGCTTTTCTCGATGCGCTACGTCACCTGTCTTTCTTGCAGGAGGGCCGGACGGTCATGCCCGTTGACTGGCGCAACCTTGGGGCCGAAGAACTCGGCAGCGTCTATGAGTCGCTGCTTGAGTTGCACCCTGTGATCCACGGAGAGACAGCACGCTTCGAGCTGTCCAGTGAGGCCGGGAACGAGCGCAGAACGACCAGCAGCTACTACACCTCCTCCGGATTAATTAGGTGCCTCCTGGACGCGGCGCTGATGCCGGTTCTGGATGAGGCAACGAAAGCTCCTGATCCTGAACCCGCGGTCCTAGCACTCAGAATTTGCGACCCAGCCTGCGGCTCTGGGCACTTTCTGGTGAGCGCGGCTAACCGTATAGCACGGAGGCTGGCATCGATTCGCACCGGCGACGACGAGCCTTCTCCCGGGGCCACTCGCCGCGCGCTCCGCGACGTCATCGGTCGTTGCATCTACGGAGTCGACCTGAATCCAATGGCGGTAGAACTGTGCAAGGTCAGCCTATGGATGGAGGCTCTCGAACCCGGGCGCCCGCTCTCGTTCCTTGACCACAGGATCCGCGTCGGCAACAGCCTGCTGGGCGTGACACCCGCGCGTATTTCGAAGGGCATTCCAGACGCTGCTTTCGAGACCCTAGATGGAGACGACACGCGAGTAGTACGTGATCTGAGGAAGCGAAATAGGGACGCTAGAAAAGGGCAGGCCACGCTTTTTGCCGGCACTTTCACCCAAGGGAACAATCGCGTTTCGTTGGGAGAGCGATCGCGAGAGCTTGACCATCTTGACGACTCTGCTCTTGCTGGAGTCCAAGTGAAGGAAGTGCAATTTCGCACAATTCAATCATCCCCCGAGCGTCTACATGCAAAGGCTGTGGCCGACGCTTGGTGCTCAGCTTTCCTTTCCAGCAAGGCTCAGGGCTGCGCTCCTGTCGTAACGCAGGATGTGCTCTCTCAAATCGTATCCGGCGACAGCGGCGTGAGCGTAGAGATTGCTCAGAGTGTCGATAGTATTGCGAAGCAGTATCGACTGTTTCACTGGCATGTGGAGTACCCTGAGATTAATGACCGCGGCGGATTCGATTGCGTTATCGGCAATCCTCCATATCTGGATTCAGAGAACATGTCTAGGCTGATGCCGCGTGAGCGACATCTAATTAGCGAAACGCATGAGTCAGCCAGCGGTAACTGGGATATCTATATTCCATTTGTGGAGTGCTCTCTGCGAATTCTCTCCCCTGGAGGTCTCCAGGCCATGCTCACGCCGATGCAGATAATTGCATCTGATTATGCAGCGAATCTGCATGCGCTTCTTCTGCGAAATACACTCCTCTCGTGTCTGGATTTGTCCGCGGGTAGGTTCTTTGCTGACGCCAGTGTGTCGGTCGTTTCGCTGTGCGCCCGGAAAATGCCTGCCGATCCCAATTCCCAAACCCGATTTGTCGAATTCGGCTCAGATCTATCTATTATGCGGACGGTCTCTGTCGCGACGGAGACTCTTCAACGTCTTCCTGCGGGATACATAGGTGTCCCACTTCGGCTCAAGCATCAGGAGTTGTTGGAGTGGATGAAATGTCCACGTTCAATCCAGGATTGTGCGAGTGTCGGAGATGGTGCGACAACGGCCGAGGCTTACAAACTGCGCGCCCTGGTGTTCGAAGCGAACTCAAGCATTGAGGGCGAAGATGAAGTCCGCCTAGTGAATACAGGGACGATCGACCCGTTTCTCATGCTTTGGGGAGTCAAGGAGATACGGTATCTCGGCTTCACGGGCCTCCGCCCCGTGATTGCTCGTAAGGATCTGAAGTCTATTTCTGTGAAGCGCCTAGATCAGGCGCTAACGGAGAAGGTGCTCGTCGCGGGTATGGCCTCGCGTCTTGAAGCCGTGGCTTGCCCTGCAGGTGTGCTGTGCGGGAAATCGGCCGCCCAGATCATTCCAGACCGCGCGATTTGTCCTGCAGCACTCGCCCTCGTGCTGAATTCGGCGCAGATTAACGAGCTCTACATCGGCCTGTTCGGGTCAAGGGGGTTTGGTGGAGGTTCGATGAATATTGGTCCGCGCCAGATTGAGCAGCTTCCCCTGCCAGGACTCCATATGCTAGCGCGCTATTCGGGGGATAAGGTCGACCGCGCGTGGATGCTGCGAATGACGAGTGCGAGCGATCATGAGGTATTGCGTGAGGTGCAGTCTGCTAGCGCACTGTCTAGGCTGGGTCAATTCATGCATACATCTGCCGACGTAGACGACGTTGCGAACTGTCATGCTATCGGAGAGCGTTGTATTTCTCTAGCGTATGGCGCGACACTAGCCGGTATGTAGTACGCGTCCTCGTGGTTCTGCCGAAGCAACTGCAGCGGGAACGGACGAAGCGATCGACCCCGGCCGTGCAGTAGCTGTCAGCCGCTACGCCGCGTGCTTGATCTGCGCGGCGTGCCACTTCCCATAGGTCAAGCGTAAACGTCCGGAGGCGTTTCGCAGCGCGCGCTGGGTAAGCGTCCGGACCTCCATCCCCGCCGCCGCTTGACGCCGTGCCGAGCGGTCTTCGCTCGTTCCTAGGCGCGCGCCGGCCCGGCCGAGATTCAGCCGGCTGGCTGCGCTGCGAACAGGATCTTCCAGCGGTCGGGCGCGAGTTCGTCGACGCGATCCGCTGGGTGCGTGGCCACGCGCAAGAGCACGTCGCAGAAATACGTGTACGGGTCCACGCCGACTCGCCG
>Ga0163155_10004793_pt1 | contig 13708 bp, 11 predicted proteins | sample OliLakLV19SP4G1_FD_148611 | JGI IMG/M metagenome (GOLD analysis project Ga0163155, IMG submission 148611) | Freshwater microbial mat bacterial communities from Lake Vanda, McMurdo Dry Valleys, Antarctica - Oligotrophic Lake LV.19.SP4.G1 | ecosystem: Environmental > Aquatic > Freshwater > Lake >...
ACGATCGGACTGCCGAAATGACATATGGGGCAGCGATTTGCGGTTGCAACGCCGCCATTCGTGTCGAACGGCCCGCAGAAAGTCGGCAACGGCGGTGCGTCGATCTATCGGCGTCACACTGATCATCGGGTGACGACTTTGAGTGTTGAACGCGGGACGGCGACCACGCTCGCTTGGGTTCCGCGGCGAACGGTGACCAGTGTCCGCGGGTTGCGGTTTTGCTGAATGACAGTGCGCGAAACTGTGGTCGCGCGCGGCTTCGAGCGGGATGGGGTCTCAGCCTTGCTTGTCCCACGGCCTGCGTTGACGACTTTTGCTTTTTTCCGCGATGAGGGTTTATCAGCACTGATGTTTGCTGTGGTTGATCGTGCCGTGTTCTGGTTTTGGCCACCGCGTGTCGGCGAAGCGACCTGATTGGCGGCGACGCCGGGCGCCAGCGGAACGACAAGATCTGGCACTTCAGCGGCGGCAGAGGTTGCGCTCGACGTGGCGACAACAACGGTGGCTGGACCCGCGCTCGGCACGGTCGATCCGGCTCGCTGGTCACCGTCGGCCAGCGCCGAGGTGCCTTTCGCCGCGACAAAGCGTGATGGCGGAGTGTCGGCAATGGCGATCGTTCGGGCGATTGCAGGTATCGGATCGAAGATCGTTGAAGATATCATCGCGTCCGTCGCCGTTGTGGTTTCGACGGCGTGTGGCGGTTCACTGGCCTTCGGTGACAGGCCGACCCCCGTCCAGTGCGCTACTGCGCTTTCGAGCGCGTTGCGGGGCACGCCCGTGCCGGCCTCGATCACAACGAGTGCCGCTGTCACCAGCAGCCCGAATCCAAGTGCGGAACGCATGGGATCTCCACTCCTGCCGGGTGTCATACCCGCAGCCACATTTGACAGTGGATTTGTGGCCATCGTCCGTCAAGCTTTACAGCCGGTTAAGCGTAACGGCGGCGACGTTTCGTGGCCCGATCCTATCGCTTACGCCGCTCCACCACTGCAGCCACGGCAGCGCGTTTGGCCGGGGCGACGGCTGCGGGCTTGACGACCGGTTTGGATGCGGCAGCGCGGTTTGGCTTGGGAGTGACCGGGCTTGCCACCTGTTTCGCTGTGCTCTTGCGTGCGGCGGGGCCCGAAGTCTTGGCCGTTTGTGGGCGACTGTTGGTTGTGCCGTTGGTCGTGGCCGCGTCTCGATCGGGTGTGGCAAACCCACCGGCTGACGATCCCGGTGTGCCTCCAGCCGTTGCCATTGCGTTCGCAACAGCAGCGTTCGTAACAGCAGCGATCGCGTTCGACGGCGCCGGGGCGGTTTCTGGAACGCGTGCGATCACGACAAACGGTGGAACAGGCGGAATAGCTGAGACGGTTGTATTAACCGGCGTTGCCAATGAAGATGCCGACGATGGCGGCGCATTCGTTGCGGCGTTCAAAGCGGGGATTGCGACTTGCGCTGGCGCTGCAACCTGGGCTGGAGCGCTGGCCGGCATAGGCGTCGGCTCGAATTTCGGGACCAAGGCAGGTGTCTGAGCGGCCGTCGTTTGAGGCGCAACCGCAGCGACAGACCGCGACACGCCGGTATCGTGTGGATTGACGAGGCCAAGAGACACAAGCGCGGTACTGATGAATATCACGGCGCCAATCGCGGGACGCATGCGGGGTGCTCCAAACCTTCGATGAGATCCCTACAACATCGCAAAAGCCTGAACGAACACTCAATGACTTCAATAATTTGCATTGGTCTTGTCGACCAATGCCAGATTTATTCAACAGCGGCCACACAGACGAAGAGCCGGGGGAGCGGCCCCCGGCTCGTTCAACGCTGGTGTGGTACGGATGCGAAGCCAACTCGGCGGCGGCTGCTCAAGGCACACCGTGGAGCCGATTTCGCTCCCGGCCTACGACCGTGCCCCGATCGCAGTGCCTCGCCGGTCTCGTGCGATGGCGGCGCCCTCTGGACACGGCCGATCGCTGGAAACCCAACTCTCACTGGGGTAAACTGCATCGCGCCTGCTTGTCACGTCGTTTACCGTGCATAATTCCGTATTTTGTCACGATCTGTGTTGCCTTGCGGCTTTTGCTACACAACTTGCAGAATCTGGCGTATCCGCACTTAGGCGCCTGCGAGCTGTTGTGCTGCGGAGCCGCACCCTCATCTCACTCTTCGCTATCCACCCTTGCCGCAGTCGCGGACCCGCCAAACTCCATGTCCCACAACACATTCGGCCACCTGTTCCGATTCACGACTTGGGGCGAGAGCCACGGCCCGGCCATAGGTTGCATCGTCGACGGATGTCCACCTGGCATCGCGCTCGACGCGAGCGACATCCAGCGCGACCTCGACCGGCGAAAACCCGGGCAATCTCGCTTCACGACGCAGCGTCGCGAGGCCGATGAGGTCGCTATCCTGTCGGGCGTATTCAGCGGTCCTTCCGGCCAGCAGGTCACGACCGGGACGCCGATCGCGCTTGAAATCCAAAACACCGACCAGCGCTCGAAGGATTATGGCGCGATCGCGCAGTCCTACCGGCCGGGCCATGCCGACATCACGTATGATGTGAAATATGGTGTCCGGGATTATCGCGGCGGTGGACGATCGTCGGCGCGGGAGACGGCCAGCCGTGTTGCGGCCGGCGCTGTGGCGCGCAAAGTCTTGACGCATGTGCTCGGCGGCGATGTCAGGGTACGCGCCGCACTGGTACAGCTCGGGCCGCACGGTATCGACCGGACGCGATGGGATTGGGCTGCGGTGGATGCCAATCCGTTTTTCACCGCCGACCCTGGCAGCGTCGAAGCCTTTGCGGCGTATCTCGATGGCGTGCGTAAGGCTGGTTCGTCGTGTGGCGCGGTGATCGAAGCGGTGGCCGAGGGCATCCCGGCGGGGCTCGGCGCACCCCTCTACGGCAAGCTCGACGCCGACCTTGCCAGCGCGATGATGTCGATCAACGCGGTCAAAGCGGTGGAAATCGGCGACGGTATGGCGGCTGCCGCGTTGTCGGGCGAAGATAATGCGGACGAAATCCGCATCGGGCCGGACGGAGAACCTGTGTTCTTGTCGAACCACTCCGGCGGTATTCTTGGTGGCATTTCCACCGGCCAGCCGATCGTCGTGCGGTTTGCGGTCAAGCCGACGTCGTCGATCCTTACACCGCGGCGGACAATCGACAGTGCCGGAGCCGAGGTCGATATCGTGACCAAGGGCCGCCACGATCCGTGTGTCGGGATCCGCGCTGTTCCCGTGGCCGAGGCCATGCTGGCGATCGTGCTGGCCGACCACGCGTTGCGCCACCGTGCGCAATGCGGGCCGCCTTTCGGCCGTGCCTGAATGCCGGTTCTTAAGCGTTTGTTGACTGCTGTCCCATAATCTGACGGCCGATGGCGTTGCGGGGTTGCCGCGACCATTCGGGCTTTTGGGGCAGGGACACATGGCGATCGATAGCGCACGGACGGTCAAGGCTGGCGGCATCATGCTGTCGGTCGCAGCCGCATTGATGCTCGGCGCCTGCGCGCAATCACAAGATGGCGCGATGAACACGTCCTTGCTTGGCCAGCCGTCAGCCAGCAACGCGTCGACCGACGTCGCGAGCGCGAACCCGAACGACACGCGTTCCGATCTCGAAAAGGCGACCGACTACTGGGGCAAAAAATACCGCGAGAAGCCGACGAACAAGGAAAACGCGCTCTCCTACGCCAAGAACCTCCGCGCCTTGGGTGAAAAACGCCAGGCCTTGGCGGTGCTCCAGCAGGCGTCGATCTTTTATGCCAGCGACCGCGAAGTCGCGTCGGAATATGGCCGCCTCGCGCTCGAATTCGATCAGGTTGGTATCGCCAAGCAGATGCTCGCGACCGCCGACGATCCGGGCAATCCGGATTGGCGCGTGATCTCGGCGCGCGGAACGGTATTTGCCAAAGAGGGCAAGTTTAACGACGCGGTTCCGCTTTATGAGCGCGCGCTGACACTGGCTCCGACGGAAACCTCGGTGATGAACAATCTCGCTCTGGCCTACGCCATGGGTGGGGAGCCGCAGCGCGCCGAGGAACTGCTGCGCCGGATCGAGGCCAATGGCGGGACGCCAAACCCGAAGGTCAAACAAAACCTGGCCCTCGTACTTGGTCTGCAGGGCCGGTTCGACGAGTCGAAGGCGATCGCGTCTCAAGAGATCGGCACGGAGGGGGCGCAGGCGAACGCGAACCTTTTGCGCCAGTTTGTCAAAGCCTCAGTGGTGCCCGGACCGGCTGCACCGGCTGTTGCCGGGTGGAGCGCCACGGCGACCGAGGTACGCAAGTCGGCTCCGGGTAAGGGCAAGGCCAAGAAGGTTGCAGCGCCTGCTGGCGATGCTTACGCGCCCTCTACGGCCACAGTGGCGCCCGAGTTGGGGATAGCGGCGGCCAGCTCGGACGTCAGCGCGCAGAATCCGACACTTCGTGGCATGTCGCCCTGAGAGACGGCCTTGTCGCGGGTATCGCCCCAGGTCTAGAACCCTGGAATGACACAGAACACGACAAGCGCTTCATCCGTCGATACCGCTGCCTCCCCGTCGCCGTCGATGGCCGCGCCTACCGGCAAGCCCCCCAAAGTCGGCTTTGTCTCGCTCGGCTGCCCGAAGGCGCTGGTCGACAGCGAACGCATCTTGTCGAAGTTGCGGGCGCAGGGGTATGCAATCGCGCGCGATTACGATGGCGCAGACGTGGTCGTCGTCAACACCTGCGGGTTTCTCGACAGTGCCCGTGCCGAAAGCCTCGATGCGATCGGCGAAGCCATGGCGGCCAATGGCCGTGTGATCGTCACCGGCTGCCTTGGCAAGGACGAAGCGCTGATCCGCGAGACCCACCCTGGTGTGTTGGCCGTGTCCGGGCCGCATCAATACGAGGCGGTGGTAGCCGCCGTTCACGCCGCCGTGCCGCCAATTCACGATCCCTATGTCGATCTGGTGCCCGAGCAGGGTTTGCGCCTGACGCCACGCCATTACGCGTATTTAAAGATTTCCGAGGGCTGCAACAATCGCTGCTCGTTTTGCATCATTCCAAGCCTTCGCGGCGATCTCGTCAGCCGTCCGTCCAACCAAGTGATGGCCGAGGCGGAAGCTCTGGTGCGAGCGGGTGTTAAGGAACTGCTGGTCATCAGTCAGGACACGAGCGCGTATGGCCTCGACATTCGTTATGCCGAAAGCCCGTGGAAAGGCGCGCCGTTAGCGGCCCGCTTTCTCGACTTGGCCCGGGCGCTTGGCCAACTCGGTGTACCCGGCAACGAGCGCCCGTGGATCCGCCTGCATTATGTCTACCCTTACCCTCATGTCGACAACGTCATCCCGCTGATGGCCGATGGACTGATCCTGCCGTATCTGGATATTCCGTTTCAACATGCCTCACCGTCTGTGTTGAAGGCGATGAAGCGACCTGGCGCGCAACCCGGCAGCATGGGTGCCACGCTCGATCGCATCGCCAAATGGCGGCAGGTGTGTCCCGACCTTGCGATCCGCTCGACGTTCATCGTCGGTTTCCCCGGCGAGACGGATGCCGATTTCGAGATGCTTCTCGACTTTCTGCGGGAGGCGAAACTCGCCCGCGTCGGTTGCTTCAAGTACGAAGCGGTGACCGGCGCCGTGGCCAACGCGCTGGCTGGTGCCGTGCCGGAAGAAGTCAAGGAACAGCGCTGGCACCGGTTCATGGCCGTCCAGCAAGCGATCAGCGCCGACATCCTCGCAACCCGCGTCGGCCGCGAGATCGACGTGCTGATCGACGAAGTCGACGAGGATGGCGCTACTGGCCGGTCGAAGTGGGACGCACCCGAGATCGACGGCGCGGTATTTCTTGACGGCGAGACGGCAGTCAAGCCCGGCGGTATCGTCCGCGTGCGCGTTACGGCGGCCGACGAATACGACCTGACGGCGGAGGTCGTGCGGTAACGGTGGCGAGAACTCAGAAAAAACGTTGAAAATCGGCCCGCGCGTGCAGCACGCGAACAATGACGATGTGGTCGGGCATATGGGAATAAAAAATCACGTGGGACCCCTGAGGGAACCGTTAGAGACCATCTCGCAGGTCGTATGTCGGCAAACCAATGCGGAGGAACCTCGCTAACAGATCAAAAGTCGTCTCGAGTTTTGCATGATATCCGGCCGCCTGAAGCCTGCCAAAATGCCTTATTCCGAAGTCGGAAATGTCAACCAAATCGTCGAAGGCCGCTGACGATAGCTTAAAGTCGGGCATCCGGGTTCCGAGCGAGCGCGGCCTCCCAGACGTTGTCCATACTTTTGTCGGTCACGCCGGATTTCACACCGTGTTCGATTGCGGCTCGCAGCTGTGCGAGCTGCTCGGATGCCGGCAACCGTTCCCAGGCCGCGATTTCTGCATCGCTCATCACAGCTTTTGCATTTTCGATCGTAGTATTGCCGGATGTGGTCATTGGCAAAATCTATCACGAATGAGCGCGTCTCGTCCAATGGCTGGGCTCCGCGCTATGACCTGATCTCGCCGCCGGTTGTCTTTTTCACGCTGGCGGTGATGGCTGCGCTGACCGCCTCGATGTCCTTGTCGGTCAGAGTCGCGTTCGTCGGCGACAACGTGACTTCGATGGCGAGCGACTTTTTGCCCTCGGTTGCGAGGCTGCCGCCATCGAACACGTCGAACACCGAGACATTCGAGATCAACAATCTGTCGGCGGTCGCTGCCGCTTTCACGACGTCGCCTGCAGCCACGTCATTGGCAACGATGAAGGCGAAATCGCGCGTGACCGGCAGGAAATCAGACAGCACCAGAGCTGGCTTCATTCGCGTTTTGCGCTTCTCTGGAGGTAGTGCATCGAGGAACACTTCGAACGCTGAGACGGTGCCGGTAAGGCCCAGATCTGCAGCGGTCGCCGGGTGCAATTCGCCGAACACGGCGAGCACGGTTTTCGGGCCGAGTTTCAGCGCGGCCGACCGGCCGGGGTGATACCAATTCGGCGCCTCACGCACGATTTGGGCTTTGCCCGCATCGAACCCGCACGCGGCCAGCACGGCGACCACGTCTGCCTTCACATCGAACGCATCGACGGATGTGGCCGCGCCGTCCCAGTGGCGGCCTGGACCGGTCAGGATCGCCGTGCCCGCGCGGACGCCGGCTGCCGACACGAACTGATCGTTCGCCGTATCGCCGCGGTAGGCTTGGCCGAGTTCGAACAGCGCGACGTCGGTGAACCCCCGGTTGCGGTTGCGTCCGGCGGCCGCGAGCAGGCCCGGCAACAGTGACGGCCGCATCGAGGTCATCTCGGCCGACATCGGGTTGTCGAGTTCGAGGCTCAAAGCGCCGCCGCCGAACCGCTCGGCCTCAACCCGCGTGATGAACGAATACGTCACAGCTTCGATCAGACCACGACCGGCGAGCGTTCGACGCACGCGGCGAGCGCGTTTCTGGCGATCCGTCAGCACCGGCGTTGCGATGCGGTCGAGCCCCGGTAGCGGCGTCACCGGGATGCGGTCGAGGCCGGCAATCCGCACGACCTCTTCGACGATGTCGGCGGGCCCGTGAATATCTGGCCGCCAGGTCGGGACGGTGACGGCGGCGGACGCGTCGCCGGGCGGGCTACTTGCAATGCTTGCCGACTTGGACTTGCCCTTGCCGTCCTGTTTCGCGCTCGCGATGCCAAAGCCAAGCGCTGTCAGAATGCGCGTGATCTCGGCCGCCTCCAGCCGAATGCCCGACAGCTTTTCGACGCGGCCATAGTCGAACGCAATGGTGCGCGGCTCGGCGGAAGCGTGGCCAGCCACGGCGCGTTTGCTTGGCGTTCCACCGCAGATTTCCAGGATCAGATGCGTTGCGAGGTCGAGGCCGCCCTCGACGTAGGCCGGGTCAACGCCGCGCTCGAAGCGATAGCGGGCATCCGACGTGATCTGCGCTTTGCGTCCAGTAGCTGCCGTGCGGGCGGGGTCGAAATAGGCGCTCTCGATGAACACGGTGGTCGTTTTATCCGTCGAGCCGGATGCTTCGCCGCCCATGATGCCACCGAGGCCGAGCACGGCGCTGTCATCGGCGATGACGCACATGGTGGCTTCGACGGTATGCTCGCGGCCATCGAGGCCTTTGAACGTCTCGCCGTCCTTGCCGAGCCGCGCTCGGATGGCACCTGTCAGCTTAGTCGCATCGTAGACATGCAGCGGGCGGCCACGGTCGAGCGAGATGTAGTTCGTGACATCGACCAGCGCGTTGATCGGGCGCAAGCCAGCGGCCTCCAGCCGCTTTCGCATCCAGGCTGGCGACGGGCCGTTCTTGACGCCGGTGATGACGCGGCCAGCAAACACCGGACACGCACTGGCTGTCTCGGGGGTGAAGTCCAGCTTGATATCAACCGGGCAGACGGCTTTGCCCTCGACCGTGCCGAGCTTGGGCTCTGGCTTCAGCGTGCCAAGCCCGCTGGCGGCGAGGTCGCGGGCGATGCCGCGCACGCCGGTGCAGTCCGGCCGGTTCGGCGTCAGCTTGACCTCGATGATCGGGTCCGACAGATCGAGGATCTCGGCATAGCGTGTGCCGATCTTGTCCGCCTGGGCCGGGTCAACCTCGATGATGCCGGTTGCATCGGTTTCGAGTTCGAGTTCGGCGGCCGAACACAACATGCCGTTGGAGACGACACCGCGGACCGGCTTCTTTTCAAGCGTGACGTCGAGGCCGGGGACGTAGGTCCCGATCGGCGCGAATACCGTCAACAGCCCGGCCCGCGCGTTCGGCGCCCCGCACACGATCTCGAGCAGCGGCTGGCCCTTGGCGATCTCGACCTGGCAGACCTGCAGCTTGTCCGCATTGGGGTGCTTTTTGGCCTCGACGATCCGCGCGACGGTGAATGCTGCGAGCTTTGCGCCAGGATCGGTGATGCCTTCGACCTCCAGCCCAATGGCTGACAGCGTCGTCGAGATGGTCTCAATATCGGCGGTCGTGTCGAGATGGGCGTGGAGCCAGGACAGCGTAAATTTCATGGGTGCCGCGTCGCGATGGTGTGGTGGTGGCGGCGCATGTGCGTAGCGCGGCCGTTAAGCCAGCGACGTCTACAGGTGGGGCTGCGATTTTGAAAGGGCTGCCGTATCGCCCAAGCAGCGCGACGCTGTAGCTTCAAGCATCAGGCCTCGACGATCGAGCGTTTAAGGCTCAGCTGTTTGGCCCGAGCTGGACGGTTTTGGCAAAGCGCTGGCCGTCGGTGTCGAGAACGTCAATCGTGACATCGGATGCGCCGTTGCGGGCCATGTCGAATTCGATCACCGGGTTTTCATTGAGCGCGATCGAGCCGGCCATGGTGAACACGGTGTCACGGCCTTGCTTGACGGCGATCTTTTCGACCATTTTTACCGGCGTGTAGAGCAGCGTGATCTGGTCGAGCACCATGCCGGTGTGGTTGGGGTGAGATAGCTCGAGCTTCATGCGCGGCGTCAGGCTCGTCTGCGCGCCACTGGCGATCTCGGCGAGGGCCATCTTGCCCATGTTGGCGGCAATAACCTCGGGCGGGGCCGACGGCGGCGCGGCGCACGCGGCCTGACCTCCCGCGAACTTCACCAGCCGCTCGGCCATGTACAATTGCCCGTCGCTCGCCTCGACCACGGCGCGGACGTCGGACTGCTGGTTGAGCCGGAAACGGATCGCGATCGATGCGCTGCTGCGCTGGCCGCCAATATCGAACGCCGCCACGACCGGTGAGGGGTTGTTGTCGACGATGAACGTGATCTTGGAGATCGTGCGGCCGTCGGTCAGTCGCGCGTCGACGCTCATTGGAACGGCGCGCACGTCGTCGGGGCGGTACGGTGCTTTGAGCGACACGATACCATTGCCGCTGAGAATGGGCCGGGTACCGAAGGCTTCCGTGCGGAAGCCTTCGAAGGTTGCGCTGTCTGCTGCCGCTGGAACGGTAGCCGTCATGAGGCCAGCGGCTGCGGCACAAGCCGCGAGCGTGACATGCGCCAATTTTGCCATCGAAATTCCCCGCGCCAACGAGCGTGCAACCGAGCGAAAATGACCGAACGCCATTAGCGCCGTTCGGCTACCTCATGCATCATCATGCAAATTAGGTGCAATGCGGTGCCTGTGTCAATTCGCAGCGCAGCATCGCCCAGCATCGCCCTCACGCTGTGTTAATAAGCCGAAAGCGGTGTCAGGGGGTAATTTTAGGGGGCATATGCGGCGCGCCAGCCAGCGGCGACGGCCTCGGCCTCACTACAGAACCAGCGGGTGCCTTTATCGGCCCGCATGACGACCTTGGCGTACCAAGGGCTCCACGGCATGTGATAAATGCGGCCGGAATGGGAGATATTACCCTTGATGGCGCAACCGTCCGGGGCAGCCTCGGAGGCGGACACCCATCGCGTGGCGCGGTGGTCCGACGCGGTTCTGGTCGCGGCTTGCCAGATGCCGTTTTGTGCTTGCCGGGCTGCGGCCTCCTCGCCGACATAGGTGCTCGAGTATTTCACGAACGCCCAAGCCAAACCGCGGCGGACCATCTCGGCGTTGATGCTTACCCGGCGCTGCGGGGTTTCGGCCCGGATCGCGCCTTCGGTTATACTTCCTCGGCGCTGCGGGGTTTCTTCGCGCCGAGCGGGGAAACACGTTCCCAAAGTCCGGCCGTAGACGTCCCGGCCCTCGACGGCGCACTGCACGGCACTGCCGTTAATCAACGATGTCAGGACGCGCGTGGCCTCGGTCCCGCAGTCCCATGTCCCGCCGTCGCGGCGGTTACACAACTGCCCGGCTTCGGGAGCGTCTATCCCCTCAAGCCGAATGCGGGTTCCAGCGACGTCGATCGTATCGCCGTCCACGATCCGGGCGGCACCTTCGATCCAGGCAGGGGCAACTGGAGCTGTCGGCCGGTCTGGAACTGGAGCTGGGTTTGATCCCGGGCTTGGTACTCGGATATTGCCAACTGCCGGGCTGAATTGCGAGCCGGGAGCGGGACGAGCGCCCGAGGGATCGATGGGGATCAGGCCTGCGGTCACGCCACCAATCACGGCAGCGGCGGCAGCACCGGCGAACGACGCAAAACGCAACATCACACTGCAACCTTTGTGTGTACTCAGACTGAACATAGTTTGTTCTCCGAAAATGGCACAACCTTGGAGGAAGTAAGGTATCAAGTCTGCAATCTTAGGTATATGCAAAACGAGCGGTGGACGGTGCTCTGTTCCCGCAATCCAAGGGCTGGTAGGATGCGACGTCGCGGGCGACCAAACATGAGTCGCCGTGCCCGGTTGCGGCCACGATTTGGCCATCACCAGGAAAGTGCGGTCGGCTGGATTTTTATGAAGTTCAGGGACTTGAGCGGGCCAGCAGCGGGGTCACCTTGGGTGGCGGATCAACCTGGGGCTGTGGCCGGTGGGCGTGGCAGCAGTGGTGCCGCCACGGCGAAATCGACGACCAGGATGTCTATCGCAAAAGGGATTTGCCGTGCCCTGGCATTCGGGAGCTGATACTCCCACGTCCTGACTGCAACCATGGCTGGACCGTCGCGCGATGGTAATGGGAACACCCGTGAATGCAGGTATGCAGCGCAATATCTACAGCGCCGCCATTACGGCCAGACGTGTTGCGAAAACATTGTCTCAACTGATTATAATGCGACTGCGAACCGTTCATGAATCCTGATCTGCTTTGGACACCAACATGACCCCAGATAGCTCAGGTGCTTCAGCGAGCCCGATAAGCGAGACTAGAACGCCGCCAGTTCCCACCGGCTCCGAACTCGAGGCCACGGAAGCCGCGCTTATGTACCTTGGCTCGGCGCTGCGGACCTCCGGTCCGGATCGCGCGGTCGATGTCTCTGGCTCGGCGCTGCGGACCTCCGGTCCGGATCGCGCCTTGGATGTATCTGGCTCGGCGCTGCGAACCTCCGGTCCGGATCGCGCCGTCGCGGATACCGCCCTGGTGACGGTCATCGACACCTGGGGGTCAGCGCCGGTACCGATCGGCGGGCAGATGGCGGTGGCCCAAGACGGCCGGTTTGCGGGCTCGGTGTCGGGCGGCTGCATCGAGGCCGACATCATGGTCGCCGCCAGCAAGGCCATGGCGGACGGAAAACACCGGGTAATGTCGTTTGGCGTCACGGATGAGACGGCGTGGCGCGCTGGTCTGCCGTGCGGTGGCAACATCCGCGTGTTGATCGAGCCGCTCACGGCTGCCACCGACCGGGCCGTGCTGGAGCGCCTCGCGGCGGCGGCGCGGACGCGCGAAACGCTGATCGCCGTCACCGATCTCGGGACAGGAGCACGGCGTATCGTCGAGCGAGACGGAATTGCAGCGATCGTCGCGACTGTCCTCGACAAGCAACCAGATGCACCCGATGTACGCGACCTTGCTCACCGGCTTGCTGGCGGTGACAGCCGGCTCGTCGCCACGCCTGATGGCGAAGTATTTTGTCGCACGTTCGCCCCGCCGGCCCAGCTGGTGATCATCGGTGCGACCCACATTGCGCAGGCCCTCGTCGCGCTGGCCCACATCGCCGGCTATCGCGCGATTGTCGTCGATCCGCGCGAGGCTTATGCGACTCAAGATCGTTTCATGGGCGATCGCTTCGGCGGCGTCGACATCGTCGCCGATAGTCCGGCCGAGGCGCTGGAGCGGATCGGGATTGACGCCTTCACTGCGGTGATCGCGTTGGCCCACGTCATCCATATCGACGACGAGGCGTTGAAGGCCGCGCTGCGTGGCAACGCACGCTACATCGGTGTGCTCGGCTCGCGCCGCAACCGGGATCGCCGCCGCGACCGGTTATGCGCCGAGGGGTTTTCCGACGCCGAGATTGAGCGCATCCGCTCGCCGATCGGCCTCGACATCGGCGCGCTGACGCCTGCGGAAATCGCCGTGGCGATCCTTGCCGAAGTTATCGAAACAGTGCGCGGCAAGCGCCGCCCGGACCTGTGATGGCGAGGGCTTCCGCCACCGCCGACCCTGACCGCGTCCTGGCCCTCGTCGCGCTGGCAGCCGGGGCATCGCGGCGGTTTGGAACGGCCGACAAGCTGCTTGCCGAGGTCGACGGCGAGGCGCTGGTTTCGCGTTCGATCCGGCGGCTTCGATGCGTCGCCGACAGCATGCCGCTTGCAACCATCCGTCTGATTGCGGTCGTACCGGACCTCGACGGACCGGTTGCGGCTGTCATCTCTCGTGTTTCACCAACGGCGACGCTCGTTGCCAACCCGCACCGGGACCTTGGCCTCGGGACATCGGTTGCAGCCGGGATCGCTGCGGTGCCGCATGAAGCCTGCGGCGCGCTGGTGACGCCGTGCGATCTGCCTGATCTCGAACCGGCGTTCGTCGTCGCGCTGTTGATGGCGTTTCTCGAAACCGGCTGCGATCGTCCGGTGCATGCCTCTCTCCCGGACGGCACTCCGGTCAGCCCGATGGTCTGGCCCCGCCGCCTGTTTGCGGGCTTGCTCGCCCTCGAGTGTGATGCTGGCGGGCGCCACCTGCTCGCCGGGGAGCGTCCGGTTGCACACGGGATTTCCGCGCGTCAGGCCCTCGATATCGACACCGTTGCCGATCTCGCACGCCGCTTGCCCACACCGTAAGCGCGAAAAGGCGATGGCGTGCGCGCCGGGATCTGACATAAATGGGAGGTATTAACCAGCGGTCGACGTGCCGCACGGTCCGCCCGCGAGATGCCCGATGAGCGATAAGCCTCCGCACCTGACGCCGCCGCCGTTGCCGCGCCCGCAAGAGCGGCAGCTCGACGATGTCAGGCCGGGCCTTGATTTGGGACCACGGGGCGCTGAAGG
>Ga0163155_10004803_pt1 | contig 13683 bp, 8 predicted proteins | sample OliLakLV19SP4G1_FD_148611 | JGI IMG/M metagenome (GOLD analysis project Ga0163155, IMG submission 148611) | Freshwater microbial mat bacterial communities from Lake Vanda, McMurdo Dry Valleys, Antarctica - Oligotrophic Lake LV.19.SP4.G1 | ecosystem: Environmental > Aquatic > Freshwater > Lake >...
GGACGTGACTGCGCGGGGGCGGAGTGCGGGGGAGAGGGTTCACCGCAGAGACGCATAGGGCGATGAGCAACGCGGGGACGAGTGCGGATGGGCGCGGGATGTGATCGCTTGGTTCATCGGTGCGCCCACTACCCCCTCCGTCGGCGTCGCAGAGCCTCGCCGACTCCTCCCCCGCACGCGGGGAAGGAGTGGGTGCGTGGTCATGCACGCGGGCCTGCGTAGTCGATCCACATGCTGGCCACGCTGCCTTTGGAGTCGTAGCCGGAGATGATCTCGCCCCATGGGAATACCGCGTGGTTGGGATGCTCGGGAGTGAGTTCGAGAGGAAGGATCGGCTTTCCGTTGATGTCGAGGGGCTTGGGGGTGAGGGCGACGCCGAAAAGAGCGAGCGCGAGGGCGTCGTGCTGTCGCTTGCGTGCCATTTCCTGGGCGAGAGTCCAGTCGCTCCAGTCTGTCGTGTCGTCCGGGAGTCGAATGAAGATGGACGCGCGGCGGAGCGTGCCCTTTTCGTAGACGAGCTGGAGCACCGCGGGCCGGCCCAGGATCTCGCAGGGATCGAAGGTGGCCGAGACGCCGCCGGGGGAAAAGTTCATGGCGGGTCGGAGGGCGGAGATTGCCTCGACAAGTTCGAGTTCCAGCTCGGGATTCACCTCGAGCGGGTCGAGATCGGGACGGAGCACGGCGGGGAAGCTGCCGGTGGGGTTCATGGGAGATTGTGCGCGGTTCGGGTGGGCGGGGCGAGGATGCGGATCAGTGCTCGCCGAGCGTGGCCAGGAGGGCGAAGGTGCCCAGCCAGTGCTCGCCCGCGTAATCACCGCTGGTGATGCCGGGGAGGGAGGCTGCTTCGTGGGCCGCGGCGGATTCAAGGAGGGTGGCGGGGAGTGATGTGAGGTTGTGCTCGCGCAGGGCGGGTTGAGCCGCGGGATAGTTAAAGGCGCGGGCGAGGGCACGCACGCACCAGGCGCGGCTGAGGTTGAGGCCGTCGAGGTGGACGATCTGGGGGTCGGAGCGGTCGGAGACGAGCGCGGGCGAGAACAGTGATCGCGGCTCGCCCCGAGCGGCTCCGGGGAGGAACGAGGCGAACCAGCCCGCGAACTCGGCGGGCCGGAGCACGCGGGACATGAGGCCCGCTTCGATCAGTGCGGGGGAGAGGAAGTCCGACCCGGAGGGTTCGAGGCGGGCGGGGTAGTCGGTGTCCTGCTCGAAAAGGTGGAGAGCGGTGTCGGCAACGAGTACGCCGAGATCGTCATAACCCGTGTTGTTGGCCCAGTCGAGGGCGAACCAGAGACCGAAGGCGGTGTTGGCGTGGACGCCGGTGCGAATGGGGTAGGTGAGGCGCGGGAGGTAGTCGAGGTAGCGGTCGCCGATGGCCCGGGCGAGTGGGCGCAGGGCGTCGGAGCAGCCGCGCAGACGAGGCTCGCCTGGCAGGAAGATCTCTTCGTGTAGTTTGAGCAGCCAGGCCCAGCCGTAGGTTCGCTCGAACGCGCGGGAGAGCGGACGCTCGAGGTAGGCGATCTCGGCGGCGATGTTGTCGGGCGTGAGATTCCGGGTGAGCGACTGGATGATCTGTTCGCGCTCGGGCAGGCCCGGGCTGGCGCGCAGGACGCGGGCGAGCACCCAGTGGGCGTGGACGGCCGAGTGCCAGTCGTAGCAGCCGTGGAACGCCGGATGGAGGTCGCGTGGCGGGCGCACGTCCGCGTCGGACGCCATGACGTGGTCGAGTTTGTGGGGATACTCGCGGTGGATCGAAGCGAGCGCGAGGCGGGCCAGGCGGGAGGCGAGTTCGATTGGGAGCGGGGCGGGGTGCATGGGACAGACTCGGGGAGTGCGCGGTGGGCTTGGGCCGATCGTGGCTGGGCACGATCGGTGCGAGGTTGCCCGGTGCGGGGCGCACCGATCACCCAAAGCCGCGATGGGTGGCACGGCTGGTGGCGCGGTCAGCGCACCGCGCGCCGTCGCTCACTGCCCTGCGTTGGCCTGCTGCGGCACGGGCCGGGGCAGAAGGGCCGGGGCGCAGGCGAGGTTGTAGGCCGTGATGGCCGTGGCGGTGGAAGACTGCATGAGGTACTCGGGGATGGCAAGGTCCAAGCGGTCGTACTGGGTGTGCCACCCGTAGCCGTAGTTGGCGCGGCCGACCTCGTCCCAGAAGAATCCTGGGACGCCGACGGCGTTGAAGGCGGCATGGTCGGAGGAGCCGCCGGCGGGGATGGCGTTGCCGGTGGAGTGAATGTTGACGTTCAGGGCCTTGGCGTCGGTCTCGGAGTAGAAGACGTTGGTGATGGGCGCGGTGGCGGCCTTGAGGTAGTCGAACATGATGTCGGGCGCGCCCAGGCCGCCCTGGTAGTTGGTGCCGCCGTCGTCGACGAAGCAGACGCTGATCCTGGCGCGCTCCTCTTCGCTGAGGCTGGCGACATACGCGCGGGAGCCGAGCAGACCCTGCTCCTCACCGGACCACAGGATCATGCGGATGGTGCGGCGTGGTTGGGCGTTTGCGGCCATGAGGATGCGAGCGGCCTCGAGCATGACGGCCGACCCGGTGCCGTTGTCGGTCGTGCCCATCGAGCCCGGGCCGTCCCAGGAATCGAAGTGGGCGGAGATGATGACGACCTCGTGGGCCAGGTCGGTGCCGGGGATCTCGGCGATGACGTTGTAGACGGGGATGGGGCCTTCGATCAGCTTGTGGTCGAGGCTGACTTCGATGGTCACGTCGCGTCCGTCGGCCAGGCGCGAGTTCATGTAGTCATAGTCGGGCATGGAGACGCCGATCTCGAGATCGCGCGGCACGGCGTTGAGGTCAAGCTCGCGCCAGCCGCTGGCCGACGTCGTCCAGACCCGCTCGTCGTTCGAGGATGAGACGAACCCGGCGGGGGCCAGGGCCAGCACCTGCTCGAGGATGTACGCCTGGTTGTCGACCAGCTCGCCCGAGTCCTCGGGGTGGATGCGGGCCAGGTCATAGGAAGCGCCGGCGGTGGGGTTCTCCGCGGTCGGGGCGGTGCCGTTGTCCTCGGCGGACCCGTCGAGCGAGTCGCCGTCGAGGCGCAGGGACGTGGTGGTGTCACCCAGCGGCGTGGTCCAGGTGAACTTGAGGACGTTCGCTTCGAACGTGACGTCGCGGGCGGGGACGTCGACGGCCATGTGCGGCATCTCGACGCGGACCGCGTAGGAGTTGCGCCGACCCCGGGTGACAAACGCGGTGAAGTCGGTCGGGCCGCCGGGCAGGTCGGGGTGGGCGACCTTGCCAGACCATCGGCCCGTGACGGGATACTCGTCGGAGACGCCCGGGCCTTCGGGGGGCGGGATCTGCTGGGGAGAGGCCTCGCCGCGGGCCATGACCTCGCGGGCCTCCTTGCGGGCGGTGTAGCGGGTGTTCATGTTGCCGCCGACGCCGCGGATGCCCTGGCGATTGCCTGCGTCGGGGGTGATCATGAGCCAGGCGCCGGCGAGCCGCTCGCGAGAGGCTTCGAGTTCGGCGAGGGTTCGCGGCATCTTGACGACACTGCCGCGGACCGGGCCGTCGGTACCGGCGGTCCAGGCGAGGGTGCTGAAGGCCATCTCGCGGGCGACGGCGGTGGTTCCGTCGGGGGCGACGTTGACGACCTGGGCGGTGGAGGGGCCGCGATCAAAGCGGACGGGGATGGTCCCCCACTCCCACAGGCGGGGGTTCTCGAGACCCCAGGATCCGAGTTGCTCGACGGCCCACCGCTGGGCGTTCTCGAGGTTGGAAGAGCCGGTGAGGCGCGGGCCGAACGTGGTGCAGAAGTGCGTCAGGTGGGTCATTACCTGGTTGCGGTTCTTGCCCTCATCGAGGATGCGGGCGATGGTGCGGCGGTCGCCCATCTGGATGTCGGGGGCGGGGACGAGCTCGTTCTCAACCACGGCCATGGTGCCGACGGTCGGGCGAGTCGAGCGCGAGCCAAGAGAGCGGACGCCGGTGCCGTCGGATGAGCAGGCCGCCAGTGAGCCGGCCAGGAGCGTGAGGAGCATGGTGGCAGCGGCGCGGCGTGGGCGAATCATGCGGAGCTCCGGGGATTCCAGTGCGACGAACAAGGTGCCAATGGCACCGCCCGCGTTCGGGCGCGGTGGGTCATGGTACAGCATGGCGTGGACCGCGGTTGCGGCGCGGTGGCAGGATTGTGCTGCGATTGCTCGGGGCGGGAGTCTGGGACCCCAACTGCCCCCTCCGGTCGCGTCGCAGAGCCTCGCGACCACGTCCCGCGCACGCGGGGGAGGATCGCCCCGCGCTGGCGCCCTTCTAGACCCCGATTCCCAGGACCTCGCAGATGGCCGCGGCGGATTCCGGGCCAGCGCGGTGGCCCGCGAACTGGGCCGTCACTTTGTCGAGTTCCTCGATTTGACGGGTGGCCTTCTCGGGAGAGTCCATCAGCGTGCGGGCGGCGGCCAGCACCGGCTCATAGCCCGCGAAGTGCGGGACCAGTTCCGGCACGATCTCTCGCCCGGCGATGAGGTTGGGCAGGGTGAAGAACTCGGTGGTGAGTACCCAACGCCCCAGCAGCATGTAGACCAGCGGGTTGCTCTTATAGAACACGACCATCGGGCGCGACTGCTTGGCGATCTGGAGGGTCACGGTCCCGCTGACCACCAGCGCCATGATGCACCAGCGGACAACCGCGTCGGTCTGGCCCGAGATGACGGCGAGGTTGGCGGGCCAGCCGCCGGCCTGGGTCGCCATCGCGCGGAGACGATCGGCGACCGCCGGGGTGGTGGCGGCGATGGTCCCAACCAGGTCGGGGTGGTCCTTGGTCAGGTCGCGGAAGGCCGCGAGCAGGATGGGGAAGTTCTTGGCGATCTCGCCGGGGCGCGAGCCGGGCATGAGGGCCAGGCGCCTTGGGCTGCGGGGCAGGTCGGCGGCGATGCGATCCAGCGCGTCAAGGTCGAGGGTGATATCGAAGAGCGGGTGCCCGATGAAGCGGATGGGCACCCCTCGCTCCTCGAACCACTTCTCCTCAAAGGGCAACAGGCAGAGCACGAGGTCGGTGAGGCGGCGGAGCTTGCGGACGCGCCACTCGCCCCAGGCCCACATCTGCGGGGCGACCATGTGGACCACCTTGATGCCGCGGGCCTTGGCCAGCCTGCAGATGGGGAAGTTGGCGGCCGGGGAATCGACGGGGACGTGCAGGTCGATCGGGTTGGCCGCGAGCCAGCGGTCGATGCGGGCGTTGATCCGCATGTGCTCGCGGATCTTCTTGAGGCCCGGGATGCCCATGACCGCATCGTGCCCGGTCTCTTCGATGATCGTCGCGCCGGCGGCGGCCATCCTGGGCCCTCCCCATGCAAAGATCCGGAGATCGGGGCGGCGGCGCAGCAGCGCGGCGATCACGACCGCGGCGTGGTCGTCGCCGCTGGGCTCGAAGGCGGTGAACAGGATGGTCCTGGGACGATCCGCATCGGCCTGAGCGCGGACCGTGGGCGCGCCAGCATCCATCGCCCGAGCAGAAGGCGTCGCAGTCACGCGCGAGTGAAGGGCGGCTGGGGGAGAATGTCAACCGGCGCGACATCACCCGTGGCGTTGGACGGGTGATGCCGAAGGCTCCGCGACCTTACGGTCGCGGCTCGATCGAGTCCGCGGGAACCGTCAGGGCATCCTCCGCCGGCGCGAGGCAGAGCAGGACGGGGTCAGCCGTCGACTCCTGGCGCACCCGGACGCGCCGCTGGCGGACCAGTTCGAGCGTGGCGATGAACATGCCGACCATCTCGCCTCGGGTCCGCCCCTCGAACACCCGCTGGAGCGTCATCTCGCCGCCGGTCTCGCGGGCCAGACGGTCCAGGATGTCGGCCTGGTGCAGCTCCAACGGCGTGTCGTCGTACCGCACCTGGTGGTCGCCCATGCGGTCGAAGTTGACCGCGGCGATGATCTGCGAGAACGCCGAGACCAGGTCGAGCAGCGAGAGGTCGTCCATGTCGAGCCCGTCGGCGCTGAGCGCGGCCGAGATCGCCTCGCCGGCTCCCCCCGCATCGTCGCCGGACCCCAGAAGTGCGTCGGCCACCGCGTCCTTGTCGAAGCCCGCGCCGCCGGAGGGGAATCGGCGTTGCCAGGTGGCCCGTCGTGCGTCCAGGGCATCGGCCGCGTCGCGGTGGCGCTTGTATTCGAGGAGCTGGCGGACCAGATCGGCCCGGGGGTCCTCATCGGGGGCGTGGGGCTCGCCGCCCTCGCCCATCGCCCGCACCTGCGGGGTCAGCAGGCGGCTCTTGATCTCCATGAGCGTGGCGGCCATGACCAGGAACTCGCCCGCCAGATCGATGTCGATCGTGTCCACCTGCCCCAGGTGCTTGGCGTACTGCTCGGCGATCAGCGCGACGGGGATGTCGTGGACCTCAACCTCCGCACGGCGGATCAGGTGCAGCAGAAGGTCGAGGGGCCCCTCGAAGGCGTCCAGGCGTACGCAGTAATCATCGAGCATTGGCACGCCCTCCGTGACGAGATGGTCGGCGCCGGGTGGAGCCCCCGAGCCGCGCGACTCCAACGTTCGGTCAGTGTACCCTTGTTTGATGACCGTGCGCAAGCCGCCCGAGAGAGTGACCGCGAGCGCGCCCGAGGGGCGATCCGCACCGCCCACCGCCCTGGGGTCGGACGTGCTCCGGGCGCAGTCGGCGGCGCTGTCCGACCTGGCGGCTTGGCTTGGCGGGTCCGGCGCACCCGCCTTCGAGCGGGCCGTCGATCTCATCGTCGCCTGCTCGACCTCCGGCGGGTCGGTGCTGATCTCGGGCCTGGGCAAGTCCGGTTTGGTGGGGGCCAAGATCGCGGCCACGCTGTCGTCGCTCGGGATCACCGCCCACGCGGTCCATCCGTCTGAGGCGGCTCACGGCGATCTGGGGCGGTTTCGACCCCAGGACACCGTCATTTGCCTTTCCAAATCGGGCGAGACGGATGAAGTTGTCAGTCTGGCCGCGACGCTCAGGCAGGACGGCCTGCCGATCATCTCGATCACGACCTTGCCCACGGCGGAGATCGGGGCGAGTCGAGATCCCGTTTGCGCCGGGTCGCCGGACCGGAGATCGAGCCTCGAACGCCTCGCCACCGTCGCGCTGCTGATCCCGCTGGACGAGGAGGCGGGCGGCCCACGCTTTGTCGCGCCGACGTCGTCCACGACCGCGACCATGGCCCTGGGTGATGCCCTCGCCCTGGCGGTCGCGCATCGCCTCGACTTCACCAACGCCGACTTCCGCCGCCGCCATCCCGGCGGCGCGCTGGGCGGCCTGCTGCGGCCCGTCGTCGAGGTCCTGCGGTTCCGGGCCGGCGAGAATCTGCCGCTCGTGCCGGAAGGAGTGACGGTGGCCGAGGCGCTGCGTCTGGCCGACCAGACCACGCGCCGACCGGGCGCGCTGGTGATCATCGACAGGCAGGGGCGCCTGACCGGCATCTTCACCGATGGCGACCTGCGCCGGTTGATCGGGCGCGACGCGGGCGGGCTTGCCAAGCCCATCGAAGCGGTGATGACCCGCACGCCGCGGACGCTCGGGGCCGACGCACTGGTGCGCGACGCGGTGAACATGATCCGCGAGTTCCGCCAGGACGAGATTCCGGTTGTCGGCGCGACGGGTCAGCCCGTGGGCGTGCTGGATGTGCAGGACCTGATCGCGATGCGGCTCGTGAAGGATTGAAACCCGCCATGCCCGATCCCTCGACAGTGCGCGCCCTGATCCTGGACTGCGACGGCGTGATGACCGATGGGTCGCTGTACGTTGATGACAACGGGCTCGAAACGCGACGCTTCTCGGTGCGCGATGGCTTCGGGATCGCGCTGTGGAAGTCGTTTGATCTGCCGATCGCCGTGATCTCCGGGCGCGGCGGGGCGTCGCTGCGGCACCGGATGGCGAGGCTGGGCGTCGAAGATGTTGTGCAGTCGTCAGCTGATAAGGCGGCCGCGCTGCGGGATGCGGCGGCCCGCCTTCGCGTCACCGCCGCCGACTGCGCGTTCATGGGCGATGACTGGCCCGACCTGCCGGCCATGGCGCTGGCGGGCTATCCCATCGCGGTCGCCGACGCGGCCCCGGCGGTCCGGGCGGCGGCGGCGTGGGTGACCACCACCCCGGGCGGGCACGGGGCGGTGCGCGAGGCGATCGAGCACATCCTGTCGGCCAAGGGGTTGCTGGCTGGTGGGGCCGCGAAGTTCGGGAGTGTGCGGGCCAAGACCCGCGATGCGGGGTAACGGGCACCGCGCCTCGCGGCAACGGAGCCCTCCGCACGAGCGGTTGGCCACCTGCCTCTCACGGACGCGGGTACGGACGCCGATTGCCTCCGGACGACACGTCCTAGGTGAATCCGACCAGCGAGGGCTGCACGCGGTCGCCAACCGCTCGCGCGGTCGGTTCTGTTGCCGTCGATTCCGTCGACCTGGCGGCGTTCGCCTCCCGTCGCTCGCCCCCCAACGATGAGCCATGCCCCGCAAGTCGGCCCGCCGCAAGCCACGACCCCGGAAGCGCAAGAAGAAGTCCGCGCTGGTGCCCGCGCTCGTGCTGATGTCGGCCGCCGGCGCGGCCGTGGTGGCCGCGGGCGTTTTGTTCTCTCGCGATGCCACCCCCTCTCCCGAAGACTCGGGTCTCGGCCTACCCGCGCCGGACGTCGCGGAGATCGGCGCGGGTGGGGACGCCGAGATCGTGCTCAAGGACAAGGACGACCGCGACCGCACCGTGGCGGTGATCGCGTTCGACTCGCAGACCCCGGTGGGCCAGGGGCGCTACGACACCGTGAACCCGCAGGCCTGGGTCTACCTGGACGACGGCAGTTATCTGCACGTCCGGGCCGACGAGGGACGCTTCTACGCGCCCGATGAGCAGCGTCCGCAGTCGGGCGTGATGCGCGGCAACGTGGTCATCCGTCTGTTCGACCCCGCGCCGCAGCGACCGGCCGACGACGCGGTCGCGCCCATCATCGCCCGCCTCGACGTGCTGGACTTCGACACCGAGTACGGCGCGGTCACGACCAACTCGCCCGGCCTGGTCATCACGCCCGAGTTCGAGTTCGCGTTCAACGACCTGAGACTGGTGATGAACCAGGTGCAGGAACGGATCGAGCTGCTGGAGGTCCGTCAGGGTGGACGGATCACCTACACCCCACTGCCGTCGCCCACGCCCACCCCGGACTCCGCTTGGCGCGGAGGCGGCAGGCAAGACAACCGTGCGCTCGCACCAGCCCAGATGATCGCGACCTCGCTCCGGCAGCCGGCGATTCCCGCGGCGGGGTCCGGTTCCCAAACTGGTTCTCCATCTGGTGCGCAACCCGGCGCACAGCCCGCGACACCTCCGACCACCCCACCGCCGCCGCCGACCCCTGTGCACTACCTCGCCCACTTCCGGGACGCGGTGAAGATCACGCAGGACGCGGTGACCGCGACGGGGGACTCGCTGGAAGTCTGGGCCCGCGTGGTCGACAACAAACTGCCAGAGGGCGCGGTCGTGTCCCCCAGCGTGCGGACGGGTGATTGGTCGCACGGTGCGATTGCCGCGTCCACCCCTGCAACTCAGATCCGCGGCGCGCTCGCGTCGATGGTGGTGGCTTCGAGCGAGTCCCGCTGGCCGCCACGGCGGATGTTCAACGCCGCGCCCGCCTCGCCAATCGCCTCGCCGGAACCGGGGACGCCCGCTCTCCTGGGGGAAGTCCAGATCCAGCCTCTTGATCGCGTCGTGGAATCGCCCGCTCCCGAGTCCGCCCCCGCTCCGCCGGACGGCGGCTCGGAGTTCCGATCGCGACCCGCCCGCGACGTGGCGACGAACCTGCCGGTGACGCTTGCATGGTCCGGCCCGCTCACGCTCCGTCCGCTGGCCGCCGAGCCGATGGAACTTCGTCGCGACCACCTGGTGGCCCGCCTGACGGGCGGCGAGGGCGGCGGGGTCAACCTCGCGGACGGCGCGTCGGGCGCAACCGGCGTGTGTACGCGCCTGGACTACGCCTTCACGACCCGCTCGCTCGTGCTCGCGGGCGTGGGCGACACCGGCGTGCGCCTCTCCGCGGCCTCCCGTCCTGATCCCTTGATTCCGACGGCGATTTCCCGGGAGCCGGAACGAACTGCCGACGCCCCATCAGGCGACACCACGCTCGGCGATGCCCCGCCCGGCGACAACGCCCCCAGCGGTGTCCTCCGCGCCGGGCGGGCTGAGTATTCCATCGCAACCGGCATCGGGCGTGTGCCCGGCCCCGGCACGCTCGAGGGCCAGGCCTTCCAGCGGATCGGCTGGAACCGCCAGATGGACTTCGTGCTGCGCTCCGAGGGCGATCGCGTGCTGTCCGAACTCGAAGAGGTTATCTTCCAGGGCGACGTCCACGGCGAGGACGACACGGCCTCGTTCGATGCCGACTACGCCCGCGCGGAGTTTGTGCTGACGCCCGACCGACGCAGCGCGATCTCCGCGATCACCCTCGAAGATTCGGTCTCGCTCCGGGGCCGCGAGGACGAGCGCGTGACCGCGGATTCGGCGCGCGTCGAGTTCGCGCCCGATTCGACGCCCGAACCCCAGGCGCACGAACCGGCGGAGCGCGACCTCGCTCCTTCGCCCGGCAGCGATCCCATCCCCTCGTTCTTCAAAGCCGACGGCGGAGTCCTGGCTGTTCGCCCCGGCGAGCGGCTGGCCGCGAGCCACGTCGAGGCCACGCTTGGCCCCGGCGCGGACGGGCGACCCTCGCTCCACACGCTTAGCGCGAATGGGACCGTCGACCTCCGCGCACGCCGGGACGACATCGCGATCACCGGGGACGATCTTGAGGTCGACTTGCCTTCTCAGCGGCTCTGGGTGCGTGGCGTGCCTGGCACGCTCGCCCGCGTCGCTCGCGGCCCCACCGTGATCACGGGCCTTGACGTGCGTCTTGGCGGTCAGCCCCGCTCGGCCTCGATCTATGGCGTGGGCACCTTCTCCCACACCGCCGGGGGCGACGCCGACTCGGGCCGTCCCTTCGCCACCGAAGCCAACCAGGGTGACACCACCACGTTCGATGCGGCCTGGTCGCAAACCATGACCTTTGATGACCGGGCGGGCACGCTCCGCTGCGTCGGTGATGTCGATGCGACCATGAAGCGGGGCGACGCCCGCGTCGATCGGCTCCAAGCGTGGACCGTCGAGGCGACCTTCGACCCTTCCAGCCAGCCCACGCCCCAAGCAAACCCCGGAGTCACGGGCGCATTGGACCTGACCGCGACCGGCACCGATCTCGGCACGGAGCCAGCCGCCGACGCTGGCGCCGATCCACAGCCCCAGCCAGGCGCCATCGTGAGCGCGGATCATGAACCCCCCGACGAGTTCCTGATCGCCCCCGTGGACGAGCAGGACCAGAATCGACGCGTGCTGTCTGTCATTGCCACGGGCTCGATCATCGACAGCCCCGACGGCGAGTCCGCGACCATCGAGTCCCGCCGGTACGCCCCCACCGCGGCCGACGGGTCGCGCGTCCTCCTGCAACTCCATTACCTGCAAGGCCCGCGCATCATCGCCGACAACGCGGCCGGCACGCTGGACGTGCCCGGCGCCGGCAAGCTCATGGTCGTGGACCGGCGCACGCCCGACGAGCAGCGACCCGCGGTCGCCTCGCCCCCCGCCTCGCCCCCCACTTCACCCGATCCCTCACCCTTCGCGGGCGCCACCGCGCGCGGGGATGCCCTCTTCGACTGGCAAGGCTCGCTCACCGCCCAGCGCACCGACGCCGGCAGCAGCATGACCATGACCGATCGCGTCCGAATGACCCACCGCCGCAACGGCGACGACCTCATCACGTCGCTCGACGCGCCCGTGCTCATCGCCCGCACCGGCGGCGCGGCCCAAGGCCAGGGCGAGCGCGTTCAGGGCGTCCACGCCGAGGGCGGCGTCTGGGTCCGATCCGGAGACAAGGAAGTCACCGCCGACATCGTCGATTACGACGCCGAGACTGGCATCCTCACCGCCGTCGCTTCACTGGGGAACCAGGTCCGCGTGATGGACGGACCCAACATTTGGACCGCGTCGGCGATCCGATGGGACATGATCTCGGGTCGCATCGAGATCGCGGCTCCGGGCGGCGTGGTCGCGCCGCGCTGAACCACGGCGAGTGTGGGTTGCGCTCGGCCAGGGCAAGTCCAGGACGGTGGGGGACGGGCTTTCCAGCCCGTCCTGAATCGGCGGCGCGCCGCCGCATCACCGCACCTCAACTCGGTGCAGCAGTGCCCGATGCAGGTTGTGCTCGGCCCAGACGCCCTTGCGCCTTCGGGACGGGCTGGAAAGCCCGCCCCCCTCAATCGTGCGTTGGCCTGTGGATCCGGCCACACAACCAGTTCCGGCCCCGTTTCACCCCGTCGCGCAGAACTCGCCTGTCCCGGGTTCGCCATCCGGTCGATCTACCATCCACTCACATGGACGAATCCACACACAGGCCGCCCAGGGACGGTCCGGACGACCTTCGCAACGCCTCGCGCGGCCAGCGGCTCCAACGCGTCATGGCCGAGGCGGGCGTCGCCTCGCGCCGGGTCTGCGAGCAACTCATCGAGGCCGGTCGTGTCAAGGTCAATGGCCAGGTCGTCAGCACCCTGCCGGCGTGGGTCAGCCCCGCCCGCGACCGCGTTCTGGTGGACGGCCAGCCAATCCAGCGCCCCGAGCCGCACGTCTACATCATGCTCAACAAGCCCGCCCGCACGCTGGCGACCCCGCCCGACGGGCCCGACGACACCCGCCGATCGGCGCTCGCGATGGTCGAGCACCCGCTCTCGGCGCGCCTCTTCGCCGCCGGGCGCCTGGATTACGACGCGACCGGCCTGCTCCTGCTGACCAACGACGGCGATCTGGCCAACCGCCTGACCCATGCACGCTACGGCGTGGAGAAAACGTACCAGATGGTGGTCCGCGGCACGCTGGACGATGAATCGCTCGACCGCGTCAACCGTACGATCACCCAGGTGACGCGCCGGGCCGCGAAGGACGCCGGTGTCGCGCGGGCGGCACGGGCCGACCTCACGATCGTCGCCCGTGACCAGGGGCGGACGGTGCTGCAGCTCTCGGTTCGCGACGGACGGGCGGTGCTCGTGCGCGACACGCTGGCCGCGCTCGGGCATCCGGTCAAGAGCATGGAGCGTGTGGCGATCGGCCCGCTGCGGCTGCAAGGGGTCGCGCCCGGTCAGTGGCGCGAGCTGGAACGCGACGAACTGAGCGATTTGCGGCGCGTGGCGTCGGGCAAACCGGCCAGGGCGAGCGTCGCACCTCCGCCGCGAGCTGGCGGATCGTCGCGCCGCCGCCCCGCCGCAGCGCCCACCGAGCCGCGCAGGATCGCCAAGCGATTCCGCGGGATCGGCAAGCCCACCGAACCGTCACGCTCCGGCACCGCTCGCCCGACCCGCAAGCCGACGAGAACTCGCGGCGAATCCGCTGAGACGCCCACGCCCGACCGCCGCCTCGGGCGCGGCGACGCGATCAATGCGTACCGCAAGAAGCCCGCCAAGCCGACCCCGCCCGGCGGGCCACGCCAACCGCGCGGCGGCGACCGTCAGGATCGACCTGATCGGCCCGCGCGATCCGCGCGTTCTGACCGATCCGGGCGGCCCGCCCGATCCGACCGACCGAATCGACCCGCGAGCCAGGACCGACCCGCGCGACCCGGTCGCCCCGCCCGCGCCGAACCCCCGGCTCGCCCTGAGCGCGACGATCGCGGCTCCCGCACGCCGCGCCCCGGGCCCACCGACCGCCCCAATCGCCCCGCCCGCGCCGATCGCC
>Ga0163155_10004806_pt1 | contig 13681 bp, 14 predicted proteins | sample OliLakLV19SP4G1_FD_148611 | JGI IMG/M metagenome (GOLD analysis project Ga0163155, IMG submission 148611) | Freshwater microbial mat bacterial communities from Lake Vanda, McMurdo Dry Valleys, Antarctica - Oligotrophic Lake LV.19.SP4.G1 | ecosystem: Environmental > Aquatic > Freshwater > Lake >...
CCCTTCCCCCGCCGCATCGCCCGGAGTTCCCTGTGCCCACCTACGCCCTCACCTGCTCCAACGACGCGTGCAAGCACGACTTCGAAGCCGTTTCGCCCATGGCGAAGCGCGCCGAGATCGCGTGCCCCAAGTGCGGCGCCGCAGATGCGTACACCGACTTTGGCAAGATGGGCCCGCCGCCCGCCGTGGGCAACCGCCCATGGGAGCACGGGGTCGGCGGCTCTGGCCGCTCGATGGGGATGGCATTCCAGGCCGACGGCGTTGCCGACATCAAGCGTGATTGCCCCTCGATGAAGTTCGAGCGCGACCACATCAACCCAACCACCGTCGTCCCGGTCTTTGACAACGACCGGCACCACCGCACATGCCTCAAGGAAATGGGCTCCGCCCGCGAGCGATACGCGGACGTCCGTTCATAGGGAGTTTCGATCATGCCCCCGGAAGGAAATCCGTCCACCATTGGCCTCGCCGATGCCGCAACCACCGTCGGCGGTGGCAAGTCAGCAGAGCAGGCCTTGCGAGAAGCCTCTACCGCCGCGGGCAAGTGGCTCGACGGCGATCGCCCCGGCCGCTCCGAGCGCCCGGGCGGTCACGGGATGCCGCGCGACGAGGCCGCCCCCGAGCCCAAGAAGAAGGCCAAGCCCGAGCGAGGATCCGTCGAAGACGACGAGCGCGGCCGGGAGATCGAGCAGAAGCTGCGCCTCAAGCGTGGCGAGACGGTCGAGCCCGACGACGACGATGAAGACGATGAGCCCCGCGCCCGGTCCCGGGATCGGCGCGAGGAGCGCCCTACCAAGCGAAGCCGCGTCGAAGACGATGCGGACGAAGACCTCAAAGACGAGGAAGAAGCGGACGAGGACGACGATCTCGACGCCGAGGACGACGCCGAGGATGAGGATGACGATGAGGATGAAGACCTCACCGGATTCCGCGCCCGCTACGGCATCAAGACCTCCGCGGCCGCCCGCGAGGCCCGCACGAACGCAACAGACGACTTCCGCGCCACCCTTGAGGGGCGCGCTCAGCAGGATCGCCAGCAGCAGGATCGGCCCCGCAACGACGGCTCCGATCGCAAGACCGCCCCGCAACCGGACGGCTCGGACGATGATGTCGTTGGCGAAGAAGCACTCCGGGAGATCGAGGAGTTCAGCCCCCACACTTCCAAGGCCGTGAAGGCGCTGGTGGGGATGGTCAGGGACCTGCAGATGCGCTTCGCCGACTCGGCGACCCGCCAGGCCGTGACCTATCTGAACAAGACGATCGACGCGAAGATGGATGGATTCAAGGACGAGAAGACCCGCAAGGCCTTTGTGAAGCAGTACGGCTACGGCCGCTCTGTGACGCAGGAGCAGCGGGAGCGGCGCCACGCGATGGGCGTCGATGCCTTCGAGTACCAGCGGGCCAAGATGGCCCGCCAGATCCCGATCGACGATGACGACGCTATCGACCAGTCCTTCCGTCACCACAACCGCGAGCGGCTTGAGAAGGCCGCCAAGCGGGGGTCGCAGAAGGACATCGAGCGGTCGGTTCGCAAGCGTCAGCGCACCATGGACCTTGTTCCCGGCGCGGGCTCGATCGCGCGCGGGGCAAACGACACAGCAGACGACGGCACCCGTTCGGCCCTCAAGATCGCCGGCCAGTGGCTTTCCACCAGGGCCAACCAGCGGCGGCACGTCGCCTGATTCCCCTTCCGCACCACGTCCACGGGCCAAGACAGCCCGGAGGAGTTCAATAAATGGGCGTCGCACTCAGCACCTTCGGTGACCTCATCAACCACACGCTCCCCGCGTTCAAGAACAAGGGTGCGTTTGAGGCCGCCTTCGACTATCAGCGATTCGTGGTGACCGACCAGTGGTTCACCCAGGATCGTCTCAAGTTCCAGGATGGCAACCAGATCGAATGGCGCGAAATCCTCAACGACGACGGCTCCGCCCGGTTCGTTGATCAGTTCGAGAACGCCACGCACAACTACATCGACGTGGCCAAGAAGGCAAGCTCCCCCTGGGTGCGCCTTGAGGGCCATGCGGTGTGGGAGCAGGTGGAGGCTTCGCTCCGGCGCAACGCTTCCAGCCTCCTCGACTACATGAAGTCCCGCTTCTACGTCGCGGTGCTCTCCCTCCTCAACAAGATCGAGAGCTCGGCGTTCGGTGTCCCCCAGGATACGAACGACTCGAAGACCCCCCGCGGCGTGCGCTACTGGGTGAGCTTCCTCAACTCCGGCACGACCGATTACACCGGCGGGTTCAACGGCCGGACGATCATCTGGGGCGACGGCACCACCACCACCAGCAAGGGCGGCATCGACGGCGCGATCGAGCCCAAGTGGCGCAACTGGGTGGCCAATCACAACGGCCTCACCCCCACCACGCTCGACACGCTGGCGCGCGGCCTGGCGTACACCAACTTCATCCCTCCCCGGGACATCAAGGAGTTCTACAACCCCAAGCGCCAGACCCGCCGCATCTACTCCTCGATCAACTACGGGCTTGAGTACGAGCGGCTGCTCAACATGGGCCCCGACAACAAGAACGGGGACCTGCGCCGCTTCCACGGCCAGGATGGCATCCTCGACTTCCGCGGCGTCGAGTGGCTCCCCATCGCGCACCTTGAGAACGCCAGCTACAACCCGATCTACGTCCTCTCCATGCCCAACTTCTTCCCCTTCGTCCACTCGGATTGGTGGATGGAGCGTTCTGAGGCGCTCCGCGACGTCTCCCAGCACACCGTCTGGCACGTCTTCTGGGACTGCCTCTTCAACTTCGGTTGTGACAACGTGCGGAACCAGATCGTTCTGCACTCCCCCTTCTGATCCTTGACGTTCTTGCGAGCCCCGGGGCCTTCCCCGGGGCCTCTCTCCACCAATCACGCTCCAAGGAGCATTGAACATGCAGCTCGCACAAGCACAGGGCAGCTTCCGGCAGCTCACTCGCCGCGTCTGGTTCCCTGGTTATTCGTATAACGCCACGCTCGGGTCCCGGACCCAGCTCACCGACACCATCAAGAACGGCTACCCGGTGTGCGTCGATCTCGAGGCCACGGCCGACGGATTCGCCGCGCCCACCGACAACGCCAATGCCGGGAGCTATTCGGGCACCCCCACCGGCACCTATCCGACGGACGCCACCTACGGCCGCCAGATGAAGATGGAGGGCTACGGCGACGATCGTTTCGTCATCAACGTCTGCAAGCCCCACACCAGCAACCTGCATATGTTCGCCGGCTGCATCGTCGGCCTTCCCCCCCAGGGCCTCCTGGGCACGGCGGGCCCTGAGGCGGGCGGGTATGTTGGCGGCGTATGGCTCGACGTCCAGGTCATTGGCATTGCCCGCGCTTACACCAAGGCGGACATGGACCCGCTCACTCCCACGACCAAGGGCTTCCTTGGCTGTGTGACGGCCGAGTGGTGGCTTGTCCCGCTGGCGTCGAGCACCGCGGCCAACAACCAGCTCATCTGTGCCCGGGCCCTGCTCGACCACGACACCAGCACCACCGCCGCGTTCTCGCCTGTCTTGGTCAACAGCGTCATTCGCTGATTCTGTCCCCACATCGCCCCCAAGGGCGGGCCGGACGCGTCGGATGCCATGATCGCGCCGAAGCTGCTTCACCCGGCCCGCCCTTGGGGCTCCATTTTCGGAGACTGCCTTGCCCGTCGATGCCCTGTCAGGTTGGACCTTCGAGCGGCACCTCTTGGAGTTCTCCGAGAGGGTGGGGCTCGCGGACCAATCGGGCAGCGTCGCGACGTTGCCCGCCAATGCACATGACCACGACAAGGTGAAGCGATACTGGAACGCAGGTTATAAACACTTCATTTCTGCCGATCCCAACTGGTCGTTCTGCAAGGAGTCGGTGAGCCTCACGCTCGATCCGACGGGCCTTGGTCCGAGCAACATCGACCAGAACCCTGCCCTGTACCGCCTCCCCTCCTACTGCCAGGGCCCGCCCCGCGGCAACTGGCGGTACGTCGATGCCAATGCCCCTTATGACCAGTGCGTCGTGTACCAGGATCGCCTCGTCGATCAGATGAGAGAGGCGGGCGGTGCTTCCACCGGCGCTCCGCGGTTCGCAGGGCACGGCGCACACTCCGCCAAGGACGGCCCGCACGGTGACAAGATCGCCTGGCGGGTGCAGTTCTTCCCCATCCCCGACAGCGCTTATGTCTTGCAGGCAGACTTCCGCATCCGGAGCCATGCGCTGCAGGACCTTGGCGAGGGCACCGTCGCCGGCTCAGAGCACGACCTCACCATCCTCGCGTGCGCGTTGATGGAGTGGTCGAAGGTCGATGACAACATGGCCGATCGCCGGATCATGTTCGCTCAGGACGCGGCCGGCCTTCTGATTCAATCCCGCGAGCTTGACAAGCACAACCGTCCCCGAAATCTCGGGCAACTCAAGACCACCGGCACGCAGAACACGGCCACCCGCCGCCTCAGCGTGACGCATTACAACGGCACCCCCATCCCCGGGGTGTCGTAGGAGATCATCGTGAACAGCGGACTTGGACACCACCCCCTCGCGATCGAGGGCGACATCGAGAACAGCGAGCCCGTCGCGGGCTATCGCGCCGACCTCGGCCCCGTCTTCGCGGCCAACTGGACGCTCGCCACCGGCCTCGCCTTCGCGGCCTCCGGCGCGGGCATCGTCGGCGTCGGCGCGATCGAGCTTGGCACCAACGACATGCGCGGCCTCATCTGGGATGCGGCGGCCGATGCCACCGACCAGGCGATGCTCTGCTTCACCCTCCCCGGCGAGTTCAGCGCCAGCGAGGATCAGCTGGTCATCAGCCTGTGGATGCGGAAGTTCGACACCACCGGCTCGGCGACCGAGAACGCCGACCTTGCGATGGCGGGCATCCTGACCCACCTTGGCACCGGCGACACCGCCGGCGACGTCGAAACCACCGTCTCTAACACGCTCGCGGTCATGACTGCGGCGACGACGCGCGCCGCCTTCGCCAAGTACGACTTCACGTTCTCGGCCAAGGGGCTTGCGCCCGACGAGTTCGTGCAGTTCATCGTCGGGCCCAACGAGGCCGTGGGCACCGCGCTGCAGGTGCACCTGCTGGGAACCCGCGTCCGCGTCAAGCGTCACGCCTGCATCGCCCGTGCCGACCGCGGCAACTGATCCCGTCCCCATTCTGCTCCGCTCCCCGCACACATCTCTTTTCGACAAGGAGTCCACATGTTTGGTATTTCCCGCCGTCTCGCCGTTTACACCTGTGCCATCGTCGCGGCCTTCGGGATGCTCTGTGCCCCCGGGTGCAGCAACCCCGATGGCTACAGGGCCTTCGTTGATGCCTCCGGCGTCGCGATGAACGACACCATCGGCCCGCGCTACGCGCAGTACGTCGAAACCGATCCCGCCCTGACGGTTGACCAGAAGGTCAGTTACCTGGGCGAGCTTCAGGCGTTTCGCATGGTCATCGCAGAAGCCAAGAAGGACGGCGCGAGCGCCCGCGGCCCTCCCTGATTCGCAGGGGCCTCCCCGGCCCCTCGTCGTCACCGCTCGCTCGCGTTCACCGCCGGTACCCACCACACCTTTGACCGAAAGCCACCATGGACCTCAAGGAACTATTTGCGTCGGAGGGCAAGCTCCTCCTGGAAGACCTCAAGGCCCGCGGGGACAGCCTGCTCAACACTGCAACGGTGGAGGATCGCCCGCTCATCGAGCGCACGTTGCTCCGCGGCGTGCAGCTCCAGTCGGCGCTGTTCATCACCCCGCTCAACCCGGGCGCCAAGGCGGAGATGGCGTCGCTCATCAACACCGGCGCGTTCCTTGAGGCCAAGTACAAGATCAGCCTTACTCGCGAGGTCCGCCAGTTCACCGAGGCGACCACCCTTCGCGTCGGCAAGTTCCTGCTGAACCTTCTCCTCCCTACCTGATCACGCCAGCACGCCGGCAACCCGAGGGCCCCCATGTACACATCACTCTCCGCCGGAATCACACTCGTCGTGGCCCAGGGCGTCGCCAGCGACCCTTCGGGGCTGCTTGAGTATCTGAAGCTCATCAATGGTCCGGGCGGATGGCTCATCGTCATCATCGTGCTCTGGAAGTACATCGGCAAAGACCTCGTCTCCACCCACGTCTCGATCAGCGAGAACAACAGGCTCTCAATCAGCGCGGCAGAACGGACGGCGTTCACGGCGGAACGCACCGCGCAGGTTCACGAGGCGGGTTCCAAGGCCGCCGAGGCGACCGTGGCGATGGCCAAGGAGATCGTCATCATCGCCAAGGGCGTGATCGATACCAGGTCCGACTGATTCACTCGCTCCCCCAGCCCCGGAGACGGACGGATGCCCGCGCTTTTCCCGCCCATCTACGGGGCGGCAGACAACACGACGTTCAAGCGGACTCCGCAGGGCTTTTGCCCGGTTGAGCGTCTCCGCAACGTCCGTGTCTACAACCCCAAGAGCAACCGCCCCCAGGTCGGCAAACGCGCCGGCCTGGGGCGTGTCATTCCGGGCACGATCGGAACCGGCGCGGTGCAGGCGCTGTGCTCGGTGTCCCTTGCCAGCCGCATCACCGGGTATGTTCCGGGGGTGTGCACGCTCATCGACTCGGGGACAAGCTCCCAGGCCGATGAACTCAACGGCAACGCATGGCTGCTCGACAGCTCGCCGGGCATGACCCGGGCCCACTTCCCGGGCAACACCACCATCGGCATCCCGGCGATCAGCTCCATCAGCGTCGTCGCCTGGCACCCCAGCGGCGACAAGTACGCGATCGCCACAGTGTTCCCGAACAGCACCACCGGCATCGATCAGACCTACGTGCACTGCTACCGCGCCAGCGACGGCGAGCTTCTTTGGAGCAAGCTGGTCAACTACCTCAGCTTCGGTGAGGCCCCGCCGGTAGAGTCGGGGACGCGCGTCGTGTCCATGGCGTTCAGCCACGACTATCTGTTCATCGCGGCCCGGGCGCGCGTGCTCGTCGTCAAGGCCGACGATGGCACCAGCCCCCTCGGATCGGTGTACGCGATCGACTGCAACGGATGGTCCTCAGAGACGATCGCAGTCTCGGTGCACGATGACCGCTCGGGAACCTTCACGCCCAACAACACCCGCGAAACCCTGTTCGTCGCGTTCATGGGCTCCCTCAACGGGGGAACCGTCACCAACGGCGCGGGGTCATTCACCGTCGATGCAGGAACCCCGGCATCGCACTGGCGGGCGGGCGTCATGAAGTTCACCATCCGCAGCCAGGCGGTTGTGACGCTCGGCTCGCTGCCGCTCGTGCAGGCGACTTTCGGAACGCTCGCGGCCGACACCTCTCGCACGCACTACGAGGCCGCTCACAGCTACTGCCGAATCTCTGAACGCTCGCGCAACTCCCCGCGCGGCTGCCGCATCACCGGCATGAGTGTCGGGCCTGGGGGCGTGGTGTACCTGTCGCGCACGACGCATGGCTTCGGGCCCAATGCTTCGGGCTTCCCTCCCAACGGAACCGGGGACGGGATCGATGAAGTCACGGTGATGAAGCTCAGCACCGCGGGCCTGATGGTGTGGGAAACCAGCACGCTCGGGGTGCTCGCGGGCGAGGCCAACGACATCCCCCCGCCTCCCGGCAGCTCAACGACCGGGCCGGCCATTCGCTCGATCGCCGCGGATCGCGCGGGCAACGTGTTTGCGGTCGGCCGCGTCAACATCGCCGGTCACTCCCTCTTCAAGATTCGCGGCTCCGACGGCGCGCTCCTCTGGGCGACGTCAACGCAAGACACTGGCGAGGTCGCATACTCAGTCTCGGTTGATCCCGCCGATGGGAACCCGGTCATCGCGGGCCAGCAGAACGACGATTGGGGAACCAGCAAGTTTGCCCACCTGTGGAAACTGGCCTCAGACACCGCGGAAGTGCTCTGGGGCTTCCCCAACACGACCACGGCCGCGGGCCTGGGGAACGACGTCGATGCCTTCGCGGTGGCCGTCAGCCACGATGGGCAGATCATCTATGGCACCGGTAAGGTCACCGGGACCCCGGGCTCGGGGGGCGAATGGACCTACCAGGACGGATACTGGATTCAGGCCGCATCGGTCCCCACTGTGCTCATCGCCCCGGCGATGCAGCGCCAGCCGATGCAGATTCGCATCCGCGGGGGCAACATCGCGGCCCGCCTCTACGCCGTCACGTTCGCCAGCGGCGACGGCCGGACCCGGATCCGCGCGGGGGTGAAGGACAACACCAACCTGGCAATCGATTCGGTGGAGTTTGGCGACACCGTCACCAACTTCGCCACCGGCGCGCACGGGCTCAGCACCGGCCAGGTCTTCACGCTCGACGTCAAGATCACCAACAACACCATCGGCATCTACATCAACGGCTCCAGCACCGCCGCGCTTGTGCACACCCTCACCGCTCCGCAGCTCGCGCAGTTCGGGCGGCTCCGCCACTTCGGGTTTGAGTCGGCCGTCGCCAATGCACGCGTGCTCCTGGCCGAATACTGCGCGCTGCAGGCCGAGACGGCCGCGGGCGAAGAGCTGCTTATCGCGGTGTGCGACGGCAACGCCTTCGCGATTGCCGACACCGAGGGTGGCCCGTTCGCCTCCCTGCTCAAGACCGGCGCTTTCAACGAGACGGGCGGCATCTCACTCACCGAGTTTGAGCAGCATGTCTACGGCGTCGATGGCACCCACTTCGTCGATATCGACGCGGTGGAGCGAACCGTCGAGCCCTTCGGAGACGCCACCGGGGACGGCGTCGTGCCCGGCGCAAGCGAAGACCCCGCCAACCCGGGGCAGTTCCTTCCCGGCACAACGCGGATGACGATCATCACCACGGCCCTCTCGCGTCTGGCGGTGGCCGGGGACCCGCGCGACCCCCAGAACCTTTGGGAGAGCGGCGTCGGCACCCCCGCTGATTGGAACACCGCATCGGTCGATCGCACCGGGCGAGCGTTCGCGACGACGTCCGACCTGCCCTCCCGCATCGGGGAGCCCATTGTGGCGCTCGAGCAGATCACCAAGGGCGTGATGCTCATCGGGTGCACCAACTCCATCTGGCGGATGATCGGCGACCCCGCCCTGGGCATCCCCGATATCTCCCCCGTTGCGCTGACGATGGGCGTGTCGGGCCCGCGGGCGATCACCACCATCGCCGACGGCCGAGCGCTCGTGCACACCCCCGAGGGCATCTACCTCATCGGCAGCGCCGGGGACCCGCTCCCGCTCTCAGAGGGCATCCTGAACGAAGGCCTGCAGATCAATCGCGAGGACGTGAGCAACTACCTCATCCAGACCATCCGCGATGCCCGCCGGCACATCACGCACATCTTCCTCACCACCGTGGCAACCGGCGCGGTGACGCACTTTGCCTATGACGAGCTCATCGGCGCGTTCATGCCGCGCGTGGGCGGGTTCTTCCCCGATGTCTTCCCTGACTCTGTCGGGCCCACCGCATCGACGGCGTGGAAGGGCCGGGTGATCCTGGGCACGCGCGACGGGCGGCTCCTGTGGTTCGACAACGACCTGGCAGATGACGACGGCGAGGCGATCGACGCGACCTACCCGCTCGAAATCCTCGATGAGGGGAGCGAGGGGCACGAGACGATCCTGTCGCAGGTCACGATCGTTCCGGCCAGGGACAGCGGCGTCGTCACCTACAAGGTGTACTCGGGCCTCACCGCCGAGCAGGTGTTTGTGGGCGATGATCGCCGCCTGCTGCTCTCGGGAACCGCATCGATCTCCGGCCCGCCGATCAAGCGAGCCGTGCGGGGCGCTGCGTTGCTCCTGGAGCTTTCAAACGCGGTGGCGGGAGAGAGCTTCCGCATCGAGACGGTGGAGGCCCTGTGGCGTCTGGGCCGGTTGAATCCGCGGCGGTTCACCTTCCCCGTGCCCGACGTGGAGGCGCCGTCGGGTGCGCCGGTGACTCCGGTCGAACCCGAAGAGCCCGATTCGGGCGGCGGCACGCTGGTCATCGTGGGTCCGTCGATCTTGCAGTACATCGATAACGGCGGGGGCATCGGCTCGGTCATCATGGGCGCGATGCCCGCACGAACATCCACCAACATCAACTCAAACTCGGCAGACATCGCCCGCGGCGTCGCGAGTGAGATGTTCACCTTCACGTAGGAGTTCCCATGGCTCGTTTGCGATTCATTGCCAATCCCGGCGGGCTCAGCACGCACACCGCGCGCAAGACCCTCATCCAGCTCCTCGCCCCCTCCGATCAGAAGACCCTCATCCAGACCTTCGGGGTGGGCTTCCAGGGTGTGACCTCGACGGATATCCCCGTGCTCATCGAGCTGGCGCGGCAGACCGATGCGGGCACGCCCGGCGGTGACGGCGGCGCGCTCACGCTCATCAAGCACAACTCCCAGGATGGAGAGACGTTCCGCACCACGGCGCAGAAGGGGCGATCAGACTCCGCGGCGTGGACCGCCAATCCCACCACGACCGACGTGCTGTGGCGGTTCCCCTGCCATCCGCAGTCTGGTGTCGTCTATGGCCCGCCCCCGGGCTGGGAATACCTGGCAAACGAGGGCGAGCGCATCGGCCTGCTGGTGACGGCCGCGGTGGCGATTACGGCCGTCGCGTTCATCAACGGCGAGGAGTAGGGGCGTGTTGCCGAATGAGGAAGTGCGGACGATGACGCAGACCCCCGACCCGGGGGCTGCGCTGCGCGCTGTGCGGACTCATCTCGATTCGCCCCTGGCTTCCTGTTCAATCGTCGTGGCGGCCGAGAGCGCCGACTCTCGATCGATCACCATCCAGGTCCGGGACCGGCTCGGCAAGGCCTGGGCGCAGCCATGGCGGGTCCGCATCCGCCTCAGCGGCACCGCCAACGGCGCTGCTGTTGGAGGGCACACCGTCTCGTTTGCCGTCGGCACCGTTGTTGAGACGATCACGGTGGGCGGGGAGTGGGAAGTGCGGGCCTCCGCGGCGGGCACGATCGGGCTCTCCGTCACGATCGCCGGATCGGCAACCCGCTTCATCATGGCCGATGTGCTCGGCAAGGAACGCGCCAGCGCCGCGGCAGGGTGGGCGCCGTGAGTGATTTCCAGATCGTGTACGCCGGGCTCATGACCGATATCCCCACCAAGGGGACGCTGATGGTGGGGCTCAGCTCGGGGCTGTTCCGGTTCCTCCCGGTAGGAAACAACGGGTTTGTTCTGACCGCCGACAGTGCGCTCGATATCGGGGTGAAGTGGAGCAGCAAGAGCGGCGGGGCCGGGAGTGAGGTCACGCTCGACGTGCAGGAGTTCACCACCGCCGGCTCGCACACCTGGACCAAGCCCGCGGGCGCGGTGTCGTGTGACATCATGGTCATCGGACCCGGCGGCGGCGGGGGCTCTGGACGCAGAGGGGCAAGCGGAACGATCCGCGGTGGCGGGGGTGGAGCGACGGGTGGCGGAATCGCCCGAGCCCGGATGTACGCATCCGATCTTGATGCGACAGAAGACGTCGTCGTCGGGGCCGGCGGCGCCGGTGGCACGGCGATCACGTCAGACAACACCAACGGCAACAGCGGGACTACAGGGCTTGGATCGAGCTTCGGAAATATCGCGAGCGGATGGCGAAGGGTTGTCGTGAGCGGCGGCACGCGAGGAGGGGACGGGAGCAGTGCGGTCGATTCTGGCAACGCCGGATCACCCCCTCCCCCTTCCTACAGCGAGTTCCCCATGACCTGGGGCTCTCGCGGCGGCTCGGCGACTGCGTCTCCGTTCGATGCAGCTTTATCCTCAGCCTCAGTCAGCCCGGGCGGTGGCGGGGGCGGCCGAGGCATCAGCAGCACGAACGTCGAGCGGGCCGGATCGGAGGGCGGGGCGGGCGGAAACGTCCGGCACGGGCCCAACGGTGGCGCAGCAGGAACGTCCGGCGCCGGTGTTGCGGGCGGCGCGGCCCCGGCCGATGCGCTCCGTTGGGGAGCGGGCGGCGGGGGCGGCGGAGGCATCGCCAGTGTCGGTGGCGCTGGCGGCTATCCAGGCGGCGGCGGAGCGGGCGGCGGCGGATCAACCAACGGGACCAGCTCCGGCGCGGGCGGCGCCGGTGCTCCTGGCTACGTGTGCATCGTGACGCTGTGTGTGAACTAGGATCGACAAGGAGCACCCCATGACGTGTCTCGCACAGAGCGGAGTGCCGGTAACGCCAGAACAGGCGGCGGGCGCACCGATCGATCCGGCGGCCATCTCAGCAGAGATCGATGCCCTCGAAGTGAAGATGATGAATCTTCCCGCGGCGGAGTGCCCGGTGGTGCACTCCTTCACGCCAGGGCTCTACACCCGCGAAATCTTCATGCCCGCGGGCGCGACGGTGGTGTCGAAGATCCACAAGACCGAGCACCCCTTTGTTGTGTCGATGGGGAAGGTGGCCGTGTTCATTGACGGGCAGGGGTGGCAGGTAATCACCGCCCCCCATCGCGGGATCACCAAGCCAGGAACGCGGCGGGTGCTCGTGATCCTGGAGGACACCATCTGGACGACGTTCCACCCCACGACGCTCACCGACGTTGATGAGATTGAAGCGGCGATCATCGAGCCGCACAACGAACACCGCCGCGGGCTTGAGCAGCCCCGGTTTACCCCGGCCGAACTTGCGGCGCGGGCAGGAGAAGCATCATGTCTTGGATAGCAGTAGCAATCGGCGGATCGGCCGCAATCGGGGCGGGATCCTCGATGCTCAGTGGTGGGGCCGCGAATCGCGCAGGGCGCCAATCCCGAGACTGGAACAACGATCGCTTTCGCGAGCAGCGCGGGGCACTGGGCGGCCTCGCCTTCGGTGGGTCGTATCTCGACATGATGGGGGACCAGAACCTTTCCCCCGAGCATCGGGCACAACTCCAGCAGTTCCTCGAGTCTCAGGGGCTGGCCGATGGTGGCGTCGTCGGGGCGCAGCGTGGGCTTGCGCGGCAGTCAACGCAGGCCGGCCAGCGGATCATGCAGGGCTATAACCGCGACACGCAGAGCCTCTCTGCGATGGGCCAGGGGAACCTGGCGGCGATGCAGAACGTGTACGGCGGGCTCGGTCAGCAGGCGAGCCAGTGGGGCCGGGGGCGGGCAGACATCATCCGCCGCGACTCGGCGAGCAACCTCTCGGGGATGCAAGATCAGACCGCGGCGAGGATGGCGGCGAGCGGCTTTGGCAACTCCACGGCCGCGATGCACGCACAGAGCGCCAACTCGACGCTCGCCAACCGCGCCATGCAGGATCAGTTGCAGGGCTTGAGCGAGGCGCAGATCGACCGCCAGATGAGCGTCGGCATGGCCGGGGCATCATCGCGGGAGCGGATGGGCGAGAACCAGATGGGTCGCGACTACGCCCGGAGCGCGGGTTGGAGCGACCTCCAGCTCCAGAACCTGAATCGCAACCTCAACATGCGGCAGGCCCCCCTCAACACCGCGCTGCAGGTGCAGCAAAGCCAGAGTATGAACCCGTGGCTGTCTCACCCGCAAGGACCGGGCGCCGGCATCTCGCCCCTGGCATCGGCAGGCGGGTCTTTGGCCGGCGGCCTCGCCCAGTACGGCGGGTATTTGCAGGGGCAGCAGGGCAATCAGCAGATGCTCCAAGGAATGGCGCAAATGTACGGGCAGTACCAGCCTGCCAGCGGACTCGGAGGCATCCCGGGCGGAGCATCCCCTTACGGCCCTGCCTTCCGGTAGGACAGAGAAACCATGTCATCATTCAACCACAGCTTCGACATCGCAAGTCCCATGCTCGGCGGCATCGCCGCGGGCCAGCAGCAGCAGTACCAGCAG
>Ga0163155_10004807_pt1 | contig 13681 bp, 10 predicted proteins | sample OliLakLV19SP4G1_FD_148611 | JGI IMG/M metagenome (GOLD analysis project Ga0163155, IMG submission 148611) | Freshwater microbial mat bacterial communities from Lake Vanda, McMurdo Dry Valleys, Antarctica - Oligotrophic Lake LV.19.SP4.G1 | ecosystem: Environmental > Aquatic > Freshwater > Lake >...
GCAACAGCAGTTGGACAGCCCCGATATCGATACTCGCGATCGTGCTGAAGCCCAACGCTGGGCAGCGATCGCCTACACTCAACCAGGTATAGCCGCTCAGGAACTCTCCCGCACCCTTGCCAGCACTTATCAACACGACAAGACAGAATGCCTCCGCGTTGCCGCGATCGTCGAAACGTTAGCAGAACCTCTCGCCGCATTTGAGCCATTGCTGACTGATGCACGTGCAAAAGCAAGCGCTGTGCGATTGGGCGTAACCGACGCTCCCGCTCCAACTCCACTTAAATCCAGGAAGATGCTCTATTGGGCGATCGGTATTGCAACGGCTGTGCTTTTTGCTGGACTGGCATATCGCTACATCGCAACGCCAAAACCGGATGTTAGACCGTCGCCAACATTACCGTCATCGCCTTCTCCAACGCGATCGCCGACTACAGCATCACCATCACCGAAACCAACTGTAACGACACCCGCTGCCACTGCTTCGCCAGCACCCGATACAACTTCGACTACAGCACCATCAGCACCCACGAAGCCAGATACTCCTTCGCCATCGCAACCAACACAATCCCGTGTGATTACAGATATTCCCAAAGAGACACCTATACCTGCCCCAGTCATACCCGATACGCCTACGACTGCACCTTCTACACCCAAAGCCACTCCAACTCCTTATACGCCTACGCCAGTACCTTCTACTCCTGAACCAACCCCTTGTGTCACCTTTAAGTGTCCTTAGGTGCCGTAGCCGAACCCGTAATTATTAATGTAATCGATGGAACTGAAGTCGCGATCGCGGCAGGAGCCATTGTGGTATTCTGCTAGAGAAAAATAGCCCTCACGTTTTATGCGTCGCGTCACAACTGCCACAGTTTTTACTGTATTGCTGGCATCCTTCTCTACACTACTGTTGCCAGCGCGATCGCATGTCAACAACTTCGCCGCATCTAGTCACGTATCTGCTCAAGCTAAAGTCAACCGGATCACCTTCAGCCCTACGAAACCGTTCAGCCAACGTCCAGCTAACCAACTTACGATCGACCTTCAGCAAGAAAGTACGGGCTATGCGCTGGTACTAAACGATCGCTTCTCATTCTGGGCAAGCAGTCTCGTTTTCAGCCCCGATGGGCGTGCCCTCGCTGGTGGTGGTCGCTATGAAGTTAAGGGACAGACCGCTACAGAAACCGGCGCTAGGCTATGGAATCTAACCTACAACAGACAAGAAAACCTTGAGGTTAAGATTGACCCACGCATTTTCAATGGTTATACCGGAATTGTGCGATCGGTTGCCTTCAGTCCCAATGGACGCACGTTGGCGACTGGCGACTATGACACCACGATCAAACTATGGAACCTGCAACTATCAGACACTCAACCGCGTGTTTTGACGGGGCATAAAAAAGAGATTTACACAGTGGTGTTTAGCCCAAATGGGCAAATGCTGGCTAGTGCTGGAAAAGATCAGCAAATCTTTTTGTGGAATCCGGCTACAGGAGAGTCACGCGGTCATTTGGTTGAGACTGAGGATATAAACTCGATCGCTATCAGCCCCAACAATCAGCTTCTGGCAAGCGGCAGTAAAGACAAAACGATCAAATTATGGGATTTGACCACTGGAAAATTGCTCCGCACTCTAACTGGTCACACTGGTGAAGTCAATGCAGTGGCGTTTAGTCCCGATGGACGTACGTTAGCCAGTGGCAGTGATGATCAAACCGTCAAGCTCTGGACTGTCAAAACAGGCGAACTGCTGCATACTCTGGTTAAGCACTCCAATAAGGTGAACACGATCGCGTTCAGTCCTAACGGACGCACGTTGGCAAGCGGCAGTGAAGACACGACCATCAATCTCTGGGATGTGTTCGACGGAGAACTGCGCTACACGAGGGGGAAACACGATGCTGCGGTTTACTCCATTGCCTTCAATCCAGTTGAACCCTACTTTGCCAGCGGTGGGAACGACGGTAAGGTCAGGCTGTGGACGTACTAACGCTATCGCCTCATTAAGGCTAGACAGAGATCCCCGGCTTCTATGGCAGGCAAGCTTCTCGACTTGGAGTTTCTACCAGAAGTCGGGGATCTGAACTTTGTAGTGGCACGATGACGGTGCACGATCGCCCAACGTGCCGAACAATGTAAGCGCTCATCCTCCTGGTGAGAATGAGTAGCTTTCAGAACGTTGTAACAATCCGTATCATAGAGGTAAAGCACAATACATTTGATTCATGCTTGCCCAAATTAAAGATCTCGCTGCCAATCTAGCTCCGCGTTTGATTAAAATTCGGCGACACCTGCACAGCCATCCCGAACTGAGCGGACAGGAACAGCAGACAGCGGCATATGTAGCGGGGGTGCTCTCCTCCTGTGGGCTTCAGGTTAAAGAAGGTGTTGGCAAAGTTGGGGTTGTGGGCGAACTGCCGGGAGGGGCTGATCCCCGGCTGCTGGCAATCCGTACCGATATGGATGCGTTACCCATTCGTGAGCAAACTGATTTAGCGTTTACCTCCCGACAACCCGGAGTGATGCATGCCTGTGGTCACGATGTCCACACCACCGTCGGGCTGGGGACAGCAATGGTGCTCTCCCAACTGGAGCAAACGTTACCAGGAAGCATCCGCTTTTTGTTTCAGTCGGCGGAAGAGATTGCTCAGGGTGCTATGTGGATGGTGCAGGATGGCGTAATGGAAGACGTATCAGGCATTTTATCGGTGCATGTGTTTCCATCGATTCCAGCGGGTGTGGTGGGCATTCGCTATGGGGCGTTGACTGCCGCCGCTGATGATCTGGAAATTACGATTCTGGGAGAGTCAGGGCATGGGGCACGTCCGCATGAGGCGATCGATGCTATCTGGATTGCTTCGCAGATTATCACCACGCTACAGCAAGCTATCAGCCGCACTCAGAATCCGTTGCGTCCTGTTGTGCTGACGATCGGACAAATCAACGGTGGACGGGCACCGAACGTGATTGCGGATCAGGTGCAGTTATTGGGCACCGTGCGATCGCTCCATCCTGAAACCAGTGCTGCCCTGCCCGCCTGGATTGAACAGATTGTCGGGAACCTTTGCCAGACCTACGGCGCTCGCTACGAACTCAACTACCGACGCGGTACACCGTCCGTGCAGAACGACAAAGCGCTGACTCAGCTTCTAGAATCCTCTGCCAGAGCTGCCTGGGGCAATCAGGGCGTGCAAATGATTCACGAGCCGTCGCTAGGCGCAGAAGATTTTTCGATCTATCTGCAACACGCACCGGGCAGCATGTTTCGGTTGGGCGTTGGCTTTAGAGAAAAACATAACTATCCCCTTCATCATCCGCAGTTTGAGGTTGATGAGACGGCGATCGTGACAGGTGTGGTGACGCTTGCTTATGCGGCTTGTCAGTATTGGCAGCAGCATTAGGGGAGAGGGGAGAGGGGTGAGGAGTGAGGAGTGAGGGGAGAGGAGTCAGAAGTCAGAAGTCAGGAGTCAGGGAGATGCAAACTGCGTCATACTCCACCCCCTACTCCCCATTCCCTACTCCCCATTCCCTACTCCCTACTCCCCCTCAAAGGAGCGATCGCGAATCTGCCCAATGAGGGTAAGCCGCAGGAGTCAGGGAGGTGCAAACTGCGTCATACTCCACCCCCTACTCCCCATTCCCTACTCCCTACTCCCCCTCAAAGGAGCGATCGCGAATCTGCCCAATGAGGGATAAGCCGATGGTAACGGTTCGCTCATGATAGATAGAAAGACGTTATGTAAGATGAATCATGGCAGCAACCACACCGCTAAAAGGGCTAGAGCTAGTCGATTGTGCGCGCGCAAACGCAAAGCAGGGAGCTGAAACGGCTGCAAATTTGTGCGGCTATGGGTCAGATATCAATACTTTTAAGCAGGAGCTACAGCAAGCCTGTCAGGCAATGGGGGTTGAATTTCACGAACTCAGCGATTTGATCACCGATCAACAAAGAATTCTCGCGTTGGGTGAAGGGGAAATTGTTGCCCCTGACTCGCCGTCAGAACTTTAGTAGGCAGATCTCTGGTTTCTTCGAGAAGCCGGAGATCGAAGAGAGGGCTAAGACGGTTTAGGATGGCTATGCAAGTCAGGCAACCGTTGTCATGCCCTAATTACAACCGACTCTATGAGCGATTCCAATCCTATCCGTTTTGTTGGCAACAAGGTTATCAAGTTATTTAAGGTCTGGCGGGAGCGCAATACGCTAGGACTGCTGAAATTTCTCTATCGACGAAGCTTGGAGACGTTTCGGGGTCGCATGTCTTACCAAAAATGGGTTGCCCGCGATCGCCTCACCAAAGCAGACATGATTGCTGCCCAACGTGCGATCGAGCAGTGGTCTACTCGTCCGACGTTTTCGATCGTCATGCCCGTCTACAACGTCGAGGCAAGCTGGTTAGAAAAAGCGATTCAGTCTGTGCAGAAGCAGCTTTATCCCCATTGGGAGCTTTGTATTGCTGATGATGCTTCACCTAAACCGCATATCAAGCGCCTTCTCACCCATTACAGCCAGCTAGATCCCCGCATCAAAGTCGTTTTTCGCCTCGAAAATGGTCAGATCGCCGCTGCCAGCAATGATGCCTTAACGCTGGCAACAGGGGCTTACATTGCACTGCTCGACCATGATGACGAGCTTGCGATTAATGCCTTGTTCGAGAACGCCAAGCTAATCAACGAGCATCCTGATGCCGACTTCATCTACAGCGATGAAGACAAACTGGATACAAAAGGAAAGCGGCTCGACCCCTTCTTCAAGCCAGACTGGTCGCCCGATTACTTTCATGCCTGCATGTACACCTGCCATTTAGGTGTGTATCGCACCAGCTTGATCCGTGCGATCGGCGGTTTCCGTACGGGCTATGACGGCGCGCAGGACTACGATTTAGTTCTGCGAGTGGTAGAAAAAACCAGCCACATCTACCACATTCCCAAAATTCTTTATCATTGGCGGGTTATCCCCGCATCGGTGACAGCAGGCGGAGAGCAGGCAAAGCCCTGGGCATACATTGCCGCACGCAAAGCCCTGGAAGACATGCTGACTCGCAGCCCGTATCCAGGTTTGGTTGAGGCAGTGCCCGATCGACCCGGTTTTTGGCGCATTCGCCGCCAGATTATGGGTGAACCCTTGATCAGCATCATTATTCCCAGTGCTGGGAAGCTGATGACTACGCCCGATGGAACTCTGGTGGCACTGGAAAACTGCATCCGCAGCATTCAGGAGCGCAGTACATATCGCAAGTTTGAGCTGGTGTTAGTGGACGGTTACGACATTCCAGACGAGACGCTGGCAGCACTGACGCAAACCTCGGAAGGCGTTGCAGCGACCAATGTACGCCTGGTTCGCTGCCAAGAGCCGTTCAATTTTGCCGATCGCATCAATCAGGGTGCTGCCCATGCCAGCGGAGAATTTCTGCTGCTGCTGAACGACGATACCGAAGTTATCACGCCAGATTGGTTGGAATCGATGCTGGAGTTTGCCCAGCAGAAGGACATTGGCGCTGTCGGTGCAAAACTACTCTTCCCTGATGGCAAAATTCAGCACGGGGGAGTCATGGTGCTGGGAGGGAATGCTGGTCACGCCTTTCACGGCTTTGAGGGCGACCATCCAGGCTATTTTTGCTCCAATCTGGTCAATCGCAATTATCTGGCGGTGACGGCTGCTTGCTTGCTAATTCGTCGGGAGGTGTTTCAGCAGGTTGGCGGCATGGACGAAATTTTCCCACTCAACTATAACGATGTAGACTTTTGCTTAAAGGTGCATCAGGCGGGCTATCGCCATGTGGTCACACCTTACGCCCAGTTGATTCATTACGAGTCGATTAGCCGTAAACCAGGGCTACAGCCAAACGAATGGGAAACCTTGAACCAGAAATGGCAGGACTACTTCAAAGAACTCAACGGCGATCCTTATTACAACCCTAATCTGTCGCATCGGGCAGTGACGTTTGAGCTGTGGTAGGTCAGTGAGGTGTGAGGTGTGAGGTATCAGAGAGTTTTGAGTTTTGAGTTTTGAATTAAGTCTCTGTATCTTCCCCTGCTCCCCTACTTCCCTGCTTCCCTTGCCCTCTGACCTTACCAACCGACGATGACTTTCCACATGAGAGAGCCGATCGCCACCATCGCGAGGTGTTGCGGCAGCAGATTGAGCCACGATTGACGGGCAATCTTTTGGGTCAGAATGACACTGAGCCAAAAGGCGAAGATCAGCACGACGCTTTGCAGAAAGGCAATGACGGCAGGATCGGTAATGGCGATCGGCAAGTTTGCAGTACCAAGTCCAAAGGTCGCGAAGGTGACGGGCACAATCTGTCCGGCTTCCGTCAAACCGAGGCGGAGGTAGTGTGCCACGCTTGCGCCCAAAACGAGGGGTAAATACCCATAAGCCAATTCCAAAAAGGGACGGGGCTTGCGGTTGCGTTGCAGAAGGCGAATGATGGCGTAAGCAAGGAGGGCGATCGCGCTGGGCACCAATAATGCCAACAGTGAAACGCCTGCGTGAATCCCGAAGTGATTCAGGTGTAGGTTCCAGCCAAACTGCGCTTCAATTTCGGGCAAGCGATGCAGAAACACTGCGCCAAAGAGCAGAAACAGCAGACAAACCTCGGCATAGGTGGGCGTGTGGGTTGTCCACAGTTCAATCCCTGGTGGACGCAGGTTTAGCTCAACAGAACGGTGGGGACAGGCTTTCAGACAGGTCATGCAAAGCACACAATCCCGATTGTCTTCAAGCTGTGCCGGATGGGAATAGAGCGGACAGCCGCCCGTTTCTTGCCCTTCACCTTTTTCTGGTCCACCTTTGTAGCACTGATAGGTGGTGCAGGTGGCGGAACAAATGCCCTGCTGTGCTCGGAGTTCTACCATCGACAGTTTGGCAAAGAGTCCGTTCATGCCCCCGATCGGGCACAGATACCGACACCAGAAGCGACGCTCAAACAGCAGCGAAAAAATAACGGCTCCAGCGGTAATCAGCAGCAGCAGACAACCAGATAAGTATGCGGTGTCTTCTAGATTCCAAAGCTCTTCCCACAGCAGAATCAGGGTGAACATGCCAAACATAAACCAGCCACCCCACTTCTCGGCTTGCTGTCGGGGCCAGGGCAGCAGTTCGCGGGGATAGAGCCAGAGGGACAGTTTTTGTGCAAGTTCGCCGTAAATCATGAAGGGGCAAACCGAACACCAGAGCCGTCCCACAAACGGGAACGCTGCCAGAATCAGCATCCACCACCACGCCCAAAAGAAATTGAGGGCAATGTTGCGATCGCGGCTTTGCGGTCCCAGCATCAGCACGGCGACGACGACCGCGAAAAAGCCTAGCGTGAAGCCATAGTTAAGGCGATCGGGATACCAGGGACTCCGCAAAAACTGGCGTAGTTTCGGCGAAAAATTGAGTAGATTGACGCGAAACCGCCTGGTTTTCACGCTGACTGCCCAAAAGACTTCCTCTGTGAGTTCCGATGCTCCATCTGATTGCAGGAGCGCCCGCTCCACCAGATTCTCCAACTCGGTGAGATTACCGGGAAAGTCGTAGCCTTGCAGCCGCCGTAGGGCTTCTGGAGACACGTTGGGCTTGGAAAGCCCTCTCGCACGGCAAAACAAGCTCAGATAGTATTCCACCTGCGCTTGAATATCGGCTTTTCGCACTCGCAAAGGCGGCACTCGAATAATCTGATCGACCAGACCTTTGCGTTCCAGCGTGGGCAGCACCTTTTCAGAGGTCATCATCAGACGTGCCTGACACTGACGCGGTGTGAGAGGCAGTTCGCCGTCGCGTCCCACAGGATCATATGCGCCCGTTTCCAACAATCGCACGACCTTGCTCTGTAGTTCGGCTGGCAGTTCCTGCACATTGTTCAGCAGCAGGGTGCCTTCACCCAGCCATTCGATGAGTCCCGGTTTGCCACCCACGCGCCCAAAAAGTTCAGACCCGCTGGCTTGCAGCGTATCGCAGTTGATTTTGATCATCGGCTCGTGTCGATCGCGCGAACCAAAGTGAATCAGCGCTGTGATGTTGTCTTTGCCCAACCCCGGTTCACCAAACACAAGCACCGATCGGCGATCGCCTGCTGCCTTCTTAATCTCCTGCCGTAACCGTGTGGCATAACGACTAGACCCCACAATGCCCCGCCGCACTTTGGGCACGAGATAAGGACGCAGGGCAGCTTGGCGTTCCCGCTCATACGCCAGTTGTGCCGACACCTGATCCAACTCGGTGGCTAACTGACGCGAGAGCGTTTGGGTAATTTCGGGATACTGCTGGACGATCGCCAAAAAAGCAGCTTTGGGAATCATCCACACCACGGAATCGCTGAGCGTAATCACCGTCTGTTCGACAGGCTGCTCTAGCGCCAGTTCCTTCAGGTGCAGAATGGTTCCCGGTAAGAGACTGACCGCATTCGCCAGACCTGTTTTGCTGGTGTGATAGCTCTCCAGGCGACCCGTTTTGAGAATATAAAGCGCCTCAGGTGACGTATCCTCCAAAATAAGCCGTCGATTTTCCTGAATCGCTTCTTCGTGAATGGCAGTCGCGATCGCCTCCAGTGCGCCTTCCGATAAGGAAACCAGGCTTGTGTTCTCGCGCAACCACACTCTCCGCTCTGACTGTTCCATCCCATCTACCTCTGACCACTCGGCACCTGGTTTTCATCTGCTTTTTCTCACTGCGATCGTACCTGAGTTACCGCCGCAGACCCCATTCCTCAATATTTCGACGCATGGGTAGATTATGTTCTCGACATGAGTTCGCCTTTTGTCATAAGGACGTTACAGTAAGGACGTTACTATGGGCACGCGATCGCTAATTGACAAGCATGAAGATTGGTCTTAAAAAAAGTGGCTTGGGTTCTTTAATCCTTGCCGCGATCGCGTTAGTAGGCTGTCTCAAACAGGTAACTCGATCGCCTAGCCAAAATGCATTCAAGCAGGAAGAGTCACCTGTTACCATTACCTTAAGCGGCTGGCAAAGTAATCCGAACGAAAAGCAACTGTTAAAGCAGGTAATTCAAGCTTTCGAGGCAAAGAATCCTGATATTAACGTTAAATACGAAGTCGTCAATAGCGAATATATGGATGTCATTAAAACCCGCCTTATTGGTGACGTTGCACCGGACGTTTTCTATCTTGACGCGCTTGAAGCTCCGTTGCTCATGCAATATAACGTGCTAGAGCCACTAGATTCTTACATCACACCCGCATTCAATCTAGCTGATTTTGAATCGTCAATGCTGAATGCCTTTAAGCATAATGGCAAACTCTATGGTCTACCCAAGGATTTTTCGACATTAGCACTCATTTACAATAAAAAGACGTTTGCTGCTGTTGGTATCACGCAACCGCCTCAAACCTGGGATCAATTGATCGCTGTTTCTAAAAAGCTGACCATTGATCAAAATAACGATCAAAAAACTGACCAATACGGCTTTGGACTTGCCCCCGAATTAGCACGACAGGTCTTCGTACTCAAAGCCTTCGGCGGTCAATTAATGGGTCAAAATGCATACGCTACCTTTGCTGACACTAAAAGCTTGAAAGGTTTGCAGTTAGTAATTGATCAATATCGCCGCGATCGTACCTCGGCTCAGCCAACAGATGTAGGCGCAACCTCAGGTAGCGAAATGTTGGGTCAGGGGAAAGTTGCGATGACGATCGAAGGCACCTGGGCAATTCCTTACTTCAAAGAAACTTTTCCAGAATTAGACTTTGCCACAGCCGAAGTGCCTACAATTAACGGCAAGTCAGGCACAATGGCGTTCACGGTTGCCTATGTGATGAATCGTAAAACTAAACACAAAAAAGCAGCTTGGAAATTGATTGCTTATCTAACGGGCGCTGAAGGTATGAATGCCTGGGCAAAACAAGGCTTAGCGTTACCCACTCGCCGATCGGTCTTGGCAAGATTAGGATACAATCAAAGCCCTTTATATGCTCCCTTCGCTAAAGGCGCAAAGTATGCAACGATCTGGCAGGCAGGTAAAAACTTACCAACTGTCCGCATGAATTTCAACAATCAATTTATCAGTGCGTTGTTAGGGGAACAAACGTTGCCACAAGCTATGAAAAAAGCTCAGGACACAGCTAATCGAGAAATTTATTTAGGTAATTAAAGGGAACCAGACCGCCGATTTCTTTAAGAAATCGGCGGTCTAAGAAGGAGTCTGATTATGAGTGCCTTGACCAAAGATCGTTGGAGAAACCGGAAAGCTGGGGATAGCTTAGCAGGCTATCTATTTATGGCTCCAACCATTCTGATTGCTGGAGTCTTCTTGATTCTACCGATCGCCTATGCCATTGCCTTAGCCTTTCAAAAAGTGCAGCTTTTAGGTGATGTGAGCTACCAGTTTACAGGGTTGAAAAACTTTGTTCGGATTGCTCAAGACGATCGCGTTTGGATTGCGCTAAAAAATACGGCTTCCTACGTAGCGATCGTCGTGCCGATCCAAACAATGCTTGCCCTTACGCTTGCCCTAATTTTGAACAGCCAAATTAAGGGGCGATCGTGGTTTCGTGTTGCGTTTTTTCTGCCTACAGTCACATCATCGGCTGTCCTCACATTGATCTTTATGTGGATCTATAACTCCAACGGCTTACTTAACGGTGTGTTGAGCTTTTTACACTTACCAACCTACAACTGGTTAGGCGATCCCAATGTTGCGCTGAAGGGCATCATGATCATGAATATTTGGTCAACAGCACCGCTATTTATGGTGATTTACTTAGCGGCACTCCAGGATATTCCAGAAACCTTATATGAAGCGGCAACGCTGGATGGAGCGAGTCGCTGGGAGAAGTTTCTGCATATCACCATACCCTTCTTAAAGCCCGTTACGTTTTTCGTCATTGTGATGGGAATCATTGGGACTTTTCAGCTTTTCGATCAGTCGTATATTTTCTCCGCTGGCTCTGGTGGTCCCAACGATTCAACGTTGACGATCGTGCTTCTGATCTATCAATACGCTTTCAAAAATCTGGATATGGGCTATGCCTTGGCGCTCACGTTAATGCTGGCAGCCATATTAATGACATCAACAATCATTCAGCGCACGTTGTTTAAAGAAGAACGCTTAGATTAGGAGCCTTACATGAAGTCTCTACGTTGGTCAACCAGTCTTTTATACATTGTCCTAATTGCTTACACGGTAATTACATTACTGCCCTTTGCTTGGGCATTGTCCGCATCCTTCAAATCTCTGGCTGAAATTTCAGCCGGTGGTTTAAGTTTACTTCCCAAGCAGTTGACGCTGGCGAACTACCAGACGATTTTTGTGCAGGAACCGCTGTTTGGTCGCTGGTTGATGAATAGCGCGATCGCGGCTATCTCAGTCACACTATTGAACCTCTTATTCAATTCAATGGCAGGCTATGCCCTGGCAAGAATTCAATTTCCCGGTAATCAGCTCTGGTTCTTTCTCATTCTGGCAGTACTGATGGTGCCGGGACAAATTACTCTCTTGCCGAAATTTCTGATCCTAAAATCACTTGGCTGGCTCAATACCTATCAAGGATTGATTGTGCCATCAGCCGTAAATGCTACTTTTATCTTCATGATGCGACAGTTTTTTGTTAACTTCCCCAAAGAGTTGGAAGAAGCCGCAGCACTGGATGGCTTGGGTCGTTTCGGCACCTTTTTTCAAATTGTCTTACCGCTTGCAAAGCCTGCGTTAGCCGCTCAAACAATTTTTGTCTTTATGGGTTCCTGGAATGAATTTCTTATGCCCTTAGTGATTCTATCTGATCCCGAAATGTTCACACTACCGCTTGGCTTGAACGCCTTCAAAGGACAATACATTAGCTATTGGAACTACATCATGGCGGCTTCTATGATCTTCACCCTACCCGCTTTAGCCGTATACGCTTTTTTCAATCGCTATTTCATTCAAGGTGTGGCGTTTACAGGCGGAAAAGGATGAAGGCTAAACTCGGCGCGCTCTAATCCTTAAGGGGCTGTCGGTAGCGCAAAGAGGTGAACGGCACCTGTCAGTTCTCCTTGAGCATTGAGTGCCGTTTTGTCACCAACCACGACATAACGATCGGAGAGGCTGACCGTGGGTAGGATTCTTTTCTGTCCGCTCGCGGTACTATAGCGGTTCTTAGTCTGGTGCGGTACACTTCCAGCCTTGAAGTCCTTTCCAGTCGGGGATCGGCTGTACCCCACTAGCTTGAGAACCGCTATAACTTGGCAAGCTGCGACCAATACTCTGAGTTTGGTTGATGGCGAAAAAGAAACGCTTCTCCTTCGTCATTGCGACCCATAAAATTGCTCTGTTCACCGACAGCCGCAACGACTGCGTACTCACCCTTCAGCGCGACCCTGTTACCAAAGCCATAATCTATAAGTAAGCCAAGCAGCCCACCAGGACGGTGTATATAGCGCGGTGCCAGTTTAGCGGTTTGTCGCCACTCAGTGCTGGCAGTGGGACGCTTCGCAATATAGGCAGAGCCAATAAAAAAGGGTCCATTTAACGGCGCACCGACAAGCAGGGTATTCCCTTGCAGGGCAACACCGCCAGTGCCACCAAAAGCTTTCGGTGGTAGGGGAAACGGTAACTCCTGCTGGTAAGTCCAGGTGCTTGTTTGGGACTGGCGCTCAAAGAGTATAGCAACAGCACTCTTTGGCAGACTGCTAGTGCCACCGACGAGAATCGTCTTACCGCTGATGGCTACAGGTGTACCTAACGTGGTGAATGATCCTCCGGTGCCACGCTCCAGATTTTGGGGTATGACGAGGTTGGTCGTGTAAGACCAGGTCGCTGTGGCAGGGTCACGCTCAAACACATATGCCTCTCTTTGTTGTCCTACGACAAGTGTGTTGTGATCAAGTGCCACGCTGTAGCCAAAGTAAAAGCCTGCTTTTGGTTGCGGTGGAAACAGTTTGGCTTCCTGTTTCCAGGTAGCTCCTTGGCGCGTGAAGATGTAGACGGCTCCTGCCCTGTTAGTATATCTGGGGTCAATGCTGGTCTCTGCGATAGGAGCAGCAACAGCGATGGTATCGCCGCTGATGGCAACACTGCGAATGAACCCAATATCTTCCTGCGGATCGTCAGGCATCAGTTTTGCCCGTTCAACCCAGGTAGAGCCAGAGCGCTCAAACACATAGGTGGGAGCGATCCTTGATGCAACCACGAGGGTGTCTTGCTCAATGGCAACGGCAGTACCAAAGGCATCTAAGCGCTGTCCATCACTGGCATACAGTGTGGTTTCGGGATACCAGACAGGTTTGGCTTGCACAGCAACGACAACCAAAAGAGTGATGACGCTGACCGCGACAGCTATTAACAAACGCAGGTGCACTGTGGACATAATCAGATTTACTCCCAACCCGTAAAAATATAAAAATAGCGTGATCCGTCGCGGGGGCGTATGTTGGAAAGATAGGGCATCACTGTCTTTCTTGTTTGCCGATCTGTATGACTTATGCGTCTGTCACACAGCACCTCAGCGTCACGCTCTCAGAGGACAGTGCCAATCTCGTTGCTGCCATTCGAGAGGGTTTGCTGAACGCAGGTGCTGATGCTGTGGGCTTTGTGGAGCTTGACCGCACTGCGATCGCCCCCATACCAGATCTTTTGCTTATGTAAGCCACTTCTCGCTCGGATACAATCTGGGAACGATATGGCAAGATTCTACCCAAGCATTAACTTTGGGGCATTACCGTATCATTCTTCCTATCCACTCACTGCGGAATCTTAGG